>Ga0172372_10011685_pt1 | contig 11127 bp, 12 predicted proteins | sample LakKiv5m_2_FD_114544 | JGI IMG/M metagenome (GOLD analysis project Ga0172372, IMG submission 114544) | Freshwater microbial communities from Kabuno Bay, South-Kivu, Congo - kab_092012_9.5m | ecosystem: Environmental > Aquatic > Freshwater > Lake | place: Democratic Republic of the Congo... | reverse complement strand
GAGCTTGAAAAACAAACCGTCAGGGACGCCTCGCTCCTTTATTGCTTGGACAGCGACCTGAACTTTTTTGAACCCGAGTTGGTCAATGCTTTTTGGGAAACCTACGAATCCGTCGCCTACGCATTCTTGCTCAATAAAATCAAGAACCCTGCCTTTTTGAGATACCTTAGAGCATTCATGCGCTTTGGCTACATGAGTGAACACCCCGCCATGATTTCGAAAGCTCAAACCAATGCCTTGCTCAACAATTGCGATGAGAATGAAGCCTCCTTTCTACATGAAGCTGATAAAACCAATATCGTTTATCCCGATGAATCTATTTTGCAAATGTCAATGGGTCACATCCCCTACAGCTTCGATGAAGATTTAGAATTAAACGGTCAAGGCACTGATAAATACAAATGGGACAAGTCTGCACGCAAAGTTTACGCCTCCCAATTCAAATGCCTTGTCTACGGCAGAGAAATTGATAAGTGGCAGGCAAAGGTAGATGAATTGCAACACAATGTCGATTCTGCTGAAACCATGATGACTGAGCACGACAAAGGCTCAAAAGAATATAAATTATTACTCAGCAGTTCACGCGAGGCTAAAGCAGAAGTTTCCCGATTCAAGAAAATTGTCGAAAAACTTACGACTATTATTGAAACAGAAAAGGAAACCATCGAAGTTCAGACCGGACATCTAAACAGTCTTGATTTTAAAATTGATTTGAAAGAAATCTGTGCCAACGAATCAAAAACCATACGCAGATTTGCCAAATTACTGGGCAACCTAAAGGAACCTTTTTTTCCATTTCTACTGCGCGACAATTTTAAACCTGAAACAAGCACTCTTTACGATAAAAAAACCATTCAGGAGGCGATCTCCAAATTTGAGCAAGACGACCCTAATATCTTCAGTACCGACTTGGCCAATGCGCAAAACCCTCGCAAGCAAGTTCTGGTGCGCTTTTCGCCCACTTTCATCATCTTGCCTTGTGTGGGCAGCATGGGTTTCTGCATGGCCCCAAGTAACTCAGCCGATACGGGACGTTTTGTTTTGCCCCTCATGGGAACATCACAAACTCCACTTCCAAGAATGATCGTAGACATTTGCGCTGACTTCAGGTACGACACTGCCAAAGAAAATGCCGGTGTCGACCTAATGACCAGCGATACCATCTGTGCTGCTTACGCTAAAGTCAGGTGGGATTATCGCAAAAAAGGCAAAGAATTTAGAGAAAAAGCGGGCATTTATAACGATATGCAAGATAAGAAGAACTTCAAAGTTCACTACCGCTTGTACATCGAAAGCATGGAAGAAAGCGGAAAAAAACTCTACTTCAAGTGCTATGAAATGTACGAAGCCTTTGTTAAGTATATTCCCCTTCCACTCGGAAAGCCAAAACTTAAGAAAAACTAACTTTATTTAAGCACCCGCCTTGGGGTACTTGTCCACTCTTCGTTGATGACGGCCACCTTCAAACTCGGTTGTCATCCAAGCTTCTACAAATGACAATAATTCCTCATTTGAAAATTCCTGCGCCCCAAGACACAGCACATTTGAATCATGATGTTTTCTCGTAGTTGCAGCTGTTTTTGCACTGTAAACCAAAGCGGCTCTAATGCCCTCAAGCTTATTCGCCGCTATACTCATGCCTATGCCATTGGTACAAGATAAAATAGCTCGATCACACTCTCCTTTTTGAACCGACATTGCTGCTGGTATACCAAAATCAGGATAATCACATGATTCGGTAGAGTCTGTACCAAAATCCACGAACTCATGCCCTTTGGACTTTAAATAATCTTTTAATGCCGGCTTAAAATGAAGAGCCCCATGATCACAACCTAAAGCAATTTTCATATTTGTTTAAACTCCCTTTGAAAAAGGCAACCATTCGTTTTGATACCAATCCACAAAATTTGGAATCCCTGTCTTTATACTCGTTTTAGGGTTATAACCTAAATACTGTTTAGCCGATTCAATGTCAGCATACGTTTCAGCTACATCACCAGGTTGCATTGGCTCATATTGTTTAATGGCATTTTTTCCCAAGCAAACTTCTATATGAGTGATCATTTCTTCCAATCCTTCAGTATGATTATTGCCCAAGTTAAAAATTGAATAAAGTTTTGACATAGGACGTTCAACCGCACCAATAATACCGGTAACGATATCATCCACATAGGTAAAATCCCTTCTCATATTGCCATTATTGAAGACCTTTATTGGTCGATTGTTTAGTATTGCATCGGTAAACAACCATAATGCCATATCAGGCCTACCCATTGGACCATATACCGTAAAAAATCTCAGTCCAACCGTTTCAAAATTGTAAAGATGAGAGTAAGTATGCGCCATCAGCTCATTCGTTTTTTTCGTCGCGGCATAAAGTGAGATCGGATGATCCACCTGTTGAGATTCTGAAAACGGCATAACTTTATTACCGCCATAAACGCTTGAACTTGAAGCATAAACAAGGCGAGAAACGTTGTTGTGTCTACACCCTTCAAGTATATTCAAATAAGCTTCTATATTGTTTTTTGTATATGAATGAGGCGCCTCTAAACTATAGCGAACACCTGCTTGAGCTGCTAAATGGACCACTACATCTAGGGCAACCTCTACAAATAGAGCTTCAGCGCTTTCTTTTTCTGATAAATCAAGCTGTAAAAATGAAAACTTCGAATTTGACTTTAAACCGTCAAGTCGGTGAGCTTTAAGTTTTGGACTGTAATAGTCGTTTAATGAATCTACTCCGATGACGTCATGACCTAATTTCATCAGCTTGTGACTTAGATGGCACCCAATGAATCCGGCAGCCCCTGTAACCAATATTTTCAAAACGATCCTATACCTTAAACTTAATAACACCGCGATGGCTATTCATCTTAAAAACCTGCAGCTCTTCAAAAAACTCATTTTTTTGTTTCGGTTCAATTTTATTCCTAAAACACCGATAAGCTTCCTTTAGTGCAAACAATTTTTCTTTTGACCAACCTTTTCTCGTAAGTCCAACACTATTGATGCCTATTATTCTAGCAGGATCTCCCTGCACCATCGCATAAGGAAGCACGTCTTGTCGAATGCCACTAAGTCCACTAATCATGACATGAGAGCCTATTTTACAAAATTGATGCACACCGGCATTTCCAGAAAAATTTGTCCAATCGCCCAGTTCAACATGCCCTGCCAGCAAAACTTGATTCGCGATAAAATTATGATCTCCAATAACGCAATCATGCCCAACGTGACTGTCCGTTAAAAAGTTGTTATCATTCCCTATTATCGTACCCTTTTCGCTTAAATGTCCTCTGTGTATTGTGACAAACTCTCTAAAATAATTAGAGCGACCAATCGTTAAGCGACCACCGCCTTTGTATTTTAAATCCTGAGGGTCGCCACCAATAATCACATGACTGGAAAATTTATTGTAAGGCCCAACATGTGTGTCGCCTTTAAAAATACAATAAGCGCCAATCTCGCACCCCTCTTCAATCGTGACTTGATCATCAATGATCACCCCAGGACCAATTTTAACTGAGGAGTGGATCGAGCCCACGTCTTTAAAACTGAATGAACGAACGCAGCTTCTCTCGAATCGAAGGCAGTTGCGCCAAAGTTCCTGCCATTTTCAACCAGTCTTGATGAGGCATAGCCGGAAATCCACTAAACAAACCATTTTCAGGCAAGTCTTTTGTAACTCCTGCCATCGGACCCACCGTCGTTTTAGCACCAATTTTTATATGATCGCCAACACCTGCTCTCGAAGCTAATATCACATGGTCACCCGTTACAGCGCTACCCGCAATCCCAACCTGTGAACAAATCACGTTGTGTTTGCCAAGCTTAGCGCCATGACCTATTTGAACCAAATTGTCTATTTTAGTGCCTTCACCTATGATCGTTGAACCCATAGAAGCCCTATCAATTGTCGTGTTCGATCCAACCTCGACATCATTTTCAATAATCACATTGCCTATTTGTGGCAATTTATGACTTCCCATTTCGGTCTGTGTATAACCAAATCCATCGGAACCAACGATTACACCTGGATTTAATATAACATTGTCACCTATAATGGAATTATCCTCTATCACGACATTGGAGAATATCTGAACATTGTCTCCTATTTTAACATTATTGCCAATCCTAGCACCGCTTTGAATACGACATTTATTCCCTATGCATGTTCTCTTGCCTATGTGAACAAAAGATTCAATTGTGATTTCCTTTCCAAGACAAGCATCTTCTGCAACATCTGCCATTTTTGAAATGCCACTAAAACTTGGCTCTTCGCAAAAATAAGTTTTTAGCACCTTTGCAAAAGATATGTAAGGGTTTTCAGACAACAAGAAAGCTTTGCCATTTTGCGGAACCTCAACCCCACGTGGAACAATAATTGCAGATGCTCCAGTCACATCAATATACTTCATGTATTTTTGTGAACGAATAAAGCCTAAATTGCCTTCAACAGCATCGTCTAGACTAGCCACTCCATTTAAAAAAACTTCCGGATTGCCCTTAAACTCAAGACCGAGTTCAGATGCCAATTCTTGAACGGGTTTATGATCAAGCACTAGCTTTTTTCTTCTCTAAAGTTCTCCAAATAACGTGCTTTCGTATTAAGAGCACGCTCTTCAATAAATTTTACTAGGTGTCGTACTTCGGCAAAAGAATATTCCTCACTATCTTTAAATGTCTCAATAATCTCGGATAAATTCCCACTTTTATCCATAAAAAAGACACGATAAGCTTCTTTTAGCGCTGCAATTGCACCTGGAGAAATCGCATGCCTTCTTAGTCCGACCAAGTTTAAAGCTCGATTTCGACATGGATTTCCATCCGCCATGATGTACGGAGGAACATCTTGAGTGACTTTTGACATACCGCCTATGTAAGCCATTTTCCCAATTCGACAAAAATGATGAATGCCCACCATTCCCGAAGTTGATACAAAATCGTCTACCACCACATGTCCAGTGAGAGCCGTGTAAGAAGCCAAAATGATATCATTCGCCAAAATACAGTCATGGGCGATATGAACATAACTCATGATCAAATTGCGATCCCCTAAAACTGTTTTTCCTCCGCCACCTTCTGTACCGCGATTGATGGTCACATACTCGCGAATGATGTTGTTATTTCCGATGATCGTTTTAGTTCTTTCTCCCTTGAACTTTTTATCTTGAGGAACTCCGCCGATAACAGAACCATGATGAATTTCGCAGTCATTGCCAATCTCTGTGAACTGAAGAATGCGAACATTTTGTCCTATTTCCGTTCGATCACCAATGATCACATCAGAATCGATCACCGCGTAAGGGCCAACCACAACGCCTTTGCCCAGTTGGCAATCCTCTGCAATTACCGCTGTTGGATGAATTTCAGCCAATTAACCTTTCTCCACGATCATAAACTTTAATTCTGCTTCACATGCAAGAGCGCCTTCTACAGTGGCTTTCGCTCTGACAAGTCCCATGCTCGATTTCATGTTTTTAGCCTCAATTTCAAGAATCAATTGATCACCTGGTACCACTCGATGTCTAAACTTAACTTTATCTACTCCGGTAAATAATACCAGACGTTTCGATTTTGCTCCATCATTCCTATAAATAAATACCGCACCTGTTTGAGCCAAAGCCTCAATCAAAAGAACTCCCGGCATAATGGGCTCATCGGGAAAATGACCTGTAAAAAATGGCTCATTTACGGTCACATTTTTTAGCCCCACCACGCGATCATTTTGCTTGTAATCTAAAATTCGATCCACCAGTAAAAATGGGTAAGCGTGCGGCAAAATCTCTTTAATGGCATTGATGTTGAGCGTAAACTCTCCAGACGCTTGTCTCATCGCTTTGAGCAACTGATGATTGCATGAGTGGCCCGATTGATGGCAAACAAAATGTCCCTCAATGTCCATTCCAAACAGGTAAAGGTCTCCCAATAAATCTAAAACCTTATGACTTGCCAATTCATTTTCAATGCGCTGTTTTGTGTGAAGATCTTCTAGTCTAACAACCAAAGTGTTGTCTTCATTTGCACCATCACCTATACCCACGATGTTTTTAAGCGTTTCTACCTCAAATTCGCGGCAAAACGTTCGCGCAGGAGCAATTTTACTTAAAAAATTCTCAGTTGAGTGCTCATACTCTATGCATTGGTTTGGTAAACCAGGCCCGCTTAAAACATACGTGACCCTCAAGCCTTTGAAGGGATAAACTGTTATGTTCCCACCTTCTGGGCTGAAAACAGAAATCGGCTTGGTCACCCTAAAAACTTTTCTTGTCGCATCCTGTTCTTCTAAACCCGCTTCCAATATTCTATGGCTAAACTCCAAGGCACTGCCATCTGTTGCCGGTGGCTCTGGACCGTCTAGTTCAACTTCAAAATTATGCAAGCCTAGACCATGGGCCGCAGCAAGTAAATGCTCCACGGTTTCAATATCAGCTCCATTTTCAGAAATGGCCGTTCTTAGTGGCTTATCACAAAGCTGCTCATAAGTAGCTTTGACGACTTGCTTTCCATTTGAGCCTATTCTGCTAAAGACAATACCGGAATCAATCTCACCCGGCAATAGACGCATGTTAACGTCTCTGCCTAAATGAAGACTTTTCCCGCTTATCTCAATAATTCTTGCGAGAGTTTTTTGATTATTTTTCAAGCTTATTTTGATTTTCCTGACGGAATTTGATATTTAAATAGTCCAATACCGCTTGAGTAATGTCCATGCTGTCTTTATTAAAATACACAGTTCGCTCCATTCCCCTAGGTCCTGGAACTTCTTTTCTCAATACTAAATCATAGCTTTGGTCACGTGCAATCGTTTCTGTTGCAACTCTTAAATCCTCAACTACTAACGCACGATAACGATCACGCTGATTGTTGAAAAGCTCTTTCACCAATCTTTTTTGCACCTCTATTTCGATTTTGCTTTTGGTCGCCTGCTCCAAAATTTCCTCTTTTCTCACTGGACCTGCTGTCATGAACTCTCTTTCAGCTTGCTTGACCATTTCTTCTAATTGCTTGATGTCAGTTTCTTTTTGACGCACCTGTTTCTCCAAAGACTCCAACAATTTGCCACTTTTTTCATAATTCTCAATGATCTTTTCTTCATCGACTACACCAACTTTTAAATCGGCATATAACATCGAACCACCAAAAATAACTGCTAAAAATACTGTTAGTTTAAAAGACATTAAAAGAAACTTCCGAAATTAAAAGAAAAGGTCTCCGTATCGTCGCCATCTTGCTTGCGAATCGATTTTGCAAAGTCCAACGCTAGTGGAGTAGGGCCAAAAGCTGGAATCTGCAACCTAAAGCCTATGCCTACAGAACTCCTCAAGTCGCTAAACGATAAATCACCTACATCTGCAAAAGCATTTCCCATATCGTAAAAAAATACTGCTCTGAGAGCCTCTTCATTAATAGGAACCGAATATTCAATATTTGCAACAGATAAAAAATTTCCTCCAATTTCATCACCATTTTGCTTTGGACTTAAACTGCGATTTTTGAACCCTCTAACCGATCCCAAACCACCTCCAAAGAAACGTTCAAAAATGGCAACTCGGTCTGAATCACCATACTCTTGCACATGCCCAAATTTAATCCGACCGCTTAAAATGTGTTTATTGTTATCTCCAAAATCGAGCATCGTTTTATACGTTTTTGCCTCAAATTCAAGTTTGTAAAAATCTTGACTTCCGCCCAATAGACCTCCAGCTAAAGTGAGCGATGGGCTCAGCGAATAACCTGTTGTTGGAAAAAAACGATTATCTCTTTTATCGTAAATCCAGTCATTTTTTAAAGAGGAGACCAAGCGCGTTCCCTCTTCAATTTGAATCGCAGTCGATGCCGAAGGTTCAACATCTGATATACTATGATTTCTCAATCCATAAGTCACAAAGCCTTCTAAGTCTTTAACAAACTCTCGGCCAAGTCTCACGTAGAAGCCCGTTTGAGATTCATCATAATCATCTGCAATCGAACTATCTGTGCTGTATAACCCAAAACCAAATCTCACTTTTCGATTGAACACCCAAGGTTCACTAAAATCTATGCTAAAACGTCTTGTTTCAGTACCCGTATTCAAAGTTACCGATAAATTTTGACCATCCCCAATGTAACTTTCCCCAGAAAAGAAACCTCTCATACCATGCTTAGTATCACGATAATCAAAATTGCGCTGATTATATTTTATCTGACCAAATACCGACTCCACACTGCTAAACCCTAAAGCAAAATTTATCGATCCTGTTTCTTTCTCGGTAACTCTTACCATGATTTCTGCTTTATCGGCATCATCCGTCGGCAAGATATCAATATCAACTTTTTCAAAGAAACCTAAATTCCTCAAATTCCTTTTGCTTTCCTCTATCAACTTGGTATTGATTCGCTCCAAGGGATAAAATTCCAATTCTCTACGAACAACCACATCGCGTGTTTTATCATTTCCTTCTACTTTTATCTGTTCTAAAAAGACCTCTTCACCTTCCTCTATATTGATCATCAAACTCACATGCGAAGTCACTTGATCAATCGACACCTTCACCTTCACCCTCGTAAAAACTCGACCTATCTCTCCATAAAGTTGCTGAACATCTCGCTCAATCAACTCTTTTGAATACTTTAAAAATGGCATTCCCGTTTTTTGTGGAAGTTTTTTATAGATTTCATCCTCCGTGAGTTTATTGCATCCAATAAATTCCATGGAATCTATAATGTATAATTGTCCCTCATCGATATCTACATTCAAAAATAGCCAGTTTTTATTCTCAGAATAAAAACTTTCGCCCGGACTCACTTTCGCATCCAAATAACCCAAGGAATGGTAGTAATCCTGAATATTATTAAGGTCCAATGAATAAGTTTCTGCATCATAAACACCTTTTCTTAACATTCGGTCGATCTTGACTTGCATAATTTTATGCAGTCTGGTTTCAGGCATGTGGTCATTACCGTGAAAATTGATGCCTCCAATTTTAACTTGGGCATTCTCATTGATGATAAACTTTAAAATAACTTTATCTGCATGCCCTTCACTTTGTTCAGTTTTATGATCGACTTTTGCAAATAAATAGCCTTTATCACGACATACTTTTTCAATTCGTTTTGCATCTGCACTTGCTGTTGAAGGATCATAACGATCCGAGACAGTCGACCTTATTTCGTCCTCAAAATCAGACTCCTTTATCTTTTTAAGACCTTCAAAAACTCGTTCGAGAATCACTGGTTTCTCAACCACGATAATGGTGATGTGAATCTCTTCATCAATCACTTTCTCAATCATTTCGACTTTATTGAATTTTTTCAATTCATACAGTCGTTTGATATCTTCATTCACGGTGAAAGGTCGATATTCATCACCTTCTCTCGTTCTTATATTCTTAAGAATCAAGCGATCACTACTAAGACTATTCCCTTCCACAATAATTTTTTTTATCGGCAATGCGGACAACGGCAAAGCCCATAAAAAAAGCGCAAGCGCCCAAAGAATTTTTCTATGAGCTCTCACGCTTTTAGATAGGAAGACTTAAACCTATTCTTTAACAACCCAAACTTTTAGTAGAGCATCAATAGAACTCTCAAGGTGAACTTTAACTTCAAAAACACCAATTGCGCGAATCGGTTTAGCAATTTTAATCGATTTCGAAGATACCTCAATTCCAGACAACTTAAGTGCTTTTACAATTTCTTCAGCAGTAACGGAACCATAAAGTTTGTCATTCTCATCGGCTTTAACAGCCACAGTACAATTCGCCTCAGAAATTTTAGCTGCCAACTGTTTTAAGCCGCCTAATCGTTTCTCTTCTAAAATCTGAAATTTCTCGATTTCTTTTTCGATAGATTTTTTATTGGCTTTTGTAACAACAATGGCCTTGCCTTTCGGCACCAAAAAATTTCTAGCATAGCCAGACTTAACTTCTACAAGTTGTCCAAACTCACCTAAATGCTCTACGCTCTCTTTAAGTAATATGCGCATATCTAGTCCTTAAGTGTCGTGCCAATATAGGGTAATAATCCAAGATAACGAGCTCGTTTAATTGCAATCATCAACTGACGTTGATTTTGAGCACAAAAACCCGTTCGTTTCGCACCGAACATCTTGCCTTGAGGCGTAACATAGCGGCTCAGTGTTTTAATGTGCTTATAGTCGACATAAGCTACTTCTTTTTTCTTTAAAATGGGGTCGACCCTTCTTCTTCTTTTATTAAATCCAGACTTCACGATTTTACCTCATCTACACCAATTTCATCTAAAGAAGCTATCATTTCAGGAACGAGGATATCATCTTCAATATCTTCACGATCTGAATTCTCAATATACTCTTGCAAATTAAAGCCCGGCATAGGCTTAACGATAAGACAACGAAGAATGTTATCAGAAATACGAACAGCACGTTCTATTTTGACTAATTTATCCGTTTCACACTCAAAATAAGTTAAAATATAAGTGGCCTCTCTCACATGATTGATCTCATATGCCAAAGAGCGCTCGGCCCAAATCGCAATATGCATCAAATTAGCCTCAAATTTTTTGAAGAGATCCTCAATCATGCCGAATGCCGCTTGCTGATCCTCTCTAACGAAAGATTGAGGCAAAACAAACATGCCCTCATATAGTCTTTTTATCTGTGATTCCATATTCTACTTTAGATTCTTTCTATAGTTTAAATGATGCTTAGCCGACAATAAAATCGATATGAAGTATATCGCGAGAAATTGGGTGTCTCTGGACATCGCCTATTTTGACATTTTTTTTGTCACCAGCGATATTGAGTTCTAAAGTTCTGGAAGCAACTTTTGAAAAATAGTCACTCACTTCTTTCTCGTCTAAAACGAGTTGCCGTACGTCGTGTCCTTTACCGTAAATTACAGCCGGGATTTTCCCTAAGCTACGCAATTTTCGGCTGTTTTTTGAACCCGTTTCGGCACGGACTTCTGCTTTTAAAATGGCTTCCATCGAACTATATCTAAACTTTATCCTAGTTAAAAAAAAACCGGCCAACTCTTTATTCAAGAGTCGAGCCGGCTTTTTACGAAGCACTCTACGAGTGCGTTATAAAAAGCTTGGCAACGACCTACTCTCCCATGATAGTACCATCGGCGCTAGAAAGCTTAACTACTGTGTTCGGAATGG
>Ga0172372_10011683_pt1 | contig 11129 bp, 9 predicted proteins | sample LakKiv5m_2_FD_114544 | JGI IMG/M metagenome (GOLD analysis project Ga0172372, IMG submission 114544) | Freshwater microbial communities from Kabuno Bay, South-Kivu, Congo - kab_092012_9.5m | ecosystem: Environmental > Aquatic > Freshwater > Lake | place: Democratic Republic of the Congo... | reverse complement strand
CTTGGGGCAGCTGCACGAATCCTTCTCGGTCCATGCTAAGTTTATCGGTGATGCTACGTAGCTGTCTCTCAAAATCTGCAAGTTCATGATTCATTTCTGTCGCGGGGATAGACGCATCCTTTGTATTAAACGACACATCAATTGTATTAAACGACACATCAATAAGGCTTGCTGGGTCTACATTGCTAGCCGGATTCTCGCTGAGATTATTAATCTCTGCAGGATCGTTGTTGTTGAAATTAGGGTTGTTGTTGAAATTAGGGTTGTTGTCAGAGGGAAGGATGTTAGACATAGCCTGAGTGCCTCCATAAAGGATAAGCTTGAAGGTGATATCCCATGATTGGGTGATTTTGTAAATATAAATAGAAGAAAATTGTCAAATCGACTAGTGCATAATTTGTTTTTCCGACGGTTTGGAAGGCGGCGATAAAGAAAGGGAGAGGGTTAGTGGTCATAAAAACGAGGTAAGCAGGGGGTTTAAAGTTAATGAAGTTGCCGTGAGCTTCACCACCTATGATTAGAGTAACAGTTCTATATAATCTCGTTGCCTAGGCACTCAAAGGTTGCTCTCTAACGACCTTATAAGCGGAAATATATGACTCCCCTGATTATTTCTATTCCTGTGAAATATAAAAATCTTCTCGCCTAGACCAAACGGAGGAACTTTATTAGCTAATACCTTTAAACATATACTTTTGCTTATTTGAGTTTGGTCACTTGCACAGCAGCGTTGATTTATTGTTTAGAAAAACTTGCTGTCCGAGTTATTGGATTATTAAGTGCTTAGCTGTTGCCCAGCATTTCTAGGTTAATTACATCAAACCTCTCCAAAAGAAGCCCGTTTTTACTTTTGGACAAGATCTGTAATAGCCATGCTTTTTATTAATATCCAAGGAACAGGCATTCATCCTCGGCTTGTATGTAAAGATGTCTTTAAAAAAATCAAGATGTATAAATTGGTGAGTCGAACAGCGTGATGGAATTACCAAGGGGCGGAAGGCTCCTTGCAAGTTAGCGGTTTTTAATTGATATGGGTATTTAAACAACATCATCATGAGATTGATTATTACGATTCGTCGAGTAGCCGTTCGTTACGCCTCTATATTTGAAGTAAACACTTGTTCGAAATTTGCAATCGCAGCTGCACGCCAGATTAAAGAAGAATTTAATGCATCTTGATTGTTAAGTAGGTCTGATAAGGTTTGCTGATTGAAAATCTCAGGTAGTATTTGACTATTTTTAAACAGCGCACTTTGTCTGCTAAGCCAAGTTGATATGTGCTTATTATAGGAGCTCGGACTTTCTGGAAAGTGATATTTATTTCTCTCTGCAACTTTTGAAGGTAATAGCCGAGCTGCCAGTTTTCTAATTGGATATTTTTCTCTTCCATCATAGAGCTTAAAGCAACTACGCGTTGAGTAGGCAAGCGTCACCAGATTTAGGTCTAGGTGAGGTACTCTGCATTCGACTGAACTCGCCATAGATAGTCGATCCTCCTGCATTAAATTGCTCTGGAGATGAGTTCGAAAAGCCCAATGTGCGATTCCATTTAGAGTATCCTTTCTATTGTAGGGAAGGAGATTTCTCTCTATATTACTAGCCATGATATCTCTAGCCCTATGTGGATTTAAAAAATTAGGATTTAAAAAGCCAGAGAATTGCAATAGCATCTGAGAGAATTCGTTAATCAGAAAACTGGCCGTCCATTGCCCGCCGCACACACGATAGTGTGGAAATGTAAAAAAATAGCCCAACCATAGATCATCGGAGCCCTGCCCGCTGATCATGACTCGACGTTTGTCTTTCGCCGCCATTTCGTAGTTTTTTAGGATAGCCCAATATACTCTGTCCCAGATTACCTCTTCCATGTGGTAAGAGGTTCGAGAAAGGCTTTCTATATTAAAATCATCTGCCCTATTATTAACCTGTATGTGATTAATATTTGTGTACTTGTTGGTAACAAGTTTGGCATGGTCGTAGTCGATATTCTCGGCTGCATCGTTATAAGTTGTTGTATAGGCATTTACCTGTGGCATGTAAGAGGCGGCGAGTGCCGTTGTAAGGCTGCTATCTAGGCCTCCTGATAGTAAAGTGCCAACAAGCGCGTCTCCAGTTAATTGTTCATGCATAGCCTTTCTAAGTGCGGCATCGCAGGATTCTATTGTTTCAGTTATTGTAATTTCGCTTGTTGGTATGCTTAAAGGAGTCCAGTAGTTTTTTATAAGTGGTTTTTGAGTCGGAGTTGCTTGGAGCCATGTTCCCTGTTCTAGATGTCGAACGGACCTAAAGTATGAGTCTAGTTTATCTCCCCAGAATCCCATCAGCCAGTCTTCTGCTATTTTGTCCATAGAGATTTTGAGATTGAAATCTCGAAGATTCTGGAGGGCTTTTGCTTCGGACGCAAATATGATGACATCACCCAACTGGGCATAGAGTAATTGCTTGACTCCGACATGATCCCTTGCGATCAAGGACAGTTTCTTGGTTGGGTCGTAAAGAGCTAACGCAAAGTCACCACGTAGCTTGGCTATTATATCTGGTCCCCAAGCTTCATATCCTTTAAGAATAATTTCGCAATCACTCTTGAGGGCTCGAGGGTCAACATTTAATTCATTCGCAAGATCCCGATAATTGTAGATCTCGCCGTTACATGCCACCACTGCTTGCGGCGAAATAAATGGCTGATTTGAATTAATTCCTGGATTGAAAATCGATAGTTTAGCATGAGCGATTGCAAAGTAACCATCAGACCAGTATCCAAAATGGTCTGGTCCTCTGTGACGCAAGGTCCTAACATTCTTTTGAAGTTGAGTGAGATCCGTCTCTGAAATGCGACCGTGAGGATCTATTATCCCGACTATTCCGCACATTATTGCACTTCCTCAGATTTGTTAGTCCGCGTTAATTTCATGGAATGGGTTAACTGGCCTTGTTGCGAGTTGACTGTAATATTTGATGGGGGCAAGTCAAGAGAGTGGCTCAAGCAAGATTTTATTTTGGCAGTTAGTGTCGGCTCCTCGGCGTGAATTAGTTTAACCGCGATTTCCGTGGGAGATGTATGTTGGATTAAAGCGCAACGAGTCTGGAGTATAGGCCCGATTAGATCGAGAGTATCTCTGGGATAAAGACCTCCTATGTTAAAGTCGGAGGTTCGTCCTAGAATTCTCAGACGGTTTTTCGAATCAACTGTCGCATAATCTCCTGTTGGGTAAAAATTATTATCGAAGTCATGCGCTGCTCCAAGGACCATTCCCATGTTTGGGGAGGAAATCCAAAGCTGAGGTTGGCTTTTATAATCAGATTTTAGCTGTATTTGTACGCCTGCCATCGCTACACCTACGCTGCCCAATGAGTCCGCTGTTCCTTCAACATCATAGTGCGTTAGTGAGCATGTCTCTGTTAACCCATATCCTTCTCTTACGTCGCCGATTTTATCTCTTATGTATTGGATCGCACTTTTACTGATCGGAGCCCCCCCTGTATCAATTAAAAGGCGTTTCTTTGAGAAGTTATCTTCAGCAGCACATATAGCTTCGAGAGAAACCGGATTTGCTAATAAAATTATTTTATCAACCCTGTGTTTGTTAATGCTAAGATTGTTAATTAACTTTAAAATAGGCGCATAAAGATACCGACAACCCACTTCGGCAGCAGTTAGCGCTCCTGCTATAAAAGGAAAATTATAGGTAGATGGCAGTGGGCTAATAATTAGCGATTCCGAAGTTAATCCATAGATCTTTTTGTACCAGCCTGATGTTAATTTCAATTGAGAATTACTAAAATGAACTGCCTTTGGTATTCCTGTGCTGCCAGATGTATAAAGTGTAAGGCTGCCAGGCTGGAAAAAAAATCCTGATTTGTTTTCTTTTATCAGTCTAGTTTTGGGTTTTTGTCCTTGGTTCAGGACGAGCTCTACTATTGGGCCATTGCTAATTTGCGGAATGTTGATGTTTTTATCTGACGGTACCAATATCACAGCTGCTTTTTTTGAAATAGCTTTTAGAGCTTCAGTGGCAATTATTTCGTGGTCACTCCCCGTGATCAATAGAGTTCCTCCTTCCAGTAGCTGTGGATAAGTAGTTTCATCGGACTTCTCTCTTGGTAGCTTGGTTTTCGAAACGTGGTCCATAATCAAACCTAAAGGCTCTCGGCGGGGGGGGTGTAGTTTGGATAAACAGCCGTAACGCCACCATCCACCGTCAAAATCTGACCTGTTATGAAACTCGAACTTGGTCCAACAAGGTAAGATGCAGCATCGCAGTACTCGGTTAGGATACCTTGGCGGCGAAGCGGAATATCCTTGGCAATTGTGGATCTGTTTGCAGTCACCAATCGTCTGTTGTTTGGTGACTTTCTATTAAAGATGAGTTTGTGGCTGCAGGCTCCAATTCGAAGAACGTTAGACCTAATGCCAAAGGCGCCTTGTTCTACGGCGATGCATCTAGAAAGCGCCTCTATGCCTGCCTTGCTAGCAGCATAGATTGAACTCTTCGCTGCTCCAAATTGGGCGAGTAAGGAAGAGATATGTAGAAGCACGCCGGATATATTGCGTTCTCTCCAGAAGGCAATAACCGCCGCACTTAAGAGAGCCGGCATTATCATATTTACATTTAAGACATCAATAATCTCTTTCTGGGTAAGCTCAATTACAGTATCCCATGAATCAGTCGCAGCATTATTGATTAAAGCTAGTGGTGGACTGACAGAGGGCAGAACGGAGGCTAAATTTTTTGCTGAATATTCGGGCGAAGCTCCATCCAATTGTACGATAACTAGAGAGCCACAATCAATTTCGCTTGCAAAATGTTGCCTCACAGCATCCTCAGCACCGCGATTGCGCACACTGCCTATCACTTGCCAATTATTAGTAATAAAGTGCTTTGTAAGGGCTGTTCCAAGTGTACCGCTAATACCTGTTATTACTAATGAGCGCATCGGCCTTTCCCGTGAAGTAGCTTAATAACATACATGCCAGCGGGCACCTTTATTATATCGCCATTGCTGTATTGACTGAGAAAAGCTGAAACGGCTAACAGAGTTTTGTTATCGTCGTTGAAATGACCTCGTAGATGAAAATTAAGTAGCCGCTGATTCGCCATGTCACTTTTGCCATAATCAGCAAACCCAGAATAGTGTTTAACTATAAGATCTGCATCGTGCGCAGTTGCATACCGCTGCATTTCTTCAAGGAGAAGATCGCGGGTATAAGCTCTGTCATTAAATGGAAATTGCGCTACATTTTCCCAGATTTTCGTTACGAACTGTTGTTCCTCTGATGAATCATCAAATATGATGATGTAAAAATCGCTTCCACTGTTACGCTGAAGAACATCTCTTACTGTCTGGCGACACTCGGCGTCCCCTTTTTCAGGATTATGGCGTACCAGGTGCTTTAGAGTACCGTCATAGCATTCAAAGAATTTTAAAAGTGGGTAATTGATTGACCATAAAAAAGTTATTACTCGATTATTTGCCGGGAATGACCTGAGATATTCAAACGCATCTGATTCTACATAAGAGGCGCGCGCTGGTAGATTGGGATTCCACATGCCTCTATTCGGTTCAACGGCGGTGATCTGAGTGATATTAGAGTTGAGAGAGTTCCATATTCGACCTGGTCCTGCCCCGCAATCAATCAGGGCCACTGGCCCTGGTCGAGCTGACACCATCTTGTTGAGATCTGCAGAAGCTATATCTAAATCGGACATTCCATCAAACATATACTCGGGTAGTATCGCTTGATACTGGGCATGTGACTGGTATAAAAATGGTTTATTTACGTCACCTGTTTTCTCAACATCGGACTGATTTTTACTTTTATTATGCGCTGTTATTTTACTATTCATGCTGACACAAAAGGTTTTAACAGGTAGTCGCTACCTTCAATAAAGAAACTTGAGTCAGTTTCCAAAGGTACGGTTTGTGCTTTATTGATCCACCGATCTGTTCCGTCGAAACGCGGTGCAAACTCAGTTCTGGCATGAATACCTCGGTAATTATTAAATAGTAATGCAGACCCAGTACTAATTGTAAATGTAAGTATATTTTGTAGTGCGATTTTGGCAAAAACTTGTAGTGTCATTTCCCCCCTTTTTTAGACAGTTGTAATGCAAATGTGTTGATGAGTTAGAGAAGCCCATAAAGAGTCTGGTTCAGCAAACAACTCTCTTTCCTTCAGCCAAAGGACTCTGAACTGAGCAGGAGCCATTTTTAGCCTAGTTTTTATTCTAATATTTGAGTGATAGGAGAGCTGTTGATAAAGAGCCTCTAAAAGATCAGCTCTAGTATCGAACCTATCAAAATCACCGAACTCAACTTTGAATCTTCCAAAGAATGACTCCTGAGATCCGTTACACCAAGGAGAACCCTTTGGGTTCATAGAGATCTGAACACCTTTGGCCTTTAGCCAGGAGCAGATTTCATCGGAAGCATACTCACTTCCCTGATCGGAGTGAAAGAACTCTGGCAAGGTTCCCGTTCTCTCAATAGCTCGCTCAATCGCCACTCTTACAAATCGAGCATCGTGGTGCCTTGATATGTTAAACCCAAGAACTTCTCCAGTGAAAACATCTATTACGGTACAAAGATAAATAAACTCATTTTGAAAAGAGATGAAAGTAAAGTCACTGGCCCACACAACATCAGGAGCTGCTGGACACATAGCTGAAAGAATACAAGGATAATTCATCGATTCCCTTCCGATATCGTTGTGTTTAATCGGTTTTCTAGCCCTTCTGGCAGGCTTAAGACCAAATTTCTTCATGACTCTGGCAGCACGCTTTTTGTTGATGCCCAAGGCAATCGCAACTCGTGGAGAGCCATACCCAGGATTCTCTGCCATTAAGGACTCAATCCTGCGTCTTAGCTCTTCGTCTTTATCTGGAATCTTTCGGTGGTAATAAAGACTAGCCCGGCTAACTCCTAACTCTTTTGCCAGTCTGGTCTTGCCACCCTTATCAGCTATGGCCACGACGGAGCTGATTTTTTTTCTCAAGCTCTGATTCGTACGTTAGTTGACCAACTAGCTTAAGCAGCATTTCGTTTTCTCTTTTCAAGCGGCTTAATTCAAGAATCTCTGATTTCTCTCCACGGAGTTCTCTATCCATCCACGATCTGACCGTGGGCTCGCTTATCCCGTATTGGATTGCTGCTTCTCTTACCTTCATCCCAAGTCGGATCTTCCCAAGGATTTCTTCCTTAAGCTCCTTACTGTGCCTCTTCCCCATATAACTTACTCCTTTATCACTTTGCGTTAGGAGTGTCTAAAATACGGGGTAAGCATCAGTAGAGCCTCCTGAGCCTCTTTACTGTTTGACTTGGTAAAAATTGGATCGAAACGAATTATACTTCTGGTCCTCTCCATTTTTATAATTGGGACTTGCGAAGTTTGTTCTTTCACAGTGTGAGAGCCATCAGCGCTTATCCGGAAAAGATCTGAGGATAATATTATCCTTAGATCTTCTGGCAGATCCTTAAGATTAAAATCCGCTACCAGGGTTTGGGCATTAGGTTCGCCACGTAATCCATAAAGACAAACGAAAGATGGGGGAATGCAATGGAACGCTTCGTCTGTATGCCACTCAAGGAAGACTGACCCCGATCCTAGTTGCATGCCTTTGTCCGATTTCTTGGGGTATAAGTCAGAAATAACCTGTCCTCCCCTCTTGTCGCTATAGCCAGCTAATCTACCAAGAGGCGCAAGAAGAGTAGCGCACACGGCTTCACTTATCGCCGTCTTCTTTCTATCCCGAGAGTGGGTGTCCGTTGCTGGCAGTTCGGAATCGACGGGAAGGTTCTTGATGAGCACTGCCGGCACGGTATCCCCAAGCAGGAGTTCCCTTGCTTCTTCAAGTTCAGGCAACCTCATCTGATTGATTTTTCGGGCGGCTAATAGGTAATCACTCAGCATGCTGTTAGCATAAGGTGATGCAGTGATCTCAAGGAGCGTTTCGAGCATCACTGATTTCGATTCTGGTGATAGGTAAATCTCTCGCCCATTAGCGATCCTTTGTGAAGAGCTGGGGGGGGAAAGTAAACTCTTGAAACTCCGGTTCGTCTTTGGACTCGTCTAGTTGCGTAACTGAGATACTCATGAATTCCAATTATGAAGTTTGCTCTTAGTTCCTGATCCGCAGGCCCAGGCTAACAGAGTCAGGGATAAAATCAAGTTTTAAATTTTTATGAAAAGGGGGATGAATTTTAAATGCATCTTTTCTCAGGAGAGCCACTGAGTGTTGGTAATAAAAGTTTACCTTATTGCTCTAAGTGTTTGAAACTAAGACCTTATTTGTGTTACGCTCAATGCTGAGAGTTGAGGATGTGCTTAAAATATTTGGTTCGTATATAACTACATATAAGAGTAATAATTGCCGATACTACTTGGGGACAGTAAGGTCGTTTAGTGACCCTGGCGCTGGGAGAGTATAATGTTCGGAATTGAGAAGAATAGAATCGATATGCCGTCATTAGAAAAAGATACGTTAAGCCGTGGACCAGGATTACCGATGAGTGGGCCTCTTGCAGGGCAAGACACTAGCATTCGCTTGCATAATAGTATCAATCTTGCGGTATCTGAGGAGATTATAAGGGGACTTTTAGCTATCAGCGATGGTAATGGGCGATATGATTTAGAGCGTGTCTATGCTTTTTTAGGGGCGCCACCAAAACCAGAGTTTGGGGAACTTGCTTTACCTTGTTTCCAGTTTGGGAAGGACTTAAAGATATCCCCGAACATAGTCGCCCAAAAGCTCTCGGATGCTCTATCTTCATCTGGTGTCGGCATCTTTACAGCGGCCGGTCCTTATTTGAACATAAAAGTCGATATGTCGCGATTGATTGAGCAATCTTTAAATGGCACGCTCTCAGGCCAGAACTTTTCACAACAGCTCGTATTAAACCCGCCCAAATTGATGTTTGAGTTTTCTCAACCTAATACTCACAAAGAGCTGCACGTGGGGCATATGCGAAACATTTGTCTGGGCGATGCCTTAACCCGTACGGCTCGGTATGTGGGTATGCCTGTTATTACGGCAACCTTCCCCGGTGACGTTGGTACTCATGTAGCAAAATGTCTTTGGTATCTAAAAAATCGTAATACTGAGGCCATACCCGAGAGCGAGAAGGGGCAGTGGTTAGGAAAAATTTATACCCAAGCAACTGCAGCTTTGGAGGCTGAAGCCAATACTGAGTTGGGAGAAGCCAACTCTCAGGCGCTGTCAGAGATATTAAGGCAAATAGAGTCGGGTCAGGGAGAGTATTTTGATCTTTGGAAGAAGACTCGCCAGTGGTCGATAGACCTCATGGAGCAATCTTACGACTGGCTGAATGTTAAATTCGATAAATGGTACTGGGAGTCCGAGTTGGATTCTTCTTCTGTTGAGTCTGTGAAGCAGTTAAAAGAAAAGGGGTTACTGCAGGATTCAAATGGGGCTATTGGCATAGATTTGAGTGATGCAAACTTAGGGTTTTGTTTGTTATTGAAGTCCGATGGGAATGGGCTTTATGCTACTAAGGATTTTCAGTTAGCGCAGAGAAAATTTCAAGAGTTTGATATTGATAAAAGCGTATACCTGGTAGATATGCGTCAAACTCACCACTTTAAGCAAGTGTTTGAGGCCTTGAGGCGTTGTGGTTTTCAAGAAGCTGTCGATTGTTTCCATTTGCCCTATAATTACGTGACCTTGCCCGACGGGGCTATGAGTTCTAGGAAAGGCAATATCGTGCCACTTTCCAAGCTGATCGATCGCATGCAGCATACTGTCAAAGCTCAGTATCTTGACAAGCTAGAGGACCTTGGTGCCGAGCCTAAGGATCGGGTAGCCAAGATGATTGCACATGGCGCGATAAAATTTGGAATGAATAGGGTCGATCCGAATACTGCCATAGTCTTCGATATGGATGCCTGGTTGAGGCTAGATGGAGATTCGGGACCCTACGTGCAATACACTGGTGCTCGGATCAAATCAGTAATACGCAAATTCGAAATAACTCTGGGTGATGTAAAGGCAGATTGCTCGCTTCTTAATTCACCAATGGAAAGAAAATTATTAGCGACCATCAGTAAGTTCAATGATATAACGGTGAAGGTAGTGGAGACCCTAAAGACTAACCTGCTTTGTGATTACCTAATAGATTTAGCTAGCACTTTTAACGGGTACTATGCTCAAACAAAGGTTATCAACACAGAAAGTAAAGAACTGTCAGCAGCGCGTGTGGATCTTTGCAGGGCAGTGCTGAAGACCCTAGAGAGGGGATTAGATTGCCTGGGAGTTAACATTCCCGACAGGATGTAAGTATTTTAGTTTAGGTCCTATTGGCAGTTTATTGAGCGTTTTGTTTCTGACTTGACTGGGACTTGTTGTTGGCAAACTAAAGAGGATTCTTCTTCTGTACTAATCGTAACCAGAAAAGATCTTTTACTCTAGTGGATCCGCCCCACCCATGATTCAAGGTGTAAGTTTTTGTTGGCGCGGATAACAGCGAGGCTGACCAGGCACCGGTTATCCGTGTAATAGGGCTAGGGCTTCAAGATGCCCCAGGAGTTTGTGAGGATAGCTAAAGCAATTGTGCGCGGGCCAGCCTCAATTAGCTGGGGGACAGTCTCAGAATACTTTGTTTGTTTAGGGTCTACTAGATATTCAATCTTAGAGTTAGCCTTGTATAATCCAGGAAATGACCACCTCTGCAACCTAACGAGCTGCTAAATTTAGTTCAAGCTCACCAAAGCCACTTCAAATGCCGAAACTTAACAGCTGCCATCGGGTTGCACCTATACTGGCAGCCCAAGATTGGCTGCGGATAAAAAATTTATTCTTTGAGGACGCATCGCCCACTATCCTCCAGTTCTTTTGCTAAAAATGTAAATCTGTTTTCAGCAGCGGAGGGTTGAGCATAGTAAACTATTAGAAAGTCGATTATTCGTCCGAAGATGCGAGATCCTTCCGACCAAAATTTACTTAGGCTAGCATCGTGATCTCGGGTGCGGGTAGCAAACTGTTGAGCAATACCTTGGGGCAGCTGCACGAATCCTTCTCGGTCCATGCTAAGTTTATCGGTGATGCTACGTAGCTGTCTCTCAAAATCTGCAAGTTCATGATTCATTTCTGTCGCGGGGATAGACGCATCCTTTG
>Ga0172372_10011682_pt1 | contig 11129 bp, 6 predicted proteins | sample LakKiv5m_2_FD_114544 | JGI IMG/M metagenome (GOLD analysis project Ga0172372, IMG submission 114544) | Freshwater microbial communities from Kabuno Bay, South-Kivu, Congo - kab_092012_9.5m | ecosystem: Environmental > Aquatic > Freshwater > Lake | place: Democratic Republic of the Congo... | reverse complement strand
TAGCTACTTTTCACCATCTGAAGCGACCGTCCGCCGCGCGGCGGGGCTGGTCGCGCTGGTTTCCGCCGGGCTGTTCCTCACCGGCTGCCAGCAGGAGGAAATCACCGTCTATCGCGTGCCCAAAGTGCCGCCCGGTGCCGGGGCCACGGCGGACCCACACGCCGCGCCCGCGTCCCCGCACGCGTCTCCGCGACCGCACGCGCACTGGGGTGACCTGCCCGCCGGCTGGAGCGAGACTCCGGCCGCCGGCTCGCGCGCCGCGACCTTTGCCATCGCCGGCAAGGACGGCCAGCGCGCTGAGGCCGCCGTCATCGCCTTCCCCGGCATGGGCGGGACCGACTTGGAATTCGTGAACCTCTGGCGGCAGCAGCTCGGCCTGCCGCCGCTCACCAGCGAGGAACTGCCGAAGCTCGTCCAGTCCGTGAACATCGCGGGCGCGGACGGCAAGCTCTTCGACCTCACCGGCACGACCAAGGCCGCCTCCGAGCAGGCCGCCGACCGCATCATGGTCGCGTTGCAGAAGCAGGACGGCGTCTCGTGGTTCATCAAGCTCACCGGTCCCAGCGCGCTGGTGGAGCAGCAGAAGCCGGCGTTCCTCAGCTTCCTCAAGTCGCTCAAGTTTCACGCCGGCTCCGATGAAAGCGAGCCTCCCGCTCCCGCCACCGCCAGCGCAGCGCCAGGCTCCGGCTCAAGCGCGCCCGCTTGGACCGCGCCATCGCACTGGAAGCAACAATCCCCCGGCGCGATGCAGGTCGCGAAGTATCTCGTCGGCGAAGGCAAGGCGAAGGCCGAGGTCACCGCCGTCTTCCTCGGCGGCATGGGCGGCGCGCTCAACGCCAACCTCAATCGCTGGCGCAACCAGCTCACCCTTCCCGCCGCCGCCGACAGCGAGGTCGAGAAGCAGGCCCCGCTCTTCCCCGCGCTCGGCGCAGGCGCGCGCATCGTGGAACTCAGCGGCAGCACCGGCGAAGGCGACCCCGCCGACATGATTGTCCTGCTTGTCCCATCCGGTCGCGGCACCTGGTTCTACAAGCTCATGGGCGACAAGGCCGTCGTCGCCAAGGAAAAGGACGCGCTCGTGGCGTTCGTCAAATCCGCGAAGAACTAGCCAAGCTCCAAATCTCAAATCCCAAGCTCCAAAAAATGTCCAAGCACCAAGCTCCAACTTGCGCCCTGCCGCACCAGCCTCTTTGGAGCTTGGAATTTGGAGCTTCTTTGGAGCTTGGAGCTTGGAGCTTGGAGCTTCCCCCCCGACTTTCATGTTCGACCGCCTGATCAAATTCCTCTCCTCGCTGAAGCTCACCGTGGTGCTGCTCGCGCTCGGCCTCGTGCTCGTCTTCATCGGCACGCTCGCGCAGGTCCACGAGGGCCTCTACAACGCGCAGACCCGCTTCTTCAAGAGTTGGTTCGTCTTCGGCGCGACGCTTTTCGGCGTGAAGATGCCGTGGCTCATCCTGCCCGGCGGCTACACCATCGGCAGCGCGCTCTTCGCCAGCCTGGTCACGGCGCACTTCACGCGCTTCCACTGGACCTGGCGGCGCTCCGGCATTTTCATGACGCACCTTGGCGTCATCCTCCTGCTCCTCGGCCAGCTCGGCACCGACATGCTTTCCACCGAAAGCTCCATGCGCCTCGAAGAAGGCGAGACGCGGAACTACTCCGAGGATTTCCACGTCAACGAGCTCGCCTTCGTCAACCAGTCGCTGCCGAATGACTTTGAAGTCGTCGCCATCCCGGAAAGCCACCTCGCGGCGAAGGGCGAAATCCGCCACCCGAGCCTCCCCTTCACGGTGAAAATCCGTGAGCACTGGGTCAACGCCCAGCTAATGAACATCCCGCCAGTGGACGCAGTGCCAGTTCCGGCCACTGACGGTGCTTTCACCAACCACGCTGTCGCCGCCGTCATCGCCGAGCAAGCTACGCGCCGGACGCGCGCCGCCGTGTGGTTCGAGGTGCTCGGCTCCAACGGCACGGCCACCGGCACATCATTGCTCGTCGCCGCGCCGTTGCGTGGCGAACGCGAGACTGAGCGGGCCACCTTCATGCACGCGGGCCGCACCTATTCTGCAAGCCTGCTCTTCGCCCCCGCGATGGGCGGGAATATGCTGGCCATCGCCGACAACTCGGACCGTGGTGGCCGCCCCGCGATGATCCCCGAGGCGGACATGAAGGATGAAGTCTCACGCCCCGAACTCCCCTTCAAACTCCGCGTGCGCAAGTTCTGGCCGCATGCCGAGCTGCACGAGAGACTTCCCGCCAACGCCGTCCTCCGCCCCGCCACGCACGGCACGTTGAGCAAGGCTGCCGTTATCCCGCTCCCGCCCGTCACTGACATGAGCAGCCGCAACGTCCCCGTCGCCGCCGTCGAGGTGCTTGCCGCCGGACAATCGCTCGGCGTCTGGCTGACTTCCGCGCGGCACAACGACGAACCCGACATGCGCCAGTTTTTCCAAGCAGATGGAAAAGAGTTTGAGGTGATGCTGCGTTTTAAGCGCTTCTACAAGCCCTACAGCCTGACGCTGCTGGACTTCACCCACGAGCGCTACCCCGGCACGGACTTGCCCAAGGATTTCCGCAGCCGCGTGCGCATTGACCATCCGGCCAAGTCCGAGCGGCGCGAGACGGAAATCTTCATGAACAACCCGCTGCGCTACGAGGGGCTGACCTTCTACCAGGCCAGCTTCGAGCCGGGCGACACCGTGACCATCTTCCAAATTGTGAAAAACCCGAGCTGGCTCACGCCCTACTTCGCCTGCTTGATGGTTGGCCTCGGCTTGACGGTCCAATTCATGATTCATCTGGTCGAGTTCATCCGGAAGCGCAAGACCCCGGCCCCCGCCGCCGCTGCGACCGTGAGCACGGCCAAGGCGAAGAACAATCAGCCGCGAAAGAACGCAGAGGTCGCAAAGAAGTGAAGCGATGAAGGCGAACGTCCAACGTCCAACGCTCAACGCTCAACGTTCAATGCGTGCTCCGTTCACCTCACCGTATCCGAGCGCCCCGGCTCTGAATGTTGAGCGTTGGAAGTTGAACGTTGAACGTTTCCCCCTTTCCCCTCTGCGTTCTCTGCGCCCTTTCGCGGCTAACCCTCTCCTCCCATGAAAAAGCACTGGCCCTGGCTTCTCTTCGCCGTCTTCGCCTTCGAGGCCGCCTTCTCCCTCAAGCCGCGCACCGACAAGCCCGATGCCTTCCAAATCCGCGAGTGGGCCAAGCTGCCCGTGCTCGTCAATGGCCGCGTCCAGCCCTTCGACTCCGTCGCCCGCAACGGCCTCGTCATCATCCGTGGCAACACCGACGTGCCGCTCGAAGGCAACGGCGCGGACGGCACCTGGGGCAAGTGGGAGGAGCTCCAAGGCCCGCTGACCGAGCGCAAGTGGTATCAGTTCAGCAAGCGCCCCGCGAAGCTCAAGCCCGGCGAGTGGCTCCTCGAAGTCTTCAGCAAGCCCGAGCTGGCGGACACGCGCCCCATCTTCCTCATCCATCACCCCGAACTGCTGGGCGAGCTGAAGCTCCAGGCCAAGGGCGTCGAGCGCTCCGGCCTGCGCTACTACACCTTCAACGACCTCAAGCCCAACCTCCCGATGATGGACCGCGAGTCCAAGCAGGTCGGGCAAATCAAGCAGGAGCTGCGCACGCCCTACCAACGCTCGCTCATGAGCCTGAGCAACGGCCTTCAGACTTACATGAGGCTCAAGAACAGCCTGAAGCCCGAGAGCACCAGCGACTTCGCCGCCGAGCTGGCGCAGTTCGAGAAGCTGCTGCCCGCCGGCCTGCGCGCCATCCGCGCCCAGCAGTCCGGGCAGGAATACGACCGCGAGCTGTTCGAGAAGTTCCTCGGTTACGCCGAGCCTTACGCGATGATGGGGCAGATGGCCTACCCGCTTCTCATCCCGCCCACGCAGCCCGGCCAGAAGCCGTCCGACTGGGCCAACGTCGGCCAGTCGCTCATGGACGGCATCCGCGCCGGCGAAATCCCCGCGTCCGTCCAAGCCCACGCCGCGCTCGCGTCCGCCTACGCGCAGGGCAAGCCCGCCGAGTTCAACCGCGCCCTCGCCGACTACCGCACTTTCCTCGCCGGCAAGCTCGACACCGAGGTGAAGAAGGGCCGGCAGGAAAGCCTCTTCAACCAGTTCCTGCCGTTCTACCGCAGCATGATGATTTACGTCATCGCGCTCATCCTCGCCGCCGCCTCGTGGCTGAACTTGTCCGAGAGCCTCAACCGCGCCGCCTACCGCCTCGTCGCGCTCGGCGCGGTCATCCACACCGTCGGCCTGCTCTTCCGCATGTTCCTCGAAGGCCGCCCGCCCGTGACCAACCTCTACTCCTCCGCCATCTTCGTCGGCTGGGGCGCGGTCGTGCTCGGCGTCGTCCTCGAGCGCATCTACCGCAACGGCATCGGCAGCGTGACCGCGTCGTCCGTCGGCTTCATCACGCTCATCATCGCGCACCACCTCGCGCAGACCTCCTCCACCGGCGACACCATGGAGATGATGCGCGCCGTGCTGGACACAAACTTCTGGCTCGCGACCCATGTGACCAGCATCACCATCGGCTACGCCTCGACCTTCCTCGCCGGCTTCCTGGCGATGATCTACGTGCTGCGCGGCGTGTTCACGCGCACGCTCGACGAGGCCACGGCCAAGGCCCTTTCCCGCATGGTCTATGGCATCGTCTGCTTCGCCACGCTGTTGAGCTTCGTGGGAACCATTCTCGGCGGCATCTGGGCGGACCAGAGCTGGGGCCGCTTCTGGGGCTGGGACCCGAAGGAGAACGGCGCGCTGCTCATCGTCATCTGGAACGCCCTCATCCTGCACGCGCGCTGGGGCAAGCTCGTCGGCGAGCGCGGCCTGATGAACCTCGCGCTCTTCGGCAACATCGTGACCGCGTGGAGCTGGTTCGGCACGAACATGCTGGGCGTGGGCCTGCACAGCTACGGCTTCATGGACGCGGCCTTCAAGTGGCTGATGATCTTCAACGCCAGCCAGCTCGTCCTCATCGGCCTCGGCTGCCTGCCGGAGAAGTTTTGGAAAAGCGGGAAAGGGCCGGCTGCCGGTGACTCCGGCCCGACCGGAGCCGCGCCGATGAAGCCGCAGGCGGCCTGAACAAGGTCCGCTGGCACTTTTGGCGCGCTGAAGCTAAACTCGCCTCGTGAGCCTCAGCCCCCAGACGATAGACAGCATCTCGCATATCTTGGGCTGGCTGATATTTCTCATCCTCCCGCTTTGGCTGATCTTCTGGCTCGGTAGAAAGGCCGAGCCGCGAATGCCAGCAACGAAGTCATTCGCAGGAATGGCCGTGCGCGCCATCCTCGCCCTGGTTCTGGCCGCCGCTTTCATCGCGAACCTTGTGTTCAGTATGTTCTACTGGCCCCCGCGCTCCCTCACACAACTGAAGCTGCGTGCCATCTTGGCGGAGCGGCTCCAGAAGTCAGGTGGCTGGGAGACGGTGGTGAAAGACTGCGACCAGCTCATACTACGACCGGACTTCCAGACCTACCGCTGGCTTACGCAGCCGCCACGGCATTCGCAATTCGTGGGGCCGCCAGATCCCTTGCCAGCCGGATTGGCCACACTTGAGCCGCGAAGCGTCCACATTGACCGACACGGCACAAACCAGTGGGCTGTGAAGATCATCCTCCATCAGGACGCGCTCCGTCACCGCTTCGGCATCCTCATAATCTGCAACGCCCCGACAAACGCGCCTGCATTGCGGAACGGCGAATTGGTTCATGCAACGTCCACAGGTCGCCGGCTTGCCGATCGGGTGTATGAGTTTTGACGGAACCTTCACCTTCGCCCCATGACCGCCACGGAACTCCGCCGCCAAATCGAAGCCGTCTAGGCACCCCACCCCGGCGATGATCGTGCCTCTGCGCTGCGCCTCTTCCCGCCATCCCCGTGTGGCGTCCGGGTTCAGTGGTTGAACACAAACTCCGCCGAGTTCAGCAGCGCCCAAAGAATGTCCTCCGCCGCAGACTGGCGGGTGGTGTCCTTGCCGGTGAAGGCCTGCTTCGCGAGCGCGCGCTCGGCGTCGGTGGGGCGGCGGTTGTAGGCGCTCAGGTAGAGGTCGGTGATGATGTCGTCCTCGGTGGCCTTGCTCGCGGCGAGCAGGCGGGCGCGGCCTTCGCTCGCGGTGATCTTCGTGTTGAGCGCGGTCGAGTTCATCAGGTGGAGCGCCTGCACCATGCTCGGCTTGGCGTCGCGCTCGCAGGGGCACTCGGCGCTGCTGTTCGGGCGGCCGAAGGCGTCCATGAAGTCGCTGCCCAGCTTGTGGTTCCAAGTCTGAAGCGCGCGGGAGCCTTCGGGCAGGCCGGTGAAGTTTTCCCGCGCCCCGGTCACTTGCGCGACGGCGTCGAGCAGGACTTCGGCGGGCAGGCGGCGACGGTAGCTGCGCGAGTAGTTCCGCGTGTCGCCGACGTTCGTTTCGTTCGCCTCGGAACTGAGCTGGTAGGTGTGCGAGCGGAGGATGGTTCGCATCAGGTGCTTGAGGTCGAACTTGTGCGCGACGAAGTCCTTCGCCAGCCAGTCGAGCATCGGCTCGTTGCTGGGCGGGTTGGACGCGCGGAAGTCGTCCACGGGGTCCACGATGCCGCGCCCGAAGAACTGCGCCCAGACGCGGTTCACCGCCGCGCGCGCGAAGAGCGGGTTTTCCGGCTGCACCATCCAGTCCACCAGCGCGGCACGCGGGTCGCGGTCGGAGGGGATGACCGCTTCGGGGCCGTCGGGCGCGCGGGCCTTCAAGTCCTCGCCGGTGACGGGGTGCTTCATCGCGACGCTGCTGGTGGCCCAGATGTATTCCGGCTCGCCGCTGATGGGCGCGGAAATCCCCTGGCCCTTGCGCCGCGTGCCGCTGAAGAACGCGGCGAACTGGTAGTAGTCCTTCTGGTCCCACTTCTCGCTCGGGTGGTGGTGGCACTTCGCGCACTCGAGCCGCACGCCGAGGAAAACCTGGCTCACGAAGCCGCCCGCTTCCTCCGGCGTGCGTTTGTCGCGGAAGAGCGCGGGCGGGCCGGTCTTGTGCGTGCTGCCCTGCGCGGTGAGCAGTTCGCGCACGAACTGGTCGTAGGGCTTGTTCTGCCGGAACGAGTCGCGCAGCCACTGGTCCATGAGGAAGACCGGCTTCACGCCGACGCGCGAGGGGTTGCCGCGCACGAGATCGCCCCATTTCACGGCCCAGTGGTCCGCCCACGCGGGATGGTCGAGCAGGCGGTCAATCAGCTTCGCGCGCTTGTCCGGCGATTTGTCTTCGAGAAACGCAATCGTCTCCTCCGCCGTCGGCAGCGTGCCGACGGTGTCCAGCGACGCGCGGCGCAGGAACTCCGCGTCCGTGCAGCCCTCGGAGGGTAGGTGGCCGAGCTTCTGGAGCCGCTGATAAACCAGCCGGTCAATGTCGTTGTGGACCGGCAGCGCGGCGAACTGCTCCGCCGGCAGCACACGGTCGCTGGGCACCATGACCGTGCTCACGGCCACGCTGCCGAGGAAGCGCGCGACCACCGCGCCTTCGCCGCTGAACTTGCCCACGCTCACCACGCCCTCGTCGTCCACGGTGACGAGCGATTTTTCGTTCGACATGTATTCCGCCAGCTCGGTCACGTCGCGCACCGCCCCATCCGAGTAGCGCGCCTGGATGAGCAAGGGCTGCTTCGCCTCGCGGCGGTAGCGGCGCTCCTTCGGGAAGACCTCGATGCCCGTGAGCGACGGCTCATTGGTCCGCGAGTAGGGCATGCCCTGCGCGATCCATTTCACGAGCGCCTGGTAAGCCTCGGAGTCGCGTTCGAGGCGCAGCCCGCCATCGTGAGGCACGGCGAGCGTGGCCTTGGTGAGCAGCAGGCTCTCCTCGGGAAACGCCGGGAACACGCGGCGGCCACGCGCGTCCTTCACGATCTCCAGGTAATCCGCGCGCGGGTCGTAGGCGAAGATGGTGAGCTTGAAGCCGTTCTGGCCGTCGGCCTTCGCGTGGCAGGAGCCGAGGTTGCAGCCGGCCTTGCTGAGGATGGGCAGCACGTCGTTGACGAAGCTGAGTTGAGGGCCAGTGCCGGCGACTTGCAGGCGCCGTCCGGCCGCTCCGTCGGCCACCGACGGCGACTGCAAGTCGCCGGCACCGGGCCGCACCGTGACCTTCACACTGGCGGACTTGCCGGCGAATTTCGCGGTGATGGTCGCGGAACCGGCGGCCAGCGGACGCACCTTGCCGTCCGCGCTGACGGTGGCGACGGCGGAGTTGTCCGAGGAGAGCTTCGCGGGTGCGGGGAGTTCAAACCCGTCCTTGTCCGTGGCCGTGACGGCGATGCGATGCGGTGCGGAACCGGCGAGCAAGGGCAGCTCCGCCGGAAAAACCGCGAGCGAAGCAACCGCTCGCAAGGGCTGCGGTGCGGACGGCGAAGCGGACTTCTGCGGCTGCGAGCAGGCGGAGAGGAGCACGGCCAGCATGCCACCGAGAAGAACGGTTTTGGCCACAGATGAAACACAGATGAAACGCAGATGGAATCTCTGTGTTGCAGCTCTATCTGTGTTCAATCTGTGTTTCATCTGTGGCTAAGAATCACTTCACCTCCAGCTTCGCCGCCGCCTTGCCGCCCTCCCACACATACACGCTGCCGTCGTGGCAGCCGGCGAAGACGGTCTTTGCGTCCGGTGTGGCCGTCACGGCGTAGAGCACTTCGCCGATGGCGGAGAGCTTGCGCTCGGTGCCCGGCGAGCTGCTCTGCTCGCCGCTGTGGCGCTTGAGGTCGGTGATCGTCGAGGCGCTGCCATCCTCGGCCACGGCCAGCAGGTTGGTGCCGCCGGTCGTCCAGTGCAGCGCGGTCACGGCCGCGCTCCGGTTGGAGAACGAGCCTTCGCGCCCGGAACTGGCGATGTCCCAAATCTTGATTTCCTTGTCCGCGCCGCCGGTGGCCAGCACCGCATCATCCTTCCCGAATGCAACGGCCTGCACGTAGCTCGTGTGGCCTTCGAGCTTGGCGACCTCCTTCTGCGTGGCGAGGTTCCAGACGCGCGCGAGCTTGTCCGCGCTGCCGGTGGCGAGGAGCTTGCCGCTCGCGCTGACTTTCAAATCGAGAATGCTGTCATTGTGAGCGGTCCACGAGGCGAAGGGTTTTTCGTCGCCCATCTTCCACAAGTGAACTTTTCCCGCCGCACCGCCCGGACTGTCGGCGACCGCGAGCGTGCTGCCGTCCGGCGTGAAGGCGATGGCGGTGGCGCGTCCCGCGAGCGGCTTGTCCAGCGTGCCGAAGGGCTGGAGCGTCTTCGCATCGAAGAGCAGCACGCGGCGGAACTCGCCCGCCGCCAGCCAGCGTCCGTCCGCGCTCCACGCGACCGACTGGATGGCGTCGCGCGCGCCGGTGAGCGTGGCGGCCAGCGTGCGGTTCGTCGCGCCGAGCGTGTGAATGAGAAGCTGGTTGCCGCGCGCGCTGGCGAGGCGCAGGCCGTCCGGCGCGAGCGCGACAGCGAGCACGGGCGTGTAGCTGGCGGGGAGCGCCTTGAGTTCCTCCGGCTTCGTCTCTCGCGTGAGCAGCTTGAGCACGCCCGCGTCCCACGGTGCCCCGGCGTCCACCCAGCCGCGCAACGTGGCGATGAGCTTGTCGGGGAGCTGCTTCTTCGGCGGCATGTGCGGGTCGGAGCCAGGGGCGAGGAGCTTCACCAGCGGGCTGTCGGAGTCTTTGCCGGGCTTGAGCGCCGGGCCGTTCTCGCCGCCCTTGAGCGCCGCCTCCCGCGAAGTCAGGTCAAGCTGCCCGCGCTTCTTCTCGACGTTGTGGCAGCCGAAGCAGTGCGCGCGGAGAATGGTCATCGCTGCAGCCGCGTGCGTGTCCGCCTCCGCGCCGCGAAGGGCGGGCGAAGCGGCAAGCGCAAGCGCGCAGACAATCAGCCGAGTGAACATGCGGAAAGAATGACGCGAAGTGGCGAGGTGAATTCACAAACCACGGCAACCGCCATTAGTGTGATTGGCGACTGACTCAAACCTTGTCAGCGTGGATGTCTGGGTATTTAGTGGTTGGGGTTATGAAGGGCTTATTCTAATTCGCTTTCAAGATGAGACGAACTGAGGCAGAGTCGGGGCATGGCAAGACCACTGCGGATCGATGCCCAAGTTGTCAAGCGGGCGCGACTCACTGCGGCGGCCACAACTTCGGTCGAATCCCTGCGTCAGTGTCAGGCGGTTCTGCTACCGGCTTTGTTTGGAGCCACCCTCGAACAAACCGCCGCCGTTCTGGGCGTGGGCCGTGCCACCGTGGCGCGGCTTCAGGCTGCCTTCCGCAAGACGCGACCGGCGGACCTGGGTCCGGCGCGCAACTGGGGCGGGCGGCGACAATCCCTGCTGACCCCGCAGGAGGAAGCCGCGTTCTTGAAACCATGGTTGGCCAGGGCCGCCACCGGCAACCTGGTGGTGGTTTCCCCGATTCGAGCCGCACTGGCGCAACGGCTGGGCCAACCGGTCAAGCCCTCGGTGGTGTATCGGCTGCTGGCCCGGCATGGCTGGCGCAAGGTGGCCCCAGACACACGGCATCCCAAGAGCCAACCCGAGGTTCAGGAGGCGTGGGAAAAAAACTCCCCGAAGTGTTGGCAACCCTGCTGACGCAGGAGGCCGTCCAGGGGCGGCACGTCCGGCTGATGTTTCAGGACGAGGCCCGCTTTGGGCGGATGGTGCGCATTCGGCGCTGCTGGGCGCCAGCCCCGCAGCGTCCGGTGGTGGCCAACGGTTACGAGCGCGAGTTCCAGTATGTCTATGGCGCGGTCAGCCCGTTGGAAGGCGAGTTGGAATGGCGCATCTGTCCAGCCATGGACACGGAGCACATGGGCGGCTTCTTGGCGCAAGTCAGCGCGGCCCACCCGCAAGACTTCATCGTCATGGTCGTGGATGGAGCCAGTTCGCACGTCGCCAAGGCGCTCGTGGTGCCGGAGAATATCCGGTTGCACCGCTTGCCGGGCTATTCGCCCGAACTCAATCCCCAGGAACACTTGTGGGACGAGCTGCGGGAAAAGGAGTTTCCCAACCGGGTGTTTTCAGACATGGCCGGGGTGGTGCGAACCTTGGAAGTCGGCCTGCCCCGGCTGGCGGCGGATCGAGATCGCGTGCGCAGCATCTGCGCCTGGCCTTGGATAGTTAGTCTCAACTTGAACGCGAACTAGAAT
>Ga0172372_10011681_pt1 | contig 11130 bp, 9 predicted proteins | sample LakKiv5m_2_FD_114544 | JGI IMG/M metagenome (GOLD analysis project Ga0172372, IMG submission 114544) | Freshwater microbial communities from Kabuno Bay, South-Kivu, Congo - kab_092012_9.5m | ecosystem: Environmental > Aquatic > Freshwater > Lake | place: Democratic Republic of the Congo... | reverse complement strand
GTGCTGTGAAGGCGGGCCTCGACCACGCTGTAGGCCATCCGCTCGAAGACGCCGGTGACGCGGGCGAACAAATCGGCCCGCTCCGGGCTGTAGACCAGCACTTGCAGGCCTTCGCCAATGGGTGCAAGACGCGCACGCACCACTGCCTCGCCGGCGCTGTGGCGGCCGTATAGCGAGCGGGCGTGCCAGACGATATCGGCTGCCTCGTTGCGAATGAAGTAGTCCGGCTCGAGCGTCGCCCAAAAGCCGCGGTTGGCCTCGGCATCGAGGGCGTAGAGGCGCAGGATGTTCTCGGCTTCGACCTGTCGGGCCTGGGTCCAGGTGCCCGTCTCGCCGCGCTCACCACGCAGGTGGCGCAGTGCCGCACGGTAGAGGTCCTCGAGCAGCTTGCCCTTCCAGGCGTTCCAGACCTTTGGGCTGGTGCCGCGGATATCGGCCACCGTGAGCAGGTAGAGCGCCGTGAGCGCGCGCTCATCTGGCACCTTGCGGCAGAACGCTTGGATCACCGCCGGGTCGCTTAAATCCTGCTTTTGCGCGGTGGCCGACATCAGCAGGTGTTGCTCGACGAGGAACTCGGCCAATGCCCGGTCTTGGCCGGAAAAACCGTGCCGACGGCAAAAACGCCGCACATCGCTGGCTCCCAACGTGGAGTGGTCGCCGCCGCGACCCTTGGCGATGTCGTGGTAGAGCGCTGCCACCCAAAGCACCTCGGGCCGCTCGAACTCGCTGATCAAGCGCGAGCACAGCGGGTACTCATGGGCGAACTCGGCCTGCGCAAAGCGCCGGACATTGCGCAGCACCATGAGGATGTGCTCGTCCACCGTGTAGACGTGGAACAGGTCGTGTTGCATCTGCCCGACGATGCGGCCGAACTCAGGAAGGTAGCGGCCGAGGATGTCGTAGCGGTTCATGCGTTGCAGGTTGTGCGTCAGCCCTCGGGGTTCTCGCAGCAGCGCGTTGAAGGTGGCGACATTGCGTGGGTCGCGGCGAAAGCCGGCGTCGACGCGGTGGCGCGTGCGCCAGAGTTCGCGCATCGCGCCGGCTGTCAGCCCACGCAACTCCGGGCGGCGCGCCAACTCGAGGAAGGCGCGCAGGATGGCGTGTGGGTTGCGCTCAAAGGCGTCGCGCGCAGTGATGTCGAGCAGGCCATCACGGATCACGAAGTCGTCATCGATTACTTGCTCGACAAGGTGTACGCCGCCGTTGAGGTGCGCGTCGAGCAGTCGCAACAGGATGGTGTTGAGCAGCACCACCGATTTGGCGGTGCGGTAGTAACGCTGCATCAGCCGCTCAGAGGCGCGCCGGCCGCGTTCATCCGTCAGCCCCATCTGCTCGGCAAGCGAGGTCTGCCAATCAAACAGCAGACGGTCTTCACGGCGGCGTGTCAGCCGGTGCAGGCGGATGCGCAGGTCCTGCAGAAAGCGGTAGTTGCGGCGGATCTGTGCCGCTTCGGCCCGGCCCAGCAGGCCCGAACGTTCCAGGCCGCCCCAATCGTTGCCAAAACCGCAGGCGCGTGCCATCCACAGCACCACGTGCAAGTCGCGCAGACCGCCTGGTGCCTCCTTGATGTTCGGCTCAAGGCTCGACGCGGCATCTTGCTGGCGAGCGTGGCGCTGTTCTTGTTCGACCCGCTTGGCGTGCACGAACAGCCGCACGTCGAGTGCGCGGTCGCGGGCACGCTCAAAGCGCTTGAAGAGGCGCGAGTCGCCGGCCAGCCAGCGCGCCTCGATCAGGTTGGTGGCAACGGTGATATCGCTGCGCGCCGCTTCGAGGCATTCGTGTGCGGTCCGCACGCTGTGGCCGACCTCGAGCCCGATATCCCATAGCGTGCCGACAAAGCGGTCGAGCAGGGGCTGTTCTTCGGGGCCCACCGGCGCGTCGAGCAGCAGCAGCAGGTCGACGTCGGAGCAGGGGAAGAGCTCGCGCCGACCATAGCCGCCGACGGCCGCCAGCGACCAGCCGCCCGGCATGCCGGTCTCGGTCCAGATCCTGCGCAGGGCGGTATCGACCGTAGCCGACCACTGGCGCAGCAAGCGGTTTGGGCTCGCACCCTGATAGCCGTCCTGAAGTTCACTGCGGCGAACGGCCAGCGCCGCGCGGAGCTCGCCGACACGCGCTCGCGGCCCGTCCGGGCTCATGCGCGCAGCGACTCCGGGCTCATGGCGGCGGTGGCGAGCCGTCCGAGACGGTGAGGACCTCAAAGCCGTCGGCGGTCACCGCGACCGTGTGCTCCCACTGCGCAGAGAGAGAGTGGTCCTTGGTGACGATGGTCCAGCCGTCGCCGAGCTGGCGGATGCCGGCCTTCCCGGCATTGATCATCGGCTCCACCGTAAACACCATCCCCTCGACCAACCGTGTGCCGGTGCCGGGGCGACCATAGTGCAGCACCTGCGGATCCTCATGGAACACCTGCCCGATGCCGTGACCGCAGAACTCGCGCACTACGCTGTAGCCTTGACCCTCCGAGAAGCGCTGCACCGCGTGGCCGATGTCGCCGAGCGTGGCGCCCGGCCGGATGGCGCGGATGCCCTCCCACATTGCCCGATAGGTGACATCGCACAGGCGGCGGGCGAGCACGGAGCCCTCGCCAATGATGAACATGCGGCTGGTGTCGCCGTGCCAGCCATCCTTGATCACCGTGATATCGATGTTGACGATGTCGCCGCCCTTGAGCACGCGATCGCCAGGCACGCCGTGACACACTTGGTGGTTGACCGAGGTGCAGATGCTCTTGGGATAGGGCGTGTGGCCGGGCGGCGCGTAGTTGAGCGGTGCCGGCACGGTGCCTTGCACGTCGACCATGTAGTCGTGGCAGAGTCGGTCGAGCTCGTCGGTGCTGATACCCGCTCGCACGTGCGGCCCGATGAAGTCGAGCACCTCCGATGCCAACCGCCCCGCGACGCGCATGGCAGCGATGTCCTGCGCGGATTTCAGGGTGATGGAAGACATGACCGGGCCGTGTATTGAGAGCCCACTTGGATGTGAGCCCGCCTGTTTATTAGCCTGCCCAGTGTAATCGACTCGGCGAGCCCCGTCGCGCAAACCGCTTGATTGCGCGGCTTGAGACGTCAGCTTGGGTCAGGCTATAATCGCGGGTTGGCGATTTTGCCAAAATTCTCACACCCGCATGGTTAAGGTGTTCTGTACGCGCAAGGCCTCAGAGGCGATGTGCTGCAGGGCTGACAGCGGGTGGCGGACCAACCTTAACAAGGAGCAACACCTATGGCAGCAACCATGCGCCAGATGCTGGAGGCCGGCGTGCACTTCGGCCACCAGACGCGCTACTGGAATCCGCGGATGGCCCCCTATATCTTCGGCCACCGCAACCGCATCCACATCATCAACCTCGAGAAGACCGCCGTCATGTTCGGCGAGGCGCTCGGGTATCTGCGCAAGCTCGCCTCGAACAAGGGCACTATCCTGTTCGTCGGCACCAAGCGTCAGGCCCGCGAGATCGTCGCCGAGGAGGCCGCGCGCGCCGGCATGCCGTACGTCGACCACCGCTGGCTCGGCGGCATGCTGACCAACTTCAAGACGGTCAAGACCTCGCTCAAGCGCCTCAAGGACATGGAGGCCGCCACCCTGGATGGCTCGCTCGAGCGCATGAGCAAGAAGGAAGCGCTGTCGTTCAGCCGCGAGCTGGAAAAGCTGCAGCGCAGCCTCGGCGGCATCAAGGACATGAACGGTCTGCCCGACGCATTGTTCATCATCGACGTCGGCTACCAAAAGATCGCTATTCAGGAAGCCAAGTCGCTGAACATCCCGGTGGTCGGCGTGGTCGATACCAACAACTCGCCGGACGGCGTGGATTATGTGATCCCGGGCAACGACGACTCGGCGCGCGCCATCCGGCTGTATGCCCGTGATGTCGCCGATGCGATCCTTGAGGGCCGCAGCCAGGTGATCCAAGAGATCGTCAAGGCGACCGAAGAGGAGTTCGTCGAGGTCGAGGCAGGCGCTGAGGGCGCCGCCTGACGTTCGGCGTGATCCGTGGTCGAGGCCGGATGCGTCGGTCTGGGCCGGGGTTGCGAGACAGGGGCGCCGGGCGCCCCTTTTTCTGGGCCCCGCTCGACACGATATTTTTACGCGGCTGGTGTAGAACGGCGGCGAGCCAAAGGGATGCAGATCAGCATCAGCATCAGCATCAGCAGAACACAGATAACGGGAGCAGACATGGCGGCAATCACCGCAGCGATGGTGTCGGAACTGAGAGCAAAGACCGATGCCCCGATGATGGAATGCAAGAAGGCGCTGACCGAAGCCGATGGCGATATGGCCAAGGCCGAGGAGATCCTTCGGGTAAAACTGGGCAACAAGGCGAGCAAGGCGGCCAGCCGCGTCGCAGCCGAAGGTGTGGTTTCGACCTTCATCTCGGCTGACGGCAAGACCGCTGCCATCGTCGAGTTCAACTCCGAGACCGACTTTGTCGCCAAGAACGACGAGTTTCTCGCGCTCGCCGCTGGCACCGCGCGGCTGGTCGCTGAGCACGCGCCGGCCGACGTCGCTGCGCTGTCCGCGCTGCCGCTGGGCGAGGGCACGGTCGATAGCGTGCGCGCCGCACTGGTTGGCAAGATCGGCGAGAACATGAGCATCCGCCGCTTCCAGCGCATCGCCGCCAAGGGCAAGGTCGCCCAGTACATCCACGGTGGTTCAAAGATCGGCGTGCTGGTGGATCTGGTCGGTGGCAGCGACGAGCTGGCCCGCGACATCGCCATGCACATCGCCGCGAGCAAGCCCAAGGCGTTGCACGCCAGCGAGGTGTCGGAGGATCTGATCGCGTCCGAGCGCCGTGTCGCCGAAGAAAAGGCCAAGGAAGCCGGCAAACCGGCAGAGATGATCGCCAAGATCGTCGAGGGCACGGTGCAGAAGTACCTCAAGGAGGTCACCCTGCGCGGCCAGCCGGTTGTGAAGGACGACAAGCCGACCATCGACCAGTTGTGCAAGTCGAACGAGGCTGAGGTCGGCTCGTTCACCCTTTATATCGTCGGCGAAGGCATCGAGAAGAAGGTCACCGACTTTGCCGCCGAGGTCGCCGCGCAGGCTGCTGCCGCCGCTCGCTAAAGCATGGCTATCGCCTATTCGCGCGTCCTGCTCAAATTGTCTGGCGAAGCCCTGATGGGCGACGCCGGCTACGGCATCCACCGGCCGACGCTGGACGCAGTCGCCGCGCAAGTGCGCGAAGTGGTGGAGATGGGCTGCCAGGTGGCGATCGTCATCGGCGGCGGCAACATCTTTCGCGGCATGTCGGCCGCAGCAGACCAGATGGATCGCGCCACCGCCGATTACGTCGGCATGATGGCTACCGTGATGAACTCGCTGCTTCTGCAAGACGCTCTGCGTCGTGCTGGTGTGAAGGCGCGGGTGCAGTCGGCGCTGCACATCGAGCAGGTCGCCGAGCCCTACATCCGTGGCAAGGCGATCCGCTACCTCGAGGAGGGCCGTGTGGTGATCTTCGCCGCCGGCACCGGCAACCCGTTCTTCACCACCGATACCGCAGCTGCGCTGCGCGGCATGGAGATGGGTGTCGACATCGTCCTCAAGGCGACCAAGGTCGACGGCATCTACACCGCCGACCCCAAGAAAGACGCCACCGCGAAGCGCTACGAGAAGGTCAGTTTCGACGAGGCCATCGCGCGGCAACTCGAGGTCATGGACGCGACCGCGTTCACCTTGTGTCGCGACCAGAAGTTGCCGATCAAGGTCTTCAGCATCTTTAAGCCGGACGGCTTGCGGCGTGTCATCCTTGGCGAGGATGAGGGCACGCTGGTTCACGCCTGAGGCGCATTACGCCTACCTCTGATACGGAGATTCCATGAGCATCCAGGACATCCGCACCACTGCCGAACAAAAGATGGGGCGCTCGATCGAGTCGCTCAAGTCCGACCTGCAAAAGGTCCGCACCGGCCGCGCCAGCGCGGGCCTGCTCGACCACGTCATGGTCGATTACTACGGCACGCCGACGCCGGTACCCCAGGTGGCCAGCGTCACTCTGGCCGACGGCCGCACCCTGATGGTCTCGCCGTGGGAGAAGAAGCTGGCTGGCGCCATCGAGAAGGCCATTCGCGACTGTGACCTCGGTCTCAACCCGTCGACCCAAGGTGACGCCGTGCGTGTGCCGATGCCCATGCTCACCGAGGAGCGCCGCAAGGAGCTGATCAAGGTGGTCAAGGGTGAGGGCGAGAACGCCCGTGTGGCGGTGCGCAATATCCGTCGCGACGCCAACGCCGCGCTGCAGACGCTGCAGAAAGACAAGCAGATCTCTGAAGACGACGAGCGCCGCGCCCAGGAGGAGATCCAGAAACTCACCGACCGCTCCATTGCAGAGATCGAAAAACTGTTGGTCGCCAAGGAAGCCGACCTGATGGCGATCTGAGGCGGCACTCTTGACCGCTTTCGGGAGTTCCACCGGCACCCTCCCGCAGACCTGCGATCTGCCGCAGCACGTCGCCATCATCATGGACGGCAATGGCCGCTGGGCGAGCAATCGCATGTTGCCGCGCGCCGCCGGACACAAGGCCGGATTGGGTGCGGTGCGTGCGGCGGTCAAAGGTTGTGCCGAGCGTGGCATCGGCTTCCTCACCCTGTTCGCCTTCTCCAGCGAGAACTGGCGGCGTCCGGCTGATGAGGTCGGTTTTCTCATGCGGCTTTTCCTCTCCACGCTGGACCGGGAGGTCGATCGCTTGCACCGCAACAATGTGCGTTTTCGTGTGATCGGAGCGACCGAGGCGTTCGGTGACGCGGTCTGCGAGCGCATCGCTGCTGCCGAAGCGCTCACCGCCGGCAATACTGGCCTCACGCTCACCATCGCCGCTAACTACGGTGGCCGTTGGGACATCCTGCAGGCGGTCGAGCGGCTGCGACAGTCTGGTCATGTCGGCCCGGTCGACGAGGCGGCGCTCGCATCGCATCTGGCGATGAACTACGCGCCAGAGCCCGACCTGTTCATCCGCACCGGTGGCGAGGCGCGCATCAGCAATTTTCTGCTGTGGCAGCTCGCCTATACCGAATTCCATTTTACCGATACGCTGTGGCCCGATTTCGATGATGCGGCGCTGGCCGAGGCCATCGCCTCGTATGCGCGCCGTGAACGGCGTTTCGGACGGACCAGTGAACAACTCCAGCGGTCAGACTGAACTGCGTATCCGCACCGCGGCAGTGCTGATCGCCGCGCTGGCGGGCGTTTTGCTGCTGGGCCCGCCATGGCTGTGGGCGCTCGTGGTGCTTGCGCTGGCAGGGGTCGCGGCGTCGGAGTGGGGCGTGCTGTGTGTCTGGCCGGCGCGCATGCGCAAAGCTTTTGTCGCTCTGCTGGTGCTGCTTTCGCTGGCCATGGTGCTGCGGGCTGGCCATGACGCCTGGCTGGATGCTGCTGTCTTGCTCGGTGCCCTGTTGTTCTGGCTGCTGGTAGCGCCCCTGACCCTGCGCAATGGCTGGTCGGGCGCGGGCGCGCGCGGCGTCTCTGGCGTGCTCGTCATCGTGCCGCTGGTGTGGGCCTTGCTCTGGTTGCAGCAGCAAGCCGATGGCAACGTGCTGCTGGTCTCTGGCATGGCGGTGGTCTGGGTGAGCGACAGCGCAGCGTACTTTGCCGGCCGGCGCTTCGGCCGTCACAAACTGGCGCCGGCCATCAGCCCCGGCAAGACCTGGGAGGGCGTGGCCGGCGCAGTGGCCGGCGTCGCCGCCTACACCGTGATCTTGTTCCTGCTGGTTGGCGAACGCCTGCCTGCCGGATTGCCCGAATTGCTCGCACTCACGCTGCTCATGTGCCTGCTTGGCATCGTCGGCGACCTCTACGAATCCTGGATCAAGCGCGTCGCCGGGCTCAAGGATAGCGGCAACTGTCTGCCTGGCCACGGGGGCCTGCTCGACCGCGTCGATGCGCTCGCCGCAGCGCTGCCAGCGTGGGCTGGCGGGCTCTGGCTGGCGGGGTTCGGCGCATGAGCGCGCCCACCATGAGCGCGTCCACCATGAGCGCGGCAGGCTGCGTGTACATCCCATGAGCGTGCCTGCTCGCGTCTGTATCCTCGGCGCCACCGGCTCCATCGGTGTGCAGACGCTCGACATCGTGCGGCGCCATCCCGGCCGCTTTGCGGCGGACACGCTGGTGGCGAACCGTAACGTCGAGGCTATGGCCGGCTTGTGCCGCGACTTTGCGCCGCGGGTCGCCGTGATGGCCGATATCGATGCCGCTGAGCGACTCGATGCCGCGTTGCGTGGTGCGGGGCTGGCCACGGTGGTGCAGGGCGGGGCCGATGCCGTGGCTGACGCAGCGGCCGACGCGGTGGTCGATACCGTGGTCGCCGGTATCGTCGGCGCTGCGGGCCTTGCCGCCAACCTTGCGGCGGCCTACGCCGGCAAGCGCATCCTGCTCGCCAACAAAGAGGCGCTGGTGATGACCGGGCCGCTGTTCATGGCGGCGGTGCGCGAGAACGGCGCGACGCTGCTGCCGATCGACAGTGAGCACAATGCGGTCTTCCAGGTATTACCCGAAGGTCGCCTGGTGCGCGGCGTGCGCAAGGTGTGGTTGACCTGCAGCGGTGGCCCTTTCCGTGACTTGCCGGAGCTCGATCTGGCAACGGTGACGCCGGAGCAGGCCTGCAAGCATCCCAACTGGAGCATGGGCCGCAAGATCTCGGTGGATTCCGCCACGCTGATGAACAAGGGCCTTGAGGTGATCGAGGCGCACTGGCTGTTCGGTGCACCAGCGGCCGATATCGAGGTGGTCCTGCACCCGCAAAGTATTGTTCATTCGATGGTCGAGTACGACGACGGCTCGATCCTCGCGCAGCTGGGCAACCCGGACATGCGCACGCCGATCGCCCACGCTCTGGCCTGGCCGGACCGCATCGAGGCGGGCGTCGCGCCGCTCGACCTGGTGGCGATGGCGCCACTCACCTTCCGCAAACCCGACCGCGAACGTTTCCCCTGTCTTGCTCTGGCATACGCTGCACTCGCATGCGGGGGCACAGCTCCGGCGGTGCTGAACGCCGCCAACGAGGTGGCAGTCGCTGCCTTCCTCGATCATGGTCTGCGCTTTACCGCCATCCCCGAGATCATCGAGGCTGTGCTCGCGGCCGTGCCAGTTGTCGGGTCGCCCGATCTTGATGCGGTCATGCAGGCTGACCGCGCCGCGCGCGAGACCGCTGCTGTGATGAGCAGTCGCAGCAACTTCGCCCGGTGAACACCACTCCAACAATACCTATGGCGTTTGCATGACGCTGCGGGCTCTCTAAGACGACCACGACCATGGCATTTGCCAGCTTGCCCTCCACCATTGCCGCTTTCCTCGTCGCCATTGCCGTGCTGGTGGTCATCCACGAGTTCGGCCACTACTGGGTGGCGCGGCGTTGCGGCGTACGCGTGCTGCGGTTCTCGCTCGGCTTTGGCAAACCGATCTGGTCGCGCAAAGACAGCCATGGCACCGAGTGGGCGCTGGCGCCGATCCCGCTGGGGGGCTATGTCAGCATGCTCGACGAGCGCGAGGCGCCGGTGCCGGAGCGGTTGCGTCACGAAGCCTTCAACACGCGGCCGGTCCGCCAGCGCATCGCCATCGTGCTGGCCGGACCGTTGGCCAACCTAATCCTTGCCGTGGTGCTCTACGCCGGGCTCGGCATGGTGGGCGGTACCGTGCGCGTCCCCTACCTAAGCGTCCCGGCTGAGGGCTCCCCCGCTGCAGTCGCGGGTTTGCGCGGTGGCGAGCGCGTGGTCGAGGTCGGAGGGCGCGAGACACCTGGCTGGACCGACGTGCGCTGGCAACTCATGCGCCAACTTGCAGCTGGGCCAGAGGCCTTATCGGTCACCGTGGAATCGGGTGGCGTACGGCGCACCGTCGAAATTGCAGCGGTGGGCATCGGCTTGCAGCAGGTCGCCGGCGACCTGCCGCGTGCGTTTGGGCTTGGCGTGGAGCCACCAAAGTTGCAGAGCGTCATCGAACAGGTGGCCGACGGCAGCCCTGGCGCGCAGGCCGGGTTCCAGCCCGGAGACCAGATCGTTGCGGTCGAGGGTCAGCCGGTCGTCAATTGGGAGGCGTTTGCCGAGCGCGTGCGTGAGAGCCCGGGGCTGAGCCTGGGCGTCACGGTCCAGCGTGCTGGCGACAGCCTTGAGCTGCAAGTCACGCCGGCCGCGGTGAATTCGGGTGAGCGGGCGATCGGCCGCGTGGGTCTTGGCCCGCGCCCCGACCCCGACTGGACTGCCGCAAACACTGCCGATCACCGCACCGGGCCGCTCGATGCATTGGTCGACGCCGTCTACCGCACTTGGGATACCAGCGTATTCAGCCTACGTATGCTCGGCGGCATGCTCACCGGGGCAGTGTCGCCGACCAACCTCAGCGGCCCGGTGGCGATCGCCGATTTTGCCGGCCAATCGGCGCGCATGGGCTGGGTGAGTTTTGTCGGCTTTCTCGCGCTCATGAGCATCAGCCTGGGAGTCCTCAACCTGCTGCCAGTGCCGGTTCTGGATGGGGGGCACATCATGTATCATCTGGCCGAATCCGTGACTGGGCGGCCGCTTCCGGAGCGCGTCATGGAGGTCGGTCAGCGCATCGGTATGGCGGCCCTCGCGGCGCTCATGCTGGTCGCTTTCTACAACGACATCCAGAGAATACTCACCGGTTAGCCAGCGACATGAGAATCCGCCTTGCTATCCTGGCTCTCCTGCTGTTCAGCGACATGGCAGATGCCCGCGATCCGGTCACTATCCGCGACATCCGCATCGAGGGCATCCAGCGCGTCGAGGCGGGCACCGTATTCAGCTATCTGCCGATCCGCGTCGGTGACCTGCTCGACGAAGAGCGCAGCGACCAAGCGCTCAAGGCGCTGTTCGACACGGGCTTCTTCAAGGACGTGCGGCTGGAGCTCGAGGGCGACGTGTTGGTGGTCATCGTCGAGGAGCGGCCATCCATTGCCAGCGTCGATATCGAGGGCACCAAGGAATTTCCGGCAGACGCACTCAAGTCCAGTCTGCAAGAACTCGGTCTTGGCGTTGCGCGCACCTTTGACCGCGCCCTGCTCGACAAAGCCGAGCAGGAGCTCAAGCGCCTGTACAGCGCGCGCGGTAAATATGCCGCCACGGTCACCACCCCCGTCACGGCGCTCGTGCGCAACCGCGTCGGCTTGCGCTTTACCGTTGTCGAGG
>Ga0172372_10011680_pt1 | contig 11132 bp, 12 predicted proteins | sample LakKiv5m_2_FD_114544 | JGI IMG/M metagenome (GOLD analysis project Ga0172372, IMG submission 114544) | Freshwater microbial communities from Kabuno Bay, South-Kivu, Congo - kab_092012_9.5m | ecosystem: Environmental > Aquatic > Freshwater > Lake | place: Democratic Republic of the Congo... | reverse complement strand
GTTTATCGACTGAAACTATTGTTTTAAGGGTAACACCCCATCTTCCATCAGGAAGCTGGTCCTGGTTAAGCACCTCATACGATTTAATGTTTCCGCTGGATACAGAGGCCATCTGATCGGCTACCACTTGGTCATTGAACATTTCTGTTTTTGAAGAAATAAAAGCACCAAATGCTTGTTCAGTAGCACTTCGAAGGGCAGCCTGCTTAGCGTTTTCCAATGTCGTACCACTGCCACTGGCTGTAATGGAAACGTCTTTGCTATCTGTTTGTGCAGATAATTTTAGTACAGATAGCACTACCATTGTAGATAATATAAAAAGTCTTTTTAACCTACTCATCGTTCGATTTTTAAATTTTGGAAAAGTACACATATGTCGTTTTATTCGGTGTTAGTTCCTTTGAAAATAATAGTTCCAGACCTTGTATAAATCCCATGGCATGTTCTTTTACTATTTCGGTGCTGGTTATTTCTGTTCTAATATCGTTTTCGTCAGTCCTTATTATCTGATCTGATGTGATGGTTGATCCATTTACAAGTGTGTTAACCAATTGCTTTGATTTCATAAAAGCTGCCTTATCTCGCATTTCAGGCGTAGTATATTTTGCGTTTTCTAAAGTTATGGTACTAACAATATATTTATTGGCTGGTGCTGAAATGATGCGAGCGCCGTCAATACTTTTTTTCTTAATAAACTCGGTTATAAATTCTTCTAGCGTTGTACACAAGAAAAGATACGTGTTTAGATTGCCTTTTTCTTTTCTGTCAATCATTTCAAACATTACACATGGTTCGGCAAAACCTTGTTCTGCAATAAGCTGAGCTTTTGATTGTGCTTTTGAAACTACGCTAAGTACAGAGTCTTTGGGAATATTCATCAATGTAACAGCAACTGCGTAATAATTCCCAGCTTCTCCTTCTAATTTTTTTACTCCTTCAAAGGGAGATGAAGTATAAACTCGCTTTACAAAATTAATTGCCGCTGTTTTTACATCGCTGAATGATTGGGCGGTGACGTTAATAGTAGAGAATAAACTAATTAACATTAAAATTCGTATGTTCAAGTATCTCATTTTTATATCCAATAAATATTATTGTATGTAACTGTTTTATCTTCTTGTGAATATTCAATTAGGAATAAGTTTGTATTTCTTTACTTTTTGTATTTCATCCAAACTTAAATTTTCCATGTATTTAATTCGATAAATACTTTTGCCTGTATATTCAAATGATTTTAAATTAATGAACATATTTATATTCTCATTAATATTCCCAAATTGAACCATAACATCATTATCCCCATTTTTGTCATAAATAAAATTAAACAACTCGTTGCTAAGTGGTACATTGAAAGAATAATTAGAATAAAAGACAAATTGCTTTTTAAATAATCTATCTAAATCACTAAAGATAGTGCTAGGTTCAACAACCTCTAAACTTAGGTCTCTATCTAATGAAGGAATAAATTTGCTGTATGTAAGATTAATTTTTGTTAATTTATCTGCATTAGTACTACTTAAAACTATATTCTTGATATTATAACTATTTAAACCATTACTTACGGTATAGTTAAATAATTCAGCACCGATTTGATTTAAAAAATCATTAACCATTTTGATACTTTCCTGGTTTCTGAAATAAATAAACGGGGTATAATAATCAAAAATATTAGATGGCCTAATAAAATAATAAATGCTATCAATACTGGTTGAATAATTATATAATTTACACGTCTGCAGAATATCTATCATTTCCTTTTCACTAAACTTTTCTTTTTTACCTTCAAATTGTTTTAACATTTTTTTATTATTATGAAAAACTAATGTTGTGAATAGATTATTTACATCATCTTGGCTAGGGGTATTCAGGCCTTGATTTTTACGAGAAAGAACTTCTTCACTATAAGATAGCATTGGTACAGGACCAACGGCTAATAGCTTAATATTATTTCTTAAACCCAACTCTTTATAATTTTGAAAATCAGAATATGATAGTGATAATTTTAAAAGATTATTGTATAAATATGAACTAAATAATTTGATATTTTGATTAAACTGAAAATCAATATTGACAGGCACTTCCCAAGAAGGAGATTTATCAACTGAGGCTATTGGATCAAATGCAATAACTTTAAAATCGATAGAATTTTTAAATAATGAAAGTGCTATATCTAAAGTCGACTTTAATGTCTTTATTTCATTTTGATCATTTAGTATTCGTAACTTCTGATTAAAAGCAAATTCTGCTCCATCCAATTCTGATTCAATTCCTTTAGATTTTACTATATCATTCATTCTATTTGCAGCCATTAACACTTTTAAAACAACACTATAATCATTATTTGAAATTGAATCACTTGTTAAAATAGTAAATTTGTTAATAGTACCATTCGACATTTGAATGACTTCATCATTAATTAGTGAATCATTTACAATTTTTGTATTTGTTGTAATAAATGAACTAAAACCTTGATTTATTGCAGACTTCAAAGCATTAAAAATTGCATTGTCTTTTGATGCACCTCTTCCGTTTACGGTAAGATCTATTATCAAATTCGATTTTTCTTCATTTATGTTACTTTCTAACTTTTTATTATAAATTGTCAAGGATGTGTCAACTGATGAGAAATCGAAATCTTTTGAATAAAAGCTAGTAAGATTATCAAACATCATCTGATGTCTTTTTTTATCATTTTTTGTGAGAGCGTTTGCTGATTTAATTCCAAATTTATCAACGTAACCTTGATAAATAACTTCATCCTCTGCTAAATTCATGAGATACTCTTTATATTTATAGAAATAACGCCCTCCGGGATCATTATTGAAACAAAAAGAAGCATACATATAAATTGTACTCTTAAATTGGGTTATTTCTAAATTGTAGTTTTTGATATCTTTTAGATCTTCTATAATTTCTTTAAGTTGTTCATATGACTGTGCGTATCTGCCAATTTCCTGTAATTTTTTGATGTCTTCTAATTTAGTTTTGAAGTTCTGAAATTGATTTTCATTAAGTTCTTGCGAAAGAGTGACTTGACAAGAAAAAACAATTAGAAATGTAATAAGATAATATTTTATTAAAAGCATGAGATGTTAGATTAGTTTAATTACAAATGGTTATGAATATTACTTTGTTAGATTAAAACAAGTGTAACCGTTTTATCATCCTGTGCACAGATATTTAATAAAAGAAATGAAATGAAAGAAATGAGTAAGTATTTCATTTTACAATATGTATATATTTTATAAGCCGATATTCTATTTAATTACTTTCTTGTTTTTGCAATAACCCATATAAAAAACCTAGGTAGGTCAATAATTTAAAGAGAACAATGATGATAAACGTTTCTAGTTTTCTGTCAGGAAATAAATAAATTATCATTATACTCAAGTGGATGAATAGAAAAACTATTGAAAGAGTCTTGTAGTTAATTGTTTTTCTTACATTATTACTCTGAACAATAAATAAGAACATAAAATAGACCCAACAAACAAATCCACCAATTATTGCGTACACTAATTTAAAAGTATTCGAAGTATATGTAAAAAAAGTGTACCCCACTAAGGCTGCCATTAAAGAGAATATTATTAGCAATGTGATATTTGCTTTCATACTTTTTATTTAAATGATTGGCGGTGGTGGCGGTACAGCCTGAAATATATGAGCTATTTCAGGAACATCTGTTGCTAATAGCCAACTCGGCATCCCTGCTTTCCAAACATAGTGACTACGCGTTAACTGATTAGCTGATGACATAGCTTTTAGCTGATCTATGGTAAAAGGACCAGTTTGCTGACCATTTATTGCAACAAAAAACGAAGGCTGAGAGGGAGGAGCAGGTGGAGGGGTTTGTCCAAATGTATTCATCATACCCCCTAACTGATTACTCATACCTGATCCTACACCCATTCCAAACATCATACCAGCTGGATTAAAACCGGATCCTCCATCTCCTAAATTAATATTGCTCATTTGACCTAAATTATTTGCTGCGGTTTTTAATACGTCAGTTTGCTGATTTAACTGATGTACAGCAAAATTTTGACCTTCAACGCCTAACTCAGCACCTCTTCTATTGATACGTGCCATTTCACTAAGATTCGTAATTTCAATATCTGTAGTAGCCTCAATTTTTTTGGATGTTTGATCAATAGTGATTTTTTTCAGCTGTAAATAGTGATCATGTTCCTGATCTAATTGTATACTAGAAATATCAATGCGTTTTAAATTAACCCCAAAGTCTTCTTCCATTGTTTGAGCTAACTTTGACTTAATAATATCAGAAACATCATCAATTTTTCGCTCAATTTGCATTACGGGGATATTATTATCGACTGGAATATTGGTCACGACAGACTTAATTTTTCTAACACAATACTCCCTGATTTGCTGAGAGAAATCTTGCAAGTTGAATTCCTGTAAACGGTTTAACTTGGTAAAATTTGAAATATCTGTAATATTAAAAGTCAAATTCCCTCTAACATTACATGGAATACCTAAATCTTGAAACCTAGGATCAAAAATATCAAATGAAGGTGTACCAAACTTAACCTGGTTATTCCCCTGTAAGTTGATGAAATAAACCTCTGCATTAAATGGAGATTGTCCATCCCAACCCAAACTAACAAGACTCGTAAGAATTGGGAAGTTTTCTGTTTTTAAAAACTTATCAAACGGACCACAAATAACATCCTCAATTACTCCACTCGATTGTTTATAAAAGAAAATTGCCGCTTCGCCTGTTTTTACTCTTATGCTACTCCCATAGCGAATGGCATTCTCTTTGCGTGTAGAGTTAGCTTCTCCAGATGGCTTCCATTTCCAAATTAAATATTCTTTTTCGTCACAACGAATCACATCCATCAAACCACCTTCATCGTTATTTCTACTAAATAAACCCATAAATTTTAGTTTTTTGATTAAAAATTTAATTCGTCTTCTTTCGCTATTGAATAAGCCTCTGGAAGTTTCTTGATAGCTGTATTTTTTATTTTTACAAACTTTATATAATAAGGTTCCTCAATTAACTCATCGTCATAATCTAACGACTTTTTATCCCACATAATTTTCTGTAACTCATTTCTTGCAGAATCAAATTGCTGCCTAATAATCATCTGCTCTGCTAACATCACATTATTTGTAGCTTGTTTCAACTGCAGCATAGATGAAATCTCAATTTTGTTGGCATCAGATTTAATGTCTTGCAAAATAGACATTGCTTTTTCTATGTTATCACTTTCAATTGCTCGTTTTGCCTTTTCAACTATTTCTTGTTCACTCTCAATCTGTGTTTTTTCTATTTCAGCAGCTGTTTGGGTGGGTGGCATAAAATAGGCAAATAACAATGCACCGATGATCAATAAGTAGCTTATCCACTCAAATCGCTTAGAAGCAGAGTAACTTTGATCAATCTTTTTCCACTCATTCTTAAACTCCTGTATCTTTTTCGCTACATCATTATTCGCACTATAAAGAGATTGAATTTGCTGGATTTCAGCAGAAAAATCTGCCTCTAATTTAGTTTTGTCTGCCGTTAAAGTATTTCCTTTTTTAAAAATCGATAAAAGGGCTATCAATAAAAATATTATTCCAACAATGAAAAACAATTCATTTCCTTTGAAGGCGATCATAAATGAAGCGATCGCGAATACTGTCATTGAGATCTTAGAATTCTTCCATAAAGAGCTAAGTACTCCCGACTTCGGTAAATTTTTACCTTCAATAATCAATTGAGAAATTCTGGATTGTATATTTTCTATCGCGTCATCTCCATCGCGATTCAAAATATGACCACACCATTCGCATGTAGTGACCGTTGACGCTAATTTGGCTTTACAGTTTGGACAAATTAAAACACTCATGACTGTTATTTAAAATTTAATTTTGAATAGTCAACTTTTTGTTTATTAACATAATCCTGCGCTGTTTCTCGCCATAAGGTAACTTTTAGTTTTGCAATTGAATTTACAAATCCCCTCAATCCTCCTGCCTCTTGATCTGCTTTTTGTAATGCATATTGCTGTTTCTGTGCAGCTTTTTGTAATGCATATTGTTGTTTCTGTTCTTCACTTTGTACTGCTAACCGCCTCTTACGATCTTCCTCATCTACCCGAATTGCTTCTTGCTTTAGCTTAACAGCATCTCTGTGCTTTTGTACCTGAAATTCCCATATAGCTCTTTTATCAGCTTCCAATTTTTTAGAAATTTCATTCATTAAATTACTTGCATCGGGTTCACACGTAGAAAAAGGGCTTATTGAATTAATGATTTGAGCAACTATTGCAGCTCCTGAATCATTTTTGTTGGCCATCCAGGTTGTCTTTGCATCACGCATTATGAGCAAACATTCTTTATCAATTTTTTGCTGATAAATTGACTGTAACGTGTCCATTGCTTTGATATAGCAGGATTCACAAATGTCAGGAATAGATGCCAGTTTAACCAATGATGCGTCATACTCACCTTGCTTACTGAGCGTGATTGCATTTCTAATAATAAAATCACATTGGGTATTATAGTAATCGACAATCTTATTTTTTGCTTCAACAATTAGCTCCTTTATACTTGTATGGTTGACATTTATTTTTTTTAATGCGTCTAAGTATGCCTTTGCAGAATTATTACCATCTCCTACACCCTTAACTTCAACTTGGGCATTAGCATAAATTCTGTTTTCAATAGCATCAGCAACGTAGAATGTCACCTGTAAAGTTAGAGACGTCATAAGGGGTGGACCAGCAATGATATCTTTTCCTGTTTCTAGCACGGTAACTGCAACCACAAAACGTGGGTTAAGTGTCGATCCACCCATACCATTATTGCTCGCTATTTGATTCAACTTATTTTCTAATAATCCTTTTGCACCACTAGGTAAAGCTACTACTTGTTCGGGTACGTATGTATTTAAAACAATTCGGTTGATGTCATTCAACTTATTCTGGGCATGTAAACTCAAATAAGTAAATAAAAGTAGCGTTGGGTATATAAATATTTTAAGCATTTTCACTTTTTTATTTCTTTACTATAGATAAAAACCATTTTAAGATTGTCAATATTATCAAAATTGGTTAATAGCTCAAGTCCCTGTGTGAAACCAGATGAATTTTGCTTTATTTGCTCAACTGTTTCGATAATTGTTTTGCTTTTATTCATGCTATCTCTTGACTCTCTGGTTGTAATGAGCATATCCATTGAAATTGTTGCACCATTCAAAAAATTACTAGCTTGAGATTGGGCTTTAACTTGAGCAACTCGATTCATTATTGATTCGTTTGTAAATTTAGCTTTTTCAAGGGATATGACTGATATTAAATATTGATGGTCATAATCTTCAACAATCTTTACACCCTCAAAGGGTTTAGATGTATACATTCTTTTGATGAAATTAGCAAAGCTTACTTTTTCGTCATTAATAGATTGGGCAGAAACATTTTGAATAAAATGAAAAGCGAAAAAGAAAAAAAACAATCTCATCATTTTTTAGAAGTTTAATTGTTAAAATAGTGCGTAAGTAGTCATCTTTTTTATTTCATTAGGAAAAGAATTTATATTATTGATTTCGACAGATACTAATGGTAGTAATTTAGAAAGTTCAAAGGCAGGTTGATACAAATTATATTCTTGATGCTGACCGAAATGTCTAAAATACTGCTTCATAAATTACATAGTTGGGTACTATTTATTTTTGAATAAAAAACTCCAGTTGGCTCCTAAATTAAATTCAATCTCGCCCTGATTGAGTTGTTCAATGACATAAATGAAAAGTTTTATATTCATTTTTAGTTCTTTATTAATTTGGCGACACAATTATAAATTTTCTCAATTGACTCAATTCTTCCTTACTGAGAAAGGCGCTCATTACCACTAAAAATCTTAATCCAACCTTTACATATCCTGATTCAAAAACTCCAACTGTGGAATACTGATCTTGTGGATTGCTTATAATTGTATTAAAATCTTTTTTGTAAAAATTTAAGACAGGAAATTCTGAGTTAGTATATTTTCCAGTTATGTATGTATTAATTAATCCAGAGTCTCTTTGAAGTAGTTTGTCTGCAAAAACCTGCCCTCCAGACGCATAAATATGAAGGTTACTAGCAATATTTTTGAACATAATATTGGTTTGTTCGTTTCTTACAAGGTATTTCCTACTTTTGTAAAGTGAACCTAAATCGGCAAAATAAACAGGGTATAATTTTTCATTACTATTTTCATATTTAGTTTGATCAAACTCATTTTCTTTGTTGACAGATAACGATTTTATTATTTGTTCTAATTGTTCTATGAATTTGAAGTAATTTTCATTAGGCTTTAATATTGGTAAGAGATTAAATACAAAATACCCCTCTTTCGCTTTTAAGTTCTGATCAAGCTTTTCAATGTTTAGATATAGATTATTTATCCAATAATGTAGTCTATAATACCAATAATCGGTCAATTGTCTATATGTTTTGCCTTCAAATAAGTAATCTTTGATTCCAAAACGGTCGTTCATTAATTTCAAGCGCTCTGTATCAGTTTCGTCAAACCAATACTTTTCGGGAAATTTGCTGTTATAGAAGTCGATTATGTTATGAATAATATATAATGAGTCGGTCACTTGGAAACCATCAAAGTCAAAGAGACTACTTTTATAGTTCATTGTAGTAATTTCACCTTGTTTAACTTCACCTATTTTTACTACATCTCGATCTGATTTTATTATTTGATCAGCAATTATAAAATTCATTCGTCTTCTTTTTAGCCAATTTTGACTAATGAATTTTTCTTTTGTTAGGCCATATTCCCATGAACTGCCAGTTAGTCGAAGTAAATTCAACTCTATTTGTTCATGTTTATATTTAAATGGTTCATTCCCTACTACTTTGACACTTTTATCATATAGCTTGTGCCATCCATCCATAAAAAGATTAAGGCTTGAGTCAGCAACAAAATATTGTGATAGAAACTGCCATAAAACAAAAGGTTCATTTATTTTATTGATTTCATTAAGCTTGATATTTTGGACAAAAGCATTTCCATTAAATTCGATTGAGTTATTTATCGACTTTGCAAAGGATATGAATTTTTCTGGAACAATCTCTGCTTCAATGGTCAAAGTGTGTATTGCATTAGCAGAATCAAATACCTTGGCTAAAATATAATACTTTGTAATTGTACCGTTGCTAATACTTTTTACTTCATCATATATAAGTGAATCATTTTTTACAATAGCCATATTGCTTATAAATACTCCTGCTGCTTGTTCAAGTGAACTTCTTAATGCTATTGATAATGCCGATTCATATGTTTTCCCAGATCCATATGTAACGATTTTTACTGTTTCTTGACTAAAAGCATTACTAATCTGGCAAACAATAAAAAATAATAATATTATGTTCTTCACAATCGCCTTATTTTTCTCCTAAAACTAAAATTGCTTCGCCAAGGCCTCGAGTCATTAGTTTAGCATCAATATTAAACGGAGCAGCTTTTAGGTATTTCTGAAGACCAATAGTAAACTGCCTAGCATCTAAGGCTCTGTTTCGTTCATCAAATAGAGGTATTCTTACCTGTTCATAATCAACTCTGTTTTCAGTTGAATTTGACTCACTAAAACGGCCTTTTTGTGTGTTTTTCTCAAGCCAGTCATATATGTGATTTCGAATCTCATCACCATTTACCTCAGTTTCGAGATTTTTATCCCAATTATTCCATTTCCTAACTGTAATTTTTATTTCTCGCCCATTGATCATCAAATCACTAAAATGACTTTGCAGTTGATTCATGAATGGTTCAATATTAGCACTAACACCCTGCAATAGCATCTCCGGGACAATATCTTTATTGTTTGGCGAACTATTACCTGTAGAGGCTGCAATCCTTTTACTGGTATAGGCATCTAATGCTTCTAATGTGAAAGATACTATTCTTCCACTGTCAGATTTTGTCAACTTCCACCATATCTGAACTATAATATCTGATTTTGCCCTGTTCTTTAACCTATCAAGCGGACTTTCATCAAGAGCTGCTCCACTAGCATTACTAGATGTCATATTATCTTCTGCATTTCTTGCTTCTATCGCCTTTAACTCTTGTTCAGCATCTTTCAGTGGAAACCCCCTTTCAATCATTAATGAGCCAATTTTACTAATAACCTGACCCAATTCTGTATCTTCCTGAAATGCCTGCTTATAATTAGGCACTTTTTGTTTTGTCCCCTGGTTGTCAAAAATAGTCATAAAGTAACGCTGCTCACACCAGTTATCACTTGGAAGAATCATTAGCGTGGGCTTTTTTGCTTGTCCATAAGCACTAAACCAAACTGTAAATACCAAAGAAGCTGCAAATAAATATTTTAGCATAGTTAATATTTTAGAATCCAGAGTTTAAGCCTTTAATCAGTCCATTATTTGTGAGGTCTTTAAGTAATAAATCCTTGTTTATCGTTAACCGGTATGTGAATTGTGATCTAGGCTTAGGGCCATTATTCAATTTGGTGGTATTGACTGATGCTATGTTAGTAATGTATTTGCCATAACCTTTTTTCTTGCCGTAAATAGCTTTAATAAGTAAGTTGTTTCTTACTTCGGTCTTTGATTGTAGTAATATTGGCTTTTGTGTAACGCAGTTGCTGCCGGTAATACCTCTGAAAAGTATTCCGTCAATGGCATTTAATTTAACGGGTCCAAGGTCATTCAATTCGTTCGCAGATTCAACTGTAACGTCTACCACATAAGTTGCATCTCCTGATACTGAGTTGCACTCAATTTGAAAAAAACGTTGACTACGGCAACTGGAGAGCAGAAGCCCTAAAAATAGGATAAGAGAGAATTTCACAGAAGTAGGTTTAATTAGTAGTGAATTTAGAGAAACTTTATGTATTATAAAAATTGCCTTTACATATTTTAAAATATTGTAAATCAATGATATGTATTTATGGTTGGGGTCAAAAATTTTATTTTCTTGCCTCGAAAATTAATATGTAAGGTTCACTAGCTCTTCAATTATCGAGTTAGATAATTGTCCTATCTCCGGTACTGTTATTTTTAAAAATAATATGAGAAAGCCCCTTCTTGACACAGAGGGGGTTTTTTGCTTCCCTTGCAGACGTTTCGTAAATTGTGCTAGTTAGGTAACATGAGACTTTCTAT
>Ga0172372_10011679_pt1 | contig 11132 bp, 7 predicted proteins | sample LakKiv5m_2_FD_114544 | JGI IMG/M metagenome (GOLD analysis project Ga0172372, IMG submission 114544) | Freshwater microbial communities from Kabuno Bay, South-Kivu, Congo - kab_092012_9.5m | ecosystem: Environmental > Aquatic > Freshwater > Lake | place: Democratic Republic of the Congo... | reverse complement strand
TCGTAACAAGTGGGGGCGTGGTGGGATTTTTGTATGGGGGAACGCTGGTAGGCTTGGCAGGGTTGCCGTTTGGGTTTGTCTTAGGCACGACGATTGGATTGGTGGGAGGATTGCTCTTCATCGTGCTCGATCGCGTGGTGAACCGCAACCAACCGCTACGCATGCCAAGCGTCTCCCGTGCCCAGTTGGGCTTGGTCGCGCTGGTCTTGTTTGGGGTGACGGTGCTGCTGAATCCCACGTGGTTGGGGGTGGGGCTTGGTTTCGTTTTGGTGGCAGCGGGCGTGGGGGCATGGCAACTTGAACAAGCGACCCTCCCGTACCGCGTGGCACAGCAACTGGCGCGGGAAGGCTTGGCAACTTGCCCCATTCGGCGGTTGCTCCGTAAAGGGGTGTTGCAAGGTTGGCTTGAGCGTGTGGAGGGGCAGGGGTATCGCTTTCAGTCGCTGCTCTTCCAAAACATACTGGCGCAAGATTTTGCGCACACCCACCAGCTTGAGCCTGTAACCGTCCTTGCTCCCACCGCCCCCAGCGTCTATGTCGAGGATGTCGGGGTGATTTGCCTTGACGCACAACAACGCTCGCACGTGGTGCGCGCAAGCTATCTCCCAGCGGATGTCCAAGCGTTACAACCCTATTTACAGGTGGTGGCGTTCACCGCGCACACCGTGACCATCCGCTTTGAACTGACCATCGACGACGCTGCCCCCTGGCACAATGAGCAGAGTGTCTCGCTCAAGGTGGGGAGCAATACGGTGGTCGGGGGGGCACGCCTGACGCTTGACCCACAAGCTACCCCTCGCGAAGGGCAGCTGTCCATGTTACTAAACGGCACGCCCTTCGCGGAATATCGCTTTAAGTGGGTGGATTTAGGGCGCGAGGTAGGGTAACAAGTAGCGGATGATGGTCTGGTTGAAATAGGCAAAGATCATCAGCACGCCCAGCGGAACGGCATACGCGCCCACCACCGCCCACTTGCCCAACCAGCGCCGAAGTCCATGCTCCAGCAACCGCCCCCAAGTTACCAGTCCGTTCCCCATCCATAAGCTGAAGGGGATCAGCGCGGGGAACAGATACCGCCCTTGAAACTGGACAAAACTAAGATTGTAGTAGGCGTACTGCGCCACGCTTGCCAGTGCCACCGCCCCCAACACCACGCCATAGCCCCACTGAAACGCGCTGGGGGCGTGCCGTCGGCGGACTTGCCACGCAATATCCAGCACCGTCCCGAGGCTTGCCAACCCCACCAACGCGCTCAAGAGCGTGTAGAAAGTCGCGGGCAAGGGTAAGCCCATCCAACCTAGTTGTCCCCAAAAACTATGGAAGGTGGTCTGTAGGAAGGCTTGCCAATAGTGAGCTTGCCCCACCTGAGCGAGGTAATCCGCAGTGCGCAATTGCCCCACGACCACCGCATCATGAGCGCGTAGCCCGACAATGTCCCCGCCCCCATACACCATGCTATTGCGTATCCACCACACCGCGCCCAACCCCAAGGCGAGCGCGAGCGTGAGGGCATACGCGCGGAGCAAGTGCTGGCGCGAGCGTCGTAAACTGGGCGCGTACACCTTGACGAAACTGCGCGTGAAATTCACCCACAGGCGCACCCACCACCGCAACGAAGGTTGCGCCGTTTCTGTGCCCATTAGGGGAATGGGTAGTTTGCCCAGTGCCCCCAGCACCTTTGCGCCCTCCCCGAATAATTTCCCGCTGGTGCTGGTGCCGGCGTGGATGAGGACGCGCACAGGCAGGAGCAACACCACCACTCCCAGCAAAAAATAGGCGGTGGTCTTGGTGAGGAACGCCAAGCCCAATAGCCCCCCTAGCGCGACGTGCCACCCGATCAGGTTGGGGGAGGGGGCAAGCAGGTACGCCCCACCCACCCACAAGGTGAGCGCGATCAAGGTCAATGCCAGCGCGTCGTTGTTGACGCTGGCGACAATGGCCAAGTGTTGCGGAATGAGCGCAACCAACAACCCCGCCACCCATCCCACGCTGGGGCGCGTGGGCAACAGCATCCGCGCAATTGCCAGCGTCGCCCAAACCATCCCGCTCCCGATCACCAACGAAGTCAGACGCAAAGCAATCAGATTGCCACCGCTGCGGCGAAAGCCCACCACTTGCAGGAGGTAATACAACGGGGGTTGGTGGTCTTCGTACTGTACGCGCCCAAGCTGGTCAGTTTGGTCGGGCGCAAAACGGCTTGCCTTGAGTTGCTCAAGGTACGCGCTGTCCCAGTCCCCCATTTCGATGATCGGGCAACACCCCATTTGTGCCACCTGTGCCACATAGTTGTAATGAGCGGGTTCATCCGGCGCTTGCCAGCGGGGGGTATAGACAGCGTAGAAACTCCCCACTACCCACCACAAGCCCAAGAGCGCACCGAGCGGAAGAAGCTGTGAACGTTTTTGAATGAGATTCATTTGGATAGGCTACTTTACACCAACACGAAACCTTGCCATACTACTGTTAAGGATAGCAAGAAAAAGAGAGGTTTGACTATGTGTATGTTTTGCGCCGCCCTTCCGCTTGTCACCAGTTTGGGAAGCATGGCAACCGCTAAGCAAAAGCGTTGGAAACGCCTTAGCCAAGCGACAGAGCGCTTGACAACCGTGCAACGCTGGCTCTTGAGTGTGCCCACCCTATCCGTCACCACAGGGTTGGTGGTACTGCTGCTGTTGTCTTCGGCTTACTATCACAGTCGCATTCAACCGTCATAATCCATCCCGTCCATCCCCCAACGTGGAGGACACCTCCGAAGGATTGCCATGCCACCCCACCATCACCGCCCATCAGAAAACTCATCCGAGAATTTCATCAAAGCTGTCTATAACCTCATCCAAAAAACAGGGGAATCGCGCATTTCCACCAATGCCCTAGCCGATCTGCTACAGATCAAGGCGCCCTCGGTAACGGATATGGCACAGCGACTGGACGAGACGGGCTTGGTGGATTACGTGAAATATCGAGGAGTGGCATTAACGCTTAAGGGGCATCAATTGGCGTTGCAAATTTTGAGGCGCCATCGCTTGATTGAATTATATCTGGTTAACGAGCTAGGCTATCAGTTGCATGAAGTCCACGCCGAAGCGGAGGTGTTAGAGCATCATGTTTCTGAACGCTTCATCGAGGCTCTGGCGCACAAGTTGGACAACCCCGACCTAGACCCACATGGCGACCCCATCCCCAACCGTGACGGCATGATGATTGAGCGCAACTTGCAACCCCTCTCACAACTGTCTTTCAACCGTGTGGCAACGGTGGCACGCATTGGCATTGAACAGGATGAAGTGCTCAAGTTGATCTTGCAAAAGGGCTTATGCTTGGGCGCACAAGTCACCCTGCTTGACCACACCCCTACCGACCAAACGTTCACCATCAGCGTGCTGGGGGTTGAAACGGTGATTAGCCATCAAATCGCCATGGTTGTGTTAGTCGAGCAATAGAGAGACGGAATGTTGTCCGCTAAAACTCGCCTGTCGCGTTAGCACCCCACAGTGCACGCACATTGCGTCGCCAGCAGGATTGATTTGCAACTGCAACGCGCCCCAAAATACCCACGGATGAAAAGCCTCTCCTCCTGTGTTCCCCGCTCACGAGTCCTTTTCAAACCCCTGTGCAAATCCTTCGTGCCCAATTCAAATTTGATCTATACACGAAGTGGTGAAATGTTCTTATAATAAAAGCAACCTTGTATGCATGGGTTGCGTGTTCCCCAGATGACGCGCGGGTGACTCATCTCCCTCACGATGAGATTTGACCTCTTCAACAAGGAGTTATTGATGAATGAAGTTAGTCGTCCACACGCCACGCTTGAACTGAACCGCGAGCAACTGCGCCAACTAGGTTATAGCATCATCGATGAAATGGTGAAACACTACGATAGCTTGCCCGATCAACTCATCGGCATCACCAAAGACCGTCCCAGCTTAGAAGCACTTTTGCGGGAACCGCTCCCCTTGACCCCCCAAGACCCCCACGAGGTGTTAGAGCGTGCGGTACAGGATGTGTTTGGGAATACGATTAAAAGCCAACATACCCGCTTCTTTGCCTTTGTGCCGGGTCCCAGCAATTCGGTGAGCGCGTTAGCAGACATGCTGGCAGCCGGTTTCAATGCGTTTTCGGGTTCATGGTATGAATCTTCGGGACCGTCTATGGTGGAGCTGGTGACCGTGGACTGGCTACGCCAATTGATCGGCATGCCAGAAACCACAGTCGGGACGTTCACCAGTGGGGGGAGCGTGGCAAATTTGTCCGCCATTCATGTGGCACGGCATCATCACTTGGGCATCAACGACCAAGATGGCGTGATCTATTACAGCGACCAAACCCACTCCTCCATTGATCGCGCGGTGCGCATCTTGGGGCTACGCAACCATCAGGTGCGTCGCTTGCCTTCGGACAGTCGCTATCGCTTGAGCGTGGACATGCTCTATGGCGCGGTGACATCAGACAAGGCGGCGGGCTTAAAACCATTCTGTGTGATTGCCAACGCCGGCACCACCAACACCGGCGCGGTGGATGACTTGGAAGCGATCGCCGATTTGTGCCAAGAAGAAGGGCTTTGGATGCATGTGGACGGGGCGTATGGCGCGTCTGCTGCCCTGTCTGAACGGGGCAAAGCGTTGTTAAAGGGGATTGAACGGGCAGACTCTGTGACCATTGACCCGCACAAATGGCTCTTTCAACCGTATGAGATTGGGTGCTTGTTGGTGAAAGAGGGCACACTCTTACGAGATGCCTTCCGCTTGGTTCCCGAATACCTGAAGGACATGGACAAGAGCGATGACATGGTGAACTACTGGGACTATGGCTTACAGCTCACGCGCGGATTCCGTGCGCTTAAGTTGTGGATGTCATTCAAGGTGTTTGGGGTGGAAGCGTTCCGCGATGCAGTCGATTGGGGCATTGAGCAGGCGGAGTTTGTCCAGCAGCTCTTAGAGGCAAACCCGCGCTGGGAAATCATCACCGCCGCCCAAATTGGCATCATCAACTTTCGCTACGTTCCAGAAGGGTTGGTTACGTCTGAATTTTTGAACACGCTTCAACAACGGATTGTGGATGATCTTTTGGCGAGTGAATACGCTGTGATTGCCACCACGATCTTAAAGAAACGCAAGGTGATCCGCCTCATTCTGATTAACCCGCGCACCACAGTGGAAGAAATTCAAGCGACCATTCAACGGTTGACTCAACTTGGCGAGCAGTATAGCGTCACGCTGCAAGCAACCGTTACAGAATAAGGTGGCGTTGAGCATCCCCGTCCGTCAACAATGGGCGGGGATGCCACACAGTTAGAGGGTATCGGGGGGCGTGTCGTCTTCTGACGGCGAAACTTGATGCGCCACGGTGCTGTCGTCAAGCGCGTCGGCAGGTTCTTGCGGAGGCTCTGGTTCCTCGCGCTTTAGGCTTGCTTCCGTCGCCACGCTCAACTCGTGCTCAGTCATCTTAATCGCTTCTGTCGCTACAGTGTCCGCTTCGTCGATCTCATTTGGGGGGGTAAAGCGTCCCAGACGGATGTCTACAAACTCCTTGGCAAAGTGCCCCTCGTCGGTGGCAATCAACACCCCTTGTAACGTGTCAATCATCAAGTGTTGCAAGCTCACCATCAAGCTGTTGAGTTGCTCCCGCATATTCAACATCACTTGATCCCACTTCACATTGGGGGGCAGCTGTTCCTCTTGCAAGATGCGCGTGCTTTCGAGATATTCCATGATCGGTTCCACGCGGTCAAAGACCAAAACCCCCGGCAAGTCATGGCGCACCACAAAATAGAAATAGCGCGCAAGGTAGCGCGTGCCACTTTCTAGCGAATAGCGAAAGTGGGCGGGGGTCGGGGCGAAAGCCTGCCCAGTTCGGTTGACACCCGGCGAAGACACGAGTTGAACAGCACGGCGAAAAAGCTCGCGGAATTGTGGCATGGTTTGCAGACTGCTCGTGGTTGTGACGATCATCCCACCTGGCTTCATCACACGGCGCATCTCCTCAATCGCTAAATCAATGTCCCACGCCATGAACAAAACATGGCTTGCCATGACCACATCAAAACTGTGATCGGCATAGGGTAGATGCCCAAAGTTTGAGCGCACCAACTGGTCAGCAGCATGAATGCCCAACATGCTGGAGGAGTAATCTAATCCGTGGTATTTTACCTCTGGATAGGCTTGTTTGATGTAGTCATAATACAAGCCAGACCCACACCCGATTTCAAGCACGGTCTCATCGCCGCGTAAATCCACCAGGTTCATTGTCCATTCCACTGTGTCTACTTCAGGAAAGGTGAATTGCTCTTGAATATGAGTGCCTACACGCCATTGATCGAGGGCGGCAGAATGTGTCTGGAGAAAATCATGATCGGTAATGGACTTCATTAGAGGATTCCGAACTTACACGCAACGGGAAAATATGCCGTAGTTTACAATGAATTGGTAGACTTGTCGCCAATGATTACGCAAATTTCTACAAGGATTCCATGATGTTACTCAAACTTGCTTCACACTGGATCGTCTTCATCTTGCCCATCTTGGCGTGTTCGCTACAAGCCCAAGCCCCTGTTGCTCCCTCTGGAGCACAGACCACCATCATTGTTGGGGAAACGGGGCGGGTCGTGCGCGTGATTGACGGGGACACCATCGAGGTCAACATCAATGGGCAAACCATTGATGTGCGCTATCTACAAATGAACACCACCGAGCGGGGCGAGCCATGCTACCAAGAGGCGAAGGATGCTAATGCTGCGCTGGTGGAAGGGCAAGTGGTGACGCTCCTTGCCGATTCCGAGCCAACTGATCAATATGGGCGGTGGCTTCGTCATGTGTACGCCAACAACCTACACGTCAACGCCGAGCTAGTGCGTAATGGGTGGGCAGAAGCCGTCGTCTATGAACCGAATGACCAATTCTGGGACGCATTCATTGAGCTAGAACAACAAGCCGCTCAAGCCAAGCGAGGATGTCATGGACTGACCACCTTGTTTGAGGACAATAGTTATCGTCGATAAAATCCACCGAGGAGGATCCTAATTGGTTGCTACAAGCCTGCAACTTCCTAATTATCAAGTACGAAATGCCCGCTGGGCAGTGTCCGCCATCTTTTTAGTGTTCGGAATTTTTACCGCGACCGTTAGCCTGTACATCCCTTTCATCCAAGAACGATTTGCGTGGGGCGAAGCAGAGCTAGGGCGCACCTTGTTGATCGGCGCGATAGCCTCGGTCTTTGGGACGTTCTCTGCAGGGTGGATCATCAACCAAACCAACAGCAAGATTGTCTCCGGCGTGGGCGCGTTGCTCGTCAGCGGCGTGATTCCCTTCACGTTGCTCTCGCCCTCCCCCACGATCCTGGTCTTGTTGCTCATGTTTCAAGCCTTGAACGGGGGCATGACCGACGTGGCAATGAACACACAAGGGGCAATCGTAGAGCGCAAATACGGCAGCACCATCATGTCCTCTCTGCACGGCTTTTACAGCGTGGGGACGGTGGTGGGGGCGGGAATCGGTTGGCTCGTCAGTCGCATAGGCTTGTCGCTCCCCCAACACATGCTCATTCAAACCCCCTTCTTGTGGGCGATCGTCCTAGTGGCAACTTTTCACCTGTTACCCACGAAAGAAACACACCAGCAAACCAAGAGTGGTCTCGTCCTCAAGCCAATCATCATCGTCTTGGGGTTGGTGACGATGGTGGGGATTATGGCGGAGTTGGTGGCGTTTGAGTGGGGTCCCGTGTACATGCGCCGCAGTTTACAGTCTGACCAACGCATGATTTCGCTCGGCTTGGCAGCTGTCACCGTGTTCATGAGCGTGGGACGCTTGAGCGGGGATTGGTTGGTAGAACGCTTAAACCCGATGCGCATGTTGCTCTTGAGTGGGTTGCTCATCCTGTTGGGGATGGCTACCACCGTGTGGGGGGGCGACGAACGCTTCGCATTGGTGGGCTTTGCCATCACAGGCTTGGGCGTGTCTAATCTGGTGCCCTTGCTTTTGCGAGCAGGTGGGCAGGTGGCGGGGGATACCGCGGTGGGAACGGTGATGGCAATCGGCTATCTGTCATTCTTGGTGAACCCGGTCGTCATGGCGGTGCTTTCCGAATTGTTCAGCTTGCGCGTGGCAATGACGAGCGCGGTGGTGTATGGGGTAATCATCGTGCTGGGGTCAGGCTTGTTGCGCGAGCGCACGACATCCCCTTCGAAATAGCCTTATCATAGGGAGGTCTCGCTTGGGGTCTCCCTGCTGTTGTTACGACAAGCGCACTGTTGTGGCAGTCGAAACAGCGAAACACGCTAGGTGCGCCATGAAAGTGCCTTCTGCCCTGTTCGCGCTGCCGGACAGGTTCAATGTAACGAGGTGTAAAGTAGAAAGCATCGTGATCGTCCACAACCTGCAGTGCACGTTTTTTCGACCACACGTGAACACACCCTTTGCGTTTTTTGGTGAGGTTGGGTACACTCTTGCAAGAAACCATCTTGTGCCCTTCCCTCCATCGTCCATGGGGCTTCTTTGAGTTTTCCTCTTGACAGGGCGCATTATTCGCTTTATGCTGATGGTTTCATGCTATTCAAGTTTTCCTTGCTACACATCATCGTTACCTTCACCCACATTCTCTCTGCAAGAATGCTGTTAACCTTACGTGAGGAACCAGAGTTCGATGCTACATATTGACTCCCGAATGAAGAATTACGCCCGTACCCCGGACGTACATGCTTTACCATCTCTAATTGAAGTTCAGCTCAATTCCTATAAGTGGTTCATTGAGGAAGGGTTGACCGAGTTGTTCGATGAGATTAACCCCATCGAAAACTTTAACGGTAACTTGCGCTTGTACTTTCCCGGTAACAATAAAGAGACGGAAGAGTTCGAGCTAACCTACTGGTTTGAAGAACCCAAGTATTCTGAAGAGCTATGCCTAGAGCGCGACATGTCCTATTCTGCGCCTTTGTACGTCAAGGTTGCGCTGGTCAATCGCGATCAAGGGGATGAAGTTGTCACGGATAAAATCTTCATGGGGGACTTCCCCGTGATGACCAGCAAGGGCACATTCATCATCAACGGGACGGAGCGCGTGGTGGTCAGTCAGTTGATCCGTTCGCCCGGCGTTTACTTTGATGCAGAAGAAGACCGCACCAGCGGGCGCAAGATGGCAAATGCCAAGCTCATCCCCGATCGTGGCGCGTGGATGGAATTTGAAACCCGCAAGAACGACTACCTCGTCTTAAAGTTCAACCGCAAGCGCACCGTGCCCATCACCGTTTTGTTGCGTGCATTGGCGGCGGTTAGCGATGGCACACCACGAAACTTGTCTCCCATTCAAACGGGCGACGATGCAGAGATCTTGGCGTTGTTCAAAGACGCAGATGATGACCCCAACCACCGCTTCATTGAAAACACCATCAAGAACGAACCCAATTGGGAACCACGCAAGCACGAAACGATCGCCGACTTAGCGTTGTTGGAGTTCTTCCGTAAGATGCGCCCAGGCGACCCGGCAACCCTCGACAATGCGCGGACCTATCTTGAAACCCAACTGTTTGACCAACGACGCTATGACCTTGAACGTGTGGGGCGCTACAAGCTAAACCAACGCCTCAAGCTGGACGGCATCATCCCGCGTAGCACGCGCACCATCAGCAAGGCAGACATTGTTAAAGTGATTGAACGCATCATCATGATTAACAATGACAAGGTGAAAAAAGACGACATCGACCATCTTGGCAACCGGCGCGTTAAAACGGTGGGTGAACTGCTTCAGAATAAATTGCGCGTCGGTTTGCGTCGCATGGAGCGCGTGGTCAAGGAACGCATGTCCATTCGTGAAACCGAAAGCCTAAACCCACAAGGGTTGGTAAACATCCGCCCGGTGGTTGCTTCCATTCGCGAATTTTTCGGCAGTTCTCAACTTTCGCAATTCATGGAGCAAACCAACCCGCTTTCCGAATTGACCCACAAGCGCACCTTGTCCGCTTTGGGGCCGGGTGGGTTGCGCCGTGAACGCGCGGGCTTCGATGTGCGCGACGTGCACCATAGCCACTATGGGCGCATTTGCCCAATTGAAACCCCCGAAGGACCTAACATCGGTTTGATTGGGCGTTTGGCAAGCTATGCCCGTGTGAACGAATATGGCTTCATCGAAACCCCTTACCGCAAGGTTGCCCACTCTTTGCCCATCACTGACCCCGACATCATGGGGCGCATGTTGGGTAAAGACATTGAGGACGAAAACGGCGAGGTGCGCTTTGAGGAAGACCAGATCATTGATGAGGCGGTCATTCAGCAACTGCTTGAGATGAATTATACCGATGTCCCATTACGCGCCTTCATCACCGAACAGATTGAATACATGTCTGCGGATGCAGAAGACCCCTACACGGTGGCGCAAGCGAATGCCGTGACGGACGAGCGTCGCCAGTTTGTGGGCGATCGCGTTTCGTCGCGCCTTAGCCAAAAGTTTATCATCGTCTCGCCCAAGAAAATCCACTATGTCGATATTGCCCCCCGTCAAATTGTGGGCATCAGCGCGGCACTCATCCCGTATCTTGACCATGACGATGCCAACCGCTCGCTGATGGGTAGCAACATGCAACGTCAAGCTGTGCCTTTGCTCAAGCCCGATGTCTCGTTAATTGGGACAGGCATGGAAAGCCAAGCCGCTTATGACAGTGGGCAAGTGGTGGTTTGCCCGATCAACGGCGAAGTGTTGAGCGTGGTGGGAGATGCCATCATCCTACGCGGGGACGACGGCAACGAACTGACCATCCGCTTGCGCAAGTACAACCGTTCCAACCAATCCACCTGCGTTGACCAAAAGCCGATTGTGGTCAAGGGGCAACGGGTTTATGCCGGTGAAATTATCGCCGACAGCTCCTCTACCGAATATGGACGCATTGCGCTTGGGCACGACGTGTTGGGCGCGTTCATCAGTTGGGAGGGCGGTAACTATGAAGACGCGCTGCTCATCAATGAAGAGTTGCTCCGCCAAGATAAGTTCACCAGTATTCACATCGAAAAGCATGAGATCGAAGCACGCGATACCAAGCTAGGTCCCGAAGAAATCACCTACGATATTCCCAATGTGGGCGAAGAAACGCTCAAAGACCTCGACGAGCAGGGGATCATTCGCGTGGGGGCAGAGGTCAACCCGAACGATAT
>Ga0172372_10011678_pt1 | contig 11133 bp, 8 predicted proteins | sample LakKiv5m_2_FD_114544 | JGI IMG/M metagenome (GOLD analysis project Ga0172372, IMG submission 114544) | Freshwater microbial communities from Kabuno Bay, South-Kivu, Congo - kab_092012_9.5m | ecosystem: Environmental > Aquatic > Freshwater > Lake | place: Democratic Republic of the Congo... | reverse complement strand
TGGCGAACGTCGGCGTGATAAATCGGGGTGCACTGCGGGAACGGGCGGGGGACATGGCGGAAAAAGGGATCTCCGTCTCCACGTTCGGAGTCGGCAACGATTTCGACGAGGAGCTGTTGACGATGGTCGCCGGGGGCGGCGGCGGAAATTACCGCTACCTGGGCGATCCCGAGCGGATCGTGGCGGCGCTGGAATCGGAGTTCCACACCGCCTCGCGGACGGCCGCCTCCGAGGTCGAGATCATCATCCGTCTCAGGAGGGACTGCCGGTTCGGTTCGATCCTCGGCCGCGACTGGCGGCGCGACGGCGACGCATACGTCATCCGGCTGGGCGACCTTTCCGCGGGCGAGCGTCGTACCGTCTTCGCCAAGGTGAACGTTGCCGGGGAACGGACCGGCCTGCGCGACGTAGGCGACGTGTCTCTCCGGTACCGCGACCCGGCGACGTCGAAGTTGGTCACCGCCTCCGCGAAGGGAGTTTCCCTCGAGCTCGTCCGCGACGAGCGGGCCTACCGCGAGGGATTCGACCGCTCGGTGCAGGAAAAAAGGGCCGTCGCCGAGGCGAACGTGATGGTTCAGGAAGCGGCCCGGCTGGCGGACCAGGGCAGGAAGGAGGAGGCGAAGGGGATGCTCGGCAAGGCGGCCGCCGGCCTGGCCGCCGCCCCGCCGTCGCCGGCTGTCCGCGCGGAGATGGATCACGCGAACCGTTACAAGGACAGGCTCGACACGATGGGCGACATGAGCTCGGAGCCGGCGAAGGCCGCCCAGAAGGCGATCAAGTACCGCGCTTACGAGACCCTGCAGCAACGGTAGGCAACGGTAATCGGGGAGGGGCGACGCCCGGCAGGCCGGCGTCGCCCCTCCCGTCCACTACACGGTCACTTCTTCCCGCAACCACAGGAATTGCACATGTCGTCACCCCCTTTGCTCTCCTTTGGATGCGAGGATTGGCCGGACGGTGGCAATCACCGTAATATAGGCGCATCCGATCCTCCCCGGTCAGCATCCCAGGGACACGAGGATAGAATGAAGAGTCGCGACGTCGTCACCCTGTTCACCACGCGGATCATCCGTCTCTTCTGCTACGGCCTCCTCTCGGTCGTCCTCGCGCTGTATCTCGCGCAAGTCGGCCTTACCGAACGACAGATCGGGTTGCTTTTCACCCTCACGCTCGCGGGCGACGCGGGCATCATCGGCTCGATCTTCTTCGGGGCGAACATATTGGCGGGGATCTCGGCGCTGCTGGCGGTCAGGCTCGCGAAGAGGATCGGCCTGATCAACACGATGGTCTTCACGCACGTCCCGTCGAACATATTGCTGATCCTCGTGCCGCTCATGCCGACCCTCCCGCTGGCGGTCGCCGTTCTGCTCCTGCGATTCAGCATTTCGCAGATGGACGTGCCGACGCGACAATCGTATACAATGGCTGTGGTGTCGCCCGACGAACGTTCCGGTGCTTCAGGCGTCACGAGCATCGCGCGTTCCGTGGGCGCGGCGATATCACCTTCTTTGACCGGCGTCTTTCTCGCCGTTCCCGCGCTGCTCGGCGTTCCCTTCTACCTCGCGGGCGGATTGAAAATCGTCTACGACGTCCTGCTCTACCGTAGTTTCAGAGCGATGAAACCGCCAGAGGAGAGATGAAAGCGACGAACGTTTTCCAGTGCATGTTCGCCGCCGTGGTAACGGCGGTATTCGTTCCCCCCTTCATCATCATGGGATTGCTGCAGCCGGGATTGACCCGCAAAGGGCGCATCTTCCTTCCGCTCGCGAAAATCTACTCCAGGGTCATATGCGCCGCGTTCCGGGTACGGGTCGTCCATAGCGGGTTCGACGGGATCGATGCGCTGCGTTCATACGTGTTCATGCCCAATCACACGTCCATCGCGGACCCCCTCGCGGTGGCGATGGCCATACCACAGCCGTTCCACTGCGTGTTCAAGAAGGAACTCGCCCGGATTCCCGTTTTCGGGTGGGCGCTTCTGTCCCTCGGCCAGATCATGGTGGACCGCGAGAACCCGGAGCAGGCCAGGGCGGCCCTTGCCGATGTGGTCTCGGGGCTCTCGGGAAACAACTCCGTCCTGATCTTCCCGGAGGGGGCCGTCAGCAAGGACGGGCGGCTTCTGCCGCTGAAGAAGGGAGGCTTTCACCTCGCGGTCCGGACGGGCCTCCCCATCGTCCCGGTCCGCATCGAAGGCGCCCGGAAGGTCTGCCCGCCGGGTGGACACGGGCTCTTCCACAAAGGAGTGATTTCGGTCCAGGCGTTCCCCCCCCTGGATGTTTGCGGAAAGACGGAAGAGGATATCCCGACCCTGGTGGAGAAGGTGCGCGACTGCCTCACCCTTGACGCGCCGGGGCCAACGAAAAAAGGAGGTCGAAATGAAGACACTGCAAGTCGCGTTTCTGTTCCTTGCGGCCATGTCGGCCGGAATGGCTTTCGGGAAGGAGCGGCATGAAACGGACGTCGTCCCGACGGGGGCCGGCGACCTGACGATCACCTTTCTGGGCCATGGGAGTCTGCTCCTGTCTTTCGACGGCATGACCATCGCCATCGACCCGTACGGCAAGGTGGCGGACTACACCACCCTCCCCAAGGCCGACATCATCCTCGTCACCCACGAGCATTACGATCATCTCGACCTTGGGGCCATGAAGGCGATCCGAACCGACCGGACAGTGGTGGCGGCCAACCCGGCCGCCGCCGGAAAGATCGCAGGCGCCGTCGTCCTGAAGAACGGCGACAGCAAGCGGTTCCCCGGTGTCCGGAAGAATTCCCCCGGCATCCAGGTGGTCGCGGTGCCGGCCTACAACATCGTCCACGAGCGCAGTCCGGGGATGCCCTATCACCCCAAGGGGCAAGGCAACGGCTACGTGATCACCTTCGGGGAAAAGAGAGTGTACGTGGCCGGCGACACGGAGAACATCCCGGAGATGAAGGCCCTCGCGGGGGTCGACGTCGCGTTCCTGCCGATGAATCTCCCGTACACCATGACCCCGGAGATGGCGGCCGACGCCGCCCGCACGATCAGCCCGAAGATCCTCTATCCCTACCATTACGGCGAAACGGACACCTCCCGGATCGTCGAACTGATGCGGGACCGGAAGGAGATCGAGGTGCGGATCCGGAAGATGCAGTGAGCACGTCACGGTCGTGCCTTTCGTTCGAGGAGGCCATCGACCAGTACGGATTGAGGGCACATGAGACGATGAAATTCCTGTCGGCGCTTATTGTCGGCGTGTCGATTTTTTCCGTGGTCCATACGGGCCGCGCGATGGCCGGCGACGGGCAATGGACGGGACTCACCCAATGCTTCGTGAACGGCCGATGGGTCACCGTCCGGGGGAACTGTCCGGCGCCGAGCGGTGGAGGAGGGACCTCATCGGGTTCCGGCGGCGGCACCGGAGCGGCCGGCGGATGTCGCCGAAATGTTCGGCCGGCTTCCGCCGGAGGAGCAGGCGCGCATGATGGCCATGGCGCAGCAGTCCGCCGCTTCACAGGCCGCGGCGTCCGCCCCGGTCCTGGAGGACGCCTCCGACAAGGCGAGGGCCGGGTTCGACCGCCCGCTCGAAGCGCCGTCCACCGCGTGGGGAACGGCGACGTCGTCGTCGACGTGATGAGCCACCTGGCGGAATGGGAAGGGCAGGTGAACCTGAAGTTCGACCGGAACGGCGTGGTCGAGGTCCGCGACTCCTATCCTTCGGTCATGGAGTGCCTCGGGCGCTGACGCGGCCTACGGGATCTTCCCCTCCCATTCGTAGACCTTGTCCTGCGCGGCGCGCGCATCGGGGGCGTCCGGAACAAGCGTAAGGCGCCGCTCGATCGCCGCGACCGCCTCATCGCTTCACCAACCCTTACCATTTGTAGATCTGGTCCTGCGCCGCATCCTGCGCGGTGCGTCCAGCGCGCCCGGTACAATGAGAAAGTACCGCTTCATATCGACAGTCGCAAGATGGTGCGGACTGTAAACCCCGCGCAAACAACTCGCTTTTTCTGGGTGAAAAGGAGGTTTCCGCACGGGGCGGTTGACGCCGGATTCCCCTTGCAGTATAGTGCTTTTCCTCACGGACGCGCCCTTAGCTCAGCTGGATAGAGTACTTGACTACGAATCAAGTGGTCAGAGGTTCGAATCCTCTAGGGCGCGCCACTTTTCCGTTGCCTGGCATTGCGAATATTCCAGGCGGCCGAATATTCCACACGCGCTGGATTCCCGAATCCATCTCCCGAATCCCTCTTGGAAGCAGGATTCATCGCTGGTATCGTGGGAACTGTTGCCCATTTCCATTTCAGAGGTGCAACCATTCCCGCCAGGAATATCGCCAACATCATCTTCGTCGGAGGATTTCTCGGTGCGGGGAAAACCACGCTTTTGTGGGCCGCCGCCAGCATCCTGCTCGCCCGGGGGAAACGTGTGGGGATCATCACGAACGACCAGGCCCCCGGTCTGGTCGACACTCGCCTTCTCGCCCGGAAAGGGTTGAGCGTCGGAGAGGTCGGCGGGAGCTGCTTCTGCTGCAATTTCAAGGGACTGATCCGGACCGCCGGGAAACTCCGTAACAGGATCCGGGCCGAAGTGCTGCTGGCCGAGCCGGTCGGAAGCTGCACGGACCTGTCCGGGGCGATCCTGCAGCCCTTGAAAGAACGGTTCCGGGAGGAATTCATACCCGCTCCCCTCACCGTACTGGCGGATCCGAAACGGGCGTCCTGCGTGCTCGACGAAAAGCAGACGGGCATGCATCGCAGCACCGCCTACATCGCCAGGAAACAGTTCGAAGAGGCCGACCGGATCCTGATCAACAAGGTCGATCTCCTGGGCAAGACCGATATCACGAATCTGAAGAAAAAATTTTCAGCCAGATTCACCGGCACTCCGGTTCGGGCGATTTCCTCCCTGACCGGCGAGGGAGTGGCGGAATGGCTGGACGACGTGCTCTCTTCGAAAAAGGCCGGCAATCGGATCGCCGACATCGACTACGACATCTACGCCGAGGGAGAGGCGGTCTTGGGCTGGCTGAACGCCGAAATCGTCCTCCGTGCGAATAAATGCTGCGTGCCGGACTGGCGCCTGCTCTGCCTCTTCCTGATGAAGCGGATCCAGGACGCGTGCCGGGAACGCAAGGCCCCGGTGGGACACGTCAAATTTCTGATGTCGACGGGCGACAAGACTTGCGCGGTCAACATGACCTGCTTGAAGGGCAAGATCGAAATTCGGGGCGATGTCGACGAGTCCAGGTCGAAGGCGGACCTCGTGGTCAACGCCCGGGTCGAGATGGCTCCGGAAGAACTGGAACGCCTGCTCCGCGAGAGCCTCGCCATGCTGCTCAAGGGACGGGTGAGTATCGACTACCGGCGACTCAGCAGCATCCGTCCCGGCCGTCCCGTGCCGACGCACCGGTATCGGGAAGTCGTCCCACAGTAATCCGGCCGGAGCGGGATCGCCGGATATTCCGTTTTCATCCCTCGAAGCGTACGTTCTCCAGCGAATCGGCGATCCAGTCGGCTTCGGCGAGTTCTCCCGGACCGTAGCTGTTGGTGACCGCGAGCACCCGCAGGCCCGCTCCCTTCGCGGACCTGATTCCCGCCGGGGTGTCCTCGACGGCGATCGATTTCCGCGGGACCGTCAGCGAAGCGGGGCACCTCTCCGACAGTTTCCGGAAGGAGAGCGCATAGCTTTCCGGATCGGGTTTGCTCCTGCGCACGTCGTCGGCGGAAACGATCACGTCGAAACACCGGGCGACGCCGAGTCGCGCGAGGATCGGGTCGATGTCGGAGCGGAGGGCGCCGCTGCACAGGGCCAGCGGCCGTCCTGCCGCGCGCAGGGACTCGATCATGGGGACGGCACCCGGGTAGGCGGACACTCCGTTGCGCAGGCCGCGCAGGAACGCCTCGGACTTGGCGGCGACGAGCTTCCCGAGGTTCGCGTCGTCGAGTTCGATCCCCTTCGTCCGGAAAGCCTCCCGGAACGCGTCGCGGTCGTCGAACCCCATGTAGATCTCGACGTACTCCTTCCACGTGAACCCCATTCCGAGCGGATCCAGAATCTCCGTGAACGCCCGGTGGTGCATCGGTTCGCTGTCGACCAGGATTCCGTCGAAATCGAATATGACCGCTTCGGGTCTCGGGATGGGAAGTGGGCTCATCGGGTCACCGGGTTCTCCTGTCGACGGGCAATATAACCCGGAACCGCTTGTAGGATAAACGAATTTCAATGAAGTTTCGCCCCGGTTTGCCGATATATTCCATTGACATTACGAGTTGATGGTTTGGAAAGACGAAATTTTCAGGGAGGATGGCTGGAAACCGATGCCCCGGATTCCCTGCGGGATGCTCCTGAGGAGGGCGATCGGCATCGCCTTCCTGTTGGGGACGCTCCTCCCGGTCACGTTGACCGCGACGGGAGTCGGGGAGAGCGACGTCAAGGCCGCCTTCATCCTCAATTTCATCAAGTTCGTGGAGTGGCCCGCCTCCGCATTTTCGTCCCCGGATGACCCCATCCTGCTCTCGGTGGTGGGGAACGACCCTGTCGTGGACTCGATCGATCTGCTCGGCGGGAAAACGGTTTCCGGTAGAAAGGTGGTCGTCCGCAAGGCGCGGGACCTCGCGTCGCTGGAACGGTGCCATGTCCTGTTCGTCGGCGCCTCGGAAAAGGCCGGGCTGGCCCCGGCGCTCGGCGCCGTGAAACGGTGGCCCGTCCTGACGGTCGGCGATTTCGACGGGTTCGCCGGCCGGGGAGGCACGATCGGATTCATCCGGCAGGAAAACCGGGTCGGTTTCGAGATCAACGAGGAGTCCGCCCGCAAGGCGGGGCTGAAGATCAACGCTAAACTCCTCTACCTCGGCAAGAGTGTGCGGGGAGGCGGGAGATGATCCGGTTGCTCCGGGACGCCCCCATCCGCAAGAAGCTCGTGGCGGTCATCCTCCTGACCAGCGGGTTCGTCATTGCCGGGTCCGCGATCGTTTTCGGGATCGACGAGGCGTTCTCCTTCCGGAAGGATGTCCGGAAGGCGCTGGAATCGACCGCCACCCTGATCGGCAAAAACAGCGTCGCGGCGATCATGTTCATGGACGAGAAAGTCGCGGAAGAGTCTCTCTCCGGTCTTGCCGGCAACCCGTCCATTCTCGCGGCCTACCTGATCAATGCCGACAACGAGATACTGGCGGCCTACATTCGCCCGAAAGCCGTCCCGGGAGATCTTCCCCTCCAAGTCGATCTTGTCGCCGGACGCCGGATTGTGAAAGCCGGGGAGATGGAATCGCTCCGCAGTGAAACCGGCTCATGGAATTTCCGGACCATCGACGCGGTGAAAGCCGTCACGATCGAGGGGCAACAGGTCGGCACGGTGGTCATCCGGGCATCGTTCCACGAGTTCGGGGCCCGCATGAAGCGGTATTTAGTCGTTTCCGGCATGGTCCTGCTCGGAGCCTTCATCTTCGGGTACCTGCTATCCCGGCGTTTTGCAATCGCGATTTCCCGCCCGATAGTGGATCTGGCACGCACGATGAGCAAGGTGTCGAACGACCATGACTTCTCGGTACGTTGCGAGAAGACGGGAGACGACGAGATCGGATCGCTGATCGACGGGTTCAACGGGATGCTCGGGCAGATCCAGGAGCGGGACATGAAACTCCTGGCCCACCGGGACGGTCTCGAGACGGAAGTGGCGCGCAGAACCGCCGAACTCGTGCAGGCGAAGGAGGCGGCGGAAGCCGCCAGCCGGTCGAAGTCGCAATTCCTGGCGAAAATGAGCCACGAGATACGGACTCCCATGAACGGAATCCTCGGCATGGCGGACATACTCCTCCAGGGAAACCTGCCTGGCGACCAGCGCCGGTCGGTGGAGATCGTTCGGCGCTCCGGAGACGCGCTGCTCGAGATCATCAACGACATCCTGGATTTCTCCCGGATCGAGGCCGGCAGGATGGAGCTGGACGACTCCCCCTTCGATCTGGGAAAGGTCGTCGAGGAGGTGATGGAGCTCCTCGCGGAGCGTGCCCAATCCAAGGGGATAGAGCTGGCGGCCCAGGTGGACCCGAAGATACCCGCCGCCCTCCGCGGGGACCCCGGCCGTCTCCGGCAGATCCTGTTCAATCTGGTGGGGAACGCCGTCAAATTCACCGAGCGCGGGGAAGTGGTCGTCCGGGCGTCGCTCGAACCCGGGGACGACGACGGTGTGGTCGTGCGGTTCTCCGTGTGCGACACCGGGATCGGGATCCCCCCGGAAGCGCTGGGGAAAATCTTCGTTTCCTTCACACAGGCCGACGGATCGACAACGCGGAGGTTCGGCGGCACGGGGCTGGGGTTGAGCATCTCAAAGCAGCTCGTGGAGATGATGGGCGGGACGATCCGGGTCGAGAGCGAATCCGGCAAGGGATCCGATTTCATCTTCACCGTCCGGCTTCGCAAGGCGATGAAGTCGGACTTGACGCCAGAGAGCTCCCGTCCGGACCTGAAGGGGTTGAAGGTGCTCGTGGTGGATGACAACCGGACGAACCGCGAGATCCTCGAGAAGCAGCTGTACGTCTGGGGAATGCGCAGCAGCGGCGCCGACGGGGGAGAAGAGGGGCTATCGTTCCTGCGCGCGGCGGCCGCGGAGGGGGCGCCATTCGACCTCGCGATCCTCGATTACCACATGCCAGGCATCGACGGCCTGCAGTTGGCTGGGCTGATCAAGGCGGACCCGTCCATTTCCAGCACCCGGCTGATCATGCTCTCCTCCGTAGGGATCCGGGGAGACGGGAGGAAGGCGCGGGAGACAGGGATCTCGGGATACCTGACGAAGCCGGTCCGGCGGGATGTCCTCTACGATAGCATCGCCGCGGTCATGGGGATCCGGGACCCTGCGACGGAAGGGAAGCTTGTGACGCGCCACAACGTCGCCGGAACGCATAAGAGAATCGAAGGGAGAATCCTGCTGGTCGAGGACAACCCGGTCAACCAGGAGGTCACCCTCGGTATGCTCTCGGTCCACGGTTGCCGGGCCGACGTCGCAGGAAACGGCCGGGAAGCCCTCGATGCGATCGCCGCCCGGGAGTACGACCTGGTGCTGATGGACTGCCAGATGCCGGTCATGGACGGCTACGAGGCCACCCGGACCTTGCGCGCCCGGGAAAGGGAAACAGGGGGAAAACGCCTCGCAGTGGTCGCGCTTACGGCCAACGCGATGGAGGGAGACAGCGATTCCTGCCTGGCGGCGGGGATGGACGACTACCTGAGCAAGCCGTTCACGATCCGTGGACTCGGCGACATGCTCGCGAAGTGGCTGTCCGCGGGCGGGAAGCCGCTGCCGGTCCTGGACGGCGAAGCGCCGCCGGAGACCGGGGAATCGGCGCCCCCTCCGGCCTCTCCGGTCGACAGGACCGTGCTTGACGGGATCCGGGCGCTCGAAGGAGACGACAATCGGGGTCTCCTGGAGCGGATCATCGGCCTGTACCTGACCGATGCACCCCGGTTGATGGAAGGGATCCTTTCCTCGGCTGAGAAGGGGGACATGGAGTCACTCCTGCGGGCGGTCCACACCCTGAAATCGAGCAGCGCCAACGTGGGGGCCACCGGCTTGTCGGAGCTGTGCCGAAAGCTCGAGGGTATGGCGCGGGCCGGCAAGCCGGTCGCCTCGGGGGACCCGATCTTGTGGAAACTGGAAGGGGAACACCGTTCGGTGCTGGAGGATTTGTCGGCCGTTATAGAGGGAACCTTGGCATGAAGGAACAGATGGAGACACCGCCACTGATCCTGGTCGTTGACGACGATCCCGGGACGCGGCTGCTGGCCACGGCCTCCCTGCGGCAGGCCGGGTACTCCACGCAGGAGGCGGGTGACGGAGAGGAAGGGGTCTCGGCGTACGAGCGGTTCCGGCCGGACCTGGTCCTGCTGGACGTGGTGATGCCGCGGATGGACGGGTTCCTCGTTTGCAGGGAGATCCGGCGGCTACCCGGCGGCGATCGGGTGCCCATTCTGATGATGACCGGTCTTGACGACCGATCTTCCATCCACCGGGCGTACGAAGTCGGAGCGACCGACTTCGTCACCAAGCCGATCCAATGGGTGGTCCTCGGGTACCGGGTCGGGTACCTGCTACGCGCCGGAAGGGCGTTCCTCGACCTGGCGCGCAACGAGGAGAAGACCCGTGCGCTGCTTCGCGCCATTCCGGACCGCATCTTTCGGATCGGCGCGGGAGGCGCTGTGCTTGATCTCGTCTCGGGGGACGGGAGAGTGGATGCTACGCCGCAAGGCGACCCGGCGGGCCGGAACCTTTCGGAGATCCTTCCGGGCGGGATCTCGGAGGAGGCGCTGCGGAATGTCGGGGAGGCGCGGAAGAGCGGCGGGATCCAGCGGTTCGAATACGCCGTCGACTCCGCGACCGGGCGGCGGAGCTTCGAGGCGCGGATCGTCTCCATCGCCGACGGGGAGTCCCTGTTGATCTCCCGCGACATGACGGACCGGAAGAAGGCGGAGGAGCAGCTTTCCCATCTGGCCTATCACGACGCGCTGACCGGGCTGCCCAACCGGGTCGCCTTCAGCGAGCGGCTCTTCCAGGACCTCGCCCGTGCGAAGCGCCGCGAAGAAGTCGTTGGGATCGTCTTCCTCGACCTGGACCGGTTCAAGGACGTGAACGACACCCTCGGTCACGACGCGGGGGACCGGCTCCTGGTGGCGGTGGCGGATCGGCTCCGAAGCGCCATGCGGGAGACGGACACCCTTTCCCGGATCTCGGGGGACGAGTTCTGCATCATCCTGCCCGACCAGCGGGACGAGCACGCCGCCATCGAGGCTGGATGCCGTGTCCACCGCGCGTTCACCGAGCCGTTCCACCTCGATGGGCAGAAGTCGCACGTGACCGCCAGCCTGGGGATCAGCCTTTATCCGGCGAACGGGGGCTCCCCGGAAATCCTCGTGAAGCAGGCCGACATAGCGATGTTCCGGGCGAAGGCGCTGGGGGGAAACACCTTCATGCCCTTCTCGGAGGAGATGAGCGCCGAGGTCGCGGAGCGCGTCTGGATGGAGAATGGACTCCGCAGCGCGTGCGAGAAGAAGGAGTTCGTCCTCCACTACCAGCCCGAGGTCGACCTGCGTACCGGGCGGATAGTGGGCGCGGAGGCGCTCGTCCGGTGGCGGACGGGGGACCGGGAGCTCGTCCAGCC
>Ga0172372_10011677_pt1 | contig 11133 bp, 8 predicted proteins | sample LakKiv5m_2_FD_114544 | JGI IMG/M metagenome (GOLD analysis project Ga0172372, IMG submission 114544) | Freshwater microbial communities from Kabuno Bay, South-Kivu, Congo - kab_092012_9.5m | ecosystem: Environmental > Aquatic > Freshwater > Lake | place: Democratic Republic of the Congo... | reverse complement strand
TTTCCGGCGTCGGGCTGGTCAGACCCCCGATTTTGAGGGGATTGGTCACTTGGTAACCGCATCTACTGTCGGGCTAGTTAGGCAGATGGCCCGTAAACTTCGCCTGCTCTTCCCAAACGCCCTTTACCACGTCATCAATCGCGGCAATTACCGCCGCGACGTTTTTGAAACCTCCGGCAGCAAGGGCGCTTTCCTGGCAGCTTTGGACGAGGCGTGCCTTCGCCACCGTTGGCGCGTTCACGCGTACGTCGTGATGCGAAACCACTTCCATCTGGCGTTGGAGACGCCCGAACCGAATTTGACGGCCGGAATGCATTGGCTGCTCGGGACTTTCGCCAATCGCTTCAACCGATTTCGTGACGAGCGGGGGCACTTGTTTCAGGGTCGTTATCAAGCACAGCTACTCGAGGACCAGACGGCGTTGGGACGAGTGGTGGATTACATCCATCTGAATCCGGTGCGGGCAGGACTGGTCACGCCGGAGGCGGTGGGAACGTTTCCCGAGAGCAGCCTAAAGGCGCTGCGCCAGGAGGGATGTCCAGGCTGGCTCACCGCGGAGGGAATCCGGCAGCGGATGGGCGCGGGTGACGTGGGACCGGTTTGGGCGCGCTATGAAGCGCATTTGGCCGAGGTCGCGGGTAGTCCGGAGGCACAAGCCAGGTTGGGTTTTCCCACTTTATCGCGGGGTTGCGCAATCGGGACCCGGGGTTGGCTGAGGGCACTGGCCAAAGACCATGCCCAGTTCGCACTCAATCCCGGTTTTGAGGCCGGTGAGGTCCGGGAGCTCCGAGAAGCGAGTTGGCAGCGGGCTTTGGCGGAGGTGTTGAAGGAAGTCGGAATCGACCCCCGGGAACTCGAGGCCGGCGCGGTGAAGTTGGATCGGAAGGTGGAGATCGCAGCGCAATTGAGGACACGAGGCGGGGTACCCTACGCGTGGATCGCACGGATGTTGAAGGTATCGCATGCCCCAAGCTTAAGGATGCAGGTTCACCGCAGGATGTTGCAGGTTTCAGCCTGACCCCTTTAGAACCGGCAGGAGTTCAAAATGCGCATCCATCGTGACCAGTCGGAGCCGGTGCTGAAGGGCAAGCGCGGCCGGTATCAACGAGCAGGGCCACGGCTGACGCTTTCCCGCCGCCACCCGGCAGCCTCCGCGAGCAGAAGATCCCCCGCGCGATCCAAATCGGGATGACCAGGGCGAACCCAAAAGCGAGTGGGTGTCTGCCGGCGGCCCTTCGACAGGCTCAGGGCAGGCCCGTTCGACAAGCTCAGGGCGGGCGCCTTCGACGGGCTCAGGGCAGTCGCGGGTGGAAGGGGGTTGGGGGTCTGACGTCTCTTTTTCAGGGTCGGAGGCATCCCGGCAAGTTGCGGGAGGGTCAGGGCTCGGCAAGGCCTCGCCGGACGGAATTTAGGGGTAAATGCGCCTGGCCGGAAGGTTCTCCTCAATGATCCGCACGTGCTCACGAGGCGAGGCGGATGACGGAGTGGGTTTCGGCCAGCCGGCGGGCGTAGTCGAGACACGCCAGGATATCAGCTTGGGTGAGCTGCGGGTAGCCTTCGAGGATGTCCGGGATGGAGTCCCCGGCACTCAGCAACCCGAGGATCGTGTGCACGGTGATCCGGGTCCCGCGGATGACCGGGCGCCCGTTGCAAATTTCCGGGTTCAGTTCGATGCGACTCATAGGGGGACGCGGCCGGACTGGTCGGGCCGTGAATTGCTAGTTCTTTCGGGTCGGAGGTCGGAGGACGGAACTTCCTGAGCTTCAGTAGGATTGCCTACTCGCTACCCGCTTCTCACTCCTCGCTCCTCTACCTTTGTCCGGCTTGGATCCGGCGACAAGCCGCTTGCAGATCACTCGCTTTGCGCGTCGCGGCCTCCCAGACGATGGTCAATTCCACCGCGAAGTAGGCGTGAGCGAGGATATCCCGGAAGCCCGCGATTTGCCGCCACGGCACTTCGGGCTCCTGCGCGGTCAACGATTCGGGCAGTTTCTTGACGGCCTCACCAATGATTTCGAACTGCCGAATCACGGCATCCTGGGTTTTGGGGTCGGAGGAAAAGCGGGCGAAGTCATACCCGCTCAGGTAGGACTCGATGCGGGCGCAGGACTCCAGGAGGTCCTGCAAAAGGAGCTCGGTGCTACGCGACACGTTGGAGTTCCGGTCGGATCGCCTCGAGGAAGCGAGGCTTGCAGGCGCCGAGGGAGAGAAGGTCGACTCGGGCTCCGAGACGATCCTCGAGGAATAATTTCAGCCCCATAAAGCGGTTGAAATCCGGCGGGCTGGAGAACTCGACCAAGAGGTCCCAGTCGCTCCCCGGGCGGGCCTCCGCACGGGCCCGGGAGCCAAAGACCCACGCTTGGCGCACGCCGTGCCGGCGGATGTCGTCGGCCAAAGCGGCCAATGCCGCCAGGGTATCGGGTAGGCTTAGGCTGGGGGGCGGGTTCATTGGATCAAGGGCGTGCGCGCCGGACGGACGACGGGGGCGCGGCCGGACGGTGTCAGGCCGTGAGTTGCTAGTTCTTGCGGGGCGGAGGTCGGATGACGGATGGCGGAGGACGGATGATGCTGATCTTCAGTACGATCGCTTGCTCGCTACCCGCTCCTCGCTTCTCACTCGCTGCCCGCCGGGCTTAACCCCGGGCAGGCGCGCCCCAGCTACAACGGGCTTAGGGCTGCCGGAAGCCTCCTCGCTCCTCACTCCTCGCTCCTCGCTTCTGTCTTTCGCTCCTCGCTCCTGTCCCTTCCCCTCACCCCAAACGCAAGGCCCCCTTCAGCAGCGGCAGCAGGGCGCGGGTCTTGCCGTGCCAGCTCTCCAAGTATGCCACCCGCTGCTGCAACATCCGGCGCGAAGCCCCCCGCGGCACTCCGTCCCGGATGCGGCGAATGCTGTCCTTGGCCGAGTCGAGCTGGGCCTCCACCCGCCGCTCCAAGAAATGAATCAGCAACTTGCGCAGCTCGATGTCGGGCACGTAGCGGGCCACCCGGTCGCCCGGAGCCGAGACGTCCTGCAGGGCCCCGAGGCCGGTCAGGAAGCGAATGCCTTGGCTGATGGAGCCCACGCTGAGATCGAGCCGCTGCTTGAGATCGGCGGGACTGAGGGCGTCGGGACTGGCGAAACAGCTACCGTAGATCAGGGCGAGCGACTTGGGCACGCCTAGGAGGTCGGCCGCGTCGAGGAAGTAGGAGACGACGGCGGTCTCGAACTCGAGGGACTCGGCATCGCGGTCTCCGGGCAGGAGATAACCCGCCGCGGAAGGCGGGGCCGAGAGGGCAATGGAGGCAGGAGGCACGAGCAGCCGGAAAGCACCGGCCTTCTTATTTAGGGAAGGCTTCGCCCCGTCACTTCCCGGGGCTAACCCCGGACCGCGACCGAGGGACGCCGCTACTGCAAGAGGTTTTCACCCTGGGATTCAATTCAAAATGAAGCTGAGGGCGGAAAAAGTGCGGTGAGACCGCCGCCAAGGCGTCCGGATGGGGGCACCTGGGTTCAACGCAGCTCGATTCCCCGTGCTCGGCCCGAACACCGGGGAGAGGTCGGCGGCCGCGGGTGTTCCCGGTATTGCAGCGCGTTCGACCAGGGTCTCTGCTGCGGCGATGCACCCTCACCCCGTCTGTTTACCGGTCCGGCGGGCCTACTGGTTCCTCCCGCTCCTGCTCCTCGGCGGCGCGAGCCAAGCCCAGACCCCCGCCACGGGCACGCTGACCGGCCGGGTGCAGAACAGCATCGGCGGCGCCGCGCTGGAGAATGCCCGCCTCACCGTGGCCGGCTCCAGCCGCGAGGCCTTCACCGATGCCTTCGGCGAATACCGGCTCCCCGGCCTCCCCGCGGGCGTGGTCACCCTCCGCGTCTTCTTCACCGGCCTCGAACCGCAGAACGCCTCCGTCCAGGTCACCCCGGGCGCGACGGTGCGGCGGGATTTCATTTTGGAGCCCGTCGGGGGCGCCACCGGCTCCGCGCAGCCCGGCACCGTACGGCTCGATGCTTTTGTGGTCGGCTCGGCCCGCGACACCAACGCGGCCTCGATCGCCATCAACGAGCAGCGCTTCGCCGGCAACATCAAGACGGTGCTGCACACGGACGCGATGGGCGACATCATCCAGAACAACCTGGGGGAATTTGTGAAGTACCTCCCCGGGGTCGACGTCGGCACCGACCAGATGAACGCCGTCCAGATCGGCCTGCGCGGGCTGCCCTCCACCTACACCAACATCGCCCTCGACGGCGATGAGGTGAACGCGGCCGGCTCCGCCGGACCCACGCGGAACACGCTCCTGCAGGCGTTCTCCCTCAACAACGCCTCCCGGGTGGAAATCTACAAGGTGCCCACGCCGGAGATGTCCGCCGCCAGCCTCGGGGGCTCCATCAATATGGTCAGCCGCACCGCCTTCGAGGCCAGCCGCCCCGAACTCCGCTTCAAGGCCTACATCAACCGCAACTCCCACGACCTCGCCTTCAGCAAGCAGCCCGGCGGCGCCGCCGGCGATGACCAGAAGCGGGTCTTCCACTATCAGCCCGACTTCGACTTCGCCTACACCGTGCCGGTCTCCAAGGACTTCGGCTTCTCGGTGAACGCCGTGAAGAACGACCAGTACGGCGTCGCCCGCCGCATCAACCGCACCTTCAACACGAGCACGGCCGCCACCAACCCGCTCAAGGCCACCGTCGATAACCCCTACCTGACCACCTATCAGTACAACGTCTTCCCCGTCTACGAGCACCGCTACACGCTCGGCACCCGGCTCGACTGGCGCGTGGCCCCCGGCGACACCCTGTCCTTCACCTATTCAGGCAACTGGCTCGTGCAGGACTACGAGCAGCACAACTTCATCCTCAATACCGGCACCAATCCCGTGGCCTGGGGCCCCGACTTCACCCGCGGCCGCCCGGGTTCGGGCACGGTCAACGTCAACAACACCGCCCGCTACGTGCGGGTCCGGAATAATATCCTCCGCCTTAGCTACCGGCACGTGGGCACGCTCTGGGACATCACCGCGGCCGCCGGTTACAATTTCTCGGACCAGACCTACCGCGCCAACTCGCACCGCCAGTTCGAGACCGCCTCCGCCCGGATCCAGGGCGCGACCATCGACTTCGACGGGTTCAGCGACCACCGGCCGGGCACGATCACCGTCCGCAACGCCGCCGGGCAGGTCATCGACCCCTTACAGGTCTCGAACTACAACTTCTTCCTCAACGGCAGCAACGGCACGCGCGACAACGACAGCACCGCCCGAAGCGCGCGGGTTGACCTGCGCCGGAAGTTCTTCGGCGAGAGCCTCAATTGGTCGCTCAAGGGCGGCCTTTCCTCGGCCGAACAGTACCGCGCCCGCCGCACCTCGAGCTTCACCCCGGTCTACGTCGGCAAGGACGGGATCGCGGGCAACGCCGACGACTCCGTGGCCCTCGCGCCCGTCGACCTCACCAATTACGCGATGCTCGACTACTTTATGCCGCGCAACGTCGCGCAGCCGCAGTTCGTGAGCAGCCGGCGGGCCTGGGAACTGTACGAGCAGTATCCGGCGTATTTCCAAGTCACCCCGGCCAACCTGCGCACGGACCTCCGCGCGGACGCCCTCAACACGGAGCAGATCACGGAGCGGATCGACGCGGCCTACCTGCTCGCGGACGCCTCGTTTTTCGCCAACCGCCTCCGCGTCCTCACCGGCGTGCGGCTGGAGCGCACCACCGACGACGGCCGCACGGTGCTGCAGGACAACAACGCGCAGTACCAGCGCGACCCGCGCACCGGCGCCCTGCTTTTGACCGCGCAGAACCGGCCCATCCCGATCACCACCGATGGGATCGAGATCGACCGGCTCATTTACCGGAAGCTGGGGGCCCGGATCAGCAAGCAGTACGACGGGTTCTATCCGAGCCTGAACGCGACCCTGAACCTGACCCCGAACCTGCTGGGGCGGCTCGGGCTTGCGCGCACCCTCGGCCGGCCGGATTTCGGGAACATTATGGGCGCGACCAACGTGTACCAGATCGACTTCAATCCCGACTCGTCCGCGACCGGGTCCGCGCTGGGCACCATCACGACCAAGAATCCCGGCCTAACTCCCTGGACCGCCCAGAGCCTCGACGTGCGCCTCGAGCATTATTCGGCGGGCGGCGGCGAGCTCTCGCTCGGGTTCTACCGGAAGCAGATCAAAAACTTCTTCGCCACGCGGAACTTCCTCGCCACGGCGGACTTCCTGCAGGGGGTCGGTCTCGGGGAGGAGTTCGTCGATTACCAGGTGAACGCCCCGGGCAACGTGAACGGCATCGCGCACATCAACGGCTACGAGGTCAACGTGAGCCAGCCGCTCTCGTTCTTCACCCGGGCGCCGCTCGCGCGCCATTTCCGGGTGTTTGCCAACGCGACTTTGGTGCGCACCCGGGGCCCGCAGGAGGCGGACTTCCGCGGCTTCACCCCGAAGATGATCAACTGGGGCTTCTTCTATAATCGGCATCCGATCGCGTTCAACGCGCGGTGGACCCTGGTGGGCAAGAAGCGGGTGGGCACGGTCGCGGCGGGCAACCTGGGCGCGGCGGGCTGGAACTACCAGCAGGAGCGGCTGCGGCTCGACGCCTCGCTCGATTACCGCCTGAACCGCAACTATGCCCTCTATGCGACGGGCCGGAACGTGTTCAACAACCGGGACTCGAACGAGTCCTATGCGTTGGGCAGCCCGCGTTACGTGAAGTTCGCCGCCGAGGGCGAGTACGGGGTGACCTTCCAGGTCGGCGTGAAGGGCAACTTCTGACGAACGGGGGGCGGAGGCGCCCCGGCCGCGCCAGGCGTTTCCCCCGGGCAGCATTTTTCGCCCGCGTCATTGCTCCGCAGCAGGCGGATCGTTCCCGCCGGACCGGGGCGGCACGCCCCAGCTACATCGAGCCCACGTCGACTCCGCCTTTAACGCTGGCCACCGGCCCGGTGTGGCTGGGGCGCGTCGCCCCGGTAAGCGCAGTCGGAAACCACTCCCGCGCAGCATTTTTTCGCCCACGCCATTGCTCCGCGGCAGGCGGATCGTTCCCGCCGGAGCGGGGCGGCCCACCTTCGCCGAGCCTTCCTCCTTCGCCGAGGCTACGGCGGACAAGACGGCGGGCAGGCGCGCCCAGGCTACACCAGCCATTACCACAGCCGGTAACGGATCAGCTGACCTGACCCCGTCGGTTCGTCTGCTGGGGAAGGATCCTGATCGACCGCGCGCGCAGGCGAAATTTGCCCCGCCGCGCCGCCCTTGGTCGCGCCCGCGCGGGTTGCAACTCCCGCCGCCCCCGGTCATCCCTATTCCTACCCCACCCCTCCTCCCCGGCTATGAACCGTTCCCGCTTCGCCCCGCGGCTGATTCTCTCCGCGCTGCTGCCCCTCCCTCCCCTCGCGGCGGCCCAACCCGGTCCCGGGTCGGCCCCGGCCGCCGCGATCGTCCCGGCGGGGGTGAGGGCCCATCGCGACCTCGCCTACGTCGTCAACGGGCACGAGCGCCAGAAGCTCGACCTGTTCGTGCCGGAGAAGGCGGACGGGCCCCTGCCGCTGGTCATCTGGATCCACGGCGGCGGCTGGCAGAACGGGAGCAAGGAGAACTGCCCGCCGCTGCGGCAGGGCTACCCGGAACGCGGCTACGCGGTCGCGAGCCTCAACTACCGGCTCAGCGGCCACGCGGTCTTCCCCGCGCAGATCGAGGACTGCAAGGCCGCCATCCGCTGGCTGCGCGCGCACGCGGCGGCCTACGGCCTCGATCCGCAACGCTTCGGCGTGTGGGGCAGTTCGGCCGGGGGCCACCTCGCCGCACTCGTCGGCACCAGCGGCGACGTGCCGGCCTTCGAGGTCGGGGCGCATCGCGACCAGTCGAGCCGCGTGCAGGCGGTCTGCGACTACTACGGGCCGACCGATTTCAATGTCTTCGTCTCCACCCCCGGCTACGAGAGCCACGGGGCGGCCCAGTCGCCCGAGGCGAAGCTCCTCGGCGGCGCGGTCCGGGACCGACCGGCCGAGGTCGCGCGCGCGAATCCCATCACCCACGTGAGCCGGGACGACCCGCCATTCCTGATCGTGCACGGCGATCAGGATCGGACGGTGCCGGTCAACCAGAGCCAGCTCCTTCACGACGCCCTGCGGCGGGCCGGCGTGAGCGTGCACTTCCACACCATCCGGGGCGGGGGCCACGGCCAGGGCTTCGGCGGCCCCGAGATCGAGCCGATGGTGCGCGGTTTCTTCGACCGGGTGCTCAAGGCCCGGACACTCCCGCCGAACCTCGGCCCGGCGACCACTTCTGTGAGCGAGGCCTCCACCGCGCCGGCGGCCCCCAAGGGCAAGGGCGGCGCGGGCAAGGGCGCAGGCACGATGACGTGGGAGCAGGTGCGCCGGATCGAAGGCGTCGAGGACGATGGCCGCGTGGCGCGCAACCAGTTCAAGGGCCCGGCCGCGATGTTCGACCGCCTCGACCGGAACGGCGACGGCTTCGTGTCGAAGGCGGACTTCAACTGAGCCCGTCCGGGGCGGCGCGCACCCGCGACTGCCAGGCCCCGCGGCACGATCCGCGACCTCGACGGCGGATCGCTTTACCTGACCCGTAACTTCGCCGCCCTCGGACCCCCGGCGCCGGCAAACTCCCATCCTCGCGAACTTTATCCTCGCCGCTCCGTCGCCGGAACCCAGCGGCCCGGGAACAGCAGCATCCGCGGCAGGGCCGGCACGCCGAGCTCGTTGCCGTTGAGCTGACTCACCACAAGGTCCACCGCATTCGCCGCCACCAGGTCGTAGGACTGATCGATCCCGCCGATTTCCGGCACCGTCGGCAGCCAGTGCAACGTGATGATCGGCGTGTCCGCGGGCAGCGGCACGTCCTTCGACCGGAGCTGCTCCGCAAGCGGATGGGCGCTCACGACCACGGCATCGGGCCGCAGCGCCCTGAGCCGGCGACGGAGGGCGCGGCGGTCGCCGGGCAACCCGATCCACAGGGATTCCGTGGCCGCCCGGCGCCCCGGATGAAACACGGCGAACGCCGCCTCCCACGCCCGCCGCGCGCGCTCGTTGACCGCGGCTTCCAGGATCGCCAGCGGGCGCCGGCACCCGGCGGCCGCGAGCCGCTCCAGCGCCATCCGCATCGCGAGGTAGTGATGATGCCCGGAGTGGTGGAGCTCCGGATTCCACCGCGCGCTCCCGATCACCGCCGGCGCAAAGCACGCCCAGTCCAGGTCCAGCGTCACCTCCGCCTCGTGCATCACCGGGGACAGCAGCACGCCGACGATCCCCCGCGCCTTCATCACCTCGGAAAGCCGCCGGCCCGTCATCCCGCGCTCGGCCGTCCAAAACTGCTCCAACCCGTAACCCAGGGTCTCGGCCCTCGCCTTCGCCCCGAGGAAAACCCGCTGGAGGAACGGGTCCTGCTCCGACTCGGCGCGCGGGGTATGCACCCACACGAACGCGATGCGCTCCCCCGCGGCGACGCGCCGGGCCTTCCGGATATGGGACATCAAGGCCGCGAAGCGCGGATTCGGCCGGTAACCCAGCCGCGCGGCGAGGGCCTGGATCGCCTGCCGCCTCTCCGGCCGGATCCGCAGATCCTCCCGCAACGCGTACGAGACCGTCGCCAGGCTGCAGCCCGCGGCGCGGGCGATATGTTGCAGCGTGACCATAAGGGGTTCGCCACGTCAGGCGAGCGGCCACCCCGAGGCAATCGGGGAATTGAACGGTTTCAAAAGGATAACGATAGCCTCCTCCCCGGCACCCGCTAGAACCCCGCCACCCCGACGGCACCGCCGTCCCGCTCCCCGCCCGACGCCCAGCCCCTGACCCTTCTTCCGCCACGACGTCATCCCGTTCCCGCCGACGCACCCCTCCCGATGAAAGTACTATCCCGCCTTGCCGTGTCCCTCGGCCTCGCCGGCACGTTGCCAGCGCTCGCGGCGGAGCTGCCGGTGACCGGCCCCGCGGCGCGGCTCACCGCCACGCCGTCCGGGGACGTCGAGGTGGCGATGGCCGACGGCGCCGTCGCCCGCTTCGCCCCGCTCGTGGCGGTCCTGGCCACCCGCGCGGATCCCAATCTCGAGATGCGTTGGGGGAAGTTTCCCGAGGAGGCGATGAAGCTGAGTGACACCGGCTCGATCTACAACGTCCTCACCTGGGGTCCGAAGGGCGCCGCCACAAAGGCCGCGGCGACGCACGTCGAGGACGGCTTCGATCCCACGGTCGATCGGGGCTACGGGGGCGGCCGCACCGCCAACCTCTTTGCCGCGGGCCGGCTGACGGTCCTACGCGCGCCGGCCTGCCGATCCGACGGACGCACGATCTCGTGGGATTTTCCCGCGCAAGGGAACGTGACGGTGCGCGCGACGATCGACCTGCCGGCCGACGGCACGGCCCCGCGGCTGAAGATCACCGCGACGGCCACGGCGGACGGCTGGTACTCGTTCGGCTACGTGGGCGCCCCCGAGACGCCGCCGGCCGAGGTCGAGGAACTCTGGCAGCCGCTGATCTACAACGAGCGCCGCTTCCCGCACGAGTCCTTCCTCGAGGCGGCGTACCGCTGCCCGCTGCCGACGACCCTGGTCACGCGCGCGGGCCTCACGACCGGCGTGGTCGCGGATCCCGCGGAGTACCCGTTCCAGCCGCTGCCGAACCTCGCCAACTCCCGTTTCGGCGTCGCGCTGCGCAACGCCCGCGGGCACGCGCAGCCGATGCTCTTCGCCCCGCTCCTCGGCGGCGCCGGCTCGCGGATGCAGGCCGGCGAGACGCGCGAGTTCACCGTGCGGCTGGTCGTGGCCAAGGCGGCGCTGTCCGCCACCTTCGAGCGGGTGGCACGCTCGCTCTATGGTTTCGCCGACGTGCGGCACAACGCCCTCGGCTCCCTCAACGCGACGTTCGAGCGGATGCTGGAGTTCGGGCTCGGGGAGCACGCGAAATTCAACGCCGACCTGCGCGGCTTCGCCTACGACACCGACGTGCCTGGCGCGGTGAAGAACGTCTCCGCCCTGCACCCGCTGGGCCTCGCGCTCGTCACCGACCGCCCGGAGATCTACACCCGGCTCGCCCGCCCGCTGATGGAGTTCTTCGTTTCCCGCGAGCGCTTCCTCTTCACCACCGATCCCAAGGTGAAGGGCCAGTCCGCCTCATCGCGGCTCGGCGGGCTCGGCGCGCCGCT
>Ga0172372_10011676_pt1 | contig 11134 bp, 9 predicted proteins | sample LakKiv5m_2_FD_114544 | JGI IMG/M metagenome (GOLD analysis project Ga0172372, IMG submission 114544) | Freshwater microbial communities from Kabuno Bay, South-Kivu, Congo - kab_092012_9.5m | ecosystem: Environmental > Aquatic > Freshwater > Lake | place: Democratic Republic of the Congo... | reverse complement strand
GGGTAATGTGGCGTATTACCATGCGTTGAACGCGGGTGGGAAGGCTTCGACGGTGGTACCGTTAACAGCGCTGTATCCGTTGGTGACGATCGGGTTGGCGGTGATGATGTTGGGCGAACGACTCAATCGGATCCAAGCGGTGGGCATTGGCCTATCGATTCTGGCGATTTACCTCTTCAACGTGACGAGCGTAGTGGGAGTGATGAACCCTTGGTTGTTTTACGCACTGGTGCCGATTGGACTATGGGGGGTGTCGGGGTTGTTCCAGAAACTGTCGACGAACCACGTGAGTGGGGAGCGATCGGCATTGTGGTTTTTGTGGGCGTTTGTGCCGGTCAGCGTGGGGTTGATGATGTACGAGCCATTGAAGGCGGGGCTGGTGGGAAGAACGTGGCTGTTGGTGGTGGCGTTGGGTTTGTTCTTCAGTTTGGGCAACTTTGCGATTCTGTTGGCCTTTGCCCATGGGGGGAAGGCGTCGATCATCGCGCCGGTGGCGGGTTTGTATCCATTAGTCAGCGTGCCCATCGCCATCGGTTTTTTAGGGGAGAAGATCTCGTTACGGGAAGGCGTTGGGATCGGGATTGCGTTGGTGTCGGTGCTGGCATTGGCGATGGAAAGCCCGCCTCCGATATCGGAGTTGGCGGCGAAGGCACGGCGCAGTGAGTGAGCGAATGCGAAGAGGATTGGGCGGATGTCGGAACCATTAAGACGGAACAAGAGAAACCACTGAATGAAATCCATAACTGAACGGTTGAAAGAAGGCGTTGTGTTGGGGGATGGCGGGTATTTGATCGAGCTTGAACGACGCGGCTATGTGGACAGCGGGTCGGGTCGGGAGAAGGTGGGAACCGGCCGCGGCAGTGGGCAGTTTACGCCGGAGGTTGCGATTGAGAACCCGGATGCATTGCGAGAGCTTCATCGGGAGTTTCTGCAGGCGGGTTCGAGCGTGTTGCAGGCGCTCACGTTTTTCGGTACGCGCGAGAAGCTGAGTCGGGCGGGGTATGGGGCGGAGACGGAGTCGATCAACACCGCGGCGGTGAAGCTGGCGCGAGAGGTGGGAGGAGATCGAGCGTTGGTGGCGGGCAGTGTATCGCGGACGCAGCTGACGGAGCGCGAGGGGATGGAATCGTTAGGGAAGTCGCGCGATCATATCGCGGAGCAGATCCGGATTCTCAAGGACGCGGGGGTGGATTTTCTGATCTTGGAGACATTCTTCCATTTGGCGGAGATGCGGGTGGCGTTGGAGGCGGCGTCGGCATCGGGGTTGCCGGCGGTGGCGACGATGAGCTTTCGGCCGTTGATTTCGCAATGCACGGATGGTCACAGTCCGGCGGAGTGTGCGCGGGTGATGGCGGACCTTGGGGCGATAGCGGTGGGGGCGAACTGCGAGCAGGATCCGAAGCGCATGCTTCCGTTGTTGCGCGAGATGCGAGCGGTCACGGGTGTGCCGTTGGCAGCGCAGCCGGCGGCGTTTCACACGACGGACGCATGCCATAGCTTTACGAGGTTGTCGGCGTTTCCGGATGATTTGGAAACGATCCAGGTCTCGAGGACCGATTTTGTGAGTTTTGGTCGATCGGCCAAGCCGGAGGGGATTGGGTTTTTGGGAGGGTGTTGTGGGTGCAATGCGGCGTATATTCGGTCGTTGGCACGAGGAGTTTCGGAGGGACGATGAACATTGGCGTTTGGGCGGGGAGGCCGCCGGTTGAGGGCAACCGGCCTACAGCGGGGAGTGTGCCGGTTGCTGTTAACCGGCCTACAACTTGAGGAGTGACGATGAACTTAGCGATTCATGCGACGGCCGAGCAGGCGAATGCGGCGGCTGCGGACCGTTTGGTTGGGTGGTTGACGACGTCGGGCGTGCGCAATGTGATGGTGGCGGCGGGGAACACCCCATTGGACCTGTATCGGCGCGTGGCGGAGCGACGATTGGAGCTTTCGCATCTGAACGTCTTTGCCTTGGACGAGTATGTAGGGGTGCCGTTGGAGGAACCTCGGAATTGCGCGAACCTGTTGAAGCGGTCGGTGGGGGTGGCGTGGGGGATTCCATCGGCTCAGTTTCACGTGGTCAGTTCGATAGAACAGGACGCCTTGGCGAGCGTGCGGGAGCATGAGCGTCGTATTACAGAGGCGGGCGGTTTGGATGTGATTGTGTTGGGATTAGGGCAGAACGGACATTTGGGATTCAACGAACCTGGAAGTGCAGAGGACTCGGGGGGGCGGTTGTTGGCTTTGGAGACGATTTCGATAGAGGCGAATCGTTCTTGGTTTGGCGGGGACTATGCGCCGTCGAAGGGAGTTACGGTTGGGATGCGGACGATTTTATCGGCGAAGAAGGTGCTGATCATGGCCTATGGGGCGCACAAGATTGGGGCGGTGACGGCGATGGTGGAGGGGGAGCGATCGGATGGGTGTCCGGCGTCGTTGTTGCAGGGGCATGAGGACACGTGGGTGTTTGTGGAGCAAGTGGCGGCCTCGAAGCTGAGCGGGAGGGCGGTCCTATGAAGCCCTTTACGGCGATTGGGGTGGATGTGGGAGGGACGAAGATTGCGGCGGGGGTGGTGAGATTTCCGGAGGGTGTGTTAGGCGAGCGCCGGATTTTTCCGACCTTACCGGAGCGCGGTGCGGAGGTGGTATTGAGAGAGGTGGAGACCGTAGTGCGCGAGCTCCAGGAGGTCGTGACCGGTGGTGGAGGAGTTGTGGAGGGAATTGGGGTGGGGGTATGTGAAATTGTGGACCGTGCGGGGAGAGTGGCGAGTGCGAACTGTTTGAAATGGCCTGGTCTGATGGTGAGCGAGCGATTGGGGGTGATAGCACCGACGGTTGTGGAGGCGGATGTACGAGCGGCGGCGTTGGCTGAGGCGCGATTTGGTGCGGGTCGTGGGGCGCGAGTGTTTCTTTATGTGACCATTGGGACGGGCATTGCCTCGTGTTTGATGATCGAAGGGCGGCCCTTTTTGGGTGCGTGCGGGGCGACGGGGACGATGGCGAGCGGGCCGATGCCGGGATTTGACGAGCGACCGACTCGGGCATCGAGGCCGACCTTGGAGCAGGTGGCGGCGGGGCCGGCGTTGCTGTCACGATTCCATCAATTGGGAGGCGTGGCGCGGACGGGGCAGGATTTGTTGGCGGCGTTAGCGGCTGGTGATTGGTCGGCGGGAGTGGTTGCGCGATCGGCTGCGGACGCGTTGGGCGGAGCGGTGGGGTGGTTGGTAAACGTGTTGGATCCGGAGTTGGTGGTATTGGGGGGTGGGTTGGGAACGATCGCGAGTCCGTATCGGGATGCGGTGATTCAAGCGGCGCGGGAGCACATTTGGTGGGAGGGTCATCGGGATTTGCCGATTGTGTCGGCGGAGACGGGCAGTGCGGCAGGGATTATTGGGGCGGCGGCGGCGGCTTGGATGAAGGCGTGAGGGGGGGCGAGCGTGAGAGGGAGTTGGTTGGGGGAGTTGGGAATTAGGGGAGGAATGGGAAGGATGGGAGTGATGGGGGAAAAGAGTTTGTAACTTTTTGGGAGGTGGAGGCTCGGTAGGGGCAGTGGTGCATCATCACGAAACTAAAACCCATGAAAACTGAATCCATCGTTCGAATGTTTGCGGGCATTGTCATCCTTGGGAGCCTAGCCCTGGCCCATTTTGTGAACCCTCACTGGTATTGGTTAACGGCCTTCGTGGGGTTCAACCTGCTACAATCTTCGATTACGGGCTTTTGTCCGTTGGAGATTGTATTGAAGAAGACTGGGATAGGATCGGGTGGGACGTGTTGTGGGAAGTGAGCTGAAGGGGGAGTGTGATATGAATCGACCTCGTGCATTGCTATTGGGTCTCGCGTTTGTGGTCCTCTCCACGGGCCTTGTGGGATGCCGTGAGAGCGGGAAGCACCCGGGAGCGGAGTTGGAGTCGTTGCCGACCCTGCAGGTACGAACGAAACGCGTTCAGAGTGAGGTGCAGCCGTTTACGGAGGAGGTAATGGGAACGGTCCAGCCGAAGCTGCGAGCCACTTTGGAGGCGAAGGTCAGTGGTCGGATTGATCGGCTTCCGGTTGTGGTGGGGCAACGGATTCGGGAAGGGGAATTGGTGGCGCGCATCGAGGCGGTGGAGATTCAGGCGCGGGTGGAGCAGGCAGAGGCGGGGTTGGAGCAAGCGGTGCGAGATCTCAAGCGGGTTTCAACTCTGTTTGAACAGAAGGCCATGACGCAGTCGGAGTTGGACGCAGTGAAGACTCGGGAGCGTGTGGCGCGTGGAGGAGTAGCGGAGGCGCGAGCCATGCTGAGTTATATGGAAGTGAAAGCGCCCTTTGACGCCGTGGTTACGGCGAAACGGGTGGACGTGGGGGATCTTGCGATGCCGGGGAAACCCCTGGTGGATGTGGAGGCGCCGTCGATGCTGAGGTTGGAGGCGGATGTGCCGCAGAGTTTGGTGGGTCGACTGAAGTTAGGCATGCGTTTGATGGGGCAGGTGGATGGAGTGGGAGGAGAGGTGGGTGGGGCGGTAGTTGAGGTGGGACCGACAGCGGATCCGGTGACCCGGACGGTGCGAGTGAAAGTGGATCTGGAGACTCGTGAGGGATTGGCTTCGGGACAGTTTGCGCGACTGCGCGTGCCGGTGGGGGAGCGGCGAGTGGTGCGTGTTCCGGTGGTGGCGGTGGTGGAGCGCGGCCAGATGGATGTGATGTTTTCGGTGGTGCAAGGAAAGGCGCGGCTGTTGTTAGTGCGACCAGGACGGCGAGTCGGGGATGAGGTGGAGATTTTGTCGGGGTTGCGCGATGGCGATGTGATTGTGACGGAGTCGGCGAGTCGATTGGTGGACGGTCAACCGGTGGAGGCTCGATGAAGACCGAGGAAGGCGGATCGGGTGGGGCGGTGGGCGTGGGGGAGATGGGCATCGCGGGTAGGGTGGCGCGATTATTCATCGATTCGAAGCTGACGCCACTGGTGGTGATCACGTCGGTGCTCTTGGGCATGGCGGCGATCGCGCTCTTGCCGCGCGAGGAGGAGCCACAGATCAAGGTGCCGATGATTGATGTGTTGGTGTCGATGCCAGGGGCTGGGGCGAAGGAAGTGGAGGAGCGGGCGACGCGACCCATGGAGAAGCTGCTGTGGGAGATCCCTGGGGTGGAATACATCTACTCGACGTCTCGACCTGGGGAGAGTTTGGCGATTGTGCGGTTCAAGGTAGGGGAGGATGTGGAGCGCAGTCTGGTGAAGCTGAACCAGAAACTGCAATCAAACTTTGATCGCATCCCGCGAGGCGTATCGGCGCCCCTGGTGAAGCCGCGGTCGATTGATGACGTGCCGATCTTAGCGCTCACATTTCATGCGGCGGATCGGGATCACTTGACCCTGAGACGGCTGGTGGCGCAGGTGGACGATGCGGTAAAGCAAGTGCCGTTGGTGGCGGAGACTACGATCATTGGAGGAGCGAAGCGGCAGATTCGGGTGGAACTGGACTCGGTGCGACTGACGTCACGAGGGTTGAGCGCTGTCGATTTGGTGCCGATGTTGCAGCAAGCGAACCGGCAGGCGATTGCGGGAGGGCTGACGGATGCGAACCGGGTGACGGTGGTGGAGACGGGGGCGTTTCTGAGTGATGCGCGAGAAGTGGGGCAAGTGGTGGTTGGGGTGGTGGGTGGAAAGCCGGTGTATTTGAGGGACGTGGCGAATATTGAAGATGGTGCGGAGGAAGCTTCGCAGTATGTGTTTTTTGGTGCGGGGGCGGGTGGAGTGGGCAGGGAGGGGGAGCATGCGGCGGTCACGCTGAGCGTTGCAAAGCGGCCAGGGGCGAATGCGATATCGGTGGCGCACGAGGTTTTGAAGAAGATCGACACACTGAAGGGGCGAGTGATCCCGAAGGATGTGGGTGTTGCGATCACCAGGAACTACGGGGAGACAGCAGCGGAGAAGTCGAACGAGCTGCTTTTGCACATGGGGATCGCGGTGGTGGGCGTGTCGTTGCTTGTGTTGTTCACCTTGGGTTGGCGGGAATCTGGGATTGTGGCGATCGCGATCCCGGCGACGTTGGCTCTGACGCTGCTGATTTTCTATCTTTATGGATACACGCTCAATCGGATCACGCTGTTTGCATTGATCTTCTCGATTGGGATTTTGGTCGATGACGCGATCGTGGTGGTAGAGAACATCGTGCGGCATTTTCATCTGGCGCAGAACCGTGGGAGGGCGTGGTCGGTCATTGCGGTGGAGGCGGTGAACGAAGTGGGGAACCCGACGATATTGGCGACGTTCGCGGTGATTGCGGCGGTGTTGCCGATGGGATTTGTGGGAGGGTTGATGGGGCCGTATATGCGGCCGATTCCGGTGGGCTCGGCGGCGGCGATGCTGTTCTCGTTGATCATTGCCTTTATTGTGACGCCTTGGGCATCGATACGAATCCTGCGTTGGGGCAAGAAGTATGCGAACCTGACGGAGATGGGGTCGACGGCGGGGAGTGTGAGCGCAAGTGAGACTGTAGGTGGAGGAGTCGGCGGTGTGGAGGGTGGGGAAGCGCACTCGCGTTTCGAGCATGAGGAGGATTGGTTCACGCGATTGTATCGACGAGTGATGGGGCCGATGATCGCGCAGCGTCGGTGGCGTTACCTGTTTTTGGCGAGCATCGTGGGAATGTTGGTGGCGTCGATGGCGCTGATGGGTGTGGGGTGGGTGAAGGTGAAGATGTTACCGTTCGACAACAAGAGCGAGTTTCAGATTATTTTGAACATGCCGGAGGGCAGTGCGTTGGAGGACACGGCACGCTGTGCGCGGGAGATTGGGATGGCGGTGCGCGGGGAGCCGGAGGTGACGGATTATCAGGTGTATGCTGGGGTGGCGTCGCCATTCAACTTCAACGGGCTGGTGCGGCATTATTTTATGCGGCGCGGGCCGAACATTGCGGATTTGCAGGTGAACTTGGTGACGAAGGGGGAGCGCAAGGCGCAGAGCCACGACATAGCCAAGCGAGTGAGGCCGCGGGTCACGGAGATTGCGAAGCGCTATGGTGCGCGGGTGGCGATTGCGGAAGTGCCGCCTGGGCCGCCGGTGCTGCAAACGCTGGTCGCGGAGATCTATGGGCCTGATGAGGCGAGTCGACTCGCTTTGGCGCGCGAGGTGATTGGGGTGTTTCAGAAGACGAAGGGCGTGGTGGACACAGATTGGTATATTGAAGCGGACCAGCCGAATCGGCGGTTTGTTGTGGACAAGGAGAAGGCGGCGTTGAGCGGGGTGAGTGCTCAGGTGATCTCGGACACGTTGCGGATGGCGGTGGGCGGGTTGCCGGTGGATTTGTTGCATGTGCCGCGGGAGAAGGAAGATGTCGATGTCGTCATTCAACTACCGAAAGCCGCGCGAGCGACGACGGAGGATTTGCTGGCGTTGAATGTGCGATCGGCGATGGACGCTGGAGGCCGGTTGGTGGCGTTGCGTGAGGTAGTGCGAGTGGAGACGACGACGGTGGAGAAGAGCATTTACCACAAAAACCTGATGCCAGTGACGTATGTGATTGGGGATGTGGCGGGGGAGGTGGAAAGCCCGGTGTATGCGATTTTGGAGATGAATAAGGCCTTGGGGAAATTGGACGCGAGGCGGTTGGCGGCGGGAGGGGAGCCGGCAGGGATGCCGGCGCTCCCAGGTCCGAAGGTGAAGATCTACAATGCAGTGATGCCGTTTACGGATGAGCAACCGGCGATGAAGTGGGATGGTGAGTGGCACATCACGTTGGAAGTATTTCGGGATTTGGGCACAGCGTTTGCGGCGGTGTTGGTGTTGATCTTCATCTTGATGGTCGGCTGGTTTCGGTCGTTTTTGACGCCGTTGGTTGTGATGGTCGCGATTCCGTTCTCGTTGGTGGGGATTTTGCCGGCGCACGGGTTGATGGGATCGTTTTTTACGGCGACATCGATGATTGGGTTTATGGCGGGTGCTGGGATTGTGGTGCGGAACTCGATCATATTGGTGGATTTCATCGAGCAACGTGTAGCCGAGGGCATGCCTTTGGCGGAGGCGGTGGTGGATGCGGGGGCGGTGCGGTTTCGTCCGATGCTTCTGACGGCGATGGCGGTGGTGGTAGGGGCGGCCGTGATTTTGCCGGATCCGATATTTCAGGGATTGGCAATTTCACTGATGGCTGGTGAAGTGGCGTCGTTACTCATTAGTCGGATGGCGGTGCCGGTGCTTTACTTCATGGCTTACAACCGAAGGTAGAGACCTATGAAATGCGAAGAATTACTCGCGATGCTCAACGAGTATGTGGATGGCGGGGTGGACCCAGCCATCTGAGAGTCGTTTGAGAAGCACTTGTCGGGGTGTAGTCCGTGCCAAGTGGTGGTGGACAACATTCGGATGACCATCACGCTGTATCGGGATGGTGAGCCCTGTTCACTTCCGGTGGAGTTTCGATCGCGGATGCACGCCACGATCAGGGAACGTTGGAAAGCGACACACGAAAGCCCAAAGGTATGAAAGACATGTCAACTTCGAGCACACGACAAGCCCGGGAGGACGGCAGCGATGCGTCGAGTCGGGGTCGATGGAATCCCTATGGAGTGGGAGTGGGTTTAGGGGTATTGAGCTGGTTTGCGTTTGGGCTGGTGAACCAGCCGCTGGGGATTTCGACGGCGTTGTCGTCGGTATCGAGCGTGTGTGCGATTCCGGTGATGGGGAGTGAGGCGGTGGCGCAGAACGCGTATTGGGCGAAGATACCGTTCAAGTGGGATGGGGGCATGCTGTTTTTGGTGGGCACGTTTTTTGGAGGACTGCTGAGTGCGGTGATGAGTGGGACGTTTCGGGTTGAGAAGGTGCCGGGTGCTTGGGCGAGTCAGTTTGGAGCATCGAGCCTGAAGCGGATGGTGGGGGCTTTTGTGGGCGGGGTGGTGATCATGTATGGGGCGCGCATGGCTGGGGGATGCACGAGTGGGCACGGGATTAGCGGATCCCTTCAATTGGCGGTGAGCAGCTGGGTGTTTTTTCTCACGCTTTTTGCATTTGGGATTTTGACCGCACTGGTGATGTTTCGGAAGCGATCGACTGGGACGGAATAGGGACTTAGCCGTAACCATTCGGAAGAGTTTTTAACGCAGAGGTGCAAAGGGCCAAAGGCGCAGAGGAAACGAATCGACGAATGGGGCGGTGGCGAGGGTGGATGGTGTTAGGTTGTTTTGGGTTGGGCTAGGAATAACGATTTAGGATTTAGAGAACGATTTGAATTGAAGGATGTTTATGGAACTTCCGGTTTCGGCGGAGACGGCACGATGGTTAGCGATTCCGATGGGAATTGTGTTTGGGTGGCTTTTGCATCGCGGCGGGGTTGCGAACTACAACGTGATCGTGAACCAGTTTCGATTTAAGGATTTCACGGTATTAAAGATCATGTTTACGGCCATCATTGTAGGTGGGGTGGGCGTGCTCTTGCTGAAGGGATCGGGGCATGCGCAGTACCACATCAAGCCGGCGAACATGTTAGGGGTGACATTGGGGGCGGCGTTATTTGGAGTTGGGATGGTGTTGTATGGCTACTGTCCGGGCACGGGCATTGTGGCGGTGGCGGCGGGCAGTGTGCATGCGTTGGTGGGATTTGGAGGGATGATGGTTGGTGGGATTCTGTATGCGCTGAGCTTCAAGTGGGTGGAGGCGAACATTCAGAAGGTGGGGGCGCTGGGGAAGATTCGGCTGCCGGAGGTCACGGGCATTTCGGACTGGGGTTGGTTTGGGATTCTAGCATTGATCGCGGGTGTGGTGTTTTGGCTGATTGAGACGAAGGGGCCGGGGAGTAAGAAGGCTTAGCCGTAACACTTCGGAGGAGCTTTTAACGCAGAGGTGCAAAGGGGCAAGGGCGCAGAGAAGCTGAATCGATCTCCATGATGGACAATCTCAGTTTGGCGGTGGTGGTTTTGGGCGTTGTGGTGTTCTTGCTGTTGAAACGCGCCTCATTTGTTTCTGCGGCGAAGGCTTGTGGGTATCTAAAGGAGGGGGCGCTGGTGGTCGATGTGCGATCGCCGATGGAGCATGCGGCGGGACATCCCCAGGGGGCGATCAACATTCCACTGGATCGCTTGCGTGAGGGCGTGGAGCAGGAGGTGAAATCACGGGATCAAGTGATCTTGGTGCATTGTTTGAGCGGGGGGCGGAGTGCGGTGGCGAAGATGCAGTTGCGGCGGTTAGGATATCGCAACGTCTACAACCTTGGCTCGCTGGGCCGGGCGAAGCAAATCGTGGATCGGTTTCGGGAGGGTGCGGGTTGAGAGGTGGAGGGGGAGGGGTTTGGTCGATCCAATCTTGCCCATGGAAGGTATTAGCTATAATCATAGCGGGCTATGATCTGGGGAGAATCTCATCCGACACGATGTGCGTGCGCTTGGCGCGGGGGCTTTGGGTTTATGGCGTCGAATCACACCCCAGCAATGGTCTGCCGAGGTGGGGGTGCGATCGTGATCATAGCGGTGATGGCGATCTGGGTGGGGTTGTGTTGGAGTCGGGCGGCAGTGGTCGAGAGTTGGGTACAGCGTTACAGCCTTGAACTCAACGATCGCCACCCTGATGACAGAGCGGTCAAAATCGTGCGTGATACGCGCGGTGACGTGATCGTGGTGGGGGTGACCGACAACGGGATTAGGGGAGGCGAGGCGGTGATCATCAAATATGCTGGGACGGATGGGACGCGGCTTTGGGAAAAGCGGCATGACTGTCCTCAAGATCGTGAGGATGTGCCTATGGATTTGGTGGTGGAGCGTGATGGGAACGTGGTGTTGGTGGGGGGGATTCGGAATGGGGTGAGGACGGACTATTACCTGGCCAAGTATTCGGGTCAGGACGGATCGCTGATTTGGGAACGGAAGGAGAGTGGGGAAGTGAACACGAGCGAGGCCCCTCGGATGTTGGGAGTGGATAGCGGTGGAGACCTGATCGTGACGACGGGCTCGTATCGAACCACCAAATATTCAGCTGTGGATGGCGCTCGGATATGGGAACACGCCAAGGACAATGCCGTGGCTCGCGACGTGGTGATCGATCGGAGGGATAACGTGATTGTGACGGGCTCGTCTGGCGTGGGAGGAAGCGATGACTATTACACGGCGAAGTATTCTGGGGTGGATGGTCGTTTGCTCTGGGAGAAACGCTACAACGGTTTAGGGGACGGCTTTGACGTGG
>Ga0172372_10011675_pt1 | contig 11134 bp, 10 predicted proteins | sample LakKiv5m_2_FD_114544 | JGI IMG/M metagenome (GOLD analysis project Ga0172372, IMG submission 114544) | Freshwater microbial communities from Kabuno Bay, South-Kivu, Congo - kab_092012_9.5m | ecosystem: Environmental > Aquatic > Freshwater > Lake | place: Democratic Republic of the Congo... | reverse complement strand
ATCCGCCCACAAGCACCGGTCGACCCCGCAAGTGGAGCTGATCCAGCTGCTCCACGCTTGCAAAGAACGCGTCAAGGTCGGCATGCAGGATGCAGCGGGTCCACGGCGTCACGGGCCGGATTGTGCCGTAACGCGGGATCTCGGGGCCATTTTTTGGACTCCGGAGCCATGCGATCGCCGGTTTCACGATCTCCTGTCCGTCATTTTCCTTGACTTCGGGTGGGCCTGGGGAAGATTGGGGGACCAAGGGACATCTTTCCCTTGGGGAGTGTGGCCTTCAGGGCTGTCGGTCTCGGCCGACTGCCCTTGCTCAACTTGGATGGGTGGGGAAAGACCCCCAGGCTTCGGTCTGGCGGAGCCCCGCAAAAAAGGGCGTGGGCGCTCGGCCTCAACCGGGCGACTCACGCTCTTTCTCTTTTTGGGCGCGTCGGAGGGCCTGCGCGACGCCACCCGGCACGACCCACGCAGGCACCAGCGTCTGGACGCGTTCACTTAGCATGATCCACATGCTGATCGCAGGACCCGGACCCGTGGCGCAGGCGTGGCTCGAGTTGCTTGGCCATCTCCATCCTGTGCTGCTGCACTTTCCCGTGGCCCTGGTGCTGATCGGTGCCGCGGCCGCCACCTGGAACTGGCTTCGCGGCGAGGAGGGCGTCGGGGAGTTCGCCTTCCACTGCATCTGGATCGGCGCGTTTATGGCGTTGCTGGCCGCGGTCAGCGGCTGGTTCCTGGCCGAGGAGGAGGCTGGCGAGGAGGGGCTGGAGATCCATCGCTGGTTCGCCGTGGGCGCCACCGCCGCCACCGTGCTCCTGGCGGCGCTGGCCAGCCTGTCCCGCACCGACGAGCGTCCGGGACTGCTGGCGGCCACGCGACTGTGGGCGCTGGTCACCGCCGGTGTCATGGCGTTCGCGGGGCATCTGGGTGCCAACATGGTCTGGGGCGAGGGGGCGGTCACGCGTCCGCTCATGAAGGCGCTTCGCGTGAGTTGGGAGAACCTTGGTTCCGACAAGACCGCGGCTCCCGCCGAGGAAACGGTCGAGGCGAAGGGGGAGCGCGAGCCCTCGGAGCGCGTGGAGCCTGAGCCGCATGAGACGGGACCGAAGGATCCCGAGCGTTCGGAGCCGGACGCGGCGAAGTCCACCGTGCATCCTGGCGCGGTCTCCGACGAGGACAAGGTTCCGCCTCCGGTGCCCCCCAAGGAGCCGGTGCAGTTCGCCAGACACCTGCTTCCCATCCTCAAGGAGCGTTGCTTCGAGTGTCACAGCGGCGAGAACGCCAAGGGCGGCATCGCCTTCGATCACATGGACGAGCTGATCAAGACCGAGGGCAAGCGGGCGGTGGTGTTCAAGGGCGATCCCTCCAGGAGCACCCTCTTCACGGCGGTCATGAAGAGGAGCGGCGCCCGCAAGATGATGCCTCCGCCCAAGAGCGGCCCGCGGCTCACGCCTGAGCAGTGCGGCGTGATCGAGGCCTGGATCAAGCAGGGCGCCAAGCTCGGGGACTGAGGTCTCGGCGGTTCAACGTCCGGCGGGGCCAGGGGCATCCGGTTCGGCCGCGGGCCGGATGCACAGCATCAGCACGGCGGCCAGCAGCGCCACGAACGCGAAGGCCGTGAAGATCCCGTTGAGCGGCACCTGGGCGTCGCGCAGGCGACCGAATCCCCAGTCCGCCAGCCCGCCGCAACTGATGCTGACCAGGTTCATCAGTCCGTAGCCCGTGGCCCGCAGTTCGGGCCGCGCCACCTGGCACAGGATGGGCATGTTGTTGCAGTCGAAGAAGCCCCAGCCCAGCCCAAACAGCAGCAGGAACGCCACGGCCACCCCCAGCGAGGACGCGTTGCCCACCCCGAAGAGCGCCGGCGCCAGCAGGGCGATCCCGATGGCGCTGGTGAAGATGCGGCCGCGGGCATGCCGCCTTCGCCATGCGTCGGCGATCCATCCGCCCAGCACCACCCCCACGATCGCGGCCAGGCTCCACCACACCGAGGCCGACACGCCGGCCTGGCCCTGCCCGATGGCGAACCGCTCCTTCAGGATGGCGGGCATCCAGTCGCGGATCACCCATGCCGGCAGCGCCGGCAGCGTGAAGCACGCCACCAGCAGCAGAAACGGCACGCTGGTCACCAGCTGGCCCAGCGACTTGAGCAGCGGGGTCGTGGGCGCTCGGAGGTGCATGTCCGCCGCGCAGGGCGGCACGGGCAGCAGCCATGCCAGCGGCAGCGCATAGGCCAGCCCCGCCAGGCCTGCGGCGTGGAAGGCCCATCGCCACCCCAGATCCGGATCGTCCGCCGCGTAGCCCCCGAATCCGCCGAGCATGGTCCCCACCACGATCGCCATCTGATGCACGCCCACGGCGCGCGAGCGGGTGGCGCCGGTGTGGTGATCGGTGATCAGGGCCAGCGCGGCGGGAATGTAGAAGGCCTCGCTGAAGCCCATCAGCGTGCGCGTCCAGAGCAGTTCCTGGAAGGTGGTGGCGTTGCCCGTGAACCAGGTCACGGCGCTCCACGCGGCCAGACTCGCCACGATGGTGCGCCGGCGGCCGAAGCGATCCGCCACCAGCCCGCCCAGCGGGCTCAGGAAGGCGTAGACCCACTTGAACTGTCCCAGCATCAGGCCCCAGTTGGCCTCGGTGCCCACGCTCTCGATGTCGGCCATCACCGAGAACTTCATCGAGGCCAGCATCTGGCGATCGAGATAGTTCAGCAACGCCACGGGCCAGAGCAGGGCCACGGCCAGCCAGGCGGTGCGAAGGGAGTGGGGCGCGGGGACCAACCGCCGGAGTATGCGGGCGTGCGGCGAATCGGGCGAGGGGGAGGCGTCCCGGGCAGGAGTCGAACCTGCGACCTGGAGCTTAGAAGGCTCCTGCTCTATCCAACTGAGCTACCGGGACGGATGGCCGGCAAGTCTACGGCGCGCCGCGAGCGGCCCGCTGCACGCCCAGCACCAGCCGCCATCGGCGAGCGGGCGGTGACTGCAACGCCGCGGGCGCCACGCGCAACCGCACCGCGCCGCGTGTCACCTCCAGCAGTCCCCAGCCCGGCGGGACCTCGGTCGGTCGGACCAGCCCGCCGGGACAGCACAGCAGCAGTCGGTCGGCCAGTCTCCAGCGGGCCAGGCGGTCGAACTTCACGCCTTGAAGCAGCGTGCGCCGTGCCAGCCGCTCGTCTCGGTCGGCCGCACGCACGCTGGCCAGTCGCGACCGCTCGTAGTCCCATCCGTCGGTCTGCTCAAAGAGCGTCTCGCCTTGGCGACGCAGGTGCGGTTCCCAGCGGGGCACCAGCCGCTCCCGCATGGTGTCGCGGCGCTCGCGGAGACGCCGATGGCTTGTCGTGGAAACGTCCAGGTCGGCACGGTCGCTCAGGAAGTCGGCGCGGCTGGCCTTGCACTCCACGATCGCGGTGTGCACCCGGGCGGCCACGCGTCGCACGGTGTTCGCATCCGGCCGGAGATCGGGCTGCTGGAACAGGTTGGTGGCCCCGGCAAGCCGCAGCAGTTCGTGCAGGGGATCCGTGCTGGGCCAGGGCAGCGTGTCGTCGGTCGGCGGCTCGGCGATGCGCCGCGCGTCCGCCTTGGCCAGCCGCTCCACGCCATGCGGGGCGCCCGTCATCCAGCCCGCCACATCCGCCCTCCACAGCGGGATGGGCGTGGTCACCTCGTGGGCCACGGCGGCGGCTCCGTCGGCTCGCAGCCATGCCGCGGCGGCCGCCTTGAGCTCACGGTGGGCGGTGGACTCCATGACTCAGTGCCGGATCCAGGCGGCCTCGGAGCGCTCCACCATGCCGACTGCAGGGACCGTCACGTGCATGCGGCGACTCCTCAAGGGTCAAGTTAGCATCCGCCGCATGAGCCAGATGCCGCAGGAGCCGGTGTTCGTGCACGCCCACGCCGCACCACAGCCCGCCAACACGCTGGGTCTTGCGGGGTTCATCACGTCGGTGGTGGGCATCCTGTTCGGCGGGTTGCTTTGCCCGGTGGGACTGATCCTGAGCCTGGTGGCGCTGGGCCGGCCCCCGCGCGGCTTTGCCGTGGCGGGCGTGGTGATCGGGTTGCTGGGAAGTTGTGTCGGATGCATGGTGGGCATGCTGCTGCTGCCGGCCTTTGTGGTGGCGGCGGTGGGCGGCGTGACGGTGATGGCCGCCATGATGTTCGCCCTGCTGGGCGGCGCGCCGGCGATCGAGACCTTTGACCACATGATGCAGATCAGCCGCGCCGTGGAGACCTACGAGCGCCAGAACGGGCAGCCGCCTGCCGGGTTGGGTGACCTGAATCTTCCCGCCGCCATCCTGAACGATGGTTGGGGCACGCCGCTCGAATACACGCTCAAGCAGGGATCCGCCTCATGGGACTGGTCGCTGCGCACCGCCGGTCCGAACCGGACCTTTGAGTCCGACGACCTGAGCTTTGAAGGATCCATGTTGCGCAAGCCCTGATCGGGCTCGCCGCGGCCGATCACCCCGTCCATGGCCCAAAAACCACGCAACCGGCCTCGAAAGAAGCCGGTTGCGTTGCTGGTTGCCGGTCGAAGGGTTCCCGTCCTTCGGCCATGCGTTGCTTGGATGCCGGTTCCCGTGGCATCAAGCGGTTGGTGAGGGGCCGGTTCCTGCGGCCACCTCGTGTCCTTCGTGGGGTTAAACGCAAACTGGCGGCTTGAACCCTCAGGAAAGATCAGGTTTTTCATGGGGGGGTCGTTCCTGGCCCGGCCACGACCCCGACCGCCGCGATCGCGCGACACCCCGCATCCAGTCCCAACCGGGACCGCCGACGGACTCACGCCGAGTCGCGGGCCAACTTCTGGTAGTGCTCCCGCTCGCCACGGCCGCGGAGGGGATAGTCCTTGCGGAGCGGGTGGGCGGGGAAGTCCTTCCAGGTCAGGATCCGACGCAGGTCCGGGTGGTTGCGGAATCGGATGCCGTACATGTCGTACACCTCGCGCTCCATCCACTCGGCGCCGGGCCACAGGTCGGTCACGCTGTCCACCACCAGGGCCGGATCCGGATCGATGCCGGTGGTGTCGATGGTGGGATTCAGGAACACCTTCAGCCGCAGCCGACGCTCATGAGCGTGGCTCAGGAGCATCCACAGCACGGCAAAGCGACCGGGTTGCGGAGCCGGGTAGTCCAGGTAGTCGGCCGCGGTCACGTCGCTGAGGAAGTTGTAGTCGCACCGCGGATCGTCCCGCAGGAAACGCGCCACGTCGTGCAGTCGCTCGGCGAGAACCACCAGCGTGGTCTGCCCGCGGAACTCCGTGGCCATGAACTTCACGTCGGTGAACCGCTCCTTGACCAGCGGCAGCGTGGGATGGTCCAGCGTGGGTGCCATGGAAGGCGGATGGTAGCACCGCTGCCCCCGTCTTCACTCCGCTCCGGGCGCCCGGGGCCGGGTGCCCCGCCATCCGGGAATGCGCGGCGTGTCAAAGGGTGGTGGTGCGGTGAATCCCTCGGCGGGGTCGTACTGGAGCGTGGCGAAGGAGGCCGGTGCCACGCGTGCCCGGGCATGCGGCCGAAGGTGGCCGCCCGCGGTCAGGCGATGCACCTCGGCCAAGAAGGTCCGTTCGTCGGCACGCACGCGCGTCTCGGCCGCAAGCACGCCGGCGGCCATCGCCGCCAGCAGCAGCAGCGTGAACAGCGTCGCCGAACGCCACGACAGCAGCTCCATGGTGGCCACCCTCCCATCGCCCCCACACTCCGCGCAGGGCGTGGGCACGCCGTGGTAGCCGCAGTCCGGACAGCATCCGCGAGCCTGGCGCTGCAGCGGGAGTCCGCGTGCCCACCACCACCACGGCAATCGGAGCAGTGGAAGCAGGGGAAGCAGCATCAGTCCGCCGGTCGCGGTGCCCACGCATGCCAGCGTCACCGAGGTCCATGGACTTCCGAATCCGCCTGCCAGCCCGCGCGTGATCTGGTGAAAGACGGCGAAGACGGTCACCATGAGCGCGCCCACGGCCAGCGGCACCCCGATGGCCGCGGGCATCGGTGGACGCGGCGACTGGCCATGGATCATGCCCGCGGATCCGTCGTGATGCCGCTCGCCCGCTCGAGGCGCTCCGCGGAGGCCACGGTCTGGGCGTCGAACCCCACCAGCGGCGGGTAGCGCCGCACGCCGAATCCGCCGCGCGCGTCGCCGGTCACCTTGCGCGTGGCGTCGATGGCCACGCGCCGACCGTTGCGATGCAGGTCGCGGCCCAGATCGGCGTTGGCGGCCATCAGGAACAGTACGCGCTCCCAGTCCCGCAGGTCGGTGCCCTGATCCACCACGATCATGAAGTCGGCCACGCCCGGATCGTCCGGGAGCAGGCTCCACGCCACGGAGATGGCCTTGGCGCCGTCCCGTGGCTGCCGCTTGTCCGCCGCCACGAACACGCAGCGACCGTGTCCCCAGGCCGGCGCGGCGGCGCCGGGCAGCACGGTGTTGGCTCTGGCCAGGAAAGCCGTCACGTCCGCCTGAGGCGGCATCCGCGGATCGCCCAGCGCCACGCCAAAGGCCTCCTCGCCGGGCTGCTTGCGCGTGGCGTCGATGCCCATCTTGGTGCCGGCGCCCAGACCGGGCGCGGAGTGGTCCAGGATGTCGAGCGGACCATGGACCAGCTCCACGTCGCGCACGAAGTCACAGTGGCGGAACGCCTGCTCCAGCACGCGCTCCTCCTGGTGCACGGGCACGTCGCCGTCCACCACCACGATCATCTTGGTCCACGCCATCTGGCCCGCACCCCACACGCTGCTCATGAGGCGCCGCCCCTGGAAGGCGTAGCTCTTGCGGATGCGCACGAACGCCGCGTTGTGGAAGCAGCCGAAACGCGGCAGGTGGTAGTCGTCCACGTCGTGCACGATGGTCTTGAGCAGGGGCAGGAAGATGCGCTCCGTGGCCTTGCCCAGCCAGTAGTCCTCCTGCGGTGGCAGGCCCACGATGGTGGCTGGGTACACGGCATCCCGTGCGTGGGTGATGGCGGTGACCTCCACCACCGGATAGCGATCCGGCAGCGAGTAGAACCCCGTGTGGTCCCCGAAGGGGCCCTCGAACACCGCGCCGGGACCGAGCGACTCGCCGCTGCCAGGTTCCCAGCCAGGGCCACCGCACTCGGTGCTGACCCAGCCCTCGATCACGATCTCGCTGTTGGCCGGCACGCGCAGCGGCACGGTCCTGGCGCGGACCATGGGAATGCCGCGACCGTTCAGGAAGCCGCACATGAGCAGTTCGCTGATGCCCGGCGGCAGCGGGGCGGTGGCGCCGTAGGTCATCACGCTCTCGCCGCCCAGGCAGATGGCGATGGGCATGCGGCGGCCCAGCTTCTTCCAGCTGCGCCAGTGCGCGGCGCCGTCGTGATGCAGGTGCCAGTGCATGGCCAGCGTGGTGGGCCCGAGCAGCTGGCTGCGGTACATGCCGATGTTGTGGCTGGCCGGCTTGGCGGCGTCGCGATCGTCGGCGTGCACGGTGTGCATGCCGGCCAACGTGATGTAGCGACCCTGGCCGCCCGCGGTGCCCGCCTGTTCGGCGCTCATGGGGTAGCCCATGGCGGCCGGGTCTCCGTCGTGCGGCCAGCACTGGATGATCGGAAGCCGGCGCAGGTCCACCTCGCCGCGGCTGGCCAGCTTCACCACCTCCTGGCAGCGTCCCCGCCGCACGGATCTCGGCCCGATGCGCAGCAGTGGAAGGAACTCGCGCGCCTTGGCGAGCAGCTCGCCGAAGGATCGCGGCGGCACGGGCTTGGTCAGGCTGGCGATGCGGTCGGCGACGTGCTCCAGCCCGCGCGGGTGACCGTGCACGCCCAGCGCCATCTCCATGCGGCGCGCGCTGCCGAAGAGGTTCATGGCCAGCGGAAAGTCGCAACCATCCACCCGCTCAAAGAGCAGGGCGCGCCCGCCCAGATGGGCGTGAGCCGGATCGAACGACGCGGCCGAGGTCGAGGGGTGCGCGGCGCGGCTTCGAGACTGTCGGTCCGCCATGCACCCCGGCACCAGCAGCGGCGAGATCGGCTCTCGCACGCGGACCAGTTCGCCCGCGGCCTCGAGGGCGCGCACGAAGTCGGCAAGGTTGGCGTGGGGGGCCATGGGGGGTGGATTGAATGTCACCCGGACGATTGCGGCAACCGGCCACCGGTCCATGCAAGGGGTGACCTTGCCGCCAGACGGTGCATTGTCAGGAATTCGCCGGAAAAAGGGCATCACGCTCCGGAGAGCCCCGCGGCGGCCGCCATGATCCGCCCTATGGCGGGGTCGTTCCCCGCCCCACAACACGGAGTCAACAGGGAGGAGATCGCATGCGACAGGGATGTCTTGCATGGATGGCGGTGACGGCATGTTCGGCGGCACTCACGGGCTGCACGCATCAGGAGTACGAACGTCAGTTGCCGGACGGCACGCGGGAGCGGTACCGGTATCTGCATCTGGAGCCACGCCTTGAGATGTGGCCCGGGGGATTCCGGATCGAGCCAGCCGGCACCACGGATCATGGCTGGCCGGTCGACCGACTGGTTCCCCTTCGGGGCGGTCGCCCCGTGTATCGCGTCATTCCGCCCGGGCGCCCGCCGGTCTACTTCGAGCCGGTGCCGGCGGACAAGCCGATCGGCGTGGGCGTGGTGCGGGATCAACTTCCCGACCTGCACCATGCCGTGTCCGAGGCCAAGAGCGCACCGCTGGTCACGCTCCGGGTGCGGGTGGACCTGTCCTCCGGATCCGCGTGGCTGGACCGCTCACGGGACGGTGTGGTCTGGGAGCCGCTCCGGCAGGGTTCGATCGGGCAGGTGGCGCATGCCGCGGCGGAACTGGGCCTGGATCACGCCATCTTCCATGACATCACCGGCAGGTGGGAGGTGCACAGCGACTCCACCTTCCCGCTGGTCGGCGTCTGGCTTGACGACGCGTTGATGCAGGTCGAGCCGATCGGACCCTGACCACTCGGGGAGAGGCTGCCTGGGCATGGCGTGCCGCGCGTCGCACATAGACTGCGGCCCATGTCCCAGGCGGCCATCGACCTGGCCTGCGTGCGCAAGAGCTATCGCGGCCGCGTGCACGCGCTGCGTGAGGTGGCGCTGCGCGTGGAAGCCGGCGAGATCTTCGGGCTGCTCGGTCCCAACGGCGCCGGCAAGAGCACGCTGGTCAAGATCCTGCTCACGGTGGTGCGCCCCACGCAGGCCAGCGGGACGCTGCTGGGAAGGCCCGTGGGCGACAAGGCCAGCCTGATGCGGGTGGGATACCTGCCCGAGCAGCATCGGCTGCCGCCCTACCTGACCGCGCGGCAGGCGGTGGAGTTCAGCGGGGCGCTTTCCGGGGTGCGCCGCCCGCAGCGACGCCAGCGCGCCGCGGAACTGCTGGACCGCGTGGGTCTGGGCACCTGGAAGGACCGGCGCGTGAGTTCCTTCAGCAAGGGCATGCGGCAGCGGGCCGGACTGGCCGCCGCGCTGGTGAACGATCCGCAGCTGGTGTTCCTGGACGAGCCCACCGACGGCGTGGATCCCGTGGGCCGAAAGGAGATCCGCGACCTGCTGGTCACCATGCGCAGCGAGGGCCGCACCGTGTTCCTGAACAGCCACCTGCTCAGCGAGGCCGAGCAGGTCTGCGACCGCGTGGCCATCCTGCTGCAGGGGCGGGTGGTCACCCATGGCCGTCTTGCGGACCTGCAGCGCCAAGGCGCCCGCCAGCGACTCACCGTGCGATGGTTCCACGAGCCGCCGACGCTGCCAGGCCAGAGCGGCGCGTCGGTGCCGGATCCGGCCGATCCGCTGCTCCGCGTGCACGACATTCCCTCGCTTGACCCGGCCGCGGCCCAGCCGGCCATCGACGCGGCCCGCCGTGCCGGCGCCACCATCGTGAGCCTGGTGCCCGAGCGCCAGGGGCTGGAGGCGCTCTTCATGAAGGCCGTCACCGATCCGCTCACCGGGCAGCCGCTTCCACCGGGGGCGGCCTCGTGATGGCGCTCGTGGCCATCCTGGTCGACACGTACCGCGAGCTGGCAAGCAAGCGGCTCTTCTGGCTCAGTGTGTCGCTCTCGGGTCTGGTGGTGCTGTGCTTTGCCGCCGTGGGCATCAACGAGCGGGGCCTGCAGCTGCTGGGATGGACCATCGAGATCCCGCTGCTCAATTCGTCGGTCCTGGCTCCGGAGGACTTCTACAAGTTCACCTTCTACACGCTGGGCGTGCGCGTGTGGCTGTCGTGGCTCGCCTGCCTGCTGGCGCTCGTGAGCAGCGCGGGGCTGTTTCCCGAACTCGTCTCCAGCGGCACCGTGGAGACGCTGCTGGCCCGGCCGATCGCCCGGTGGCGGCTCTACGTGTTCCGGTTCGCGGGCGGGCTGCTGTTCACCGCGCTGCAACTGCTGGCCTTCTGCGTGGCCAGCTTCCTGGTGATCGGTCTGCGCGGAGGGGTGTGGGAGCCGGGGCTCTTCCTGGCGGTGCCCATGGTCACGCTGGTCTACTCGTACCTGTTCGGGGCGTGCGCCCTGATCGGCACGGTCACGCGGAGCGGCATCGCGGCGCTGCTGCTGACCGTGCTGCTGTGGGGACTGCTGTTCACCCTGAACACCAGCGAGACCATCGTGGACGGATTCCGGGTGGCCAAGATCGAGGAGGTGGCGGCGATCGATCGCTTTGCGGAGCGCCGCATGCGGAAGGACCCCCAGGCCGACGTCTCCGATCTGGAGGAGGCCAGGGAGCGCGCCGAGGAGGCGTTGGGCTCGCTGCGAACGGCCCATCGGATCCTCTTCACGCTCAAGACCGTGCTTCCAAAGCCCGAGGAGACGGCGGCCCTGGTCGAGCGATGGCTGGTGGACGCGGCCAACCTGCGTGGCGTGGCATCCGACGCCAGCGAAGACGACGAGCCGTCCGGTGACGAGATCTCGCGCCGTCGACGGGGCCGAGACAGCGCCTTCGGCAGCGTCTACGCGCGCGAACGCGACGTGGTCGAGGCCGTGAATCGCGAGCGAAGATCCCGGGGCGTTGGCTGGATCGTGGGCACCTCGCTGGGTTTCGAGACCGTCGTGATCCTTGTCGGCTGCCTGGTGTTCGCACGCCGTGACTTCTGAGCGGGCCCGCCCGCCGCGTTGACGCCGCGGGGCCTACAGCCTGGCCGGCGGCTCGCCGACCGTGGATGCCCGCACGTCCCCGCCATCGAGCGAGCGGGCCCGGTCCCGGGCCGCCTGCACCGCCT
>Ga0172372_10011674_pt1 | contig 11135 bp, 6 predicted proteins | sample LakKiv5m_2_FD_114544 | JGI IMG/M metagenome (GOLD analysis project Ga0172372, IMG submission 114544) | Freshwater microbial communities from Kabuno Bay, South-Kivu, Congo - kab_092012_9.5m | ecosystem: Environmental > Aquatic > Freshwater > Lake | place: Democratic Republic of the Congo... | reverse complement strand
TCATCTCACAATACAATTTTTCTAACATTTAGTTAAAATGGATAATATATTTGAAACAATACAGAACTTGTTTGAATCAACCCCTGATGAAACACAAGTCGCTTTATCATATAAAATTAAAAACGGTGTGGTCACTGATGAAATTTGTATTGGTTTCCGAGTACCCAAAAAAAAACAATTATCTGAACTATTACCTGAAGAAGTTTTACCATCTGAGGTATTTGTCAACGGTATACGTATAAAAACAGATGTATTAGAGGTCGGTACAATAGAACAATTATCTTGTGTAGAATCTTTAGGGTTGAACTGTGACGACGCAACTTGTAATAATTGTTTTGATTGGTTATCACAATCTGTTCAGAACAAACAAAGAATAAGACCTATTGTCGGAGGTATATCCTTAACATCTCAAAATAGAATTGGTACCGTAGGTACATTGGGCCTTCTAGTTGTTGATAATGATACTAATTGTTTATTGGGTTTAACAAATAATCATGTTGTCATAAAAAACCCTTCTTTAGTGTCAAAAAGAAATACAAATTATCAAATTCAAAATGAATTAAATAATTTTGTTTATCAAGACGGTGAAAATCCAAACCAAGTTCTATCTGATCCTAATTATTTTAAAATTGGACAAGTATTAAAATATGTTCCTTTGGATAATTCAAAGTATAATCAAGTTGATGGTGCGGTGTTTTCGATTAATTCAGACATTTCATCAACTGGAAGTTCTTCTTCTGTTCTTGGTTTATCGGGTCAAAATTCTTTTTTGTCTTTCGCAACAACTCAAGAGATTGATGATCTTTTAGTAATAAATCCTCCAGTAAAAAGTTCTGGTAGAACTACGGGTATCAAACAAGGTAATTGTGGGTTAAGAATAACATCAGTATCACTTAACACGAGTGTTCGATATTATTGGGGAATATCTGGGGGAACTACAATTAACAGATCGGTCTCTTTCAATAGGTTAATTGAATTTACTCGAAATAATATTAACTGTAAATACCCAGTTGCGGCTGGTGATTCTGGTTCTGTTTTAATCGCTGAAATTAATGGAGTAAATAAAATTATTGGATTAGTTTTTGCTGGATCATCTAATGGTCTTGTTGGTGTCGCGTCTAGAATAGATGACGTGGCCTCTCAATTAAATATAGCTCCTTGGACAGGACAAACCGTTAATTATGTGAGTAATATTTCAACTAAAACAGTACAAGGTTTGTCTTCTTTACTTGAAATTTCGTGTAATAATCAAACTTTTTGGCAAATGGGTACGACCTTAACCGATAATCCTTGTTAAATATTATAAAACAATCTATTTTATAGATATTTTGTTATAAATCATAATATTTATATGAAAACTAAAACTTTTTTTAAATTAAAAATAATATATGGCAACTTCAAATAAAATTTTTGTATCGCCTGGTGTTTACACTTCAGAACGAGATTTAACTTTTGTAACACAAAGTGTTGGTGTTACCACGTTGGGATTGGTCGGTGAAACCATTTCTGGGCCAGCGTTCGAACCTATATTCATAACAAATTACGATGAGTTTTCCGCTTTTTTTGGTGGAAGTTCTCCTGAAAAATTTGTAAACACTCAAATCCCTAAATATGAATTGGCATATATTGCAAAATCTTATTTACAACAATCAAATCAATTGTTTGTCACAAGAGTTTTAGGTCTTTCTGGTTATGATGCTGGGCCGTCTTGGTCTATTTTAACACAAGCAAACGTTGATGGTACAACGGTGGAAGGTACAGATTCTGTTGGCGCGCCTTTTATCTGTAATTTTGCTGTTGATAGTTCTGGTAATGTGACATTTACTACCCTACCTAGCGCTTTTTGGTCTGCAGATTTTAATAAACCATATACTCAATTAAACGGAACACCATCATCGTATGCTTCTCAGTTTACCTCTTTAATTTCTTTAGTTAGTACCACAAGTTTAAATTTAACAAATGTTTATATTTTTGGTACATTACCATCAAATATTTATAATACTATTAGAACTCAATACACAGGACAAACAAATGTATTTAGATGTTCTGGTCTCACAACAGATACGGCAGATTTTACATCACCTGATAATGATGCGTGGTATTATGCCGCCTTCACCCCTCAACCACAATATAAGTACAGTGGTTACTCATTTTATGCTTATGTGGTCAACACAACTCCGGGTACGGGTGGCGGATACACTGGTACAATAAGTGGAGCGTCGTTTACTTATTCTGGTGATTCTTTTACACAATATGACGGGATTGTTGTTGCTACTTTGAGATCCAGAGGTATTTCAAATTACGGTTCTGGTGGTGATGGGCCCGCCTATCAGGTTACAGGATTAACTAATGTTGGTTTAGATTTTACAGGTTCGTATTCCTCGGTCACACAAAACCCTTTAGTACGGTTTGCAATTACAGGTACAACTGATGGAACATCAAACCCAAAAAATTTCTCCTTTGTTGGTTCGTTTTCAAATACAGATCAAAATTATTTACCTTCAGTTTTAGGAAGAACTAATTTTTCCAAACCTAGAACTGAAGTACCTTTGTTCATTGAAGAAATTTATCCAACATTAATGACCTATGGATACAATAAGGGTCTTATTCGTGGACTTAGATCTGAATTGGTAGCAACTCCTGGTTTAAGGTATGGTTCTACAATAAATTCAATCGCTAATTATTTATCAAGATACAAAACCGCTGAGTCCCCTTGGGTCGTTTCTCAATTACGTGGTAGTCAAGTAGAAAGATTATTTAAGGTCATTACAATTTCAGACGGAGATTCCTCGAATAGTCAAATTAAAATTTCCATTCAAAATATTTCTTTCACAAATAATACTTTTGATGTTGGTGTTCGTGATTTTTTTGATACGGACGCTAATCCCGTTTATCTAGAAAAATTCACAAATTGTTCTATGGATATTACATCAAATAGTTATGTTGGTGTAAGAATTGGTACTGCTGATGGAGAATATGCACTAACTTCCAAATATATTATGTTGGAATTAAATTTAGACGCACCTGTTGATTCACTACCTTGTGGATTTGAGGGTTACGTAATGAGAACCTATTCTAACCTTTCAAATTCCCAACCTCCTTTTCCGATTTTTAAGGTTGCTTACAATTATCCGGGTGAAGTTATTTATAATCCCCCATTTGGTATCACCTCTGGCCCAGTTGCTGGTCGAGGATTGTCCAATGCTATCGAAAGTAGTGGTGATAAAGTTCGTTCGACTTTCTTGGGCATCTCGTCTCAAATAGGGTATGATCCTGACTTTTTTCAATACAAAGGTCAAAAACCACCATCATCAGCATCACAAACCTGTATTTCTGAAGAGTTTGATCCGTGGAATTACATAACACCTGGTTTTCACATGGATTCTGGCGCAACTGTTGTATTGATTACAACTGGTCCCACATCTGGAACACCAGCTTTCGAGTGTGGAGATGCTTCATTTAGAAATGATCCTCAAAGTGCGGATAATCCATACTTTTCGATTCAAGCTCGTAAGTTTACATTCTTGGTTCAAAAAGGGTTTGATGGATGGGATATCTATAGAGAGTATAGAACAAATGGAGATGGTTTTATTGTGGGTGGTATGGGATATCAAAGAGGCGCCTGTTCATCAATTAAATATCCATATGCAACAGGTTGGGGTGCATTTAAACCAATATCGTTTGGTAATTCCACAGAATATGCAAATACTGATTATTATGCATACCTGATGGGTATTCAAACATTCGCAAATCCCGAAGCAACCAATATTAACGTTTTTGCAACTCCAGGTATCGATTACATTAATAACGCTAACTTAGTGGATGATGCGATTTCTATGATTACCTATCAAAGAGCGGACTCCATTTACATTGTAACAACACCTGACTGTAATGTGTATCTACCAACAAATACTGATAATTTTATTTATTCAACCGAAGCCGTGGACAATTTGGTTAACTCAAACATTGATTCGAATTATACAGCAACATATTATCCATGGATTTTGGTAAGGGATACCGCCACAAACACACAAATTTATTTACCACCAACTAATGAGGTTTGTCGTAATTTGGCTTTGACTGATAATGTGTCCTTTCCTTGGTTTGCGACCGCGGGATATACTCGTGGTTTGGTTAATGCGGTAAAAGCAAGAAAAAAATTAACACAAGAAGAAAGAGACACATTGTATCAAGGTCGTATTAACCCAATCGCTACGTTCTCTGATGTTGGTACTGTAATTTGGGGTAACAAAACACTTCAGATCGCTGATACCGCGTTGAACAGAATTAATGTAAGAAGATTGTTACTACAAGCTAGAAAACTTATCTCCGCGGTTGCCGTTAGGTTGTTGTTCGAACAAAACGATGCCAAGGTACGTCAGGACTTCTTAGACAGTGTCAATCCTATTTTGGATGCCATCAGAAGAGATAGAGGTCTTTATGACTTTAGAGTGACTGTAAGTAATTCTGTTGAGGATTTAGATCGTAATACTCTAAGTGGGAAGATTTATTTAAAACCCACTCGTAGCCTAGAATTTATTGACATTGAGTTCTTAATCACACCAACTGGAGCGTCTTTTGAAAATATCTAATTCTAAATGTCAGCAGTTAAAAAAAACCGTACTATCATTTCGGAGGGTTTCGATCAGTTCGGAACCCCCGATTTGAAGTATTATGCCTTTGACTGGGATGATAATATTCTTCAGATGCCTACAAAAATTATGTTGGTAGATGATGGGGGTAATGAAGTTGGTATGTCGACAGAGGACTTTGCGAAATTCCGATCTAAAATTGGAAAGAAAGACTTTGAATATGATGGTCATAAAATTGTTGGATATGCAGAAGATCCTTTTAGATTTTTTAGGACATTGGGTGATAAAAAATTTTTGTTTGATACGATGAATGCTAAACCAGGCCCAGCTTGGTCAGACTTCATTGAAGCTATTAATAATGGATCTATTTTTTCTATCATCACAGCACGAGGACATAATCCGAGAACAATTAGAGAAGCTATTTACAATATGATCATACAAAATCATATGGGTATCAACAGAGATTTACTGGTTAAAAACCTGAAGAAGTATAGAAAGATTACCAAGGAAGGCCCAACAAATACAAAAGATCTTATAAATTACTATTTAGATTTAAACAAATATTACCCAGTTACCTATGGAGATGAAGGTAGTGCTTCAAATCCTGAAGAACTTAAAGTAAAAGCATTGAGAGAGTTCATCAACTATGTCAAACAACATTCAAAAAAGTTAAATAAAAAACTTTTTATGAAAGATAAAATAAGTAATAGATTTTCACCAACAATTGGATTTTCCGATGATGATATAAAGAACTTAGAAAGAATCAAACAAGAATTTATTAAAGAACCGATATTAAGAACATATGACACTTCATCTGGAACTAAAACTAAATTCTAAAAAAATTAAATAATATTTTATTTAGAACTTCTTTAAGAACATATAATCTTTTTTTAGAAATAAACCAAATTCATATACACAATATCACATTAAAAATAAAAGTAAATAGAAAAAGTTTTGAATAAGAAATTTATAAGAACTTCTTTAAGAACATATAATCTTTTTTCAAGAACTAAACCAAATTCATATACACAATACCAGATTAAAAATAAAAGTAAATAGAAAAAAATTAAAATGTTAATATTTATAAACAAAAAACAAAAAAGTTATGGCTGATTTACTCATGAAAATGCCCGTTCCGTACGAGCCGAAAAGAACAAATAGATTTATTGTTAGATTTGATTCAACACTAGGAATAAATGAATGGTATGTTGAAACCGCAGGAAGACCTAAAATTGACATTACATCTGTTGCAATTCCATTTTTGAATACAGAAACATACGTTGCTGGAAGATTTAAATGGATGGCCATAAGCGTGGTATTTAGAGATCCTATTGGGCCTTCAGCCACACAAGCACTTATGGAGTGGGTTCGTCTTCATGCGGAATCAGTTACTGGTCGTATGGGATATGCTGCTGGGTATAAAAAGAATATTGATTTAGAAATGTTAGATCCAACAGGGGTAGTTGTTGAAAAATGGATTTTGGAAGGATGTCAAATTGTATCTGCCGAATGGGATCAGCTTAACTATGGGAATGATACGTTAGCAAAAGCAACACTAAGTATTCAACCAGATCGTTGTATATTGGTTTTCTAGAATAATTTTCCACTTGAAAATAAAATTCCATATTCACGTATGGAATTTTTTTTTATTATAAATCTTGACAAATATTATAATATAGTTATTTATTATCTAAATATAATTGATTATGGATGAAAATCTTTTAAAATACGGACAAGCTGATTTTACACTACCTCATGATGTAGTAAAATTACCCAGTGGTGGTAAATTTTATACGAGTAAAAAAAAATCTGTTAAAGTCGGATATCTAACAGCAAGTGACGAAAATCTCTTAATGGGTTCAAATCCAAACGAAACCATAATGACTTTGGTTCGAAATAAACTTTATGAACCCGACATAAAACCAGATGAATTATTAAATGGGGATTTGGAGGCGATATTGATATTTTTACGGAACACATCTTTTGGCCCAGAGTATATTATAAACACAGTAGACCCACAAACTAATAAAGTTTTTCAAGCAACATTAAGTCTAGAAGAATTAAATCTAAGAGTGCCTAGTGTTTTATCTGACGATAACGGTACATGGACAGTAACATTACCAAAGAGTCAAGCTCAAGTTACTTTGAAACCATTAACATATGGTGAAATCAATGAAATAACAAAACAAACCGAAAATTATCCACAAAACAGAATAGCTCCAAGAATGACTTGGAGAATACAAAAACAAATAGTATCTGTGAATGGTGATAATACACCACAAACAATTAATAAGTTTATCGAAACAATGCCTATTTTAGACTCAAAATTCATTCGACGTTTTATAGATGATAATGAACCTAAAATTGAATTAAAAAGAACAATATTAGCCCCGTCAGGAAGTAAGGTAGATGTAGAAATCACCTTTGGGGCAGAATTTTTTCGCGTTTTCTTCTGAGAACCGAGCTTACCAAGTGGAAGAGTTTTTTGTTTTAAATCAAACTCTCAAGATTACTTACACCGATTACTTGATAATGCCCATATTTTGGAGAACTAGATTATTGGAATTATTGAAAAAAAAATAAGACCAACTTTAGTTGGCACAACCGATGAAACTTCTAAAGTTCTGAATATTTATTCAGAAGCCCAACCATCTTTAGTGGTTGGGTAATTCACTGTCTAACGGAAAAAAAGTATGCCTTACACAGCCACCACCAAAAGTATCAAAGAATTAAGAGAAGACGTTCACAACGAGTTTGTAGAAGGTGAATATAGTAGAATGGCTATATCCGAAGCGATATTAAAAGCTCAAGCTGATATATCTAAACTGTTTGGGACCGCACAAAAAGAAATTATTGGCCTTCGAAAAGAATTAACTGTTGCAGCACCAGAGGTAGTTCGCCTTGGGGGGTCGTTCAAGGATGTCATCGATCTACAAAAGGGTGTTTCTGAGGGGTTACAAACAAATACAATCCTATTCGGAGATACAACCGCTCAATTATTTGCCGCAGGGAAAGTATTTGGAAAAATACCAGTCGAAATGGGTAAAGCAGTAGTTGACTTTGAAAAAATTGGTATATCCGCGGATGTATTGGGTGATAAGTTAAATATTGCTGCTAATCAAGCAAGAAGAATTGGGGTGAACACAGCAGCGGTTTATACCCAAATAAGTCAAAATTTAGATAAATTAAATCAGTATGGATTTCAAAATGGTATTGAAGGATTAACAAGAATGGCAACAAAATCTGCAGCATTACGAATAGATATGAGAGAAATGGCTTATTTTGCAGAAAAAGTTTATACACCAGAAGGTGCTATAGAAACTGTTGCCGCATTACAAAGAATGGGTGCTGCGGTCGGAGATTTAGCAGATCCATTCAAACTAATGTACATGGCCCAAGAAGATATGGAAGGACTACTAAACTCAATAAGTAAAATGAGTGATAAATTTGCTTATTTTGACGAACAATCCAAAGAGTTCAAAATATTTCCAAACGCAAAAAGAGATTTAAGAGAAATTTCAATGGCCTTGGGTATAAACCAAGACACCATCAACACTATAATAATGGGTCAAGCCAAGCTTCAAAAAATGGGTGGTGAAATAAGATTGCAAAATATAACAGAAGAAGATAGGTTACTCATTAGTAGTTTGGCAACTATGGACAAAACAACTGGAAAATATCAAGTCAAAGTTGAAGGGGGTCAACAAAAAATGGTCAGTGAATTAAATTCAAAAGATTTAGAATTTTTACAACGACAACCAAAAACTATGGAAGACATAGCTCGTGAACAACTTACCGCCCAAGAAACACTAGTTGCTTTATTCACTTCTCAAGGAATGACGTTAAGATCACTAGAATTAGGTGGAAAATTACCAGACCAATATGCAGAACTCCTGAAAGCAGGAGCAAATACACTTTCAGATTTTACAAAAATAACCACAAGCCCCAAAGGTATACGAAGCGGTATTGATAATACAGACTTCATACTTTCAGAGATGGCAAGTTTATTTAAACAAGTAGTTGGAAACACTATTTCTCAAAGTGAAGTAACTGATAAAATAAAAAACCTTGTCACAGGCCAAGAAAAATTATTTCAGGACCTATTAACAAAAATCAATGCATTTGAGTTTCAAACACAATTTAATAGTTACGTATCTTCAAGTAATAATTTAGTGAACACTATTGCTGAGGCGGCAGTGACTTTTAATGATTTTGTGAAAGAGACGAATGAGGTTCTTATAAAACCACTAAAAAAACAACTTGAAGATTTAAATAATATTCGAGATAGTAAAGATCTAGAAAAGTTTACGGATCAGTTCAAGCCAAACAAAACAGCATACAACAACAATCAATCTGATCCACAAATTTTTCTATCAGCATTTACAGACAAAGAAAAACCACAAAATCTAAGTACTACCCTAACTTCAAATAATATAGAACAACGAAATACTCAATTATTTTCAGGTACTCAAAATACAATAAATCAAAACCAAAATAATCCAGTATTATCAACTATTTCTTATCTTGCTAATATAGAACGAAAAACTCCCGAGGTTGGAACAAGACCGACAGATATAAATGTTAACAATAAGAATGAAGTCAATGGTCAAATAGCTTTAGTACTAAGTTATAATGGAAATGAAATTAAAATTGACGATATGACTGTAAACCAAATTATTAAAAACCCAGAATTTATATCATATGTAAAAGGTCAGATAAATGATTCAAAACCGAAATCACAATTTGATGCGTTACCAAATTATGCACAAACATAAAAAACTTGAATGGTTTATGTTCTTAAAAAAAACCACAACAAGTATTTATAAATGTTATGCCGAGTCAATTAACATTTACAGCTACTGAAAGTTTTCGTAATAGTCTATTAGGTAGAAATTTAAGACCATATCGTAAACAAAACAACAACGTAGTATATCCATCACAAACACAATATGAACCAAACTATGCTAATGTAGTTGATTCACCTGACGTTTTGATAGATCGTTCACCTTTTTCTAAAAATCTCAATGTTTTAAATCAATTCGGCCCTAGTGGTGGATATAATTATGACATATCAGACATTAATACAACATTACAAAACAAACCAAACGAAGGGCCATACGGGCCATATCTCCCCTATACAAATGAACTTCAGAAATATTCTGAAACATTTCAAACAAAAAGTCGAATAAAAAATGAATATTCACCGAGAGATGGATATCAATACTATGATGTCGGTGATTTTGTAAGAGTTCAAAAAAATGGATCATATTGGGATCCACCTAGTTTTAGACCGTCAACATACTCTCCATATAGTATTTTATTATCGGATGTACCAAATGGTTCTAACGGGTCAATAGTTCAAGACTCTCAAATGGTTCAATTGGCGGCACAGACTTTACAACAACTTTTTAAAGATACAATAGATAGAAATTTAGAAACAGAGACAATTGGTAGATTAAATATTTTAAATGGCACTAAAGACCCTGTTAACTTAGCTCTTATAGTTGCAGGAAAAAGACCGCTTGCTTTTAGTGATTGGAAGATTACGGCAGGTGGTGATTTAGGGTCAAGAGCTCAAAGTTTAGTACAAAGAATAGCAGGTTTCACATTACCGATATCTCCTATTCCTGGGGACATTTTACCAACGAGAACTTTTGATTCTACACAGTCAGCCGTAATTGCTGCGGATGATGGTAGACGTGGCTCACTTTTTGGTTTATTTGGGACAAGACCAACTAATCCGTCTCAATTACTCATTGATTACACAGGTAAGGGTCAAAGAGAACAACTTACAAACAGTTTGGTATTCAATAAGTTTAGACCAAAATACAATACAGGTGGAACTGGTGTTTTATCCGCAATTGGACAAGCAATTTTTGGTGGATTTGGTGATGATCTTGGTGAAGGTTTGTATTACGTGGGAAGCCCTATGAACGAACCAAGTTATATGAAATCACCCCCAGGCGAGGTACCTATCAATGAATTTGGTGAACAAATATTATCACCAGTATATGGCCCAGATGTTTTGGGTATAGCTTATGAAGGTAATGATCTTACGGATAAGTTTAAATTTGGATTTAGAGGAGACAATTATATTGATCAAGGAAATATTATGGGTGGGTTTACTTGGGTAAAAGAACAATTTATACCTGAGGCGGGTAAAGGTGTTGGGCCAAATGGAACTCTATCAAGAGAAGACGAAGATTTCCCAATGATTCAAAATGATTTTTCTGATAGCCAATCTTCAAGTTTTGATTTCAAACCTGGATCAATTTTATTCGACACACAGAGACTAGTTGACTCAACACCAAAAGGTGGTGCAAGGTACAAACATGTTGGAAATGCAATTAATCAGACAAGTAAAATTTTTAATGATGGTTACAAACAAATAACCAAAGGATCGAGAGTTTTAAGATATACACCTGATTTAGAAAATAGAGTTATTGAATATTGTAGAGTTTTTACAAAAGACAGACCATATTTGTCCTATACTGATTTACAAAAATCAGGTGGTAACATTAGAAAAATGGATTACTCCGTATT
>Ga0172372_10011673_pt1 | contig 11137 bp, 15 predicted proteins | sample LakKiv5m_2_FD_114544 | JGI IMG/M metagenome (GOLD analysis project Ga0172372, IMG submission 114544) | Freshwater microbial communities from Kabuno Bay, South-Kivu, Congo - kab_092012_9.5m | ecosystem: Environmental > Aquatic > Freshwater > Lake | place: Democratic Republic of the Congo... | reverse complement strand
GATTCTTTAATTCGAGTATTATAAAATTTTTCATCTAGAATTAATTTTGTAATTTTTCCTTCTTCTAAATATTCAAATCTAAATGGAGCTATATGATAATGATTGTTATCATTCCTCTTTTCTAAATCTGATTGTTTAATAATTTTACCAGTAATCATAATCGACATATTATTTAATAATAAATATCATATAATACATAAAAAAAATCAATTTTTTAATTATTCAAGTAGTATCAAAATTCCCATTACATTTTCCACATTTCGTATTTTTAATTACATAATCCGTTTCTGATGTTGTTTCAAATGTATACATACATTCTTCATACCATGTTTCAAATTTATATCTATACATATTTACATATAATTGATTACAAATAGAACATGTATCTCCAAATTCATTTATAATTTGTTCCAATGACATATAATTTATCACATTTTTAATATGTTTATTATATTTATCTTCTTCAATAAAATCATTATTATCACAACATAAATGATTTAAATTATAGAATTCTGGTAAATATTTCAATCTATTATAAGAACATATCAACTCACATAATTTAATTAAATTATCCAATTGTGGTAAATATTCAATTTGATTTTTGTGACAATCTAGATACACTAAAGATTTTGGTAAAATAGGTAATTTAGTTAATCTATTATTAAAACATTCTAATTCTTTCAAAGAAAATGGAAGTTCTGGTAATTCAACTAATTGATTGTCCATACATTTTAAACCTTTTAGTGAATTGGGAAGTCTTGGTAATACAGATAATTGATTTGAATAACAATAAAGATATTCAAGACTATTCGGAAGTTCTGGTAATTTAATTAATTGATTATCAGAACATATAATTTTTTTTAAAGATTTCGGTAGATTTAATATTTCAATAATTTGATTAGATGAACATAATAGTATCTCAAGTTTATTTGAAAATGATGTCATCGAAACTAATTGATTTGATTCACAATCTAATTCAATTAGTGAATCTGGAATGGATAGTGAAGTTATTTGATTATGACTACAATCTAATTTCGTAAGAGAATATGAAGATATAATTAATGTTTTCAATTGATTACTTCTACAATTTAATTCCACTAAATTACTTGGAAATTCAGATAATGATATTAATTTATTAAAACTACAATTTAATCTTGTTAATGATGTTAATTTATTAGAATCAAAATCATCTTCGACAAGTTTTCTTGAAATTTTTGGTAAGATAGATAATTGATTACTTGAACAATTAAGTTCTTTAATATTTTCTGGAAGGTCTGGTAATTCAATTAATTGATTATTTGAACAATTAATATTTTCAAGTCCATTCGGAAATTTTGGTAAGATAGATAATTGATTACTTGAACAATTAAGATCTTTAATATTTTCTGGAAGGTCTGGTAATTCAATTAATTGATTACTTGAACAATCAAGTATTTGAACCGAATTAGGAAGTTTCGTCATTGTAGATAATTTATTATGATGACATATAATATTAACAATACCATTCGGAAACTCTGGTAATGAAGTTAATTTATTATTTGAACAATTAAATTCAATCAGAGAGATCGGAAGTTTTGGAAATAATGGTATTTGTTCTAATGGTATTTGTCCAATAAATTGATTTTTTAGTTGACATAACATATACAATACTTTATCATAATCTGGAATAGATTCAAATGAATCATATTTTATATAATTATATCGATATTTACTTTTTTGTAAAGTGTATATCACATAAATATTCATTTGTATTCAATATATTAATTTATAAATTTCAATTTTATTATAATAACACCAAACTAAAAATACTAATTTTCAAATAAAAAATAAACAAATAAGTTCCAACAATTCACCCAACCCAATAATCATTAAACGAATTATATTTATATTTTTTAATTATAGTAATAATCCATTATTTATCCACCATTTTAATACATCCTTATTAAATTTATGACAAATACTTTTCAAATAGTTATTATCATATTTTAATTCTAATCCACTATTTTTCCACCATTCTAATACATTCAAATGTCCATTATAAGATGCATAATATAAAGCAATGACACTATATTTAATTGGAAAATTATGTTCAATCCACCATGTAAGTACATTAACATGTCCATTTTTAGATGCGTAATCTAATATTCTTTGATCAATACATGGAAAATCATCTTCTGTGATTTTTAATAGTTCCAAATATTTAATATTACCATCTTCAGCCATAGTTCTTATAAGTTGTATTCTATCATATTTCGAATATAATTTATGTTCATAAACAATACTAAAAAGTTCAATAAAATCTGGTAGTCTATAAGCATAATTTATAGCATTACAATACTTCAATTCCAATCCACTATTTATCCACCATTTTAATACGTCAATATGACAATTTTTAATCGCATTATCAATGGCTAAATATGTATATTTCAATTGTAATCCACTGTTTAACCACCAATTTAATATATCGATAAAACCCTTTTCAGAAGCAGTATCAATTGAGCAACTAGAATATGGTAATTGAGCACCAGATTTTATCCACCAATCTAATACTTGAATATTATTGTTTTTTGACGCATTATCTAATGGATGTTCATTTGTATCAATCCATAAAGGTACTTTATTATCAACCAAATTATCATAATAATTTTCTCGGACATAATATAATTTTGGAGCATAATTTAAAGGTAGTTTATTGTTATTCCACCAATCCAAAATATCAATACGATTATGAAATGAGGCTTTATTCAAAATTTTACAAGTCATTTTAACAAGATTTTTTTTATCTTTACGTATGAAATAATCCATTATTTTTGTGTTAATAAAATTTAAAGTAAATAGATAATAAATATAATTTTCATCAAATTTTAGATTAAATTTTATAATGGTATCTAAATCATATAAATGATATCTCTCACCTAATATAATTTTATCAGTTTTCCATTCTTTTTTACGCTTTACATTTATGACTTCAACAACTTGAGCATCTTCTGGTATTTCTATAATTCTTAGACATGTTCCATATGGATATAAAAGACTAATATTATCTAAAGTAGTATAATAAAACCCGTTTTATTCATCTTTCCCAGAATAATATACCATTTTATAAATTGGTTTTGATGAATATACAAATGGTTTATTCAAAAGTTGTAATCCATACATTGGTTCGACATTATAATCTTTTTCAATGTATACGTAAACATCATTTCGTTTTCGTATGGATTTACAAAACATTTATAAATAATTAATTAAAATATAAATTACAATATAAAATAATGATAATAAATATTATCTAAACAAGTAAAAATTATCAATTTTTCCAATATATAATGTATTCTAAACAATTAGAAATTAAATATGAATTTTTCCAATATATAAGGTATTCTAAACAATTAGAAATTAAATATGAATTTTAATATAATTAAAGAAGAAGTTTGGAATTTTCCACCAACATTAAATCGTTATGGAAAATCTAGATTTCCAAATGATATCAAAAATATAATTTATGTTGAATCTGATGATTTTCAACATCAAGTTATAATGACAAGTGATTTACATAGTCATTCAATCGAGCTTTTCAGAAGATTAGAAAAAGTTATACCATTAGAAGAATTTGATGTAATTACAGCAGGTGATATGTCTGGTAAATTAATTATGGGACCAGATAGTGATTCTGATACAACACCTTTTTATCAAGAAATTTTACCTAAAGTAAAATCTTTGTATTTAATACAAGGTAATCATGATTTACCACCATCACCACCACTTCATCTTCGAAATATATTAATAAATAAAGATGGAACACGACCATATTTAGAGGATGGTAAAATACAAAATACACCATTAGGTCGAATAGGAGGTGTTCACGGGATTATTTCAAATAAACCTCATCCATATAAGAAATCAGAATGGAAATATTTAGATGATTTACGTGAATTTAGAAAACCTAAAAACAAACCAGATATTCTGATTACACATGATACACCAAAATTTACATATAATAATCATGAATTTATCGGAAATCATAAAATTTATGAAGAAATATTAAAAATTAAACCTAAAATGTATTTATATGGTCATTGTCATCATCATGAAATTCATACTGTTCATGAGGGTATTAATTTCTTTAATTTAGATGGTCGTGTATTAATATGGAATGCTAAACAACCTTTAGTAATTGATGAAACACAATAAAAAAATCAATTTATATTTTTTCTAGAGATACATAATTTTTCTAGAGATACATAATTTTTACAAAATATTGGTATTTATTTTTTAATTGATTATGTTCACAGTTTAATAGTAAGAGTGATTTTGGAATATATGGTAATACAGATAATTGATTATTCACACATATAAGTTCTCTAATCGAATTTGGTAATTCCGGAATTGATGTTAAATAATTATTTGAACAAGCCAAGTATAATAAACCATTTGGTAGTTTGGGTAATGAAGACAAACAATTCGTAAAACAATACACAATACGAATTAAATCAGGTAATGGTGGTAATTCATGTATTTGATTGTTATAACAATTTAAATGATACAAATATTTTGGAAGTTTGGGTAATACAGTCAATTGATTATTATTACAATGTAAAATCCGAAGATCTCTTGGTAATTTCCGTGGTATATGTGTTAAATTATTGTTAGAACAATCCAAATACCAAATAGTATGAAAATTTGGAATCCTAAAAAAACTATTATATTCATATTCCATACCATATTGACTATATCTTACAATAATTTTCATTATGATAGATATTATCCAATCTAAAACACGATATATTATAAAATTTATATTATAAAACTTATCTTATAAAACATAATAATTTCAATTTTTTTCATCAAATTTATATATAAAATGACTTATAAACTATGTCATTTAAATATTTATATGACATTGAGACTTCTTTCTTCTAAATTGTATTTAATTTTGATTGACATTCTAGATATACTATCATTTTTTAGAAAAAATATTGTCTGGAATCATTGAATCACATATAAATTATTTTTAATAAATATTTGTGTTTTACAGTTTTAATTAATGGATTATTTGAATAATTAAATGTTTTTAGTGAATCTGGAAGTTCTGGTAAGAATGTCAATTTATTAGAATTACATATAAAAATCTCAATTGATTTTGGAATCATAGGTAATTGTTTAATTTTATTATTTTTACAATTAATAATTTTAATAAATTTGGGTAAAAATGGTAAACAAGTTAGATTATTAAATTGACAATATATACTTTCTAGATTATGTGGTAAATTAGGTAATTCACTTATTTGATTACAGTATATTGATAATTTACGAAGTGATTGTGGTATATTAGGTAATTGTTTTATACAATTCTCATGACATTCAAAATTAATAAGTGAAATTGGTAATTCTGGTAATGATGTTAAATTATTAATAGAACAATTTAGATAATTTAAGTTTTGTGGTAATTCAGGTAATTTATTTAATTGATTATTTATACAATTAAATATTAAAAGTGAATCTGGTAATTTAGGTATATTATTTACTTTAATACATTCTAAATATATTATTTTATCATATTCTGGTATATTTTCAAATGAATTATATGATTTCGAAGTTATATAAACATGTGGACTATATATATTATGTATTTTATATTCATTTCTATAACTAATTTTTATTTCCATTTATATAACTAATTTTTATTTCCATATCTTATACACAACATATTTCAATTTTTTCATCATAATACAATATAAAATCAATTATGACTAATGAATTATAGACTATAAATTATAAATTAGCTTATTCAAATATTTATGTTTTTTTATAAAATTATTATTTTCACAATGAAGATTTAGAAGTCCAATAGGAAGTTCAGGTAATGAAGATAATTGATTAGATGAACATACAAGGACTTCAAGTTTATTGGGAAGAATAGGTAATTTTAATATTTTATTATTACGACAATTAATAATTTTAATAGAATTTGGTAAAAATGGTAAATAAGATAAATTATTTAATTGACAAAACAATCTTTCAATCATATTTGGTAATTTTGGTAATCTATTTAATTTATTAATACCAATTGATAAGATTTCAAGTGAATTCGGAAGTTTAGGTAATTTATTCAATTGATTATCATAAGAATATAGTATTTGAAGACCACTTGGAAGTTCTGGTAATTCTGTTAATTTATTTGTTGATAAACTTAGTTTTTTGATTGTTTCAGGTAATATCGGAAAGATTTTTTTCAATTTACTACATGAACAATATAATTCTTCTAGCGAATCTGGAAGTTTAGGTAAATGTTCTATACAATGATCTCCTCGATATTGATATTCAAGATATTTTATATTATCATATAATGGTATATTTTCAAATGAATTATATATTTGAGTTTTTCTGTTAATTATACCATTATTAACACAATATTGATTATCATAACTTATTTTAATTTCCATAAAAAATATAATGTAAATATTTAATTAAAAAATAAATTCAATTTTTATTATGTTTATGGAACTGAAGCATATGCTAAAGTGTTTTCACGTGCAATTTTATCAAATTTTTCTCGGTCTTTAATATATAAATCGGCTACTTCTGGACGTAAAGGATCTTTAGGATTTGGATCACTTAATAAAGAACAAATTGATAATAATACTTTACTTATTGTTAGTGCTGGACTCCAATTATTTTTTAAAATATCTAAACATATACTTCCATTCGAGGCAATATTAGGATGATAAATTTTTGTTTCAAAATTAATCTTGGGTGGTTTAAATGGATAATCAGATGGAAAATGAACATTTAATTTAAATATCCCATTTTCATAGGGTGTTTTCTCGGGACCAAAAATAGTAGCATTCCAATGAAATAAATCTTTATCTGAAGCTGGATATGCTTGACAGTTATCAGGTGGTGATTTTTCCATTTCTGTAAGTTCTTTCTGAATTCTTTTAAAAGCCATTATTTATATTTATCTTTTATCTGTTATATTTATTATTAATATTTATATCTATTATTTTAAATCAATTTTTTGATTTAGATTTTGATGAAATAAATGATTGAACATAACAAATTTTATCAGAATTATTAATAATCCAATCATAATTTGGAACTTGTTTTTCAAGTATTTTAATTAACATATTTTGAATTGTAAGATTATCATTATTTAATATTCGATTTCTATTTTTACAATTATATTCAATTAGTTTTTTCAAAGATAATTTTTTAATGTCTTTTTGTTTAATTTTATCTTCATCCGAATTATGTAATATATGTGATGTTATTTTCATTCCAGATGTATTATAATATTCTATGTTATATCCATTATTTTTATTGCCTTTAATGTTAATAATTGATGGATTAAAACCATTTTTATTTTCAAGACATCTAACACATTCATTTTCTAATAATTCACGATCTAAAATGTATGAAATAACAACCGCCAATAATTTATCATTTAATGAATAATAATATATAATTTTATTATTTGTTAGATGTTTATCAATGTCATTCATAATTATATAATATGTTGAACCAATAATTGTATAGGATGGAAAATCATAATAATAACTTGGGGAATCCAAATCAATATTTGATAATTCCATATTATACACAATAATTATTTTACTATATACTAAATATATCAAATCAATTTTATAAAGATATCAAATAAACAAAAATTGATTTGATATATTTAGTATATAGTAAAATAACAACAACATACAATCAATATTACTTATTAATTATATCATTCATGTTTAAAATTTTACTATTGTTTTCATTTTTAATCTATGTTTCTTCGGAACCTCTTTATTTAATGGTTTTAGGTGGGTATAATGTCGCTAACACTGGTGAACCATATAATTACCAAGTTAATTCAATATCAAATAATTTTATTAAATATTTATATGCTCCAGACACAAATATTTCAAATTATTATTGGACAAATCCATCTAATAATCTTATTGGTCTTTATGGTGATGGGACATCATATTGGGCACAACTTACGGAATTAATTTACAATCATACACAAGAAAATGTTTATTTAATGGTTCATAGTCTTCCATATGGTGATATTGATGATTGGGTAAAAGATAGATGGATCGAATCAGTTCATCAATTTGTTTTTGGTAATAAATCATACCCAAATGTCGTTATTTTATGGATTGAAGGTGAAAATGATAATAATTTTCCATTTAATATATTTAATTATTATCGTACAAAATGGTTATCAATTTATAAAAGAACCCAACAATTAGGTAATTATTCATGGGCTATTGCCTCTTCAACTTATTCACCATATAACTATTTTTATGATGAACAAATTACACGTTCTTATCTTAATGATTTACTTAGTATAACTTCTAATTTATCAATTTTTGGAGGTGTTAATAGTGATACATTATGTCAAGAATATCGATACAAATATAAATATTTTAATCATATTGGTCAATTACAACTTGTAAATGCTTGGTTCAATAGTTTATTTAATCGATCTAAAGAAATTATCAATCCAAATAAAGAATCCGATTATTATTGTAATATGCGTATTCTTTCTAGATTAGGATTTGTTATCATGACATTTATTATTTTAATTCCCATTATTGCGGTTGGTGGATGTATTTATTATATGTGTGTTATTAGTTCTCGTTATAATCGACAATACACTGTTGTAATTAATCATGATCTTGAACAACAAGCACCCCCAAAATATGAATTACCACCGAAATACACTGAAAATGAACCATTATTGGCTCAATCAGTTTAATCACTTTTGCTTTATATCCGATATATCCTATATTTTTTTCAATAATTTTAGATATTTTAGATTAATAGATAATTTAAAAATTGAATTATAAATATAAATAAATATATTATTAAAAACACAGTTTCAACACACACTTTCTCACCATGGCAAGTTCCAATGGTTCTCAGTCAAAAGGAGCAACTTACAAAGATATGAATCATCCAAGTTTGAATACTGGAGAAGAAACAAGTAAACGTTATCGTTTTTGTATTCTTCCAGAATCCATTTTGTATGAGACAGATTCACCTAGTAATCGATTTCTTGATTGTTTGCGAGAAACACATGGAACTGTTATTCATACCACAGATACTGAACGAGTATTTACATTGAAAGTTGATTTGCTACCAGACATGAGTTGTGATAATCATCAACTGAATGAAATTGAGATTTCAAGATTGCTAAAATATGGTGTTTACAATCCAGAAAATAGGAAAGTCAAGTGTTGTCAATATGATACTGGAAAAAACACTATGTTCTTGTGTGATGTTAATTTTGTAGGTCTTTATCAAACACGCAAAAATTTCACATTTCGACTTCCACCAGTTTTCTTCAATCGCAAAATTACAGATCCACAATTTATCTTGGATGAAAACAATCAAATTCGTCTTGTTGAATTCACCGTTCATCAATCGATTTAGTTATCTAGATATTTTTTAATTTATTTGGTATGATTTGGTTTACTTTGGCTTACTACATATCTAAAAATTGATTGTATATTTTATTAATATAAATATATTACTACAACACCCCAGCACAGCCCGCAAAGATGTCGTTCATCCCGACATCTGTTGACCGCTCTACGATTGCCCATAACTTCACTGCGAAGTTGAAAGCACTGGTTAGGGAGAATCCAAACGATCCGAGGATTTGCCCGACCAATCGCAAGCGTGAGAACGGGCATGTCGTCGTTTTCTTCGCGTGTCTTGACTCCACCTTGTGGTTCAAGATTCCCCCGTCGGTGGATGAGGAGACAGACCTTGGAAGGTACTGCTTCTTAATCGATGATGGTGGGATTGTGATGTGTATTGCGTGAACATACACACACCACACAAAAAACAAAAACAAAACAAAACAAAACACAAATTTTTTATTTTTAGACATTTTGGTTATACATATATATATATATAAAAATGATTTTGTCTATTATTTTTTATTATTTATTATTATTTCTCAGATATTACAATATCCATTCTAGAAACATGTCTCGTTTTTTTGGGTTGGGAAACGTACATACGCCTGAAGAATTGGAAAAACTAAGAGAACAAGAAGAGGTATTTATCAAAGACAAAGATAATATTTCAAATATTCCAACCCTCAAAAATTATGAAAGACAAAGAAAGCATTCAAATATTTCGAAACGCTTTTCGGAGACTACCATATGACCGAGAACGAGAAAATGTGGTCAGTAAACTAATCAATGAATGTCTAAATCAAATACGAGACCGTCTATATCAGGATTCTCAAGGATCTTTCAAAATCAGTAATCTCTCTAGTGGAGCAAAGTATTTGTATATTTTTGTAAATTTGTATGAACAAATTGGAAAAGAACCAATTACTAAAGAGAAACTTGATTCTCTTGTTGAAAATCGAATTATAACTGGACATGATGGATTTCGTTATATTAGGGCTTGTTCTCGGCATTGGATAGCAAATCATATTCAATCAGGCTACCACCTTTGTTCGAGAATCTTGTAATTGAAAATCCAATATTTATGTTGGATCCGATGAATATTATATCTCTTGTTGGTTTTACGATTGAAAAATATCTTACTGTAGGTGAAACATTTGGTCAATTTACCCAGTAATTTAACCATTTTAATTTGAATTTATATCTAAAAATTGATTATAAAATCTTCATTATAAATTTTTTTATTTAGAGTGGTAAAATCATACGTAATGGGTTCCACATCATCCAAATCAAAATTTACAGTTCAAAAATCAAAATTTTATATTTTTGATGAAAAGACAGAAAAAATCCTATCAGAAGAACCGAATTTCGTTAAATTTTCGTTTTCAATCAATCATACACGTGTACATGATGGAACAAACCTAAAAGAAAATTTACCGATATGTTTCTATCAATTTGATATAACTAAACATGAATTAATTGTCGCATATCGTGAAATTGATTCATTCTATATGTATGCTGTTTATTTTCCCATTCCACCTATAATCAATATTTCGAATAACCTTTATCCAGTTTTTACAGAAAATCGTACTGGATTGGTTGGTGTTTTGACAAGTTGTTAATTTTTAGTAAATTTGGATCATCATATAAATAAAAAAATTGATATAATCTATAAAAGTTAATAATTTATAACAGTTAATTTATATAAAAATATT
>Ga0172372_10011670_pt1 | contig 11141 bp, 10 predicted proteins | sample LakKiv5m_2_FD_114544 | JGI IMG/M metagenome (GOLD analysis project Ga0172372, IMG submission 114544) | Freshwater microbial communities from Kabuno Bay, South-Kivu, Congo - kab_092012_9.5m | ecosystem: Environmental > Aquatic > Freshwater > Lake | place: Democratic Republic of the Congo... | reverse complement strand
GGCGGAGCCGATCGCGAAGCCCTTGGTGACGGCCTTGGTGGTGTTGCCCACGGCGTCGAGGCTGACGAGCACCTTGCGGGTGTCACCCTCCAGCTCGCCTGCCATCTCGGCGATGCCGGCGGCGTTGTCCGAGACCGGACCGAAGGTGTCCTCCGACACGATGACGCCGGTGGTGGCCAGCATGCCCATGCCGCACAGTGCGACGAGGTAGAGCGAGAACATCAGGTTCCCGCCGCCCATCCAGATGGTCGAGCCCAGTGCGACAGCGATGCAGATGATCGCGTACACCGACGACTCGAGGCCCGACGACGTGCCCGACAACACGACGGTCGCGGGGCCGGTCTTGGCCGACTGCGCAATCTCCTTCACCGGGCCGTGCTCGGTGCCGGTGAAGTACTCGGTCAGGCGGCTCAGCACCTGGGCGAGCACGAGGCCGATGACCACGGCACCAAAGACTCGCCAGCCGATATTCGACAGGCCCACCGCGTTCTCGGCGAACTGCTGCTCCGAACCCTTCGCCGGGTTGCCGATGTAGGCGAGTGCGAGGGCGAGGGTGCCGAGCACCGTGACGATGCTGGCCGAGAGGAAGCCGCGGTTGATGGGCTCCATCGCCGAGGTGTCAGCCGGCGTGGCGCGCACGTTGAACACGCCGATGATGGAGGCGATCACGCCGATGGCACGGGCGGCTAGCGGGAAGACGAGGCCGAGCGCCGGGTTCATGCCCACCGAGGCGAACGCGGCGACGCCGAGGATGATCGCAGCGACGAGGGTGACCTCGTAGCTCTCGAAGAGGTCCGACGCCATGCCGGCACAGTCGCCGACGTTGTCGCCCACGTTGTCGGCGATGGTGGCCGGGTTGCGGGGGTCGTCCTCGGGGATGCCCGCCTCGACCTTGCCCACCAAGTCGGCGCCCACGTCAGCCGCCTTGGTGAAGATGCCGCCGCCGACGCGCAGGAACAGCGCGAGGAGCGAACCGCCGAAGCCGAAGCCCACGAGCATCGCCGACGAACTGTTCTGGAAGACCGCGATGATGGCTGTCGCACCCAGCAGGCCGAGGCCGACGGTGAACATGCCGGCCACGCCGCCGGTGCGGAACGCGACGTTCAGGGCCTTGCTCATCGAGCCGCGGCGGGCGGCGGCGGCCGTGCGGACGTTGCCCCGGGTGGCCAGCGTCATGCCGATGTAGCCGGTGAGGCCCGAGGCGACGCACCCGAGGAGGAAGGCGACCGTGCGCCACAAGCCGGACTCGGCCTGCGTGAAGGCGACGGCGCCCGTGCCCTCGTTGATGATCTCCGTCGAGGTGAAGTAGACGATGGCCCCCACCGGCACGAGGATCACCGCGATCGTCATGAACTGGCGGCGCAAGTAGGCCCACGCGCCATCCTGGATCGCGACGGCGATCTGGCGCATCTTCGCCGTTCCCTGGTCGCGCTTCATGACGTCGACGGCGAGGTACCAGCCGACGGCAAGGGCGACGAGCGCGGCGAGGCCCGACAGGGCCAGCACCAGCCATTCGCCGCCGCGGAGGGTGAACTCCTGCCAGCCGCCTTCGGATGCGAGGATCGTGGTCAACGTGGTCTCCACTCGGTCGGGGAAGCGCGCCGGGTGGGGCGGTCCCTGGGGAACTGAACGGAGCGAGTGTAGAGAATCGCCGAGCCGGGGGGTGAAACCCCCGTTCTCGGTCTCGCCCCGTGTCGGGGCGCCCAAGTAGCGTCCGAGTCCGCATGACCACGACGGCATCCCCCCGGGCCGAGGGCACGCGACGGGAGCCGGTCACCGCGACCGCGACCCGCCGGCCCCGTCGGCGCCCCTTCCTGCTCGACCTCTATTCCACCGCGGTGGGGAAGAAGTACGCGATGGCCATCTCCGGCATCGCGATGATGGGCTTCGTCCTCTTCCACATGATCGGCAACCTGAAGATGTACCAGGGTGCCGAGTCGCTGGATCAGTACGCCGAGTTCCTGAAGAAGCTGCTCTACCCGCTGGCACCGAAGGAGTCGGTGCTGTGGATCCTGCGCAGCGGGCTCGTCGCGATGCTGATCCTCCACCTCCACGCGGCGTGGTCGCTCACGCGCCTCAACCGGCACGCGCGCGCCGTGCGCTACCAGGGCCCGCGCGACTACCAGGTCGCCAACTTCGCCAGCCGGTCGATGCGCTGGACGGGGCTCGTCGTCTTGGCGTTCATCGCGTGGCACCTCGCCGACCTCACGTTCGGCACCGTCAACACCGTGGGAGCGGAAGGCGAGTTCGTCCGCGAGCAGGTGCACGCCAACGTCGTGCGCAGCCTCGACCGGCCCGCGGTCGCCGCGTTCTACGTCGTGGCGAACCTCCTGCTGGGCGTGCACCTCCGCCACGGGGCGTGGAGCATTTTCCAGTCGCTGGGGTGGAACAACCCGCGCTTCAACCGCTGGCGCGAGTGGTTCGCCTCGGGGTTCGCGGCCGTCGTGGTCGTGGGCAACGTGTCGTTCCCGATCGCGGTCCTGAGCGGGGTGGTGAAGTGATGGCGGCGCTCGACGCGAAGATCCCCGGGGGCCCGCTCGCCGACAAGTGGGACGCCTACAAGGCGTCGGCGAAGTTGGTCAACCCGAACAACAAGCGCAGGTTCCGCATCCTCGTCGTCGGCAGCGGCCTCGCCGGTGCCTCCGCGGCGGCAACCCTCGCCGAGCTCGGCTACCAGGTCGACCTGTTCACCTTCCACGATTCGCCGCGCCGTGCGCACTCCATCGCCGCGCAGGGCGGCATCAACGCCGCGAAGAACTACAAGGGCGACGGCGACTCCGTCGACCGGCTGTTCAACGACACCATCAAGGGCGGCGACTTCCGCTCGCGCGAGGCGAACGTGTACCGGCTCGCCCAGGTGTCGGTGGACATCATCGACCAGATGGTCGCGCAGGGCGTGCCGTTCGCCCGCGAGTACGGCGGCATGCTGGACAACCGCAGCTTCGGCGGCGCGCAGGTGTCGCGCACGTTCTACGCGCGCGGCCAGACGGGGCAGCAGCTCCTCCTCGGCGCCTACCAGCAGCTCGCGCGTCAGATCGGACTCGGCGGCGTGCGACTCTTCAACCGGACCGAGCTGATCGACACGGTCGTCGTCGACGGCCGCTGCGCCGGCATCGTCGTGCGCGACCTGCTGACGGGCGAGATCACGTCGCACGCGGGGCACGCCACCGTGCTCGCCACCGGCGGCTACGGCAACGTGTTCTTCCTCTCGACGAACGCGATGAACTCGAACGTCACGGCGGCGTGGCGCGCGCACCGGCGCGGCGCGATGTTCGCCAACCCCTGCTACACGCAGATCCACCCGACCTGCATCCCGCAGAGCGACCCGACGCAGTCGAAGCTGACGCTGATGAGCGAGTCGCTGCGCAACGACGGCCGGGTGTGGGTGCCGAAGCGGGCGGACGACGACCGTCCGGCGCACCTGGTGCCCGAGGACGAGCGCGACTACTACCTCGAGCGGCTCTACCCGTCGTACGGCAACCTCGCGCCGCGCGACATCTCCTCCCGCGCCGCGAAGCGGCTCGTGGACAAGGGGCACGGCGTCGGCCCGCTGAAGAACGGCGTCTACCTGGACTTCTCCGCCGCGATCTCGCGCCTCGGCCGCGACACGGTGCAGGAGCGCTACGGCAATCTGTTCGAGATGTACGAGCGCATCGCCGGCGAGGACCCGTACGCGATGCCGATGCGCATCTACCCGGCAACGCACTACACGATGGGCGGCCTGTGGGTCGACTACGAGCTCGCCACCACGGTGCCTGGGCTCTACGCCGCGGGCGAGGCGAACTTCTCCGACCACGGTGCCAACCGCCTCGGCGCGTCGGCGCTCATGCAGGGCCTCGCCGACGGGTACTTCGTGCTGCCGTCGACGATCAGTAACGGCCTCGCGCCGCTGCTGGGCAAGTCGGTGCCCGGCGCGGACCATCCCGCGTTCCGCCAGGCCGAGCAGGAGGCGCGCGAGCGCTTCGCCGGCTACGTGTCGCGCAAGGGCAACCGGTCGCCCGACTGGTTCCACCGCGAGCTCGGCCGCATCATCTGGGACTACTGCGGCATGGAGCGCACGCGCGAGGGACTCGAGAAGGCGCTCTCCGAGCTGCCGGCGCTGTACGACGAGTTCAAGAAGGATCTGCGCGTGACCGGTACCGACGAGGGCGTCAACCAAACGCTCGAGAAGGCCGGACGCGTGGACGACTTCTTCCAGCTCGGCATGCAGATGTGCCGCGATGCGCTCACGCGCGAGGAGAGCTGCGGCGCTCACTTCCGCGCCGAGTACCAGACCGAGGACGGCGAGGCGCTGCGGGACGACGACCGCTTCTGCCACGTCGCGGCCTGGGAATGGACCGGCGACCCGATGCAGCCGAAGCGGCACGTCGAGGAACTGACGTTCGAGAACGCCCATCTTGCGACGAGGAGCTATAAGTGAGCCACCTGCGGAACCTGACCCTGAAGGTGTGGCGCCAGGACGGCCCCGATGCGAAGGGCCGTTTCGAGTCGTACGTGATCGACGAGATCAGCGACGAGGCTTCGTTCCTCGAGATGCTCGACGTGCTCAACGAGCGGCTCATCGGCGAGGGCCGGGAGGCCGTGGTGTTCGACCACGACTGCCGCGAGGGCATCTGCGGGACGTGCTCGCTGATGATCGACGGCGTCGCCCACGGCCCGAAGCGGGCCACGACGACGTGCCAGCTGCACATGCGCTCGTTCTCCAGCGGCGACACGATCGTCATCGAGCCGTGGCGCGCGACGGGCTTCCCGGTCGTCAAGGACCTGATGGTCGACCGGTCGGCCTTCGACCGCATCGTCGAGGCTGGCGGCTTCATCACCGCCCCGACGGGCGGCGCGCCCGACGCGAACCTCATCCCGGTACCGAAGACCGTTGCGGACGCCTCGATGGACGCGGCCGCGTGCATCGGGTGCGGAGCGTGCGTCGCCGCCTGCCCGAACAGCGCCGCGAACCTGTTCACCGCGGCGAAGCTCGCGCACCTCAACCTGCTGCCGCAGGGCCAGGCCGAGCGGCTGAGCCGCACGGAGGCGATGGTCGAGGCGATGGACGAACACTTCGGCTCGTGCACCAACCATGGCGAGTGCTCCGCGGCGTGCCCGAAGGAGATCTCGATCGACGTCATCGCGCTGATGAACAAGGACTATCGCGCCTCGAAGATCCGCAACCGCAAGGAACTCAGCCGCGGCTGACGCGGCTGACGCGGTTCTCCAATGCTGGGCGGCCTCGCCAACTGGGTCACCGACGTCGTCGACGCGCTGGGGCCACTCGGCGTCGCGCTGCTCGTCGTCGTGGAGAACGTCTTCCCGCCGATTCCCTCGGAGATCGTCCTGCCGTTCGCGGGCTTCGTCGCCGAGCCGGATGGATGGGGTGCGGTGGCCGTCATGGTCGGCGCCGCGACGGCGGGTTCCGTCGCCGGCGCGTGGATCCTGTACGGCGTCGCCGCGCTGATCGGCGATGCGGCATTGCACCGGTTCGTCGCCCGTGCGGGACGGTGGTTCGGGGTGAAGGTGTCCGACCTCGACCGGGCCGAGCAGTGGTTCGACCGTCGCGCGAACGTCGCGGTGCTCGTGGGCCGGTGCGTGCCGCTCATCCGCTCGCTCGTCTCCGTCCCCGCCGGTTTCCGCAGGATGGAGCCGGTGCGCTTCACGCTCCTCACCGCGGCGGGCAGCGCCGTGTGGAACCTGGCGCTGATCGGCGCGGGTGCCGCGCTCGGCACGCAGTGGGACCTGGTCGAGCGGTGGGTCGGCATGCTGCAGTGGGTCGTCGTTGCGGCGATCGTCGCTGCGGTCGTGCGGTGGGTCGTCGAGGTGCGGCGCCGGCGACGTCGCGGCTCCGCCGCCGCGTGACCGAGCGCCTTTGAGCGCTGCCTGCCCGCTGCCCTGCGCCAGTCGGGCGTAGTCTGACCCCGATGCTCGCTTGGCTGGCCGCCCAGACCGGCCGCGACCAGTTCTCCGACTGGCTGCGCACCGACCTCGTCGTCATCCTGATGACGGTTTCGGGCTCGTACGTCCTGATGCGCCTGGTGGCGTTCGTCGCCGACTACCAGATCCACTCGGTCCGCTCGCGACAGCGCACGGCGCTCGACCCGGCGGTGCAGCGCGAAGGCGCCGACCGCGCCGCGGCCTTCGGTGCGCTGCGCTGGGGCCTCGGCTTCGTCATCGTGGTCGTGGCGTCCACGTCGGTGCTGCTGCGCCTCAACCTGCCGTCGTCAGCCCTCGTGTTCCTCGGCTCGATCGTCGGCGCCGGCCTCGGCTTCGGCGCCCAGCAGATGGTCGGCGACGTCATCGCCGGCATCTACATCATCGCGGAGCGGCAGTTCGGCGTCGGCGACATCGTGCGGGTCGGCCCGCTCGGCATCGTCGGCTGGGTGGAGGGCCGCGTCGAGGAGGTGACGTTGCGCGTCACCAAGCTCCGCACCTTTGACGGCGACCTCGTCAGCGTCGCAAACGGCGTGCTCCGCCACAACGTCAACATGTCGCGCGACTGGTCGCGCGTCCTCGTCACCGTCGACGTGCCGCGCACGGACGACCTCGCGGCTGCGATCGCGACGATTTCCGGCGTGTGCGCCGAACTGTCGTCCGACGAGGCCTTCGCGCCGCTGCTGACCGAAGCGCCCGCGGTGCTCGGACTCGAGGAGATCACCGCCGACTACTCGCGCGTCCGCATCGCGGGACGGTCGCTGCCGGTGCAGCAGTGGAAGGTCGAGCGTGAGCTCCGGCTCCGCATCGCGCTCGCACTGCAGGCCGCGAAGGACGCCGCATGAACCGCTACTGGAGGCGCCCCCGCAAGTCGACGTGGTTCGCCGTCGCGGTGTTCGTCGTCTCGTTCGGGTTCTGGCTCACCCAGCCGCAGCCGGACAAGCCGGTGCGGTACCCGAGCGACGGATGGGTGTTCGTCACGACCACCACCGAGCCGCCGCCGGTCGACACGGTCGCGCCCGACACGACCGTGCCGCCCGAGACGACCGTGCCGCCCGACACCGTTCCGGTGGACACCGTCGCGCCCGACACCGTGGCCCCCGGCGACACGACTGCACCGACGACGTCCGTCGTTCCCTAGCGGGCCCTCCGCTACGCCGTCGCGACGACCAAGAAGGCCTCGGCCATCCGGTCGGGGCCGAGGCCGGTCGCCTCGGCGACCGCACGGCCCCATGCCGACACGCGCTCCCGCATGCCCGCCGGGTCGCCGTGCTGGCTCGCGTGGCACGCCAGCGCAGCGAGCTTGCGGTCGAACTGCGCGGTCACGTCGACGGCGTGCCGTGGCGAGGGCCCGCCCATCACCCACGTCTCGCCGACGGTGTGCGGCTCGAGCCCGCGCTCGTGCAGCAGTTCGGGGAACGCAAACTCGTTGCGCGCGTCGGGGTAGACGGCGCACATCGTCGCCTCGCCCGTGGCGAGGTGGTCAGGGTGGCTCGCAAAGATCCGGTCCCAGCGCCGCTCCGGCGACTGGGTGAGCACGCGGTCGGGCTTCACCATGCGGATCATCGCGGAGATCTCGCGGCGAAGCGCGAGGCTCGGTTCGACCGCACCGTCGGAGAAGCCGAGGTCGTGCACCGCGGTGACGCCGAGAATGGCGGCCGCGGCCCGCTGCTCGTCGAGCCGGAGCCGTCCGAGGTCGGCGCGCGGCATCGACGCATCGAACCCGCCGGCCTCGCCGCGCGTCACGAGGCAGTACTCGACCCGGTGTCCCTCGTCGGTCCAGGACGCGACGGTGCCGCCCGCGCCGAAGTCGACGTCATCGGGGTGCGCGGTGACGACGAGAATCCTCATTCGGCTGAGGCTATGCGAAGTGTTCCGTGACTGTTCACGTCGGCGCACGCGCAACGTCACTGTCCGTTTTTCCTGCACTGACACGATTCGTTACATGTTGAACACACACATCAAGAAACTGTCCATTCGGGGCGTCGCCGGCATGATCGTGCTCGGCGCCGTCCTGGCGGGCTGCTCGTCCTCCGACGAGTCGTCCGACTCCACCAGCGTCGACACCTCGGTGGCCGCGTCGGGCTGCCCCGACCAGGCCATCGTCGATGCCGCAACGACGGAGGGCAAGGTCAACCTGATCGCGCTCCCGGACAACTGGGCGAACTACAAGGGCATCCTTGAGGCCTTCCGCACCAAGTATCAGGGCGTGGAGAACCCCGTCGCCAACCCCGACGCATCGTCGGCCGACGAGCTGACCGCGGTTGAGACCCTGGCCGGACAGCCCGACCAGCCGGATGCCGTCGACGTCTCGCCGGCAATCGGCCAGGAGTTCGACGCGAAGGGCCTGTGGGAGCCGTTCAAGCCCTGTGCGTGGGACGAGATTCCCGAGGTGCTGAAAGACCCGAACGGCAACTGGGTTGCCGCCTACTACGGCCTCATGGCGATCGGCGCCAACACGACGGTCGTGACCGAGGTCCCGACCTCGTTCGCCGATCTGCTCGACCCGAAGTACGAGGGCAAGGTCGCGATCAACGGCGACCCGCGCGAGTCCGGTGCGGGCTTCGCCGCGGTGATGGCCGCGTCGCTCGCCAACGGCGGGTCGTTCGACGACATCATGCCCGGCATCGAGTACTTCGCGAAGCTGAAGGAGCAGGGAATTCTCGCTGCCTCCGACGTCACCGAGGCGACAGTCATCTCCGGCGAGACGCCGATCTGGTTCGACTGGACCTACAACTACCCGGGCCTGGCCCCTCAGCTTGAGTCGAACGGCGTGACGCTCTCGATCAAGGTCCCGTCCGACGGCGTGTACGGCGGCTATTACCAGCAGGGTGCAGTCAAGGGCAGCCCGAACCCCAACGCCGCGAAGCTGTGGATCGACCACATCATCAGCGACGAGGGTGCGCTCGGCTACATCGTCGGCGGTGCGATCCCGGCCCGGTTCGAGGCACTGGTTGCCGCGGGCAAGGTCAGCGACGAGATGATGGCGAACCTGCCGGATCCGGCGCTGATCCAGGGCATCAAGTTCCCGACGCCGGCCCAGATCACGGCCGCGAAGGAAGTGCTCGCCAAGGAGTGGGGCCCGAAGGTCGCCGACAAGTAGACGGCGAGGGTTCCAAAGGAGTCGATCGGTGTCCGTGACGCCGGTTGCTGCCACGGTGGGGGGTGCGTCCGATGGGCGCACCCCCCGCTTGGCGTTCCGCCGCGCGCTGCGCCGGCTCCCGGTCGGCCTCGCACCGTTTGCGGCGTTCCTCGGCGTGTTCCTCGTGTGGCCGGCGGTAGGTGTCGTCGTGTCCGCCGCCCAACCCGTCCGTGACGGCACCCGTCCGGCGCTGCTCGAGGCGGTCTCCGGTCAATACGGCAGGACGATCCTCGAGAGCATCAGGCTCTCTGCGATCACCTCGACCGTTGGTGCGGTGCTCGGGACGCTGGTCGCTGCGGCCGTCGTCGCACTTGGCCACCGTCGCGGGCTTCGCAACACAGTGACCGGCTTCTCGGCCGTCGCTGCAAACCTGGGCGGCATCCCACTGGCCTTCGCGTTCGTCGCGTCGCTCGGATTCCAGGGTCTCTACACGAAGCTGCTCGCTGGCGCGGGCATCGACCTCAACGCCATGGGCTTCAAGATGTCGAGCTTCGCCGGCGTCGTCGTCGTGTACCTCTACTTCCAGATCCCCTTGATGACGATCGTGATGCTGCCGGCGATCGACGGCCTCAAGCGCGAGGTGCGCGAGGCTGCAGTCGTCCATGGCGCGACGCCGTCGCAGTACTGGTTGCGCGTGGGTGCGCCGATCCTGGCGCCTGCGTTTCTCGGCGGCGCGGTCCTGCTGTTCGCCAACGCCTTCGCCGCGTACGCAACCGCATACGCGCTCTCCTCGGGCGCGTCGCGGCTGGTCTCGGTGCAGATCCGGTTCTTCCTCCAGGGCGAGACGATCACCGGCAAGGCCAACCTCGGCTACGCCCTCGCGGCGTGGATGATCGTCGTGATGGCAGTGGCGATGTGGGCCTATGTCCTCTTGCGCCGGCGTTCTGAGCGGTGGCGCTCGTGACGCCGCGTCGGGGCTGGGCATGGGCGGTGCTGGTCGTCGTCGGCGCCTTCTACCTCCTCCCCATGCTGGCGCTGGCCCGGTTCGCCCTGCAGCGCGTGCCGGTGGCGAGGTTGGGGTGGTCGACGGCCCTCGACGGTTGGTCCCTCGGCCCGGTGTGGGCCGGGCTCTCCAATTCGCGCTTCCTTGACGCCCTGTGGTTGAGCGGCCGGATCTCCGTGGTGACGGTGGTCCTGGGAACCCTCCTGATGGTGCCCACGACGGTGCTGGTCCACCTCAATCTGCGACATCTGCGGGACGCAGTGGAGACGATGACGATCCTCCCGTACGTCGTTCCGCCGATTGCCCTCGTGGTCGGTGCCGCGCGGGTGATGCGCGAGACGGCGCCGTGGTTCCTCGCATCGCCCTACAGTCTCGCCCCTTTCTACGTCCTGCTGGCGATGCCGTTCACGTTCAGGTCGATCGACGCCTCTCTCCGTTCCATCGATCTCCGGACCATCGTCGAGGCGTCGAGGACCCTCGGCGCGAACTGGACCACGACGGTCCTCCGCGTCATCGTGCCGAACGTCCTCCCCGGAATGCTCGGCGCCGCGTTCCTCACGGTTGCGGTGGTGTTCGGCGAATTCACGGTCGCGTCGCTGCTGCTCAAGTACACGGTGCCGCTCTACCTCGCCGAGTCGAGGGGAGCGGACGTGCAGGCGACGTTTGCGATCGGTCTCCTCCTCATGATCGGGACGACGCTGGTGTTCGCGCTGGTCAATCGGCTGTCGAGGGGCGTCGGACGCGTATCGACGGTCGCGGGATAGTCGCCGGATGGAGGAGGAAACCATGGGTGGGTCGCGGCTCAGGCTGCATGGAGTGTCGAAGCGGTTCGGCGACGTGGCCGCCGTCGACGGCGTCGACATCGAGCTCGGTGCGGGCGAGATGGTCACCTTGCTCGGGCCGAGCGGGTGCGGGAAGACGACGGCGCTCCGCATTGCGGCCGGTCTGGAGCAACCAGATGCCGGCACCGTGGTGATCGACGGCATCGACGTCACGAATCTGCCACCCGATCGGCGCGGTCTCGGCATGGTCTTCCAGGACTACAGCCTCTTTCCCCATCTGACGGTCTCCGACAACGTCGCCTTCGGCCTGCGCGTGCGTGGCGTGGCGAAGCGCGCCGCGGCGGAAGAGGCGGAG
>Ga0172372_10011669_pt1 | contig 11142 bp, 8 predicted proteins | sample LakKiv5m_2_FD_114544 | JGI IMG/M metagenome (GOLD analysis project Ga0172372, IMG submission 114544) | Freshwater microbial communities from Kabuno Bay, South-Kivu, Congo - kab_092012_9.5m | ecosystem: Environmental > Aquatic > Freshwater > Lake | place: Democratic Republic of the Congo... | reverse complement strand
CGGGGACGGTGACGCCGCTCCACCACGACACCTCGAACATCCTCTTCGCGCAGCTCCACGGGCGAAAGCGCTTCGTGCTCGCGGCGCCCACGGAGACGGCGCTGCTCGAGGGCGCGGTGGGTGTCTACGCGGGGCTCGACCCGGAGACGCCCGAGGCCGCGCACGCGGATGTGCGCTTGCTGCGCGTCGATCTCGCGCCGGGCGAGCTGCTCTTCATCCCCGTCGGCTGGTGGCACCACGTGCGGGCGCTCGACGTGAGCGTGAGCGTCGCGCTCAACGGCTTCGTGAAGCCCAATGCCTTCGACTGGTACCGGCCGGGCCAGCTGTGACGTCGAGAGCGCGAAAACCACGCATTTCTCGACGCCTCGCGGGTTCGGCGTTACGTAGCCGCCCATGACCACCCTCGTCGAAGTGCTCACCAGCCCGGAGAAGAAGGCCGCCGTCGTCGACGACTGCTGCGCGCTCATCGACCTCGAGGTCGCCGACAAGGGCGGGCTCTCGGGCGTCGCGATCAAGGCCGGCTACGCGGCCGTGAAGGGCATCAAGCCCGGCTTCATCAAGCAGGCCGTGACCGACCTCGTGCCCGAGTTCGCGAAGGCCCTCGACCCGCTCTTCGCCGACGCGCGCAGCAAGAACGAGCCGCTCGGCGCCTACTTCATCAAACACGCCTCGCCCGCGGCCGACGCGCTCCTCGCCATCACCGACGGCAAGGCGCAGCGCTCGAAGCACGCGCTCGTGAAGGGCACCTACGAGCGCCTGCGCGGCACCGCGAAGAAGAACGTCGAGGCCGCGATGCCGCGGCTCGGCAAGATGATCGAGAAGTTCGCGGGCTGAGCGGCGCGCATGGGCGAGCCCGGCCTCCTCGACATCGCCACGCGGGACGCCGCGCGCCTGCGTCACGTCGCGGCGATCGTGGTCCGGCACGGCTTCGGCGAGGTGCTGATGCGCGTGCCCTTCGCGGCGCAGCTCCTCGGCGTCGGCGCGGCGCGCGAGCGCGTCGAAGAGCAGGGCACGACGCCGGAGCGTTTCGCGCGGCTGCTGGGCGCGCTCGGACCGACCTTCATCAAGCTCGGTCAGGTGCTCTCGATGCGCGCGGATCTGCTCCCGCGCGAGTACGTCGTCGCGCTGACGACGCTGCAGGACCGCGCGCCCGCGATCACGATCGACGACGTGCGCCGCGCGATCGAGGACGGCCTCGGTCGCCCCGTCGACGAGATCTTCGCGTCGTTCGACGAGGCGCCGCTCGCGACGGCGTCGATCGGGCAGACACACCTCGCGACGACGAAGGAGGGGCAGCGCGTCGTCGTGAAGGTGCAGCGCCCCGGTATCGGCGAGACGATGCGCGGCGACCTCGATCTGCTCTATCTCGCGGCGCGCGGGCTCGAGGCGGGCATCGACGATTTCCGCCTGCTCGGCATCGCGTCGATCGTCGCCGAGTTCGAGAAGGCCCTGCTGCGTGAGCTGAACTTCTCCGCCGAGCTCGCGAATCTCGTGCGGATGGAGCAGCTGCTCACGGAGTCGCCGGGCGTCGTGGTGCCGACGCCGCACCCCGAGCTCTCGTGCCGCACCGTCCTCGTCATGGACTTCTTCGCGGGCGAGCCCGTACGGGCCCTCGTCCCGCACTCGGACCGCGCCCGCGCCGTGATCGAGCGCCTCCTCGACGTGATGGCCAAGGGCATCCTCGTCGATGGTTTCTTCCACGGCGATCCGCACGCCGGGAACATCCTCGTGGGCGAGGACGGCACGCTCTGCCTCCTCGATCTCGGCCTCGTCGGGACGCTCTCCCCCGAGCAGCGCGACGACATCGTCACGCTCGTGCTCGCGACGATCGTGGACGACGCGTCGACCGTCGCCCGCGTGCTGCTGAAGATGGGCACGCCCATGCAGCGCGTGAACATCGGCGAGCTGAAGAGCGAGATCACGCGCATCCGCAGCCAGTACGTGGCCGTGAAGCGCGTCGCGGACCTCGACTCGCAGCGCTTCGTCGAGGAGTTCGCGAACGCCGCGCACACGTACCGCGTGCGGTTGGCGACCGAGTATTCGGTGCTCGTGAAGTCGATCGCGACGATCGAGGGCCTCGTGCGCCAGCTGCACCCCGAGGTCGACGTCGTCGCCATCGTGAAGCCCTGGGCCGACAAGCTCTTCGCCGAACGCTACGCGCCGCAGTCGATGCTGCAGCAGGCGCTCGGCGGGGCGACGGGGATCGCGTCGCTCGCGCGCACGGTGCCGACGCATCTCGATCAGATCCTGCACGACCTCGAGACCGGCAACGTGCAGGTGCGGCCGCTCGTGCCGGTGCTCGACACGCTGCCGGACCGCATTCACCAGAGCACGTCGCGCCTCGGCGTCACGATCTTCGCGGCGTCGACGACGATCGCGGCGGTGCTCGCGCTGCCCGAGGGGCTCGACCGACCGATGGCGTGGGTCCGCCTCACGCTCGCGGTGGTGCTCGGCGGCTCGGCGCTCGCGGGCTGGACGACGGCGTGGTGGTGGCACTTCCTCGGGCAGGGGAAGCGGTTGCACCTCGCGCCCCTGCTGCAGTTCCTGCGGCGTCGCTGAACGTGTCCCCGCGCCATCGCGCCGTGCCGCTCCGATCACGCCGCTGGGGCGTTCTGGGACGTGTGCGAGCGCCGTCGCCGGGCCCGGAGCGGTGTGGCGAATGAACCGTCATTCAGTCGCCCGCCGCTGCACGAACGCCGCTCGCCGGGTGCTCGTGGTGCTGGTCGTGCTCGGCGCGTGGCTCGCCTTCGCTGCGGGCGTGGACGCGCAGGCCCACGCGATCGGGCCGGGGAACGAGGCGCGCGTGCTCGCGTTGTTCGTGCCCTACACGCTCGGCGGCGAAGTCGCTGCCGGGCATCGGCTCTGGGGCGTCTCGATCGAGCGGGCGCGGGTGAAGATCACGCTGCGCGCCGCCGACGGCAGCGAGGCCACGCTCGCCTTGCAGCACCCCGACGACACGCTGCGGAGCGACGCGCGGACGGAGAGCTTCGCGGTGGTCTACGGCGCGGAGCCGGGGAGCGCGGCGATGGCGGCCCGTCGCGCGCTCGTCACGGCCATCACCCGCCACGATGCGGGCGACTTCTGGAGCGAGACGGCGGGCACCACGACGGAAGCGACGATGCCCGTGCACGACGGGCTGCTGCAGATCGCCTTCCTCGCGCTGCTCTCGCTCTTCCTCGCCGGGCGGCTGCTCGCAGGGGAGTCCCGGTGGCTCGCGGGCGGTCTCGTCGCGGTCGTCGTCGCGGGCGCGCTCGTGCGCCTTGCGCTCTCGCCGCAGACGTTCCTCGGCGCGTGGCCGTGGAGCCGGCTCTATCCGCACGCGCGCGCCGTCGCCGAGGGGCCGTGGCTCACCGCGCTCGCCGAACACTTCGGCCGCACCGTCTACCTCACCGACGTGATGCTCTGGACGAGCTTCGCGTACGCGGTGCTGATGCCGGTCGCGCTCTTCGCGCACGCGACCTATCTGCTCAAGGACGCGCGCGCCGGCCTCGCCGCGGCCTTCGCCGTCGCCTTCCTCCCGCAGCACATCCGCTTCTCCATCTCCGAAGATGGCTTCGTCGGATCGCTGCTGCTCACCTCGCTCGCGTTCGCGCTGATCCACGGATTTTTGCGTGATCGATCGCGCGTGCTGCGCTGGCTGCTGCTGCTCGCGCTGCCCGCGGTGCTCTACCCGGGCTACTTGCTCCGCCCGCTCAACATCCTCTTCATCGTCGTCTACGCGGCGGCGATCGTCGCGCTGCATGGCGAGAGCGCGCCCCGCCTGCGCCGCGGCGTCGCGCTCGCCGTCGTGCTCGCCGTCGGCGCCGCTGCGCTCGTGCGCTTCGCCGCGCAGCACGAGCAGACCGTCACGCAGATCACGCCGCTCGCGTGGTTCGAGAACGTCCTGCGGGTGCTCGTCGTCCCGCGGCTGCTCGTGCTCACCGATCCGACGAGCACGCCGCCCGCGCTGCTCGTGCTCGCCGTCGTCGGCGCGGTGCTCACGTGGCGCGCGGGGGAGCGGCGGCTCGTCGCGTATCTGCTCGGCTGGCTGCTGCTCTTCGTCGTCGCGCACGCCGTCGTCGTGCAGGACTCGATGCAGGCCCGCTATCACCTGCACCTCGTCGTTCCTTTTCTCCTGCTCGGCGCGCTCGGGGCGACGCGCACGGACGCGCGGCATCGCCGCTGGCTCGCGCTCGCGGGCGTCACGATCGCGGCGGCGCCCTGGCTGCACCACGGCTTTCTCGCTGACGTCGGCTACACGGAGCAGCGTGAGTACGCGTTCGTCCGCCGCGCCCGCGACCTCGTCCCCGAGGGCTGCACGGTGCTCGAGTACACGGGCGGCCGCCGCGACGCGCACGAGCTGCGCTTCGCCCGCATCGGACAGCTCGCGCGCACCGACGGCGCGCAGCGCTTCCGCACCGTAGGCATCTTTCCGGATGGTCGAACGGGCGAGAACCAACCCGACCTCGACGCACTCCTCGCGGACCCGCCGCGCTGCCTCTACCTCTACGAGGGGCTCGCTTGCTCTGCGTGGCGCGCGCCCGGCGAAGACTACGCGGCGGGCTGCCTGGCGCTCCGTGCGCGGCTCCGCGCGACGCCGGTGAGCGCGGCCTCGGCGCCCGTGCGGCTCTACGACCGCGCGAGTGAAGGCGACCGGCCGCTCCGCGTCGCGCGCGTCCCGTTCCGGCTCTCTCGGGCGCAGCTCCCGCGCGACTGAATCGTCATTCAGCGATGAGCGCGATCGAGGCTCAGGGCGCGTCGACGCTCGTCGTGCGGGCGCGCCGTACGGCCTCGCGCGCGCGGGCGGCGTCGCGCTCCGAGAGCACGCGCCAGCGCTCGAAGCCGTAAGCGATCAGACACAGCGCGAGGATCGCCAGGAAAGTCCCGACGACCTTGCGGCCACTCACCGTCCGCGCGGTCTCGGGCGCGGTGCTCATGATGCGTCGGTGGTCCGTGCGTCTGTGGGCCGCGCGTCCGCGCTCAGCGAGGCGACGAAGTCGAGGATGCGCCCGGCGGTGCGGCGCGGGCTGTCGATGTGCGGCGAGTGCCCGAAGTGATCCGGCGTCTCGATGCGCGCATGGGCGGGCAGGTGCGCGCGGTAGTACTCGCGGTGCCGCTCCGGGAGGATGCGGTCGTGCGCGCCCCAGACCAAGAGCGTCGGCGGAACGAGCCGGGCGAGCTCGTCCGGCGTGAGCCCGAAGCCGACCTCGACGCCGTGCAGCAGCTGGTGGATGAGCGGGTCCTCGAGTCGGCGCCGCAGCGCGAAGGCGAAGAGGTGGCGGAGGCGTGGATCGGGGCGGACCAACAGACGATCGAGGAAGTCGAGCGCGTCCCGGTGCGTGCGCACGCCGAAGATGCGGCGCACCTCGTCGATCTCCGCCTGCGTGGAGGGCGTGCCCGCCGGCGAGATCAGCACGAGGCCGCGGATGCGCTCCGGGCGATCGAGCGCGTAGCGCGTCGCGACGAAGCCGCCGAGCGAGTTGCCGACGACGACGGCGGGCTCGTCGATCGTGCGGTCGAGCGCGTCGCGCAGGCCGCCGTAGACCGTCTCCGCGTCGAGCGCGCCCGGGCGCTCGGAGAAGCCGTGGCCCGGCAGGTCGGGGAGCACGATGCGCCCGACGCGCCCGACGAGGTGCGGCACCATCGGCGCATAGGCAGCGCCCGAGGCGCTCAGCCCGTGCACGATGACCACTGTCGGCCGCTTCGCGCGCGCGCTCTCGAGCACGTGGACGGTGCCGTGCGCCGTGTCGATGTGTGCGCGTCGAAAGCCGCGGCGCAGCTCGAGAGAACGCCGGACCACACGCTCGAAGAGAGTCGCCATCGGCGTGCAGCGTCGCATCGCGCTCCGACGCGAGCAACGCCGTGCCGGTTGCCGCGCTGCCTCCGCACGCAGCGCATGGACGCGCTCCGAGATGCGCCGCGCCGTCGCACGCCTGTCGCGAGGTCGCGCGCGCTCAGCCGCCGACGAGGCTCATCCCGACGCGCGTGTGCGCATCGCGCGCGGCATCGAGAAAGCCGTGTCCCGCCGCCTTCGAGCCGAGCGCGGCGTGCACGTGCCACGCGAGGTCGAGGTCGCTCGTGCCGGCACGCAGCAGGGCGCCGAGCGGCATGCCATCGGTCGAGGCGAGGCACGCGCGCAGCTCTCCGCGGGCGGTCAGGCGCAGGCGATTGCACGCGCCGCAGAACACGTCCGAGAGCGCGGTGATCACGCCCACGCGCCGCCCCGAGCCGTCCGCCGCGCGTCGATAACGCGCTGGGCCGTGCGCCGTATCGCCCGCGACGTGCTCGTCGAAGAGTCGATGCGCGATCGGCGCGAGCGCCTGCGCCGCCGAGACGAAGCGCGCTTGCGGCAGCCGGGCTCCCTCGCCGAGCGGCATGAGCTCGATGAAGCGCGGCACCGCGCCGAGCTCCCACGCGAAGTCGACGATCCGCGGGAGCTCCGCGTCGTTCACGCCGCCGAGGAGCACCGTGTTGAGCTTCACGGCGAGGCCGGCGTCGCGCGCGGCGCGGATCCCCGCGACGACGGCCGTCACATCCCCACCCCGCGTGATGGTGCAAAAGAGCGCGGGGTCGAGCGCATCGAGCGAGACGTTCACCGCGTCGAGGCCCGCTTCGCGCAGCGGCGCGGCGAGCGCGGCGAGGCGCGTGGCGTTCGTCGTCATCGCGAGCGCGAGCGTCGGGTGGCGCGCGCGCAGGTGCGCGACGAGCTTCACCACGTCGCGTCGCACGAGCGGCTCGCCGCCTGTGAGCCGTACGCGTCGCACGCCCGAGCGCGCGAAGAGCGCGAGGAGCCGCGCGAGCTCGTCGAAGTCGAGCTGCTCCGCGCGGCGTGCGTGGTCGTCCTCGCCGCCGGGCGGCATGCAGTACACGCACGCGAGATCGCAGCGATCGGTGATCGACGCGCGCAGATAGGTGATGCGCCGCCCCTGGGCGTCCTCGAGCTGCGGGGGTATCTCGTCGAACCACGCGGGGCGCTCCCGCAGCGCGCCTGCGTCGTCGAGCGTGCGCTTCGCCGCGTGCCCCCGACCGTCGCGCGTGCGGTCGTCGTCGGGCGACGCGAGCAGCGGCAGACGTCGCGCGGTCGCATCGAGGCGTGCGTCGTTCGTCATCGCCGGGCGAAGATCGCCCGTGCCGCGCGCGCTGGCAATGCGTCTCGCGGAGGAAACACGCCTCGCGGATGAATGGTGATTCAGTGGCGACGATGCGCGGGTTGCGGAGGCTGGCGGGGCCTCACGCGGCGCATCGTCCGAGGGGTGCGAAAGACAGGAATCGAACCTGCACGGGAGTTACCCCACTGGAACCTGAATCCAGCGCGTCTGCCAGTTCCGCCACTTTCGCGTGCTTCCCGGTTGGAAGCGGACGCGTTGGATACGTTGACGCCGCGCGCGTGTCAAGGAAGGTCCGGCGCGCGTCCGTCGTCCGCGCGGGCCTTCGTCGTCGTTGATTGGGGGGCGGCGCTCGCGTACCGTCGCCACCTCTCTCCGGGAGGTCTCGATGACGGCGCCTGTGGCCCTGCTCGCACAGAACGCGCTCTTCTCCAGCCTCGACCGGTCCCACGTCGCGCAGCTCGCGCCGCACTTCACGCGGCACGAGATCCCCGCGCAGACGGAGATCGTGCGGCAGGGTGCGCCGGGCGACTCGCTCTTCCTGATCGAGTCGGGCGTCGTCGGCGTCTACCACCGCGACATGAAGCTCGGCATCGTGCAGCTCGTCGCGCAGCTCGAGGCGCCGGAGTCGTTCGGGGAGATGGCGCTCGTCACCGGCGAACCGCGCACGGCGACGTGTGTCGCGCTCGAGAACGTCGTCGCCTATCGGCTCGCGAGCGAGCTCTTCCAGGCCGTCGTGCAGCAGGCGCCGGGTGTCGCGTTGAGCGTCGCGCGTGTGCTCTCCGACCGCCTCGCGAAGATGACCGCGGAGAATGACATCCCTTGGTCGAGCCTCGCGTCACGCGCCCTCGATGCGCGCCTCTGGGGCCTCGCGCCCGAGGCCACCTGGACGCGCGCGCGCGCCGTCCCGATCGCGCTCACGGGGCGCACGCTCACCGTCGGGCTCGTCGACCCCGCGGACGCGCAGGCCGCGCACGAGATCCGCGCCGCGTTGCCCGCCTTCCGCGTGAAAATTCACGCGGTGTCCGCCGCGGAGCTCGAGCGCGTCGTCGCCCCGCTGCGTGCCGCGCGGACCGCGGCGCCCGCGCCCGTCGAGGCCGTCGTGCCGCCCGCCGCGCGCCCGCAGATCTCGTTCTTCGACGACGACGAGGGCCGCGCGACCCGCCCCTCGCTCACCGCGCAGCCGAGCGGCCAGCAGGTGCTCGCGCTCGTCGACGAGATCGTCGGCACGGGCCTCGCGCTCGGTGCCTCCGACATCCACATCGAGACCGAGCGCCGCGGCGTCGCGGTGCGCTACCGCATCGAGGGCGATCTGCGCCCGCGCCCGCAGGGCATCCCGAGCGAGCTCGCGAAGCCGCTCACGAGCCGCTTCAAGCTCCTCGCGAAGCTCGACATCACCGAGACGCGCCGCCCGCAGGACGGGCGCATCTCGCTCCAGGCCGGCAAGCGCAACGTCGACCTCCGCATCTCCACGATGCCGACGAAGTTCGGCGAGAAGATCGTGCTCCGCATCCTCGATTCGGAGGGCGGCATCCTCAGCCTCAAGGAGCTGATCCTGCAGGACAAGGTCCGGCAGCAGTTCAGCGAGATGGTCTTCCGCCCGAACGGGCTCGTGCTCGTCACCGGCCCGACGGGCTCCGGCAAGACGACCACGCTCTACGCCGCGCTCGCCGCGCGCGTGCGCCCCGAGATCAACATCGTGAGCGTCGAAGACCCGATCGAGTACCACCTCGACGGCGTCACGCAGGTGCAGGTCAACGCCGAGATCGGCACGACCTTCGGCGCGGTGCTCGGCGCGCTGCTGCGTCAGGACCCGGACGTCATCCTCGTCGGCGAGACGCGCAACGCCGAGACGGCGTCGATGGCCCTCGAGGCCGCGATGACGGGCCACCTCGTGCTCACCTCGCTCCACACGAACGGCGCCGTCGAGTCGGTGCTGCGCCTCACCGAGCTCGGTGCCGAGCGCTATGCGGTGTCGAACGCGCTCCTCGGCGTGCTGCACCAGCGGCTCGTGCGCCGCTGCTGCCCGAGCTGCGCCGAGGCCTACGAGTATCCGGCGCCCATCGTCGAGCGCCTCTACAAGGTCGGCGCCTTCCTCGCGCACGAGCGGCCCACGCTCGCCCGCGGTCGCGGCTGCGCCCGCTGCAACAACACGGGCTTCAAGGGCCGCGTCGCGCTCATCGAGCTCCTCCTCGTGAACGACGCCGTGCGCGTCGCGATCTCCGCGGGCTCCGACATGAAGACGCTCCGCGACACGGCGCGCGCGTCGGGCGCGATGGTCGAGCTCGCGCGCTACGCCGGCATCCTGCTCGCCTCGGGCGCGACCGTGCCCGGCGAGGTTCTTCACCTCTTACAAAACTAAACAAATACGCTCGGATCATCTGCCTGCGGCGGGGGAAGCCGCGGGCCCGACGACGGAGACGAAGACATGTCGCGCGACTTCGGTGGCCGCCTCAGCACGGAGATGGAGTTCGATTTCGACGCGCGCGGCGAGACGTTCGTCACGACGGACAAAGTGCGCGGCGTCATCCTCGCGCACCTCAACAAGCGCGAGGTCGAGCCCGCCGCGCGGCTCATCGCGACGAGCGCGCCCGAGGTCGGCGATCTGCTCCTCACGCAGGACGCGGCCATCGCGAGCAAGGCCCTCCGCGAGACGCTCGCCGAGGCCTTCGTGCTCGCGCGTGACTTCGACCGCGCGGGGCGCGCGGCGGTGCTGATCGGTGATCCGGCGCGCGCGGCGCCGTTCTTCGAGCGCAGCTATCAGTTCGCGCAGGCCGCGCAGCTCTACGAGCAGGCGGGGCAGCTCGACAAGGCCGCGGATCTCTACGAGCGCGACCTGCGCTTCGACCAGGCCGCGCGCTTCTACGAGCAATCGAACCAGATCGAGCGGGCCGCTGCCGCTTGGGAGCGCGCGAACGGCTGGTTCGACGCCGGCCGCCTCTGGGCGAAGGCGCGGCGTCTCGATCGCGCCGTCGAGAACCTGCAGAAGGTCGAGCCGGGCACGCCCCGCTACCCGCACGCGATGCTGCTGCTCGGTCGCATCCTCGAGCACAGCGGCCACACGGGGAACGCCGCAGCGAGCTACATCGGCGTCGTCAAGAGCTGCCCGCTCGACGAGGTGACGGTCGAGGTCTACGAGCGCCTCGCGGCGGTCTACGTCGCGACGGGCGAGCCCGACGCGGCGCGCAAGCTCTACGCCGCCGTCGTCCGCTTCGACCCGAAGCGCGAGTCCGCGAGCCGTGGTCTTGCCGCGCTCGGCGGCGACCGTCAGCCCACGAGCCCCGGCGCCCCCGCGCCCGGTCCGGTCCCTTCGCTCGCACCGCCCGCGGCGGCGCCGATGCTGTCGCTCGCACCCCCGACGTCTCCAGGGGCGGCCCCCGCCGCGATGCCGCCTCCGCCGGCCATCCCCGGCACCGTCCGCCCGCTCGTGCTGCCGATGCCTTCGGGATCGGGCGCCACACCGGCGGCCCAGGCGAAGCTCACCGCCGTCCACGCGGACGTCGATGTGCTGCGCGAGTTGCCGCTCTTCGCCGAGCTCTCCCTCGACGAGCTGCGCGCGCTGCAGGCGCTCGGCGCCCGGCGCCGCTTCGTGAACGGCGAGATCCTCATCGAGCAGGGCCGCGAAGGCGAAAATCTCTTCGTGGTGCTCTCCGGCAAGGTGCGCGTGCTGCACCTCTCCGACTCCGGCGCCGCCACGGAGCTCGGGGAGCTCGGCTATGGAGCGGCTCTCGGCGACATGGCCCTCGTCGACAGCGGCCCGACGAGCGCGCGCGTCGAGGCGGTCGGCGCTGCGGAGGCGTATGTGTGGCCGCTCGTGCAGCTCCGCCCCTACCTCGCTTCTCACGAGGGCACGGCGCTCCGCATTCTCCGGGTCGTCAGCCGCACGCTCTCCGTACGACTCCGCGAGACGAACCGCCGCGCCGCCCGCGGCACCTGATTGGGGCGCCGCGCCGCCCCGCGGTGGCTCCACCGACTCCGCAGGCGGTCCGCAAACTTTTCCGTTCCTTGCACTCGGTGCGTAGAACCGACCCGATTCTGACCTTGATTTCCTCATGAT
>Ga0172372_10011665_pt1 | contig 11144 bp, 18 predicted proteins | sample LakKiv5m_2_FD_114544 | JGI IMG/M metagenome (GOLD analysis project Ga0172372, IMG submission 114544) | Freshwater microbial communities from Kabuno Bay, South-Kivu, Congo - kab_092012_9.5m | ecosystem: Environmental > Aquatic > Freshwater > Lake | place: Democratic Republic of the Congo... | reverse complement strand
GTTTCAGCTTTACCCTCACTGTCTTGAGAGGTTTCCTCTTCAAAATCTAAATCTTCAAATCCTCCTCCTTGTGTTGAGCTTGTATTAAAGTTCAAAGTACCACCAATATTTGTTACGGTAGTATTTTTACCATTTTCAATATATTTGTTTAGTAATTCAGTATTACCCGCAATCATTTTTTCAAATTCTGAAATAAATGTATCAACATCTGCTTGAGTTAATTTATACTTGGCAACATCTTGAGCTTTACCATCTCTAACGTCTTGGAAATACAACGCTAAGTTCCCGTATTTTTCCATTTTATCAAAATCACCACCAGGTTCCGTAGATTTTTTCCTTCTTTCCATTGCATAATACAACAAAGCGTTTGCATCGTATTTAAGTTTCACAGTTTGCGTGTTAGATGCAACAGTTGTTGTTGTAGTGATTGATGGGTCAGTTGTGGTCCCCCCTCCTTGATAATCTGAAATTATTAATTTTTCACCAACATATACCAAATTAGGGTCACCTGATTTAAGATTCACCTTATTTGCCTCATACATTTTTTTCCAATCAACACCAAACGCTTTGGCGATTTTAGTTAAATATTCATTTTTAGCAATTGTATATGTTTTAGTCGCAGGGTCCCAGTTTCCTTTTAACCCACCAGGTGCTGCATCTTCATTCAATAAGTTATCCCATTTCTGTTCCATTTCATATAAAGTTTTACCTTTATCAAATGACATAAGCTCATATATTCTTGAGAAATCTTTTTTGTTAATATTTTCCATATAAATTGTTTTAATTAGTCTTTAGGATAAATTGATGATTTTACCTTAATATGTGGTGGTAGCGGTTCGTATTCCCTTTTTACTCTTTTGTGTGATTTTGGTTCATATTCAGAGTTCAAATCAATCAATCTTGTTTTATATTCATCTCCAGTATCTTTATCTAATAATCTATTAATTACATCATCTATTAATTCCCTACTTATTTTAAATCCAAAATTTGGTAGTGGTGAAGGTTTTGATTCTGTGTCCTCACTTAATAAATTTAAATATTGATTTTGTGATGATTTTATATGATTTTCTAAAATTCGTTGTTTTTCATTTTCATCCACATTAAAAATGTTCTTCATAACTTTTTTTATTATAAATAGTTTGATGATTCAAAAAAAATACACTATACTTGTATCAAATAAAGTAAAAATATGAGTACAATTAAGAACGGTGATACTGTGACCGTAAATTACACAGGAAAATTAGAAGATGGAACTGTATTTGACACATCTTTACAAGAAGGTAGAACTCCTTTAACTGCAACTTTAGGTCAAGGTCAACTTATCCCCGGTTTTGAAAACGGATTAATTGGGATGTCTGTTGGTGAAAATAAGACAGTTGAGATTGAATCAAAAGACGCATATGGTGACCATAACCCTATGATGGTTAATGAAGTTGAAAAGGATAAATTTCCTGAAGGAGTTAAAGAAGGTGACATGCTTCAAGGTATGAGTCCTCAAGGACCTGTAAATGTTAAAGTTTTGGAGGTTAACGAATCAACAGTTAAGATTGATGCTAATCATCCATTAGCTGGTAAAAAATTGTTCTTTGATTTGGAAGTAATATCTGTCAACTAAAAAACAAAACCCCTCAAATCTGAGGGGTTTTTTATAACTTAAAAAAATATTATTACACCTATGCTGGTGTTTTGGTAGTAGTAATTGGAGTTTCAGGAAACGCTTTACAAGCATCAAATGCACTATTGTCTCTAACTAATAATCCATCTTTCATACATTGTCTCAAAGTGTCGCATAATTCTTGATTTGCAACACCTTGTTTAAATGGCATTACAGGATTAATAGCTCTTCCAACTATTCTACACATTTCTGTTGTCACTTTTTTCTGTTGTTTCGCAATTTTAGCTTGTTCTTTAGCTGCTTCAACTGCATTATTTGCATCTTCAGGAGTTTTAATATCTTTATTTTGCTGAACCAAAGGTGCAACTTGTGTATTAGTACTTGTAGCCGCACTTGTTGCCGCCGCAACTGAACCAATAGGTTTCGCATCTATTGATGCCATTTTAGTGTTGTTACTTTTATAAGTTTGTGTTTGAAGCTGTTCAGGAACTTCTTTTCCTGGTCTCCACCCTCCTTTCCAAGCTTTCCACAATAATTGATTATCAGGTCCTTGTCCATTCGAACCAAATCTTTCTTTAACTTGAGCCCAAGTCATACCTAATTTTTCGTTAGCAATGTCTTTTTCAATTAATTGTCTAATAGTAAGTTTAGTATTCGCCGGTTTAGGTAAAATCTTACCATTAGCATCTACAGGTAATGTTTTAGCGTATTCGTCAGTTACAGGACCATATCCAGCATCTAACGCTTCTTGTTGTTTTGCGGTTAATTGTTGGGGGATTTCAGCTCCTGTTGAAACCGCTGAGGGTACTGAGGGTGTCTGTTCAGAAATAACCATACCTCTTTGATATCCAAGCATGTATTTCATTTTATTTAACTCTTCTGATAAAGTTTGTTTGATTTGTCTCATATTAATATTTTTTATATAAATATATTACACAATAAAAAAAGACGAAATACTAAACCAACGGGGTCTATTATAGTTGTCACAGTATAAAACCAAATTTTTTGGTAAATTTTTTTTAGTTAACTTCATAATTAATCTACAAATTTAACATCAATTTTAACATCTTCAGGGTTAAGTATTTTAGTCCTTACAAAAATTTGTGCTGAGAAATACCTCTCGATTTCATTTTTTTGACTATCATTTAATTCAATTTCATTATACTTACTTTTTGGTTTTACAACCGCATTAATCGATATTTTTTTTCCGTCAATACTAATGTTTGTTATTGTGCAGTCTAACGAAATTTTATTAGTTATACCGTTTGTTGTAAAGTTCATAAAATTATAAAATGAAGAATTTAATAAGGTATCACTATGATTATCCATAAACTCCTCAATCCTACGATTTTGTAACTGTTCTTCATTTTTACCGTCCATTAAACTTTGCATATCCTTACTTCTTAAAGGGATGGTGTTGTATATTCCCTTTGAACTTACATTGCTATATTGTCTTTGGGTCGCTCTTGAATATTTTTCAATAACCGAATACCATTTTTCGTTTTTAAATATTAAAATGGGGTACCAGTCATATGAAGTTATAACATATTGGTCAACACCCTGTGCATCTTTATCCCAAAAACCTTTTAAATTACTACCCTCAAATGGCATTTTGGCATATGCAAATTTTCCAGCGCTAACATTTGTTGTTTTTACTCTTGGAAATTGGTTTTTATCAATAAATTCTTCGGGTCTAATGTTTTCAAAATCACCGTTTTCTCTATAGTTTAAAGTGTATAAATAATAAAACATTTCCGCATCTTTTGGGTCCTTTCTAACTGATAATAATCTGTCCCTAAAAAATTGTATTACACTTTTTTTAGTTTTGAGTTCTTTTCTTTTTGAGTATAACAATTTAAACAACGCGATTATTTCAGGACGTAAAATTTTATTTGTCTCTTCGTTAATTATTTTTTTTATTAAATCCCTCATATCATATAAATATGGGGATTTGTCGTATATTTGCAATATGAATATTTTCTTTTTGGATTGGGATACTGAAAAATGTGCAAAGTACCACTGTGATAAACACGTGGTTAAAATGATTTTGGAAACTGCTCAGTTATTATGTGGAGCCCACCATGTTACCCACCAAGCACCCACCAAGCACCGTACAAGTACCGTACAAGTAACCGACCAAGTACCGTACAAGTTATCACACAAAAATCATCCTTGTGCAATTTGGACACGTGAGTCACTGTCTAACTATTTGTATCTTTGTGAACTTGGTTTGGAACTTTGTAAAGAATATACTTACCGATATGGTAAGCGTCACAAATCACAGGATGTTATTGAGTGGTGTGTAACAAATAAAGTAAATATTTGTGACAAAGGATTCACATCACCACCAAAGGCAATGCCTGATGAGTACAAAGTATTAGATGTTGTTGAATCTTATCGAAACTACTATCGTGGTGCAAAATCAGGGTTCGCAGTATGGAAAAATAGGGAAGTCCCTGAGTGGTATATGTCTTGATAAAATTTGTTAACTTATTATCATTTCAAAGTTATGAAATCAATTATTGCAGTTAATAATTTAGGGTATATTGGGTTAGATAATAAACTCCTATGGAAGTCCGCACAGGATATGTCACACTTCGTTAAAATGACCATAAATCAACGATTGTTGGTTGGGTATAATACGGCTCAGGATTTACCTAAACTCAAGAATAGAACCATTATAGTTGATAATAGGGATGAATTAATTACCGATGTTGATTGGTGTATTGGGGGTAAAAAAACATATGAGAAATATGCTCCTCATTTTACTGAATTACACATTTCTCATATAGATAATAACGATATTGGAGATATAATGTTTCCTGATTTTAAAAACTTAAATCCAAATTGTAAAATTTTTAATTATTATTTTAAGTAATTAGATGTCGCCCCTGTTAAATTTGTCTCTGACATCAATTGCCCTTCTTCCAGTTCTACCACATTTAGCTCTTTTGATGTTTGGTTTTCTTCCTCTACCTTTACCTCTTCTTCTTTGTTCGGTAACCTCACCACCTTCACTTTCAACCGCAGCCAATAAACCAGCACCAATTATTGCAGCTTGGTCTCTAAGGGTCTTCTCTGGTATTTGTAACCCACCAACAGATTGTCCCTGTAAAACATCCCCAATTGCACTTTCCAATTCTGTAGTTGTTCCCAAATTATTAAAGAAATCAAAAACTTTTGATAGAATCCCTGTGGTATCATTATCAGGAACACACATTGGATTATCACCTGCATTTACATAATCTCCGATGTTAAATTGTGCTCCGTTATCTTTCAAAATGTCTTGAGTTAATGACATAATATTTGAAACATCAACTTTTGGTTGGACTTCTGGCGCTTCGTTAATTTTTGATTTTAAAAATCTTTTTTCTAATCTTTCATTAGCCTCTGAAAGATGTCTTCTTTTACTAAAACTTGTATTCATTTTTTTTATTTTGTTTGGTTTATTAAAATCTACCTTTAATAAATACTTCAATTACTTCAGGAATTTTTGTACAAATGTGAGGTTCTCCTTTAGAATTCACACAATCAATATATGGTAAATTTTTAATGTATTTTTTAAGGTATCCAGGACCTTTTTCAAGCATAGATACGACATACTCTCTACTATAAAGTTTATCAGAGTCATATCCCTCGTTTATTACTCGTTTGATTAATGAAATCAATTGAGTTTCAGTCAATTTTATTTTTTTTTCCATATTGTAATGCGACATCATAACTGTCAAGTGTATACCCAATGGTGTTAACCAATTTTTCAAGTTCTTCTTTTATATCTTTAAAATTTGAATGGTCTCCGTATCCTATATTCATAAATTTTAACCTAACTAACGGTCTTTCAGAGTCAAATCCAAAATCGCAATTTCCGCCATATTCTTTATCTATAATATCCTTAATATCTTTTTCAATATTATCCAAATATTCGTAATTTTTTAATTGGAATGCAAAATAATAATGTTTTTTTATGTTAAAGAATTGCTCAGCATCCCCTAAAATTCCTTCAAATTTACGAGTATAATCTGTGGGTAGAATAAATCCTGTTCTTTTGGGTCTATCGGGAACTAAACTTTTTCTATATTTTTCATCATAAGAGCCTGAATTCTTATCCATCTTGGCACAATCAACATATAAAGTGATAAATTCATCTTTATTATCATCACTTTTATAAATTCTAAAATCATATTCAGGATTTTTGGATTTGATTTGCATCCAATGTAATATAGCCCTTTCTTTACTATCCATATGTAATAAATATGAGTTAAAATAAAAAACCCCTCTGATGTGAGGGGTTGTATAATATTATTAATCAACTATATCTTCCTTATCCGCACCTGCGTTCGTAAAAGCTCTAGTTGTTTCTTTACCCCATATCCCGTCAGGTGTAACACCATAGTATTTTTGCTTTTGTTTTACAAGTTCTTTTGTTTTTTGACCGTACACCCCGTCACATTTTTCCCAATTATCCCCACACCCATCTCCAGTTCCAATGTTTCCACTTCCACCTGGAGTAATATGCCACTGAATGTATTTTACAACAGGTCCTTTCGCCCCAATATTACCAATTTTATTCTTATTGAAAACCGCATCTATTAGTCCATCGACATTGTCTGGTCCGTCATCTTCAGTAAAATAACCGCTGCCACGTTTTGACATTCCGGCTTTTTGATTAAAAATAATTTTCGAGCCATCCCAAGACCATTTACCCGCTCTGACTGTATCATCATCATCAAACCACTTCTGTTTATATGTTCCGTCACTTTTAATTTCCAAAGTTGCGTTATTGTCGGAGTCAAGTGTAGCTCTAACCCATTCATAATTATTCCATATTCCTTGGGTATCATATGTCCATCCAGTACTCCAATCCTCAGCATTTGTATCAATAAAGTGTTGTTTGGCGTCCTCCCATCCTGAAACTTCAGATTTCATCCAACTAAAAATTACTTTAGAACCATTCCAAGACCAAGTTCCTGTATGAACAGGAGCGCTTCCATCTCCTTTATGTTCCATAGCGTTTCCATTATTTTGGATTTCCATCCAATTCCCTTGGTAATTTTTATATTTGGCATACTTATATTCAGGGTCTGACGTTGGCCAAACTCCAATATTTCCGTCTGTTTGTGATTTAACCCAATCTTTAGCATCTTCCCAATTTGCAACATCTGCAGCCATTGCTTCAAACAACATTTTGCGAACTTTATTATGCATTCCCAAAATTCTTTGTTTTTCTGATTCTGATATTAATAGTTTCATAATTTTATTTTTTTATTATAAATATATTGTTTATTAACATTTACCAGCATATGGACGGATATCCACGTATATTCCAAATTTTTCTATAACAAAATTTTTGGCAATTCTTATAATATCATTTAATTGGTCTTTTCCACCAAAACCAGCCGGACCCATAACTGTTTTAACCCACTGACTATCAATTTTAAGTGAAATCACAGGATAATCTTCAATATCTTCAGAATGTGGATACTCAAACTTACAAATCTCATATGTATCTGCAAATTGGTTGTTCAAATCAGAAATAATCTGTTTTGAAAAAACCTTAAACTGACTTTCGGATATTAAAAATTTCATTATTTATATAAATATTAATATCTTTTTTATTCTTCTATAAAATACAAGTTAATTAATTGATTCATAGATAATCCCAATTTTTCAATACCGATTATTTGCATAAATTCAGATTGGTCTATATGGTTACCCATTTGGTTCATAAAAAAATAACTTTTACCTTGTTCCTGATATAACCATTTAAATCCTCCAATATCAATAAGGAACATTGGACCATATTCATTCATATACATATTGGAGACCCAACTTGTTAAATAATTATCAAAACTCATTGGTATGTCATATCTTGATTGAACTAACTCAATCTTACCTGACAGGTCAACTCCAAACTTATCTTTGATGAAATTTTTTAATTTTGATTCAGTTATTAATATTTTCATCTTGATTATTGGTTATTGTCCACCCCATATAAGAAACTAGAATAATAATCATCGTCATCACCACAATCAATTCTTCCAGTTTCATAATTAAAATTTATTCTGTCTAAATATGCGTTTGAGAGATACTTACGAATAAATTCAAATAGTTCCTCATTAAAATATGCACCTTCGGAAAAAAGTCCATCATAAGTATATTCTCTAATTACACGATTGGTTGTTCCATCCAAAATATCTCTAACCCAACCTTCCCACCTATTATAATCACAGGGGTGGTGGTCATTAATTTCGTCCTCAAATAATTCTGAGATATATTCAATCATCACAGGGTCGTTTGTCCTTCTTCTAAATCTAATTAAATCGGTGTTCATATATTAATAAATATATGTCATTTCAAACTAAATCTAACAGGAATTGTCATTTTCAATGCCACAGGATTACCATTCATTTTCGCAGGTTCAAACTTACCAAGTTGTTTAACAGCATTAATTGCACATTGCCCAAACTTTTCACTTTCCTCACAAGGTCTCAAAACACTTACATCAGAAACATAACCATTAGTGTTCACCACAAATGTTACATATAACATACATTCAATACCAAACGTTTTTTCTTTTTCAGGATAAACAATATGTTTGGCCAAATCATAATACAAATCCCCATTATATTTTGGCATTTCTTCGGCAAATGTAAATACCTTTTCAACTTCCTTCTTAACCTCAACAACAGTTGTCAAATCACCAACAACATATTCAGAACTATCGTCAGAATTATCATAACCAATTTTTTGTCTCCACATTTCATCAACACTTTTAAGGTTATCAAACACATCATCTTCCGTAACTTCAATTTCTGTAAATTTTACGTTAGAACGAAATGAAGATTTTTTTTCAGGTATCTCAACTTTTTTTGGTTCAATTACTTCTTTTGGTTTTTCTTCAATTGGTTTGATAAAATATTCGGTAGTTGTAATTAATACATCAGAGTTAACAATTTCATTGGACATCATTAACATTGGTGTCATTAATAATAGTGAAAATAGTGTTGATACAACGAATGTTGCAAACATTAAATGTTTTGGGTAATTTACCCGGAGTGTGTAGGCTCCGTAATCCTTTACGCGACCCTCAAAAATTAAATCTAAATATTTTTTCATAACCTTTTTTTCTTCTGTACAGGTAAGAAGATAAAAGGTTCATTTTTTACCAATCAATTCCAGGACCAAAAGTCCTTTCATCAATTATTTCATTCTCAATTAATTTTATTCTTGGAAAATGAGATTTAATTCTGAACTGAATCTCATGTAAAGTATTTTCAAATTCATGTCTTGCGTAGTTTATATATATGTTCACGTAAACCATCAATCTTTTATCTTTTTCAATCCTATCCACTATGATTTTTTTTATTGCACCAATTTCGTGTAACTCATCCATTTCACCCATACCCCATTCTTCACTGTCTTCTCTAATACCATCCAAAGCAAAATTAATTGCCGTTTGGATTGGTTTTATTAATGAGTTGACTTGGGATTCTGTTATTAGGTATTTCATATTAATTAAGCCGTTGGATAATTAGGTCCTGAAGTCGCAGATTGTTTATTATTTTGGTTCATTACATATTCGTTTTTCCAATCATTATATAATCCATATAAACTTTTGTCCCATATAATAAAATTATAACATTTTTTCAATATCGGATAATTTAAAAGGACCGATTACATTTTCTTTATACATAACATTTGTATCAATACCTTTTGGGGGTTTTATAAAATAAATCGAATTTCCATCAAACAATAATCTAATGTCTTTGATACCATTAATATAATATTTTATTTCACCTGATTCACCAAAACCATAATAATTTTCCAATTTAAGAATTGAGTTATATAATTTATCGGGAATTGTTGAATTGACGTATCCTTTGGTTTCCCAATCAAAGGATGATTGTTCTTTGATAACCTTTTTGATTAAATTTATTAATTGTTGTTCAGATAATCTTATTTTTTTCATATTTATAAATACTATGTAAAGTTTAATTTTAAAATCTCATAAACTTTATCAGGTAAATTTTTATAGTCGGAAAATATCACAGATTCAACCTTATCAAAACTATCCTCACTTACAATAATTTGTCCAACAGATATAAACGGAAAACATCTTATTTGTTCAAAACAAAACATATTATCAGAATAATGAACATTTAACAATATTTTTGATTTTCTAATAACTTTATCTCTCTCATCTCCAAACAATTCATCCCTATACCCAATTATTTTTACACTAATACCTTTTTCTCTAATTTTTTGAACAATCTGTTCTCTTCTATCATTCATCCATCCCACAATACAAACATCATAATCATAAGTATTATCAATATTATATGACATTAATTTTTCACGGTATTCATCCCACGCAACCATTTTAATAAATTTAGTTTTGGTAATTCCAAATTTATTTAAAATAAAAATATTATAATCACTAAATGTCCATATTTCATGAATACTATCAGTTTTCAAACTGTTTATATATGAATAATTTTCAGAGCCACTACATTCAGTTAATTGCTCAGTCATAAAAAATATGTGTTTTTCATTACTAAATGAATTTTTAACATGTATTGGGTAATCGGCAATTGGGCATTTATCACTCCTTAAAAACCCATTTAATTCAATAAAATGTGGAAAATCTTGGCAATAGACAATATTCATATTAATAAATACTAATTATTACGGCAATTATCCAACCATTCCAAATAAAACCCAATTGCGACAATAATATTCATACCAATTGAGCTCCACAATTCAATGACATCATCATAAACATTTAAACTTAAATGAACGTGCCCAACAACCCAAAATGGTATTGATAAATTGGATGCAATCCAAGTTAATGTAAATTTAAGAAATTTCATCAGGTTTGTATTCAAGAGGAACCGGATTAGTAAAGTTTATATCATACTCCTCAAGTTCTTTCTTGTATTTATCAAGTGTTTCACGAGTAAAAAAAGGTTTAAACTTTGGTTGAAGGTGATACGAAAAATTTTCTCGGTTTTCCCACTCTTCAAGTTCTTTTTCCATTTCAGGAATTGTATTTTTCAGATAGTCCCATTCTTTCCAAGCATTATATTCTTCTTCAGACTTAATGTGAAACACGTTTCCATAATTATACATATTCAAATCAGGGTTGGTGGTATAAACATCCACAATACCCTCTTCACCATCATAATGAATACATAATTGATTTACGGAATACGAATTTTGATGTTTCTCAGTCCAGTTTCTACCATAAGAGCGAACTTTACATATATACAAAAATCCATCAGGTGTGGAATTAAGATAAGATTCAATCTTGTTTTTTAACTCAACAAGTTCTTCAAAAGTGTAATTAGATAAATTCATAGGACAAATATAAAACAAAAAACCCCATCAAACAAATGAATGGGGTTATTTTTTTAATGGTGGATATTATAATTTACACCACCCAAGACATACCTTACCAAAAGTAATCTTTTGAACTAATTTACAGATAAATGTTTTCATAATACTATAAATATTAATTAGGATATATTAT
>Ga0172372_10011664_pt1 | contig 11144 bp, 12 predicted proteins | sample LakKiv5m_2_FD_114544 | JGI IMG/M metagenome (GOLD analysis project Ga0172372, IMG submission 114544) | Freshwater microbial communities from Kabuno Bay, South-Kivu, Congo - kab_092012_9.5m | ecosystem: Environmental > Aquatic > Freshwater > Lake | place: Democratic Republic of the Congo... | reverse complement strand
TCGAACCGGAAGCCGGGTTCGACCGAGGTCGACGGTCCGGAGCGAGGCACGTCGAGCACCATCTGCTCGGCGAGCAGGTCCCACGCGCGCTGCTGGCGGTCGTTCAGCCGCCCGCCGCGTCGGGTGAACGAGACCGGCTCGGTACGGAAGGTCCCGTCGGTCGAGACGGCAGGATCTGGACGCCTCTCGGCCGGTTCGGGCATGTTGCGCACCCTATCGAGGCCGTCACGATGACCTCATGACGACCGACCCGATCGTGCCCGACGACAAGGACTGGACGTGGGTGCTGCGCGAGCCCTGCCCGGAGTGCGGCTTCGTGGCCGCCGACGTCGACCCCGCCACCGTCGGGCCGTCGATCGCGGGCCACGTCGAGCGGTGGGAGGCGGTGCTGCGCCGCGAGGACGTCGGTGAGCGCCCGGCGCCGGATCGTTGGTCGGACGTGGAGTACGCGTGCCACGTGCGGGACGTCTTCACGGTGTTCGCCGGGCGCATCGAGCAGATGCTGCGGGACGACCCGGCCCATTTCGCCAACTGGGACCAGGACGCCGCCGCGATCGAGGGCGACTACGCGCACGCCGTGCCGGCCGAGGTCGCGGTCGGTCTGGCCGCAGAGGGAGGTCGCCTGGCGACGGCCCTCGCGCGGGTCACCGGTGCCGACTGGCAGCGACGCGGCCTGCGCTCGAACGGCTCGGAGTTCACGACCGCGACCCTGACGCAGTACCTCCTGCACGACCTCGAGCACCACCTCGTCGACGTCGACGCCTGAACGACTCCGCGCCGAGTCAGCAGCAACGCGCTCGGACCTTTCGCTCTCCGCAGTACTACGCAATCCGTGGTACTGTCCATCGCATGGATGCCACACAGCTCCTCAAGGGAGTGCTCGACGTCGCCGTGCTGGCGGTCGTCGAGGCCGACGACGGATACGGGTACGACGTCGTGCGCCGCCTGCGTGCGGCAGGTCTGGACGACGTGGGCGACGCGTCGGTCTACGGCACGCTGCGTCGGCTCTACTCCGCCGGTGCGCTCACGTCCTACGTCGTGCCCTCCGAGGAGGGTCCGCACCGCAAGTACTACGGCATCACCGACCAGGGCCGCACGATGCTGGGCCACCAGCGCAAGGTGTGGGCCGAGTTCGCCACGACCATGACCGATCTCCTGACCCCGGAGGCAGCAGCATGACCACGACCGTCCCCGCCGAGATCGCGTCCTTCGCGGCCGGCGTCCGTGCCGCGCTCGCCGACCTCCCGCAGGAGGAGGTCGAGGAGCTCACCGAGGGTCTCGAGGCCGACCTGGCCGAGGCGTTCCGCGAGGACCTCGCCCGCGAGCTGGGCGACCCCGCGGTCTACGCCGCCGAGCTGCGTGCCGCCGCAGGTCTCCCCGCGCCCGTCGCTGACGGCGAGACCCGCGCCGGCCTCGTCGCCTCGGGCATCGACACGGTGCGCGCCTTCGGGCGCGACGTCCGCGCGTTCGTCGCCGACCACCCGGGCCTCGCGAAGGTCGTCGCGTTCGTCGTCTCGCTGCGGCCCGCGTGGTGGCTCGTGCGCGCCTGGGCGGCGTGGGTGTGCCTCGACGCCGTCGTCGGGTTCGGCGGACTCCTGCTGCTCGTGGCCCTGGCGGCCGGCAGCGTCTGGCTGGGTCTGCGGACGTGGCCCGGCTGGTTCTCCGGCGTCATCGTGGTCGGCAACGTGGTCGCCGCCGTCGTGGTGCTCGGCATGGCGGCGTCGTTCCCGGCCTCCCTGTCGTCGGGGTACGCCGACGAGTCCTTCGACTACGCCGAGGACCTCACGGGCGTCTACCTGGACGGGCAGCAGGTCACCAACATCTTCGCCTACGACGCGGCGGGGCAGCCGCTCAGCGACGTGCAGCTGTTCGACCAGGACGGCAACCCCCTGGCGACGTCGGTCGACGGCGGCAACGGCTGCCTCGACGCCGACTGCCTGACCAACGGGCTCTGGCTGCCGATGCAGCTCGTGACGGGCCAGGACGTCTTCAACGTCTTCCCGATGACGATGGTCGAGGCGCGCTGGGACGAGCACGGCAACCTCGTGCCCGTGTCGGGCGCCCGGCCGACCGAGCGCGTGGCGCCGTTCCTGCAGGTGCCGGCGCTCCAGCCTCCCGCGACCGACACCGTGCCCAGCCCCTGAGCGGGGGTTGAGCGGATCCGATCCACAGAGTTCACACAGTCGGGATATAAAACGGTGTGCTAGGCGTTGTAGTCTGTGTAACCATCAGGCTCGGCCATGCGAGCCGACATCCCGGAGGGATCCATGCACAGCTCGAACCCCGTGTTCTCCCGCAGCGACGGCTTCAACGGCCGCCCGTCGGCGGCGGTCCAGACGGATCCGTCGCAGTGGACGATCGACACCAGCGGCCAGCCCGCTGCACCCGGCTACGCGCCGCCGGCCGCCGCCTCGGACCGGATGACGGTCGAGTCGGTCGTCGAGAAGACCGCCCTGACGCTGGGCGTGCTCACCGTCGCGGCCGCGGTCACCTGGTTCATGCTGGGTGACGTCACCGCGACGCAGCAGAACCTGCAGAACGCGCAGATGGCCGCCTTCGGTGGCGCGATCATCGGTTTCGGTCTGGCCATGGTCAACTCCTTCAAGCGGGTCGTCAGCCCCGCGCTCGTGCTCGCCTACGCGGCGGCCGAGGGTGTGCTGGTCGGTGCCTTCTCGAAGGTCATCGCCTCCTGGATCGGCGACGCGTCGATCGTGTTCCAGGCCGTGCTCGGCACGTTCGTCGCCTTCGCCGGCACGCTCGCCGCGTACAAGTTCCTGAACATCCAGGTCACCGACAAGTTCCGCAAGGTCGTCGTGATCGCGGGCATGAGCATCGTCGGCGTCCTGCTGGTCAACATGATCCTGTCGTTCACCGGCGTCCTGGAGTCGGGCGGCCTGCGCGGCTTCAACACGCTGGGCCTCGTCGTCTCGATCGGCCTGGTCATCCTCGGCACGTTCTTCCTGATCCTGGACTTCGACTTCGTCGAGAAGGGCGTCCAGGCGGGCCTGCCGCAGCGTGAGTCCTGGCGGGCCGCCTTCGGCCTGACGGTCACGCTGATCTGGATCTACCTCGAGATGCTGCGCATCCTCGCGATCCTGCGTGGCGACTGATCTCAGCCCCTGACGAGAACGCCCCCCGACCGGGATCCGGTCGGGGGGCGTTCTGCGTGCGCCGAGCCGTCAGGCCTGACGGCTCAGGACCGCGGCAGGTTGTCGAAACGGTTGAGGAAGGCCGCCATCTGCTCGCGCAGGACGGGCGCCGACGGCTGGAACGAGCGGGTGCCGTTGCCGTTGTCGTAGCCCGTCGTGACACCCGTGGAGGCGAGCCAGACGATCTCCCGGTAGAACGTGTGGCTGGTCGCGACGTCGGTGAACGGCGAGGTCGCCGGGACGTCGACGTCGGGCGAACCGTAGAGGCGGTAGAGGAACGCGGCCATCTGCTCGCGCAGCACCGACTGCGACGGGCGGAACGTCAGGACGCCGTCCTGCGTGTACCCCGTCGTGATGCCGGTCGACGCGAGCCACTGGATCTCGTCGTAGAACGTGTGGCTGGTCGCGACGTCCGCGAAATCGGTCGGCGTGACCTCGTCACCGATCTCCGGGCCGGTGTACCGGAAGAGGAAGGCCGCCATCTGCTCACGCAGCACCGGCTGCGAGCCGCGGAACGACGTCGTGCCGTTGCCGTTGTCGTAGCCGGTCGTGATGCCGCGGCCCGACAGCCACGAGATGTGGCTCGCGAACACGTGGTTCACCGGCACGTCGTTGAACGGCGCCAGGCACGCGACGATCGGGATGTTCTGGAACGACGGACCCCAGGTGAAGTTCCCGTAGTCGTCCGTGGTGTACGTGACGAACTGGAACGTGCTGCCGTAGAACCCCAGGCGGATCGCGTCGCCGGCGTCGGGGAAGCCGTAGTTGTCCCCCGGGAACCAGTAGGCGCCGTGCGAGTCCTGCACGTAGCCGTTGCTCGACCACTCGAGCTCGGCGTCGCTGGTCTTGGCGCTGATGACGATGCTGTTGCCGCAGTCGCCGGTGTCCCAGCGGAAGTAGGGGTCCTCGCCGGTCGCGGCCTGGGCGGAGGGTGTCGCGGTGACGACGAAGGCTGCCGCGACCAGCGCGACGACCCGGGCGGCCAGCGGCCTGCCGAGCTTCATGTGTGACTCCTGTGGATAGTGGATGAGCCGACAGGTTAAGTCGGCTCCCCACCAGGTGGAGTCGGATCAGGTCGAGATGGTTCGAAGGGACTACCGCAGGCGGCGCATCACGGCGGCCCAGCGGCCCGTGCGCCGCACCTCGGTGCCGGACTGCTGCGCGGCCTGCTCGGCGGCCTCCTCGACCGGCATGACCTCCTCGGTGGCCCCGTCCCGGTCCTCGTGCGGCTCGCTGCGGCGCTCGTGCACCGCGTCGGCCAGCGACGGCAGGAGCGCGCCGGCCATGCCGGCATAGCCGGAGGCCGACGGGTGGAAGCGGTCGTCACCGAACATCAGCTCGTGCTGCTCGGAGAACATCGGACCCAGCAGCGAGCCGAGCGAGACGGTGCGGGCGCCGGCCTCGATCGCACCGACGGTCTGCTTGCGGGCCATCCGGCGGCTCTGCAGACGGGCGATGCTGCGCAGCGGCTCCATGAGCGGCTTGACGGTGCCGAGGTCGGGACACGTGCCCACGACGACGTCGGTGCCGGCACCGACGAGGCGACTGATGGCGACCTGGAGCGCGCCCACGGCGTCGCTCATGGACTTCAGGTGGGTGACGTCGTTGGCGCCGACGACGATCACGGCGACATCGGCGTCGAAGTCGATGCCGCGGTCGACCTGATCGGCCAGGTCGGTGCTCTCGGCGCCGACGACGGCGACGCTGCGCACCTCGACGGGACCTTGCACGAGCTGGGCGAGGCCCCACCCGAGGATCGCCGGCGGGGTCGTCAGCTGGGTCTTCATGCCGTAGCCGACGGCCGCCGAGTCGCCCAGGACGAGCAGTCGGACGGGGTCGCCGCCGAGGTTGTCGCCGTAGATGCCGTCGGGCGAGGGCGGCCGCTCCTCCGTGACGCCGATCAGACGCCGGGCCAGGACGGTCTCACCGAACAGGAAGCCGAGGGAGGCCCCCACGGCTCCGGCGGTGCCGAGGGCGGTGGTGGCGGCGGCGCGACGACTCAGGCCCATGGACTCCAGGGTAGTGACCGGGGACGACGCCCGGGTGTTGGTGCCATGGCCGATCATGGGTGACATGGCTGACACCGTCCCCAATCTCCGTGATCTCGGCGGCATCGCGATCGACGGGGGCGTGGTGGCCCCTGCGCGACTGCTCCGCAGCGCAGCCCCGGCCGTCGGCGATGCCGCTCCGCTGGGCGTCGTGTGGCCTCCCGTCACGGTCGTCGACCTCCGCTCGGCCAGCGAGATCGAGCCGGACCACCCGCTCGCCGAGCACGCCACGATCCACCGGGCGCCGTTGCTCGGGGCCCTGCGGCCCGGCGCCGCGCTGCCGACCGACCTGCCAGGCCTGTACGTGCGGGTCGTCGACGACGCGGCGCCGCTGCTCGTCGAGGTCGTCCGTGCCATCGCCACGTCGCCCGGGCCCGCCCTGGTGCACTGCGCGGCGGGCAAGGACCGCACGGGCATCTCGGTCGCCCTCGCCCTGCTCCTGGTGGGCGCCGACCCCGACGACGTCCTGACCGACTACCTCGAGACGTCCAAGCACCGGGAGGCGATCGACGCCCGCCTGACCCGTGCGCCCGGGCACGAGCACCGCGTCACCCTGCCTGCCTCGTTCTACGAGACGCCGGCGGAGGCGATCACGGGTGTCATCGATGCGTGGGACGCCCACGACGGTGGCCTGCACGGCTGGTTCGCGGCCGCAGGGGGTACCGACGACGACCTGTTCCGTCTCCACGGTCACCTCCGCGGTGACACGATGGGGGCATGAGCGCGTTCTCCGCCGACCAGAGACCGACCGCCGAGACGCTGCAGGCGCGGGACGTGCCGTTGGGCGGGATCCGCGGACTCACGGTGCACCGCACCTTGCCGCACCGCTCGCGCCCGACGATCGGGGCGTGGTGCTTCGCCGACCACTTCGGTCCGACCGACCACCGCATGACGGTGCTGCCGCACCCGCACACGGGCCTGCAGACGGTCACCTGGCCGATGGCCGGACGCATCCGCCACCGCGACAGCCTGGGCTCCGACGTCGTGCTCAAGCCCGGTGAGCTGAACCTCATGACGTCAGGCGACGGCGTCTCCCACTCCGAGATCAGCGATCCCGACGACCCGACTCCGATGGCGGGGGTGCAGCTCTGGGTCGCCCTGCCCGAGTCCCGTCGGCTCGGTCCGGCCGACTTCGAGCACGTGCCCGACCTGCCGACGGTCGAGGGTCGCGGATGGGACGGGGTCCTGGTGGTGGGCGACTTCGCGGGGCAGTCCTCGCGAGCCCGCGTGTACACCCCGCTCGTCGGCGTGCAGATCTCGCTGCGTGAGCCCGGCGTCGTGCTCGACCTCGACCCGGGCTTCGAGCACGGCGTGCTGGCCCTCGACGGGCCCGTCACGGTCGACGGCACCGAGGTCGGCCACCGCGACCTGCGCTACCTCGAGCCGACGAGTCAGGTGCGGCTGGACGGGCCGGGCACCACGGTGCTGCTGCTGGGTGGTGAGCCGTTCACGGAGAAGCTCGTCATGTGGTGGAACTTCATCGGCCGCGACCACGACGAGATCGTCGAGGCGCGCGAGGACTGGATGAGCCGACCGGTCGGGGGTCGTTACGGGCGCGTGGACGGACACGGCGAGGAGTTCATTCCGGCCCCCGACCTGCCGAACACCCGGCTCAGGCCGCGGGTCCGGCTCAAGACCTGACCGGACGGGCCCTCGACGTACGTTGTTGTATCGGGATACCGTGGGTATCGGAAGATGTGACGCGGGACACCGAGGAGAGAACATGAGCTGGATCAACGGCAAGGTCGCCGTCGTAACGGGAGCTGGATCGGGCATCGGACGGGCGCTCGCGCTCGAGCTGGTGCGCCGCGGTGCGACGATCGCGATCAGCGACGTCGACGTCGCGGGTCTGGAGGCCACCGTCGAGCAGGTCAAGGCTCTCGGTGGAACGGTGCGGAGCGACGTCGTCGACGTGTCGCAGCGCGAGATCGTCGAGCGGTACGCCGACGAGGTCGCCGCCGACCTGGGCCGCGTCAACCTCGTGATCAACAACGCCGGCATCGCGTACTTCGGCAACGTCACCGAGATGCCCTACAAGGACCTCGAGCGGGTCATGGACGTCGACTTCTGGGGCGTCGTCAACGGCACCAAGGCGTTCCTGCCGCACCTGGAGGCCTCCGGTGACGGTCACGTCGTCAACATCTCGAGCGTCTTCGGTCTGTTCGGGGTCCCGTCGCAGAGCGCTTACAACGCCGCGAAGTTCGCGGTGCGCGGGTTCACCGACTCGCTCGCGATGGAGATGAAGATGGCCAAGAAGCCGGTCTCGGTCACGTGCGTCCACCCCGGCGGCATCAAGACCAACATCGTCCGCAACGCGACCTCGGTCGAGGAGCGAGCCGACCAGAAGGGCGACATCAGCGCCCGCTTCGACAAGGTGCTCGCCCGCACGACCCCGGCCAAGGCGGCCAACGTCATCCTGGACGGCGTCGAGAAGAAGAAGGTGCGGGTCCTGATCGGCGCCGACGCCAAGGTCATCGACGCCTTCTTGCGCGTCGCCGGCCCTCGGTACCAGGGCGTCGTGCGCTGGGCCTCGGGCAAGTCCGGGATCTGACGATGCGCAACGACTGGGGCGGGCAGAGCTTCCCGCACCCGCCTGGCCGTCTCCCGATCGTGGGGGACGGGCGGTCGGTCGACCCGTCCCGGCCGTTGCACAGCATGATCGGCCACGCGGCACGGCTGCGGGAGCCGATCTTCGAGATCCAGGTCTTCGACCAGAAGTTCGTGTTCGTCGCCGGTGCCGCGCTCGCCGCCGAGATGTGCGACGAGCAGCGCTTCGGCAAGGCGCTCTCGCCCGCGCTCGAGGCGCTGCGCGACTTCGCCGGCGACGGCCTGTTCACGGCGCACAGCGAGGAGCCCAACTGGCGGCTCGCCCACGACCTGCTGCGCCCGGCGTTCACCCGCGGGGCGATGCAGTCGTACCACCCGATCATGCTGGAGACGCTGGCCGACCTGTTCGCGTACTGGGAGCGGCTCGACGGCCCGGTCGACGTCTCACGCGACATGACCAAGCTGACGCTCGAGACCTTGGCGCGGGCCGCGCTGAGCCGCGACTTCGCCTCGTTCGAGGGCACCGAGCCGCACCCGTTCGTCGCGGCCATGATCACGGCGCTCACGAGCAGTCAGCGCGTCGCGACGCTCAGCGGGGCTCCGGGCAGTCGCCTGGCGCTCCGGAAGATCCGCAAGCGCCAGCGGGAGGCGCAGGCCTACGTCGACGTGCTGCTCGACGACATCATCGCCGAGCGCCGCGCGCAGCCGCCGTCGGAGCACGACCTGCTCGGCATCATGCTCAACGCGCGCCATCCCGAGACCGGCGAGCAGCTCGATGACACCAACATCCGGCACCAGATCCTGACGTTCCTCGTCGCCGGGCACGAGACGACGTCGGGGGCGTTGTCGTTCGCGCTGTTCTACCTGAGTCGTGATCCCGAGATCCTGGCCGCCGCGCACGCGGAGGCCGACGAGGTGCTGGGTGCCGACCGCGACGCCGAGCCGACGTTCGAGCAGGTCGCGCGGTTCCGCTACCTGCGGCGCGTGCTCGACGAGGCGCTGCGGCTCTGGCCCACGGCGCCCGCGTTCGGCCGGTCGCCGCGCGAGACCGTGACGCTGTCGACGGGGCACGTCATGCGGCCCCAGGACTGGGCCATCGTGCTGTTGCCCGCGATGCACCGGGACACCACGGTCTGGGGCGAGGACGCCGCCGACTTCGACCCGGACCGGTTCCTGCCGGAGCGCTCACGGGGCCGCATGCCGCAGACGTACAAGCCGTGGGGCACCGGCGAGCGTTCGTGCATCGGGCGTCAGTTCGCCCAGCACGAGTCGATCCTGGTGCTCGCGCGGCTCCTGCACCGCTACGAGATCACCGGCGACCCGGACTACGAGCTCGACATCGCCGAGCGGCTCACCATCGTGCCGAAGGGCTTCGAGCTGCGGCTCACCCCGCGCACGCCCCAGGCGCCGGCGGAGGGTGCTCCCGCCGGGGAGCCGGGCGACGGGGTCGTGGCCGACGCCGGCGGCGGGCCCGGCGTGTGCCCGTTCTCGGGCGCCTCGACGTCGGGCGCCGACGCGACGCGCTGACGGGTCGGGTCAGGACGTCCGCAGCCTGGCTCGCGAGTCCTGGTGATCGTCCGTCGTCGACCCGTTCGACGGCAGGCTCGGCACGGCCTCGCTGGCGGGCCGACCGGCTCAGGCCGACCCGGTCGCGTCGACCGGACCGAAGGACGTGCTGCCGTCCTCGCCGATCGTCCAGTCGGGGTTGTGGGCGACTTCCCACAGGTGGCCGTCGGGGTCCTGGACGTAGCCGGAGTAGCCGCCCCACTCGGTCGCCCTCGGCAGCTTCGTGACGCTCCCACCGGCTTCACCGGCCCGGGCGACGACGTCGTCGACCTCCTGGCGCGAGCGCGTGTTGTAGGCCAGGGCGAATCCTGCGAACCCGGTCGGGGCGTCGGGCAGGCCCGCATCGGCGGCCAGCGCGGCGCGTGACCAGATCGCCAGCACCAGCCCCGGCAGCTGGTAGAACGCCACCTCGTCCTCGGTGTTGCCCCGACGCCAGCCGAGTCCGTCCTCGTAGAACGCACGGGAACGGGCCAGGTCGGCCACGCCGAGGGTCACCAGACTCAGTCGCTGCTCCATGCGTCCACGCTACGACGACCGCGTCAGGCAGGCTCGCCCGCCTCCCGCCCACGAGATGTGTGCGCCACGGCACCGGGACAGGCCCCGCGACGGTGCGGGAGCGCACACGTCGCGGGGCCTGGGCGGTGGATCAGGCCTGGCTGATCTCGATCTTCGTCGGCTCGGTGCCGGCGTAGACGCCCGCGACCCGGACGCTCAGAACGCCCCGGTCGTAGTGGGCGCTGACCGCGTCGGCACCCACGTGGGCGGGCAGGCCGAAGCTGCGGCGGAAGCGGCCGTACCGGACCTCGCGGATCGACCGCGTGCCGGACTCGTCCGCGCGAGCGTCCTGACGCTCACCGGCCACGACGAGACGGCCGTTCGTGACCTCGACGGAGACGTCGTCGGCGACGTCGACGCCCGGCAGGTCGAGGCGGACGACGACGTCGTCACCGTCGCGGACGGTCTCGGCGGTCGGGGTGAACGCCAGGGTCTCGCCGTTCGCCGGGCTCGCGAGCGTCGACCGGACGAGCGAGTCGAACTCGGCGAAGAAGGGATCGCGGCTGCGGAAGCGGGTGATGCTGCTCATGGGAACCTCCGGAAAGTGATGTCCGACCACCGTGGCCGGTACCAATCTCAACTTGAGTCTGATCGACTCAATTCCCTTGAGCAAGCCGTGTTCACTCTGGGCGAACGGCGACGCCCCGCCCTCCGGCGAGGAGGGCGGGGCGTCGCTGCGGCGGGGTCAGGCGTAGCTGACGCCCGTGGCGTGCAGCGGGCAGTAGCCGTTCGGGTTCCGCACGAGGTACTGCTGGTGGTAGTCCTCGGCGTAGTAGTACTCGCCGAGCGGCTTGATCTCGGTCGTGATGGTGCCGTAGCCGGCCGCCGTCATCTTCTGCTGGTAGTGCTCGCGCGACGCCTCGGCCTTCGCCTGCTGCTCGGGCGACGTGGTGAGCAGCACCGAGCGGTACTGCGAGCCACGGTCGTTGCCCTGCCGCATGCCCTGGGTCGGGTCGTGGTTCTCCCAGAAGGTCTGCAGCAGGTCGTCGTAGCTCAGCACGGACGGGTCGAAGACGATCCGCACGACCTCGGCGTGACCCGTGCGGCCCGTGCAGACCTCCTCGTACGTCGGGTGCGGCGTGTACCCGCCGGCGTAGCCGACCGTCGTCGACCAGACGCCCGGCAGCTGCCAGAACGTCTGCTCCTCGCCCCAGAAGCACCCGAGGCCCACGACGGCGACCTCGAATCCGTCGGGCCCGTCGGTCTCGAGCGGGTTGCCGGTGACCAGGTGACGCGACCCGACGAGGTGGGGTCGCGAGTCCCGTCCGGGCAGGGCGTC
>Ga0172372_10011661_pt1 | contig 11147 bp, 11 predicted proteins | sample LakKiv5m_2_FD_114544 | JGI IMG/M metagenome (GOLD analysis project Ga0172372, IMG submission 114544) | Freshwater microbial communities from Kabuno Bay, South-Kivu, Congo - kab_092012_9.5m | ecosystem: Environmental > Aquatic > Freshwater > Lake | place: Democratic Republic of the Congo... | reverse complement strand
GCCCTTGCCTCAGACCGAGCCCTTGCCTCAGACCGGGCCCTTGCCTCAGACCGGGCACTCGTACCCGACTCCGCCTCCTCCTCAATCCCCGAGACCGTGCTTCTTCAGGTGCTTGCGCATGTCCAACGCAAACCGCCCGCGGGAGATCGAGGCCATGGTGTCGTGCGTGGCACCACGCACGATCTCGATGAACCCGTCCCCTGCCGAGGGCTCCTCGGCCAACTCCTGCGTGGCCTTGGCCAGCAGCTGCACCTTGTCCCGGAACCGCTGCACGGCCCGCTCCAGATAGAAGTTGTCCCGGTCTCCCACCAACACCCGCACCTTGTCACGGAGCACCGGCTGCAGCTGCTTCCACCTTCGCTCCACCAGACGGGACATGTCGTAGCTGCTCCAGGCGTCCTCGACCAGCTTGCGATCGATCTGGCCGCTGGAGGGATCCGCCAGCCGTGCCGGCATGCCGGTGACCGGATCCGGCGTGCCGAACATGGCGCACCATGCGTCCCACTGCTGGCCGCTTCCACCGGATGGATCGATGGCTCGCTCCATCCCCATCTCCTCGCGCACGGTCATGAGCACCTTCTCCATGGGACCCACCGGACGCCGGAAGCTGCCTCGCTCCTGTCCTTCCGCGTCGGCGAACAGGCTGGTGTCCCGGTACAGGTCACCTTGCTGGAAGGCGGAAAAGTCCACCGGGTCCGGCGCGCTGGACCAGCATCCGCCAAAGAAGTCGGGATTGGTGAGCTGCAACCAGAGGGAGCTCCAGCCACCGCTGCTGTGACCCGTGAGCAGCCGCGCCGGCGGGGTTGCCACCAGGCGGAACCGCTGCTCCAGCAACGGCACCAGTTCCTGCACCAGCGCGGCGCCCCGAGGCCCGTTGATCACGCTGTCCGCGAAGCCGTGGTGTCCAAAGGGTCCCTCCGGGTCCAGGAACACGTGCACGGCCTGCGGCACGGCCGACTCGTTGCCGGGCGCCGCGAACAGCCGCAACTGCTCGACCGCCGCCGTCATGCGACCGCCGAACCCCGGAATCACGTAGACCGTGGGCCACATGCGACGCGCGTGATTCACGTCGTGATAGCCCGGAGGCAGCACCACCGCGGCACGGTGCATCACCGGCCGACCGGTGGCACGCGTGAGCATGGGACTCGGTTCCTCGATCACCACCAGGTCGGGCGACTCGGGCAACCGCAGCGGCGGCACGCTTCGTGACAGCTCCAGCTCGACCGTGTCGGGCTCGCCGGCCTTCAGTTCCACCTGGACCGGCTCGCTGAGCAGGTTGCCCGGAGCCTGCACACCCCCCTCGGTAAGGCTCCGCTTGAACACGGCCTGCACCACGAACGGCCCGCCGAGCTCGTCGAGCGGTCCGGGCCATGCCACCGCCTCGGATCCCACCTCCACGGTCATCCCCGGCGACAGCCCCGACACCGGCACGCTGAAGATGGGCTGGGGATCCGAGAAGAACGGGCCGTCGGCCGGCTCGCCACGCTCGCGCGAGCGGGCGCTCTTCAGGAACACCACCATGCGTCCGGCGTTGGGGCCCTTGGCGAATCCATCGCTCTCGACCGGCAGCTTGACCAGCACACGGTCGCCAGCCACGGCAGCCGCACATGGAAGCAGCGCGATCAGGCTCGTCCGGGCGCACCATGCACGCATGGCCGGATGCTACGAGCACCTCGCCTCCGCGCACGCCTCGGAGCCCGCGCGCCACCGCTAGAATCGTCCCCATCATGGTCCTTCGTCTCCTGATTCTTCCGGCCTGGTGCCTGGTGCTGGCCATGATCGCCTGCGAGGGCAACACGCCCTTCGAGCGCCACGTGGACCGGTTCCTGCGCGAGAGCGGGCACGGGCTGGTGGGACCCGTGGGCGAGGTGCAGAACCTGCACTTTGAGGAGGAGCCCGGACTGCTGCACGTGGTGGTGAAGAACGTGGAGGGCCACGTGCGCGTGCGCGGCATGCGACACAACGCGTCCGGACCCACCACCGTGCGACTTCGTCCGCGATCCACCATCGAGGCCGGATTCTCGGGCACCCAGGTGCTGGAGTCGCTGGCATGGGACGCGCAGATGAAGCCACAGCCCGACGGCTCGCGGGTGCTGGAGATCACGCTGAGCCTGAAGGACCCCTCGGCCTGGTTCATCCGCTGCGACGTGGAGATCGACACCGCGCGGCTGGGGCGCGTGAGCGTGGACACCAACCACGGCCGGGTGCTGGTGGTGGACAACCGAGGCGGCGTGAACCTGCGGAGCAGCTTCGGCGACATCCGCATGCGCACGCCGTGGCCCATCACCGAGCCATGCCGCATCGACAGCAAGGATGGCGACGTGGAATGGATCGTGCGCGGCGAGTCCTCCGGCGCGTTCGACTGCGAGAGCCTGGGCGGCAAGATCAACGTGTTCGCCCGCTACGGCCGCTGGATCGCCGTGGATCCGCGCAACGACCACGACTCGCTGGTGAGCACGCTCAACGGCGGCGAGAACCCGATCGTGATCCGCGTGACCGATGGAAGCGTCTACATCGTGATCGTGGAGGACCCCCATGACGTCGGCACCTTCATCCGGCCCACCTGAGTCCGACGGCCGCGGCACGCCGCGGTGGCCCACCCGCCATGAAGGAAGTCCAGGACCACTGGTTCAAGCGTGCCAAGGAGCAGGGCTACCGCGCCCGCAGCGCCTTCAAGCTGCTGGAGCTGCAGGAGAAGTTCCGGCTGCTGCGACCGGGAGATCGCGTGCTGGACGCCGGTGCCGCGCCCGGCAGCTGGACGCAGGTGGCCGCCGACATCGTGGGACCGCGCGGCTCGGTGGACGCGGTGGACCTGAAGGCGATCGATCCGGCCGGACTTCCGCGGCACGTGCGGCTGCACCAGGCCGACCTGCGCGACTGCACGCTGGAGATGGTGGGCGGTCGGCCCTTTGACGCCATGATCTCGGACATGGCGCCCGACACCACGGGTGTTCCCATGTCGGACGCGGCGCTGAGCTGCCGACTGTGCCACGCCCTGCTGGACAACGGCCCCCAGTGGCTGCGACCCGGCGGCAGCGTGGTCATGAAGGTGTTCGAGGGCGCCGACTACCCCGAGCTGCTGAACCGCACGCGCCGGCTCTTTCGTGACTGCGGCGCCAGCAAGCCCAGATCCAGTCGCGCCGAGAGCGTGGAGATGTTCATCTGGGGCAAGGGCTATCGAGGTCCCGACGCCGAACCGGCCACCCAGGCGCCTCGCAAGCGCCCCGAGCCCGCCCCGGGCTGGAAGCGCGGTCCGGATCGCTGACGCTTGCGCGGCGATCGCCAACTTCACGCTCATTCCGCGCGCATCGCATGCGACTTTCGGCGGTCGCCTTGTAAACTTGGCCCATGGCCACCGCGCCAGAATCCCGCCGCAACGCCGAGCGGAACTCGCCGCCGGTGATCGCCATCACCATGGGCGATCCGGTGGGCATCGGTCCCGAAGTGGTGGCCAAGACGCTGTGCGACCCGGCCATGGCCCGGCTGGGACGCTTTGTGGTCTACGGCCAGAACCAGGCCCTGGTGGACGCGGCCGAGCGTGCGGGACTTCGGCCGCTGTGGTTCCGGGTGGCCAGGGACGGCGGCGGCAGCCAGCGTGGGGCCACCGCCGAATCGGTGGTGCTGGACTACGGTCACGAGGACGTGCTGCCCGCGGATCCCGGTCCAAGCCGTGCCGGCGGAGTGCTGTCCAAGGCCTTCGTGGAGGACGCCATCGCCGACGCCCTGCGTCCGGCGGGTGATCCGCGCCGCGTGGACGCGGTGGTGACCGGCCCCATCTCCAAGGAGAGCTGGAGCATGGCCGGATTCCGCTGGCCGGGACACACCGAGCTGTTCGCCGCCCGGTGCAGGAGCACGCACCATGCCATGCTCTTCGAGAGCCCGCGACTGCGTGTGGCCCTGGCCACGGCGCACCTGCCGCTGATGGACATCCGCAACGTGCTCACCATCGGCAAGGTGTTCGATCCCATCGACCTGGGCGCGACCTACTGCCGGCGCCTGGGCATCGACCGGCCGCGCGTGGCGGTGTGCGGACTGAATCCGCACGCTGGCGAGAACGGGCTCTTTGGCGACGAGGAGCGGCGCGTGATCGCGCCCGCGATCGACATGGCCCGCAACGCGGGCATCGACGCCCACGGCCCCTTTCCCGGGGACACCGTGTTCATCGACGCGGCCGCGGGCAAGTGGGATCTGGTGGTGGCCATGTACCACGACCAGGGCCTGATCCCGGTCAAGCTGCTGGGCTTTGACCGTGCCGTGAACGTGACGGTGGGTCTTGGCATGATCCGCACCAGTCCCGATCACGGCACGGCCTTCGGCATCGCCGGCCGCAACGCCGCAAGCCCCAACAGCATGAAGGCGGCCGTTGAACTGGCCGCGCGTCTTGCCTGTCAGCCGGAGCCCGCGGCCCTGCCCCGTGCCGAGGCACCGCGCCTGAACGACCTCCGGGCCGGCACCGGGGCACCCGACGACGAACTCGATCCGGCGGACTGAGCGGACCTGCCTCCCCCGGCGGAGACCGGGTGCGTGTCCGCGGACGCCGTGGACGCCTCGCCCTCCGCACCCGACTCCGACGAGACCGGCGTGTCCGTCTTGCCCTCCGTTCGCGTGCCGCGCGCTCCGCGCCGTCCCACAAGGGCCGCCGCCACACCCACCGCCGCCGCACCGCCCGGTGCCGGAACCGCCGTGCCCTCCACCCGCAGGTTGTCCACACGCATGTTGCCACTGCCGCTGGTGGCGCCCTCCACGCGCAACCGCAGCCACGCGGTGCCGTTCTCGGCGTGGGCAAAGTCCGCCAGACTGAACTGATGCTGCTGCCACTGGGTGGTGTTGGCGGAGAACTGGCCCGCCACGATCCAGTTCTCGCCGTCCCACACCTCCACGAAGGTCTGAGCGAAGCCGCTGGAACTGCGCCGGGCCGCCAGACTGAGCGAGAGTTGCCGCATGCCCGCCGTGCGCACGGTGAGTTGCACCCCCTTGCCGTTCTGGCCGGATCCGGTGATGGTCAGCGACTGGCCCGGCTCATGACCGCTCAACGCGTTCACGTCGGTTCCCGTGAGCGAACCGAGCCCGCCGGTGAAGGCCCCGAAGTCCGCGGATCCCTGCCCCACGTCCGCCGCCAGCTCGGCGGGAACCGACCCGCCAAGCCCGTTGAAATGCCACGCTGCCACCACCTCCGCCTGGGCCCGACAGGCTCCAAGCAGCAACCCGGCCGCGCCCATCAGGGCCGCGACCACGCCACGACTCTCTCGTTGCATGCATCCCTCCTTGTTGTGTCGCCGCGGAACGCCCGCGACGGAGCGGCCTTCTACCGCGCCGCCGACCGTCTCCACCACGCCACGGAACTATTTCCAGCCGGAATTCCCGCGCATCCGCCATCCGCCGCGGGCGCACCACGGACCACCCCCCGCCGCACCCCGCATCAGGCCCGCATGTTGTTGGGATCGATCAGCCAGAGCCAGTCATCCAGCAGGAACTCGCACCGCGCCGCCAGCAACGCGATGCGCCCCATGACCGTCATGCCGAAGGCCGCGCCGAAGGTGATCATGAGGTACCACACGCCCACGCGGGCGGCGCCACCCACCACGCCCCGGTGCTGCACGCTGAACAGGAAGTAGGCCAGCGAGCAGATCACGCCCACCAGCACCAGCACGCCCGGCAGCGTGGCCCAGGTGGTGGACCAGGCGCTCACGCCGCCATCGGCCGTCTCCACCACCTTCACCACCGGCTGCATGGTGGCCACCGCCTGCGCCATCAGGTCGCTCTCCACGTGGCTCACGATCTTGAGCCCCGCGGTCACGCCCACGATGAATGCCAGCGGCCAGGCGGCGATCCATCCGCCGCGCGGGGCGAGTCGCGTGAGCAGCATCACGCCCAGCACCATCGCCACCCACATGCTCACCTGCTGCTGCACGTCCACGTCGCGCAGCGAGGGCTGCACCCACGTGCGGACCAGGTCCGGCACGATCGCCCCGCCCAGCTTGGGCACCAGCGTGTCCCAGAATCCCAGCGTCATCCAGTACGCGGCGCTCACGCCCACCACCACGCTCTCGGCCAGCTTGTAGAGGACGTTGTCCGCGTAGAGGAAGCTGAAGATGGCCAGCGTGAAGAACGCCGCCAGCCAGAGCCCGATGGTGCGCGGCCAGCTCAGCTGCACGCGGTCCTGCTCGGGATCCGCGGCCAACGCGGCACCGAACGCCTTGGGCGGCACGCGCTTCCAGGTGGTCCAGGACCTGCTGGCCTCGGCGGCGGGCACCGCGCGCCAGGGCTCGGAGGCGGCGCCGGCACCGGGCGCCACCGACACCTCCACCCGCTCCACGTAGACGCGGCCCAGCCCCTGACCCACCAGGCCGCGCACCCCCAGCAGCCCCACGACGACCAGGCCGATCACCATCCACGTCAACCGCTGGCGCGTCATGCTGCGGCCCTCCGGATGCGGCCGGCCGCGTAGATCAGGTTGCCCAGCACGATCAGCCCCACCATGAGCAGGTGCCCAAACAGCTGCGGCGCCATGCGACGCTGCGCCTCCAGGTACTTGGGCGGGGTCTCGCCGCCCATCGCCGAGTTGACCAGGCTCTCGTACTCCGCCGCGCCCTTGATGGCACCGAGCAGGCCCGAGAGCTGCGCCGGGAAGTACGGGTACAGCTGCGGCGCCGACACGCCGGTGCAGCCGCCCACCATCTTCAGGCTGCCACCACAGGCCGTGACCACGTACTGCACCCACTCCTTGCAGCCGGGATAGCCCGCCCCCACCACGATCAGCAGCGGAAAGTCCCTCACGCTCCGCACGCCCTGCAGGATGGGCAGGTCCTGCGTGCTCTGTCCGCGTGCGTCTCGCGGGAAGGCCTTGCGAAGATCGGTCAGCGTGACCTTCATCACGCCCTCATTGCCCGCCTGGAATCCCAGGTTGGCAAAGTCCACACCCTCGCGCCGGTCAGGGAAGTCCTGGCGGATCACCTGGGCGATGGTGCGCTCGGCCATGTTGCTGCCCAGTGGCCACAGCGCCATGCACACCACCTTCAGCTTTCTGGCCGCGCAGTGACGCAGCAGGCTGGTGGCCATGGGCTGCAGCTCGCCCGCGCTGGCCGGGTCGTAGTCAAAGGAGAACAGCACGCGGCTGCCCTCGGGCAGGCGCTCGATCTGGTCGAACACCGCCTGCGCCGCCGGAGTGGGCGTCTCGGGGAAGGTCCGACCCGTGAGCCCGATCCACAGGATGGGCACCAGCACCGCCAGGCCCATCGTCAGGAAGACCCATCGACGATCCAGCCGCTCCAGCCGAACCAGCCACGCGGCCGCTCGCTGCAGCGGGCCGTCCGCGGCGCCCTGTCCGCCCATGCCGCTCATCCGCGTCCACCTCCACCCATCCAGCTGCGGTCCACGCCCAGCAGGATTCGGAGGCTGGTGGCCGCCACGCCCAGCGCGATGCCGATGATGATGGCCCGGTTGCCCGCGGTGTTGAACACCTGCATCACGAACACGCTCAGGTTCTCAAGCCGAAGCCCGCTGGCCCAGTCGGGCAGCCAGCCGGTCAGCACCACGCCCGCAAAGGTGCGCCCCAGCAGCATGATGAACGCCGTCACCAGCAGCAGCACCGCGGCGGCGTTCTTGGCCCGGAAGGCGCGGAAGGCGGCGCTGGCCACGAAGAACGCCAGCAACGCGAACATGGTGCTGGTGAGCGGCACCATCACGTACTCGTAGAGCCAGCCAAAGGGCGTGTCCGCGGCTTGCTGGGATCCGCTGAAGGGCGCGGTGGGGAACTCGGGGCTTGGATGCACGCCCACCTTGAACAGGCCCACCGTCAACGTGATCAGGAACGCCGCCAGCGTGACCACCGCAAAGCCCCAGCCCGCGTCGCGGCGGCTCACCTTGGCCAGGTTGGCCTTGAGCAGGCTGCCCGCACCCAGCACAAAGGCGATGGCCGCGATCACGCTGAAGGCGTTGGCGAAGTCCTCGCCCAGACCTTGGGTGGGCCTGAGAAAGCTGCTGGCCAGCATCAGGAAGCCGGCCGCGATGGCGATCCACAGCGGGATGGTGCGCTGGAGCAGCATGGTTCAGTCCGACGAGGCTCCCTGGAACCCCATCGCCCGCTGCAGCAGCGCCGAGGCGTCCTGCAGCACGGGCCACGGCTCGCCGTCCTTCCACGCCAGCACCAACGCCAGCGTGGCCGTGACCGCGCCCGCCACCACCATCGTCATCACCGCCAGCTTGCCCGCGTCCTGCGCCTGCAGCGTGCCCAGCAGGTCCGGCTCGCCGCTCAGGTAGGCGCTGGCCGCGAAGAACTCCTCGCCGATCAGCGTGTAGTCGCAGGCGGCCACGAAGAACGGCAGCTGGCTGCTCTCGGCGGTGCCGGCGATCTGGATGGCGCCGATGGCGTTGCCGGTCTCGGCAAAGATCAGGCTTTCCGCAAAGAAGCATCCCATGTAGAAGCACGCGGCGGGCTTCTCGCGCGTCATGGCCCCGCCCACCCAGGCGGTGTAGGCGAACTGCTCGTCGGAGATGTAGTTGATTCGGTCGGGCTGGTAGGCGTCCGGACGTCCCGCGGCCAGGCAGCTGGCCTGCACGGCCTCGCGGGCCGCCTCCATCACCAGCGAGCGCGAGGTGGGCACCTCCACCACCGCGTCGTACTCGGCCACGGTGCGCGCCACGCGGCCCAGCATGGTGATGCCGGCCACGGTCTGGATGTTGTCCATGTCCTGGATGCCGGGGATGAACAGCACCGGGCGCCCCATCTCGGTGGCGCGGCCGATCGCCTCGTCCACGGCCTCGAGCGCCGCGATGCGCCGGATGGTGGGCGGCTTGCCGCGGCGCGATCGCCACACGAAGAAGGCCGTGGCCCCCGCGATGCAGACGATCCAGGTCAGCAGCGGCAGCCGTTCCTGCATGAACACGGGCTCCGCGTCCACCGCGTCCGAGGCCGCCATGGCCGATCGAGCCGCGCCCAGCAGCGCGCCCAGCGCCACGGCCGTCCACCAGCGGCAGCCCCGTGGCCGTGGCATGGTGGCTCGACGCGGACCGCTCATGGTTCGGGAATGTATCGCCACCTCAGCGCTCGATGCGTTCCACGTTGGCGCGCGGCACGGTCACGGTGCCGCCTCGCTCCAGCGCCACCTCGAGCACGCGGGCCCGGCTTCCACTGGCCAGCACCGCCGGCTTCTCGGGCAGGGCGGACACGGTTCCGATCAGGCCAAAGTGCGGATCGCGGATGATGCGCACCGGCGCGCCCACCGCCAGTTCGCCCTCGCCCGGCCCGCTCTCCTGGGTCCGCGGCGCGCCGGCGGGGAGCGGAATCACCACCTCCGGCCGCATCACGCCGGCCCGGATCTGCGTGGCGCCGTTCACGCAGGCCAGGCGGCCCTGATGCGCGGCCAGCAGCTCAAAGGTGCGCTGCGCCATGGCGATGTCGCCAAAGCCCTCGGTGATGATCAGCGTGAGCCCGCATCGCTCGCTGCCGGTGATGGCCACGCCCAGGTCACGCCCCAGAAAGTCGCGCAGGTCGGCATCGTCGATGCCACCGCTCACCACCGCCGCGGCGCCCACCGAGCGAGCCCGCGCGATGGCGGTGGCGGTCATGCGGGCCCCGCCCACCACCACGCAGCCCTTCATGGCCGGCGTGACCAGGTCCTCGTGCAGCTCCTCCTGGGGGGCCTTGCACGCCAGCGCCAGCGGGCCTCGCGCCTCGCCACCCACGCCAAAGATGCCCTGCACCAGCGCCGCGTCGCTCTCGATCACCGCGCCCTCGTGCGGCAGCACCTCGGTCACGCGCCCGGGCACGTGGGCCAGCACCTGCACCGGCTGCTGCGGACCACGGATCAGCACCAGACCGCTGGAGTCGCTCACGCTCTCGATGGTGCCGGTGGCCGGGCTCTTCACCTCGGTCTTCATCAGGCCAAACAGCCCCTTGCTGCGCGCGATCACCTCGCCCTGCTGCACCGCCTCGCCAACACGCTTGAGCATCAGGCCAGGCAGGTCCCGCGGCTGGCATGCGAGCAGGTTGGCGGCCTTCAGGGGCGTCACGTCGCCCTCCAGATGCGTCTGCGCCACCACGGTCTCGCCCTGCACCGGCTGGCCCGCCGACACCAGCACCTGGCCCTGCGTGGGCAGCACGCGCCGGGCGCGGCAGACGGTGGCCGCGGAAACCTTCAGGCCGGGGGTGTAGGCCTTTGCCATCCGGGCAAAGTAGCGACTCTGGCCCCCAAGGGAGCACGGTCACTGCACCGCGTACTCCAGGCTCACCACCACCCGCATGGTCTTGTCGATGGTGCTGGTGTCGTAGTCGCGGCCCCATTCGCTGCTCACGGCGCCGCGCGGCAGGATCTGGATCAGGCCCTGCGAAGCCGACTGCAGCGACCCCACCGACGAACCGCTGCCCTTGGCCAGCGTCTGGGCCCGCTCCATGGCGTTGCCGGTGGCCTCGGCGAGCAGGCTGGACTTCATCGTCTCGGGATTGGCCAGCATGAACTCCGGCGCCGCGGACGCCACGGAGACGCCCTCCTGGATCAGGTCGGTCACCCGCTCGGAGAGCGTCTTCACCTCGGTCACCTTGGCGCTGCTCATGGAGACCGCCTGGCTGAGGGTGTAGCTCTCGATGCGGTTGGTCTGGTTGCCCTTGGCGTCCTTGGCGTAGGTGGTCTCGGTGCGCACCGCGCCCACGGTCAGGTCCACCGGCGCAAAGCCGCTTCCCACGATGTAGCGCTGCACGCGCTGCAGGCTGGTGTTGAGCCGGGCATAGGCCTCCTGCGGCGTCTTGCCCTCGGCGCTGATGGTGCAGCTCCACCGGGCCAGATCGCTGCTCACGTCCACGCTGGCGGTGCCCTTGACCTTGATGGTGCTGGCGGTGCGCATGGCCACCAGGGCGCGCGAGATGGACTGCGAGCTCCAGGCAAAGCCCAGCGCCAGGGCCACTCCCAGGGTGAACATGCCGAAGGCGCTGGAGGCGATCCAGCGGCCACGGCCCGACGACTGGCTATCGGACATGACGATCTCCTGCGGGAGCCGGTGATCGCCGCGGCGATCCCGGATCCCTCTTCTCGGATGGACGGGTTGTGGACGGTGCTTCGGAACTGCCTCGAAGCCTGCGGTCTTCGGCCACCAGGGCGTTTGGGCATGAATCTCTTGCACAAGCAGGCACGATCCCGCAACGCAGCCCGGAT
>Ga0172372_10011660_pt1 | contig 11147 bp, 14 predicted proteins | sample LakKiv5m_2_FD_114544 | JGI IMG/M metagenome (GOLD analysis project Ga0172372, IMG submission 114544) | Freshwater microbial communities from Kabuno Bay, South-Kivu, Congo - kab_092012_9.5m | ecosystem: Environmental > Aquatic > Freshwater > Lake | place: Democratic Republic of the Congo... | reverse complement strand
TGGGCGTCAGCGGTGCATTTGCGGCCACTTTGTACCCTCTTTGTCGCCTGTAGCTACGGCTACAGGCTTCGCAGTCGGCTCCAAACTGCCTCGCAACTGCACTCGCTGCCATCCCAAGCCCTATTGAACAATCTCGGTTTATGTCAAAAATGCCCCATAATTGACGTTGACGTTAACGTCAATCAAAAATTATCCCCATGCCCACCACCTACAGCATCAGCGACCTGGCGCAGGAATTTGACATGACGACGCGCGCCATGCGCTTCTACGAAGACATGGGGCTGCTGCAGCCCACACGCAGCGGCCCGGGCGGGCGCAACCGGGTCTATACCAATCGGGACCGCGCCCGGCTCAAGCTGACGCTGCGCGCCAAGCGTCTGGGCCTGAGTCTGACCGAGGCCAAAGACATCATTGACATGTACGACAGTCCGCTGGACACGGCCGCGCAGTTGGAAAAATTTTTGGCCGTACTGGCCCATCACCAAAAGCAGCTCCAGGCGCAGATGGCAGACTTGCAGGCGAACATGGACGAGCTGGAGGAGCACCAGCGTGAAGCGCGTGCCTTGCTGGTCAAGGCGCGGCAAAAGTCTGCCAACAAGGCCAATCGCGTCAAGCCTGCGGCTGCATGACGGTCGTGCCCAAAACTCACACATTGCCCCCACAACCCCAAGACCATGACACAGCCCAAACAAGCCCACGGCAAAAAAGACGACAGTTTGACGACGTTACAACGGCGTGTGCAGCAGAGCTTTGAGCGCCAGGGCCTGATGCGCCACCTGGGTGCCAAGCTGGTGCGTGTGGTGCCGGGCGAATGCGTCCTGACCTTGCCGTACAGCGACAAGGTGACGCAGCAGCAGGGCGCTTTTCACGGTGGGGCCATCGGTGCCTTGGCCGACATTGCTGGCGGTTACGCCGCCATGACGGTCGTGCCTGCTGACCAGGAGGTGGTGACAGTGGAATACAAGATCAACTTTCTGGCCGGCTGCCAAGGCGGCGAGCTGTGCGCCATCGGGCGCGTGGTGAAAGCGGGCAAGCGTGTCATCGTGACCGCCGCTGAAGTGGCGCATGTGGCCGATGACGGGCATCAGACGCCGTGTGCCGTGCTACAACAAACCATTGTTCCGGTGTCCAAAACTTACTGATTTTTTTACTTCAACAGGAGACAAACAACATGGCCAACCTACCCGGACTCAATTTTCAGTTGGGCGACGACATCGACGCACTGCGCGACGCTGTGCACGCTTTTTGCCAAGCTGAAATCGCTCCGCGCGCGGCAGAGATCGACAAAACAGACCAGTTCCCGATGGACCTGTGGCGCAAGATGGGCGATCTGGGTGTGCTGGGCATCACCGTGGGTGAGGAATACGGCGGCGCCAACATGGGCTACCTGGCGCACATGGTGGCCATGGAAGAAATCAGCCGGGCGAGTGCCAGTGTGGCGCTGAGCTACGGTGCGCACAGCAACCTGTGCGTCAACCAGATCCGGCGCAACGGCAGCCCCGAGCAACGCGCCAAGTACCTGCCCAAGCTGATCAGCGGCGAGCACGTGGGCGCGCTGGCCATGAGCGAACCCGGTGCCGGCAGCGACGTCATCAGCATGAAGCTCAAAGCGCAAGACAAGGGCGGCTACTACCTGCTCAACGGCACCAAGATGTGGATCACCAACGGCCCCGACGCCGACACCATGGTGGTCTATACCAAGACTGAGCCCGAGCTGGGCGCGCGCGGCGTCACGGCCTTTATCGTTGAAAAAGGCATGAAGGGCTTTAGCACTGCGCAAAAGCTAGACAAGCTGGGCATGCGCGGCAGCCACACCGGCGAAATGGTGTTCAACAACGTCGAGGTACCCGCCGATCACATTCTGGGTGGCCTCAACAACGGCGCCAAGGTGCTGATGAGCGGGCTGGACTACGAACGCGCGGTGCTGGCGGCCGGCCCGGTGGGCATCATGCAGGCGGTGATGGACAACGTGGTGCCCTACATTCACGACCGCAAACAGTTCGGCCAGAGCATTGGCGAATTTCAGCTGGTGCAGGGCAAGGTGGCCGACATGTACACCACGCTGCAGGCGGCGCGCTCGTTCCTGTACACCATCGGCAAAAACCTGGACCAGCTCGGCACCGAGCACGTGCGCCAGGTGCGCAAAGACTGCGCCAGCGTCATCCTGTGGTGCGCAGAGGGTGCCACCCGCATGGCCGGTGACGGCATCCAGATTTTTGGCGGCAACGGCTACATCAATGAATACCCGTTGGGTCGCTTGTGGCGCGACGCCAAGCTGTACGAGATTGGCGCGGGCACGTCGGAAATCCGCCGTATGCTGATCGGACGCGAGCTGTTTGCGCAAACCGCCTGAGCGCGGCGCAATCCCTTGCCAGACCAATCAGGCCATGAACGACACCCCGGCGCTGACTCGATTATCTGAGCGATGCGGTGCAAGAGGACGTGTTGTGTGAGATGAACGTGATGCAACAGGTGGGCAACGTGGGCTTAAGCCATGTGCTGCAAGACGCCTGGGCGCGCGGCCAGAAGGTGGCGGTGCACGGCTGGTGCTACGGGCTCAAAGACGGTTTGGTGAAGGATTTGGGTGTCACCATGCAGGGCGGTGCCGAGGTGGTGGACGTTTTTCGCAATGCGTTCAAGCGTTATCCTCGTGCGTCCGACCCTGTTTCACCCTGAAAGAAAGCCGAGGCCCATGTTCCCGACCCGCCTGGACGCCCGCGTTGCGTACGACATTGCCAAAGCCATGATGGATGGCTTCAACCGCCACTACCAGCTGTTTCGTACCGAATCGGCACGCGCCAAACACCGCTTTGAAACCGCAGACTGGGCCGGCCAGCAGCGAGCGCAGCGCGACCGTATCGAGTTTTACGACCTGCGGGTGCGTGAATGCGTGCTGCGGCTGGAGCGCGAGTTCAAGGCCGACGCGCAGCCGATGGACATCTGGCACCAGGTCAAGCTGCACTACATCGGCTTGCTGGTGGATCACCATCAACCCGAGTTGGCGGAAACTTTTTTCAACTCGGTCACGACCAAAATCCTGCACCGCAGTTATTTCCAGAACGACTTCATCTTCATTCGCCCGGCCGTCAGCACCGAATACATTGAGTACGACGAAACCAGCGCGCACCCCACTTACCGTGCCTATTACCCGCTGACCAGCTCGCTGCAAGCGGAGCTCGCGCGCATGGTGCAAGACTTTGCGCTGTACCGCGACTTTGAAGATCTGCCGCGCGACATCGGTCGGGTCGCCGGTGTGTTCAACACACTGCTGGGCGACACCAAGCGGCACGCCAATTTTCAGTTTCAGGTGCTCTCGAGCCTGTTTTACCGCAACAAGGGCGCGTACCTGATCGGCAAGCTGATCAACGGCTTTTCCGAAATGGCGTTTGCGCTGCCGATTCTGTACGTGAAGAACGACACCCAACTGGTGATCGATGCCGTGCTGCATGGTGAAGACGACCTGCACGTGCTGTTCAGCTTTGCGCGCGCGTATTTCATGGTGGACATGGAAATCCCCAGCGCCTATGTGCAGTTTTTGCGCGGTCTGATGCCACGCAAGCCGCGCAATGAAATTTATAACGCGCTGGGCTTGGCCAAACAGGGCAAGACGCTGTTTTACCGCGACTTTCTCTACCACCAGCGCCATTCCACCGACATGTTTCGCATCGCTCCGGGCATCAAGGGCATGGTCATGCTGGTGTTTGATCTGCCCAGTTTTCCCTACGTGTTCAAGGTCATCAAAGACTTTTACCCGCCGCCCAAAGAGACGTCGCGCGAACTCATCAAGAGCAAGTACCTGCTGGTCAAGCAGCACGACCGAGTGGGTCGCATGGCCGACACGCTGGAATACAGCGAGGTGGCGTTTCCGCGTGCGCGCTTTACCAATGAGCTGATTGCCGAGCTGGAAAAATTTGCCCCCAGCCAGCTGGAGATCAGCGACCGTGACGGCGACGGCCAGCTCGAGGTGATCTTGAAGCACGTCTATATCGAACGGCGCATGATCCCGCTCAACATTTACCTGCAAGAAGCGTTTGACGCCGGGGGTGCCGACCCCGCCAACACCAGCGTAGGGGCACAGCGCGCGCGCGAGCAGATGGAGCACGCGGTGGTCGAATACGGCAACGCGCTCAAAGACCTGATCGCTGCCAACATCTTCCCCGGCGACATGCTGTGGAAGAATTTTGGTGTCACGCGCCACGGCAAGATCGTGTTTTATGACTACGATGAGATCGAAGCCATGACTGACTGCAACTTCCGCAAGGTGCCCGCGCCGCGCAACGAAGAAGACGAAATGAGCGGCGAAGTTTGGTACAGCGTCGGCCCGCATGACGTGTTTCCTGAAACCTTTGGCCCGTTTTTGCTGGGTAACCCGGCCGTGCGCGGTGTGTTCATGCAGCACCACGCCAATCTGCTTGAGGCATCGTTCTGGCAAAAGGTGAAAGACCGCATCCTGGCTGGTCACATGTTTGACGTGTTTCCGTACGACCAGAGCAAACGCTTTAACCAGCACCATGAGGCATCTGATCTACCAGAATCAATTTGATAGCTGTTGGCGCTTATGCATCAACCGCTGTAACTGTTTTTTACTTGTAACCTGAAAGGACTTGATATGCATGACTCGATCGTGATTGTTGGCGCTGCGCGCACCCCCCTGGGCAGCTTCCAGGGCGACTTTTCCACGCTGGCCGCGCATGACCTGGGCGGCGTCGCCATCGCCGCCGCGTTGGCGCGCGCCATGCAAGGTTCGACCCTGAAAGCCGAGATGGTTGACGAGCTGATCTTTGGCAACTGCCTCATGGCCGGCCAGGGCCAGGCCCCGGCGCGCCAGGCCGGTTTCAAGGGCGGCTTGCCCAAGAGCACCGGCGCGGTGACCATGAGCAAGATGTGCGGTAGCGCCATGCGCGCCACCATGTTCGCCTACGACATGCTCGTGGCCGGCAGCGCCACCGTGATGATGTCCGGCGGCATGGAAAGCATGACCAACGCGCCCTACCTGCTGCCCAAGGCGCGCGGCGGCTACCGCATCGGCCACGACCGCATCTTCGACCACATGATGCTCGACGGACTGGAAGACGCTTATCAGCCCGGCCGCAGCATGGGCACCTTTGGCGAAGACTGCGCCGCCAAATACAGCTTCACCCGCGCCCAGCAAGATGCTTTTGCCACCACCAGTGTGCAGCGCGCGCAGGCCGCCACCGCCAGCGGCGCGTTTGCCGCAGAGATCGCGCCGGTGACGGTGCCGGGCCGTGGCGGCGACAAGGTCATTGCCATCGACGAAGGCCCGGGCCGCGTCAAGCTCGACAAGATCACCAGCCTGAAGCCGGCGTTCAAGAAAGACGGCACCATCACCGCGGCCAGCAGCTCCAGCATCAACGACGGCGCTGCCGCCTTGGTGCTGATGCGCGCCAGCACCGCAGCCAAGCTGGGTTGCAAACCGCTGGCGCGCATTGCGAGCCACGCCGTGTTTGCGCAAGAGCCCGAGTGGTTTGCCACCGCACCGGTGGGTGCCAGCCAGAAGGCGCTGGCCAAGGCCGGCTGGAGCGTGAAAGACATCGATCTGTGGGAAGTGAACGAAGCCTTTGCCGTGGTGCCGATGGCGCTGATGCACGACCTCAAAGTCAGCCACGACATTCTCAACGTCAACGGCGGCGCCTGCGCGCTGGGCCACCCCATTGGCTGCAGCGGCGCGCGCATCATCGTCACGCTGTTGTATGCGCTCAAAGCACGCGGGCTCAAGAAAGGCCTGGCCACGCTGTGCATTGGCGGCGGTGAAGGTACGGCTGTCACGGTGGAAATGCTCTGAAGGGCCCTCCATGTTGTTAACCCAAGACCAGGAAATGATCCGCGACGCGGTGCGCGACTTTGCCCAACGTGAGCTATGGCCGCACGCCGCGCAGTGGGACCGCGACCACACCTTTCCCAAAGAGGTACACAAAGGCCTGGCCGCGCTGGGCTCGTACGGTATTTGCGTGCCCGAAGCGTTGGGCGGTGCCGGGCTGGACTACCTGACGTTGGCGCTGGTGCTGGAAGAAATTGCTGCGGGGGATGGCGGCACCAGCACCGTGATCAGCGTCACCAACTGTCCGGTGAACGCGATCCTGATGAAGTTTGGTAACGTCGCGCAACAAAAGCAGTGGCTGGAACCGTTGGCGCAGGGGCAAATGCTGGGTGCGTTTTGCCTGACCGAGCCGCATGTGGGCAGTGATGCGTCTGGCCTGCGCACCACTGCCGCGCGCGACGGTGGCAGTTACGTTATCAACGGTGTCAAGCAGTTCATCACGAGTGGCAAAAATGGCGACGTGGCCATCGTCATCGCCGTTACCGACAAGGCCGCCGGCAAGAAGGGCATGAGCGCGTTCATCGTCCCCACGGCCACGCCCGGCTACACCGTGGCGCGGCTGGAAGACAAGCTTGGTCAACACAGCAGCGACACCGCGCAGATCAATTTTGACAACTGTCGCATCCCGGCCGAAAACCTGATCGGCACAGAAGGCCAAGGTTACGGTATTGCGCTGGGCGGTTTGGAGGGCGGTCGCATCGGCATTGCCGCGCAAAGCGTGGGCATGGCGCGCAGTGCGTTTGAGTTTGCGGTGCAATACGCCAAAGAGCGCCAGAGCTTTGGTACGGCCATCTTCAACCACCAGGCAGTTGGCTTCCGGTTGGCCGAATGCGCTACACAATTGGAAGCGGCGCGGCAATTGATCTGGCACGCCGCTTCGCTCAGGGACGCGGGCCGCCCGTGCCTGAAAGAAGCCGCCATGGCCAAGCTGTTTGCCAGCGAAATGGCCGAGCGCGTGTGCAGCGCCGCCATCCAGACGCTGGGCGGTTACGGCGTGGTGAACGACTTCCCCGTGGAACGCATCTACCGCGATGTGCGCGTGTGCCAGATTTACGAGGGTACCAGCGACGTGCAGAAGATCATTGTCCAGCGGGCGCTTGCCTAGGCACCTGTCGGGCTTGGGAATCGTCGGCTGCATATCGACCGCAGCGGCCCATTTTTGACCGTCTTTTTGACCCATCGTTTGGCTATGGGCCTGCACATCGGGCAAAAACGGGTCTCGCCGGGGCCGATTCTCGCTATCGACGCCCCAAGTCCGAAAGGCTTCTTGAGGCTTATTTTGTTAGATAAAGCCGGTCTGACCAGGTGGCCAACCAGTCGGGCTTGTAGGCTACCAGAATGGCGGTGGCCATGCCAGTCAAAAACGCATCACCCCAGGCGATCAGCCAATGGGCAATGGTGGTCAGGTTGTCGTCCACACCTGGCAAGGTGTGCCCACTGGCCTGTGCCAGCAAGGCAGCGGCAAATACGCACAGCGCAGTGCCGATGAACGCGCGCCCCAGAACATACACAAACAGATGCAAGCCCACCCAGCGGCGAATGGCAGCGCCCGTCAGCAGCGCCAACGTGGCTGGAACCAGCCCGAGCCAGACCGTCAAATCCAGCGCTGTGGCCCACGGCATGGGCGAAATCAGCGCGGCCAGCACGCCCACTGCGCACAGTACCGGCACCGCCAGCGGCCAACCCAGCATCAGTAGCACCAGACACGCGCCCGAGCCCTGTAATTGCAACGGCATGCGGTGCAGGCTGGGCAAGGCCCATAGCCAAGGCAACAGCGTGAGTGTGGCCAAAATGGGTGTCAGACGTGTGCCGCCTGCCAGTAGCCGCCACGGGCGCAGCGTCAAAGCGATGGTCACCGCCAGCGCAGCCAGCAAAAAATTCAGCTCCATGGGCCGGAGTTTCCCACAGACAAGAATCGGTGGTTCAGGGACTCGGCAATGACCAGTTGACCCGATGCGCCTGCGCAGAGACGGGCGTGGCGAGCGGGTAGGTGAGCTCCAGAAAACTGCATGGCCCGTTGCCCAGTCGCACCACGCTGCTGGCGCGGGTGCCGTAGTGCGGCAGCGCCACAAAGGCTGCTGACAGCGCGCGCTCCAACGCTTGGGGCACGCCCGTATCAGGCAACTGTTCGTCCGGGGCGACCTTTGTGTCTTGCAGCAGGGGTAGCACGTCGGCGTCGCTGGCCGGGGTGTCGCCTGGCACATTGGTCAGCGCCTTGCGCCAACGCACCAGTTTGGGCCAGGGGGTGTGAAAGTCGGCGTTTGACACGGCACCCACACCAGGTGCCATGGGCACGATGCGTCGGTGGCGGCTCTCCAGCCCCAGCAATTGCTGGCCGTCAAACACAAGCAGGTTGAACGCGTTGTAGCGCTCCAGCGTGGGCAGCAGTGACTCCAGAAACTGTGCTGCGCTCAGGCCAGAACGCAAAAACGCCGCAACAAGTTCCCCCCGCGATGGTGCATCCGGGCGCTGCGGCGCCGCGGCTCTGAAATTGGTCAGCGCAGCCAGGCGGCCGGTTCGGGTGACACCCAGCCAAGTGCCGCCGGCTTGCAGGTCGCGCCCGGCCAGCAGATTACCGTCGGCCCACCATTGCAGAGGCTCGGCGGCGCGGGCGCGGTACTCGTCGCGGTTGGCGATGAGCAACAGCGGTGTGGGGCTTTGAGGCTGCCAGTTCCAAGCAATCAAACACATGGTGCTGGCAAGTTTAGGGCACCAGCCCACATTCGCCGCGCAGCGCGGAGATGCCTGGCCTACACCGGGCCGACTTGTGCGCTTTCGGTGGACTCTGCCGACAACCACAGGCAGATGCCACCGGCCGCCATGGTCAGCGCACCAGCGATAGCGCTGCCCAAGCTGTTGGGCAGGTTTTCGAGGTTACCCAAGCCCACCAGCAGACAGCCAAACCCGACCACCAGATTGATCAGATGAAAAGTGGTCTTCATGACAACTCCTTGAAAAAAACAGGATCCGCTCAGGCCGCCAGCCCACGATCGGTGTGACCCGCATGAAGCTGTGCTGGACCAGATGCCAACTTTTGGCATGACTGCTTGAGGGCAGCCCAGCCGTTGGCCAGCATCTGTGCGAGTACCTGGGAGCGCAATTGGTTGGCCTGGCGGATATAGGCGTCAATGTCTGCGTAGTCGTGATCGTGTTTCATGAGGGGGTTTCCTTTCTGTACACCATAGGCCACTTGTGATGGCATGGCGCAACGATAATGCACATGCTGCACTGCGACAAACGATCATTTCTCATGCAACAGACGACAAAAACTCATCCATGTCCTATCGGCTCCCACCATTGAGTTCCCTGCGCGCTTTTGAAGCGGCGGCGCGGCACTTGAGCTTCAAGAACGCGGCGCAAGAGTTTTCGGTGACACCCACGGCAATCAGCCACCAGATCAAGACACTGGAGGACTACCTGAACCAGGAGCTGTTTGTGCGCTTGACGCGTTCGCTGGAGCTCACGCCGCAGGGGCAAGCGATGTTGCCCAAGGTGCGGGAGGGGCTGGAATGCTTTGCTGCAGCGGTCGAAAGCGCGGTGATTCGGTCAGAACAAGGCCGCTTGGTGGTCATGTTGCCTCCGTCTTTTGCCACGCGATGGCTGGTGCCGCGCTTACGCGGTTTTGCGCAGGCCCGACCCGCGCTGAACCTGCAGGTGATGCGCGCGCTGAGCACCATTGACGGCTACCCGGCGGACGGGGCGGTGTCTTTTGACGCGGTGGACCTGCGTGAAGAAGATTCGATGGTGGTGATCCGCTTTGGCCATGGCGATTATCCCGGCTACCATGTGGAGCGCATGTTTGGATCGGACTACATTGCGGTGTGCAGCCCTAAGTTGCTGGAAGGAGAACATCCCTTACGCAACCCTGCTGACATGGTGCGGCAGGTCTTGCTGCACGACGACACGACCAATGAGTGGGCTGGTCCAAGCTGGGAAGAGTGGTTTCGGCTGGCGGGCCTGACGCACCCCACCTCGCAGGCTGGACCACACTTCAGCGACTCGGGCATGGTCTATGTGGCCGCGTTGGACGGCCTGGGTGTGGCACTGGCTTCCAAGCCTTTGGTGGCCACCGCCCTTGCCCAGGGGCGACTGGTTGCTCCCTTTGATATAGCTGTTGCGCAGCAGTATGCGTACTACCTGGTCACGCCCAAGGCCACGGCGCAGCGTCCGGCGGTGGTGGCGTTTCGGCAGTGGCTGCTGCAAGAGGCACAGGCGCAAAGCGTGTCGGCTGCAGCCGCTGCCCACGTTCAGGTGGCTAGCCCCCACGCGTAGGATTCCATCGACAACCTTTATCGCAGAGCCCAACGACACTCAACCGCGGCAGCCAAGCGTGGCAGCGAGACTCCCGCTGGGTCAGCAGATTTCGTCATTGGGTGGAGGCCTCGGAGCCATCCAGGCTGGCCACCGTCTCAAACGGCAGGGTCACGCGCTGCAGGTTGGCAAAACCACGCTGGTCCAGCAAGCCCTGGCCATGTTGACCGGTGAACCTGGGGCAGCGTTGGCCCAGCACAGCGTCAGCGCGGATAGCCCGGGGTTGACGGGTGCCGCTTGGCTTGCCACGCAATGGGAGGCCGCGCGCACGCTGGCGGTTCAAGCGGGTGAGTGCATTCTGGTGCTGGATGAGGTGCAGAAATTACCGGGCTGAACGGAAGAGGTCAAACGGCTGTGGGACGAAGACACCCGCGCCGGGCGCGATGTGCGGGTGGTTGTGCTGGGCTGCGCGCCCTTATTCCTTATTGATTGCGCGCGGCTTGACGGAGAGCATGGCCGGGCGTTTTGAAATGACGCGGCTGGGGCATTGGGCCTTTGCAGAAATGCAGCAAGCCTTTGGTTTCACGCTGGCGCACTATCTGCGCCTGCTGGAGGGCGCGGGCATGGTCTGTGGATTGCAAAAGTACGCGGGGCAGGCGGTACGTCAGCGCGGTGAGTTGTTTGCGCTGGAGGTCAAAAGCGGCCTGAATACCGGCAACATTTTGGGGCTGGACGCTTTCTGCAAGCGCTACCCGGCGTGCCGCCCTCTGGTGCTGGGAACCGGCGGCCTGCCCTTGCAAACATGGTTTGAAGCGGCTTGATGACCGCCGCAAACCCCGCTACTTAAACCACTGCCAGCTCAGCCGCCGCAGTTGTTGGCGCCGCTGTCGGCAGCCGCATCAGATAGTCAAACGCGCTGAGCGCCGCCTTGGCCCCGTCGCCGGTGGCGATGATGATCTGCTTGTAGGGCACGGTGGTGACGTCGCCCGCCGCAAACACGCCGGGCACCGAAGTGGACCCCTTGGCGTCAACGACGATTTCGCCGTGGCGCGACAGC
>Ga0172372_10011658_pt1 | contig 11149 bp, 18 predicted proteins | sample LakKiv5m_2_FD_114544 | JGI IMG/M metagenome (GOLD analysis project Ga0172372, IMG submission 114544) | Freshwater microbial communities from Kabuno Bay, South-Kivu, Congo - kab_092012_9.5m | ecosystem: Environmental > Aquatic > Freshwater > Lake | place: Democratic Republic of the Congo... | reverse complement strand
TTTACATATGATAATTCGAGTTTTAATTCCTACCCAACTAAAACAAATTGGTGGAAGATAAAACCAAACTCAACCAAAGTATTGGTTCGAGAAGATTTGGTCGTCTATTGTACTGAGTGTGGTGCAAAACGTAAAAAAGAAAACCATAAGTTCTGTCCACACTGCGGAACAAAATTCTAAAATAAACTAATCACAAGGTCATAAAAAAAGGGGACATTAGTCCCCTTTATTATTTTATAAAACGTTTCTATTAAAGAACGATTGCTTTACCACTTGATTTGAAATCCGGAACCCCTTGTCTATAACTTTGTCCCATGTGGAAATTACCATCAGTATTCGAAACCCTTTGTTCTTCGATTACTTTTCCAATTAGTCTTTTTAATTGACTTTCAGTTATGTGAACTACTTTTCTTGACATTTTTTTAGTTTTTTATATTATATAAATATTTGATTTTATTTAAAATTTACGGGTATAGATTTAATATCAGATATGGTGACATTCTTTAATCCTAATGTTCCGTGTGATATAGGAGCAAATACACCTTGTTGGTGTAAAAATTGAAAATAGTAATACAGGTAGCTCGGGTCAACCTTGTCCTGATATTCTTCCTTCACTTTAACTCCGATATTCTCTTCATAGAATTCTTTAGTTGGTGAACCCACGGTTTTCTCGGAACCTTTACGTTGTAACCAAAAATCCGCCTCAGGGAAATTGGTTTTGAATGTACAAATATTACCCAATGTCATATAATCTGTCGTTTAAGTATGAATTAAAATCTTCATTGTCGATATCAGGATACCACCTATCATCAATGTAGAATCTCGGTTTATCATAATATTGACCCATTATCTCATCAAAAACACAAGAAGGTTTGTCATCACAATTTTCATAGTATTCATCAAGGTCCTCTTCCGATACTCCCATCTTGTCAATGACATCTTTTAGATTTATCGTAATTTTTACCCCTCCATCATTTAATTGGGTTACTTCACCATATTCCTCAAGAGCATTTCTAAGTTGTTTCATTGCATAATCGTAGTAACTACTATTCGCCGAATCACTATAAGCAGAACCAATGGCGTTTCTAATTTCATAATCTCCATCGTATTCGTCAATCAAATTCTCTAAAGATTCTTCGGGGTCAAAATCATCACCGGCTCTTTGCTTAATAATTTCAAGTATTTTCTGTGTATTCTCCTCGTTTGTATAATACTCCAACCCACCTTTCCAATCATCATGATAACCATCAACCAAATCCCATATATCTCCCGATAAGAGAGTTTCAATAAATGATATTCTTCTGGTGTTACCATTTTTATCTTTATATTGTCGAACATTCCAATCACCCTCAACGTAATTTCCAACATATGTTGGGTCGATATCTAATTCAAATGTTGTATTTGGTTCTTCGAAATCGCCAATACCTATTTTGGCAAGTGCTCTCTTCAGTGCTCTTGTATTGAACAATTCAGGACGAGCATCATATATTTTTTTAATATCGGGTTCGGGTAAATCTGTAATCTTAAAATCAGACGAACTATCGTGCTCCGAACCAAATCCTTGAATGTCTTCGTTATTTAAAATTAAATCAACAATGTACGGATGAAATTCTTCCTTTGGTTTTGAGTTTTTCGGACCTTTCATTTGATAGATGATACCATCACTACTACCGACCGCTGCTGTCAAATGACTTTTATTAATTGTGTATTGTGGATTAATCCTCTTAACCTCTCTTAATGAATAAATTGTGTTATAACTACTAGTTCTACCACAGTGACCCATTCTGTTACACTCCTCTTCAGAATTATTGGTTTGTAAATCGGTCCAATATAAACCTATACCATCTTTTCTGTAATCACGTAAGATTTCATTTTTCTCTTCATAGTTGATTTCACCTTCTCCAGTTCCAAGGGATTCGTGCCAATTTCTTGATTCTTGATATAGAGTAGCAAAGTCCTTGTCTTTCCATTGTCCGACGTTACCATTTAACCCTACACGAATCCAATCCATGATGGATGTAATTTCACTTCTCTTACCTCTTATAACACCACCAGAATTGATTTTACCTATGATGTCTTCTAATGACACCTCTTCTTGTCCAAAGCTCTTTAAATTGTCTCTAACGAGGTCAATTAGTTTATTACCCATCCATATCGCTAAAGGTCCTGTTAAATTGGCAAGAACTTCGGCATTATCATCACTAAAACCAAGTTTTTGAATGAGGACATCCTTTTTACTTGCTTCAACAACCAACTCTTCAACTAACGATATAATCTTCATTATAATAAATTCTTAATATTAAGCACAGATTCAAATAATTTATAGTTCGACGCAAAGGACGCTAAATTCTCAACTTTCACAGGACCGTCAAAACGTTCACCCGTTTTTTTATTGTAGTAATAAACGTTAACACTTTCCTTATCACAATCAATTTTTAACGACGGTATTCTAACCATGAACTCATCATTATCGATATATGTCTGACCTTTGAAAACTTGCTGTATTGTGTTATTTAAAACAACTCTCAGTTCGGAACATTTTTTTACTCCTTCGTTATCTTCTAAAACCTTATCAAAGTACTTTTCGATTGCAGGTTTTAACTCCTCATATTTCACATCCTCTTGTTGGTAATCGTATATACCTTCATAGTCGTTATCAATATTATAATGACTTACATATTCCGCCAATAAATCTGTCATGTACAAATTCTCACCATCAATTTTTTGGTACCCTTGTTTAACTAAAAACAACAACAAATATGGGATTCTAACAACTACCGTTTCTTTACCTCTGTAATTGTGGTCAAAATCAATATATTTTTCAATTGCATCAACCTCTAATTGTGCTGCATCCTCGTAAAATCTTGCATTCTTATCGACAAAATGTGTTGAATATTCATCCCACATGTCGTCGCTTTCAACAAAATTATCATAATGGTCAGTTTCAAACTGTTCGTAGTTTTGATAACCATGAGATGATTTTAATTCTGATTGATTTTCTTTGTAATATTCTTCTAAATAATGAGAAAGAGTATCTTTTATATAATCTGAATCTTCATTATTCATTCTATCCCATAACATATCGTAACCCGAATTCGCTTCGGAATAATAATATGAATGGGTTTCTTGTGTACTTCTTAAACCACCACCATAACTATTTGTAAAATTTAACACCAAATTTTCACCATTAATTTCAAAATCATAAATGTCTTCATCGGTTATCAATTCACCGACTTTTTCTTCGTCTTTTGAAACTAATGCCATTATGAGCTGGTTGTTAGGTGCGGATTTGGTTACAAGTTTATTAACCAAAATACCCGCATCGTCTTCATCTAATGCATTTAATCTAGTGATTTGTGCTCGAACCATTTCGTCAGAAACATCGTCACTTACAAGTGATGGGAAGAATAAATTTTTAATATCCTCGTTGTTATTAAGAAACTCAGTTACGTTAATTCTTCTATCATCTCTATCCATGTATTGTTTTGATTCAAAATGAAACTGATACTTCTCATTAACATTTGAATTGGATATGATGATGTATAACGGACCTTGTGTATGATATCTATTGAATAAACTACCTCTGTCTTTGTGTTTTGGGTTCAATGATTCTGAACCCCATGTTGTACACCATTCGGTGTTAACCCCTAAATAACAAGATGCTTTCTCTGTGAATGGTGTAAACACTGACCATTTCTCTCCTTGATATACTTTTTTAAATTCTTTTTCATCAAGTGCCGAAATGATTGAACCTAAATCCGTGGTATCTTTTGCATAGTATCCTTTCACTACATCATACAAATCGGTTAGGGATTTGATTTTATTTGCATCGAGAGAAATACTATGTTTATATACATACTCAAGGTATTCTTTTGCTCTTGGTAAATCTTCAAGTTTTAAACCTTTCTTTCTGTATAGATTGATTAATAATTTGGCATACTTACCAATTCTTTTCAATCCCGATTCATTAGAAACGGAAATAGGGTCCGACATGACGATTTGATTAAATTCATCTCTTGGGATATCCTTGTAATATGAATTGTAAATCTCATCAGGTGTTGCCTCTAACAATAAAGATTCTAATAAATCACCAAACTTCATTTTTAACTTATTGTTTTACTAAATGGTGGAATTGATGATAATACAAATCTTCTGTTTGGCGCCGTTTGTTTCGCATTTGTTGGAGCCTCTTGTGTCCATCCGGGACCAAATTGTGAAGTTTCTCCCGCACCAAAATAACCAATTGTTATACCTGTACCCGAAAGTTTTTGATTCAATAAAGTTGCAATTTTTTGAGCTCTATGTTCGGATAAACATTGATTGTATTGTTCTCTTGTTCCTTTTGATTTACAAGCACCATATTTACCTGTTATTTTTACATTTGACGGGCCATCTATACTTGAATAACCTATTATTTGTGGTTTTGATTTCATTATATGGTCAACCAATTCCTTTCCGTACTTATTTGTATTTGTTATAATATATTGTGCTAGTTGGTCTATTTGTGCGGTTGCAGCATTTTCGTTAACAAAATTATCTTCATCATATTTGAATGCATCAATAAATTGGAAATTTATTGTTACGATTGTTGGTGTGGAACCCGTGTTTGTGGTTGTCTCTCCTGTTATAGAACCCGCACCTCCCCGCATTTCGGGTTGAAAACCAAAATTACTTAATCTTATACCTATATTTTTCGATTGGATAGAACCAAAAACATTTTTATCTAATTGCCAAGTTGCAAGATTGGAATTGAAAAAGTCCCCGAACGGTGCTCCTTGTTGATATTGAAAATATGTTTGACCTTTTTTTGATTTAGAATCATATACCGATAACATCAATCCGGCGTTTCCTCCCGATTGTGGGCCACCAAATTCTAAAACAACATCAATGAAACCATCCACTATTTGTTGTTTATATTTTGGATATATTGTAAATAATTTCGCATAATTTTCGTTTTGTTCTATAATCTCAATTACCTTACTCGTTGGATATTTCCCCATAACTAAATTTCCTTGACCTGTCGATTGGTAAGTACCGGGATATATCATTTGGGCATCTAAAATTGTTTCCTTCGAATCACCTTCTTTCGATTTGATTTTAAAGTATACCGATTTATCTTCTCTTTGGTGAAAACTAATAACAAAATTATTTAAAACTTCAGTTTGAGCATTTTTCAAAAGAGTAAAGTTCATATAATCCTCTAAATCACCTAAAATTGCATTTGTTGATAATCCACTCGGTGGCGTTTGTCCGCCCGCTGTTTTAGTATCACCCGTTAAGGGCGGGATAGTCTGTTCATCAATTATTAATCTAACTATTCTTACTAAGTCAGATTCCTTTAATTTGATAATTCTCTTCATTTAGTGATATTAATATCTATAAATATATTGAGGTATTTCTTTTGTTTGTGTGGTTTTTTGTTTTTTACCCAGTATTTATTGCTAGTACTAGATTCTAGCATACTAGAAGCAACCAGATATAATTCTAGCATATACTGGGTAAAATAACAATCCAACCCTCTTTTTACTATATTTATTGGTATAGATTGTTAAATGAAATACATAATTAAAGAATCGATTTTCAAAAAATTAACCGAGAGGTTGATTAATGAAAATTATTACGATAGTGATAAATTATACCACAGAGAATCTTTGGTTAGAAAACTATTAACCAAGGATTCAAAAGGTTACTACACAGCACCAAAACCAATCAGGGACATTATTGAAAAACTACCTTATATTGAATGTGAGGACCAAAATGGTAATAAATCAACTTGCACAAAAATACCTGAGGTATTGTTCGTTTACTTAACAGGAAGATATTAATATGTCAAAGAAAATTATAATAACGGAAAGTCAGTTCAAGTACATAGTTGAAAACCACGTTAAGTTTCTCACAGAGAATGAGTTAACGGAGTTTCAAATGACCTCCCACGCTGAAATCGAAAGGTTAAAACAAAGATTCCTCAACGTTGATTATTTCAATATTAAACTTTTTACCGAACCTTTCAAAATCGATGATAAACCAATCGGAAAATGGCTTTTACCCGAAAATGTTAGAACAGATATTTTAGATAAATTAGAATTTTTAAAAAAGTTTCACATACCCGGTAGAAAAACTGCTTCTTATGGTATTATAATCCATGATTTTAATATTAAACCATTGGATTGTGAATATAAAAATGAAAAGGATAGGGACCAAGCGTTACTTTATGTCGGTAATAAATCACCTTTAATGGTGTCTGACCCAGAAACAAACTCAATTGGTGACATTATGTTGGCAGTTATTGAGAACGATGCTGTTGTTTCAATAATGTATGAAAGAACACATAAAGGATTGAATGATATTGTTTCAAGAAAAAAACAAAAATACTATAACTTTAAAGAGATTAAGAGTTGGTATGACTACGTTAATGCATCAATATCCGACAAGAAGGGAGAAAAAATAAGAAAGAATTTTAATTACAATCAAGGAACATGTTATGGTTATGAAGATTTAAAAAATTTACATGATGATATCGATGTTCAATTTACAGGAATGAATGATAATTTAATTAACAAAACAGATAAATTTGATGGGTATCCCGATGATTATAATTTTTGTTATCGAATCTTAACCGCACCCGAAATCAAAGCACAATATCGAAAAATAAAATTAATAGATGTTATTCGAGATGAGAATATTCAAAGTCTTATTAATACACTACGAATGGATGGTTTAGACAAACCACCAATTGGTTTTTCAGGTGAAGATGTGGCATCCGCTTTTGTTCTTATGAACACCTCGATGCCCTACTTTGATGTAAGAGATAATAAATCTAATTCTCAATAATTTCGGTCAAGTAAAAGGTTATACCCTCATGTACTATAAACTGAGTATTTCTCCTTAGTTCGGTACTCTCGTAAAGTGTGAATACCTCTTTAATATTCTCACCTGTTATTACAATTTTTTTCTCCTCAAATTTTATTGTTCGCATATAAATTTTTTAAGACCTTGTTATTTTCTTGGACCAGCTTAAATTTCTTTTTTATTGACTTTTTGCTTTTTGGTTTTGGGTGGTCTTTTTGTGCTCTTGCCATTATTTGTATTTTTCTTTAAATGATTAGATTCGTCAATACCATCGTTAGTCCATTTATTCAGAATTACGTTTCCGAAAAACCATCCCAAAATCATTGCACCAATAATTAGTATCATTATCATATTTAATAAATATGGTGTCTTTATTGTTGATAGTAAAAAACAAAGAATTTCTATTGTTTAAAAGAAGTATGAATGGGACACATCCAGGTTTATTCGGTTTATGTGGTGGAACCGTAGAGAAGGGAGAAACCCCTGTAGATGCCCTTATAAGAGAGGTTAAAGAGGAGATTGGTATGGATATATTCAACTCAAATCTTATTAAACGATACAACAGAAACGGGAACATTATGAACCTATTTGCGGTTGTTAGTAACGACTTTGAGGAACAGAATATTAGACTAAATAAAGAACATACCGAATGGAGGTATTTCACCTATTACGAGTTATTAAACTCAAAAGAGACAATACCCACAACAATTGAGTTTGTAAATGACTTCCTAAGGTCTTACAAATGATTTTCTTTAATTATCTTGGTTAGTAGGTCTATTGTGTCGGAATCCCCAATCAGACAATCACATTTACGATAACTCTGAACCACAAACTCTTTACCCTTCTCCTCTATTAGTTTCTTCAACTCCTCAAGAGAGGGAACTACGCACTTATTAAATCCCATATAATATAAATAGAAAAACTAAGATATTTATTATAAAACAGAATATGAGAATTATTATTACTGAATCCCAATTGAAAAAACTTGTTGTGAGAAAAGCAACAGAAAAAGACCTATCCCAATTGGATGAATTGGATTACGAAAGTTTCCACTCAGATGAAAACCTTTCTCAATTAAGAGACGCAATTGACAGAAACAAAATGGTTAGTGTCGCTTTTGTAAAGAAAGATGGTTCAGTAAAGCATATGTTAATTAGAAAAAACCTAAGTTCATATATTGGGAGTGCGAGAGAAAAGACCGATGCACAAATGAACGTCGAATCAAATCACAATCTAAAAAAAGTTGTAGATATTAATGCTTATAAAAGAGAACTAAAAAATCTAAGAAATATGGACCCTCAGACCGATGAGGTTATTCTAAAACAGAACGCAGCAAAAAAAGCTTGGAGGTCTGTTAACTTGGAAAATGTCTTAGGATTCATGGTAGGGGGTCAATTTATCGATTTAAGAGACGAGAACAATATAAGAGATAGGTTTGGAGAAGATGTCTACAATTCGATTACAAGGTCTATGGTGAACGCCATGGCACAACAAGAAACACCAGCAGCTGAAGAGGTAACTACCGAACCCGATAATTTACAACAAGGAATCTAAGGTTTTACCTATTTGAGCGTAGACAGGTTTGTTTCCATGGGGTTCAACCTTACCGATTGGTGGTTCAATTACTGTGGCCCCCTGAGCTCTAAATTTACTATAGTAATTTCTTACATCGTCTTCTGTAATATCTTTTAGGCTTCCCCAACCATAAGACCCCTGTACCGCAAAAAATCTTGCACTGGGGAATGTTCTTCTTAGTGATTCAAATAGTTTTGGAATATTGTCCTGCGTATACTTTCCGAATCCACCATTTGTCCCAATTACAATAACGACGTTTGCAATCTCAGGTGAAACAGGATATTCCGATAACGAGGAAATTAACCATGATACGGATTTACCACCTTCCCATAATGAGGATTTACCTCCCGATTGAGAAAGTCTCGACGCTTTGGAAGTATTCATATCTAACCATGGAACTTGGGAGTCTCCTATGATTATATTTTTTACATCTTTTGATATTTTGTCATCAGGATTATCCATTGATGGGGCAGATACATTAATATCAACCTCACTAATGATGTTTATTATTTCTTTGATTCGAAATATGTTTTCCTGAAGATTTATGAAAATTAATAAAATTATAATTCCCATGCCGGATTAGTTACAATTAGTTTACCATTTTCAATTCTTGGTATTTCACCCAAATCATCGTAGGATGCATAAACAATGTTTCTTGGACTAAACTCTTGTCCTTGGAATTTTACATATTCATCTTCAGGTTTTGGGTCTTTACCATAGTTGGAGTCCGTTCTACCCCTTTCAGCAACACCCGTTGCTCTTGAACTATCTCTGAATGCTCTATCAACGTCAGGGTTACCAAAGTTATCTTCAAAGAACCCTTCATTTATTTGTTTGTCAATCAGTTTTTTTAACTGAGACTCGGTGATTTTTATAAATTTTTTTCCCACAATATTTCTTTATTATAAATACTTAAAACCACGTAAAAATAAAAATCCCCCATTATCAGGGGGATTTGTTAACCATTCATTTCAGATATAAACTCATGAATGATTTCTTGAACCTCATCCTCGGTACCTTCTTCGTCCTCCCAAGTTATTTCATCGGGAGTCACATTCCAATCATCCCAGTCATTCCAATTAGCAATGATTGTGAATTTTTTACCATCTTCAGTTTCTCCTTTAAACTCTACAGTTTTTGAGGTTAATTTTGACGATTCGTAATCAATAAACATAAGTTAGTCGTTTTGTAAAATATAATAAAAAATTAGGAAAATAAAAAATTACAAATGAATTATTCTGGGTCCGTTGGGTCTATTTTTTGAACATACATATCCACAATCCTTGAAACCATTTCAGGTTTATCACACGCCTTAAACTTAACCTTTATCTTGGCGGTATTGTTACCACCAGAATCAACGTCAATTGACTTTATATTGTGATTTGCGTCCTCATCATGTTTGAAGATACCCCACAACAATTTTTTAATTTTAGAGGGTTTATGGTCCCCTACAATGATTCTGGCATCAAATTCAACATCAAGCTCATCAATATTAATCGATGATAGATTGGCCAAAGTAAATAACGGCACCTCAATTACCTTTGAACCGATATTGATTTTCGTGGTAATCGGGGTGCCGTCAGGGTTAAAATAGTTGTTTAAATTAATTATGTGCTGTTTCTCAGAGACTCTCTGTGCAACAATTGAGGCTTCTAATAAACCACTAATTAACTCATCAATATTTAATTTACCCATACAATTTTGTTAGTATGGATAATATAGTCAATTTTTTTTAAAAAATCAACTATTACTTACTTGGTTCGGCTGTAAGTGGGATTAAAGATGGTTCCAACATTTGAGTCAAATAGTCAGACAACTTTAACATACCTTCAGTCGGAGGTAATTGCTCCGCATGTACCTTAACCTCATACTTTGCTGAGTTGTCAGTACTTCTTGTGTTCTCTTTGTGAGTTGCCACTTTACCGGCAACTGTTGCTGAGAATTTCATACCCCACCAACTAGCAGATGCTGTTGCAGAATAAGAAGTTTCACTATCTGAACTTTCTTTAGATGTTTCAGATGTTTTAACTTCCATTGTGAAAGAAATGTCTGCTGATGTGATAGCCAAAGATGGTAGTGGTACCAATGGTAACATGGGAACCTTGTTATACAATTTTTGTATCTCTTGTTCTCCAGTTTCCCCGTTGGTAACAACGCGGTTCATCTCAACGTCCAATGAACGAGCGGATGTTTTACCGTCCTTATCTTTTTCAAATGCAACTTCGGAGATGTATCTCCAAGTTACCTCATTTAATTTTGCTTGACCCTTTGCCATTCCGACAATCGGTGAAACAATCAAATCTTCAATTGGAAGACCTGCGAAATTGTCTGCGATTCCTGCCATAAATTTTTTTTTAAATTGGTTTATTACCTATAAATACCCATCAGAGTGTTAAAATATTTTAACCAAATTTCACCATTCCTTTATATTGGTCCTTAATTTTCTTTATCTCGGTCATGGCTTCATTATAGGATTTGATTATCTCTTCATTTACAGTAAAGTCAAGTATAGTTTTACATTTAGGACACGCGGAAACGGGATGTTTAATAATAAATTCTAAGGTTAAATCAAGGGGGGTTTTACACATTGGACAAGGTAGTGGCATATTAAATTATAATAAATTAATAACAATAAATGTATCTCTCATTCACTTAATAACCCTAAGATATTTATAAATATGAATTTAGTGGGTCTTGTATATGAGATGGTAATTAAAGAGTACAA
>Ga0172372_10011650_pt1 | contig 11155 bp, 13 predicted proteins | sample LakKiv5m_2_FD_114544 | JGI IMG/M metagenome (GOLD analysis project Ga0172372, IMG submission 114544) | Freshwater microbial communities from Kabuno Bay, South-Kivu, Congo - kab_092012_9.5m | ecosystem: Environmental > Aquatic > Freshwater > Lake | place: Democratic Republic of the Congo... | reverse complement strand
GGTGGTCTTGTCGGCGGTGAGATCCTTGCCGGCGGTCTTGCCGAGCACCTCACTGCTGGCGGTCACATCGAGGATGTCGTCGATGATCTGGAAGGCCAGGCCGATGCCCCGGGCATAGACGCGCAGGGCCTCGAGCAGGGCCTCCGAAGCACCGGCGATCAGGGCGCCACAGAGCACGCAGGCCCGCAGCAGGGCACCGGTCTTGTGCAGGTGGATGTATTCGAGGGTGTCGAGATCCACATCCTTGCCCTCGCACTCCAGATCCACCACCTGGCCGCCCACCAGGCCCGGGGCACCGGAGGCCAGGCTCAGCTCGCCCACCACCGCCAGCAGCCGCTCCGCCGGCACGCCGGGGCTGCGCAAGGCCACCATCTCAAAGGCGCGGGTGAGCAGGGCATCGCCCGCCAGGATCGCGTTGGCTTCGCCGTACACCTTGTGGTTCGTGGGCCGGCCGCGACGCAGGTCGTCGTTATCCATGGCCGGCAGGTCGTCGTGGATCAACGACATGGTGTGGATCATCTCCAGCGCCACCGCCGTGGGCATGGCCTGCGCCGCCTCACCACCCGCCAGCTCACAGGCCGCCAGGCAGAGGATCGGCCGCAGCCGCTTGCCCCCCGCCAGCAGCGAATAGCGCATCGCCTCCCGCAGGCTTTCCGGCCGCTCCGGGCCCAGGGAGCCATCCAGGGCCGCTTCCACCTGCAGCCGGGCGGCTTCCAGGTAGGCCCCGAAATCAAAGGCCACCGCCTCCCCCGTGGAGGTGCTGTCTGCTGTGCTCACCACCGCGGTCATGGGGGCTGGGCCTGGGGCCATCGCTGGGGTGGATTCTCTCAGGCAGGGGGGCGTGATGGCGCTCAGGGCACCAGATCGTCGAGGCCATGCTCCACACCGTGGCGGCGGCACCAAGCCACCACGGTGTTCACCAGCAGCAGGGTCACGGTCATCGGGCCGACGCCCCCCGGCACCGGCGTGATAGCCCCGGCGATGGGCTCCACCTCCTCAAACCGCACATCCCCGCACAGGCGGGCCTTGGCCTCGGGGCCCGCGCCCGGATCGGGCTCCAGCCGATGGATGCCCACATCCACCACCACCGCGCCGGGTTTCACATGCTCAGCGCCGAGCATGCGCGGCCGGCCGGCCGCCACCACCAGCACATCCGCCTGCCGGGTGAGCTCCGCCAGATCGCGGGTGCGGGAATGGGCCACGCTCACGGTGGCGTTCGCCGCCTGCAGCATCAGCGCCATCGGCTGGCCCACCAGGATGCTGCGGCCCACCACCACCGCCCGCCGGCCGGCCAGCTCGATGCCGCCGGCCGCCAGCAGGGCCATCACCCCGGCCGGCGTGCAGCTGCGGGGGCCCCGTTCGCCCTTCAGCAGGCGGCCCAGGTTGAGGGTGTGCAGGCCATCGGCATCCTTCTCCGGATCGATCGCCGCCAGCAGGGGCGTTTCATCCAACCCGGCGGGCAGGGGCAACTGCAGCAGGATGCCGTCGACCGCAGGGTCGGCATTGAGCCGTTGAATCGTGCTCAGCACCACCTCTGCCGGTGTATCCGCCGGCAGATGGGCCCCGAGATTGGCGATGCCGATCCGGCTGCAGGCCTTCTCCTTGTTGGCCACATACACGCCGCTGGCCGGATCGTCGCCCACCCGCAGCACCGCCAGGCCGGGGGAGCGGCCGATGGCGGCCGCCTGGGCGCGCACCACCGCCTGCAGGCGTTGCTCGATCACCGCCGCCAGTTGGCGGCCGTCCAGACGCGTGGCCATGGGCCGGTGTAGGGCTCGACTGCCCTCAGCATGCAACGGCAGGGCTAGCTTGGTCGCCCTAGTGACGGCCGTCGCGTTGACCCGCCCGGGCACCGCCCTCAACCCCTGGCGGGCGCTGCATCGCCTCTGGCGGCGACTGCTGCGGCTGGAGCAGCCCCGCCAGGCCCTGAGCGACTGGCGGCGGCGCGACATCGCCGCGATCCTGCTGGCGAGCCTGCTGGTGAGCCTGGTCTCGAGCTGGCCCTGGCTGGTGGAGCCCAGCCTGCGCCCGGGCATCCCGGCCCCCTTCACGCTGCGGGCCCCGAAAGCCGCCACGGTGGTGGATTCCGACGCCCTGGAGCTGCGGCGCTCCCAGCTGGGCCCCCGCAGCCACGTGCAGGTGGTGGACCCCCGCATCAACCGCGAACTGCAGCAGGGCTTGGAGCACCAGCTGGCCGACCTCAGCCAGCTCTCGCGCAGCCAGCCGGACCGGCTGGCCCCGCTCGACCTCAGCGACGCGGAACGCACCTGGCTGGCGACCCTGGCGCCGGCTGAGCTGCAGCGCTGGGAACAGACCCTCCGCCAGGCCCAGCGGCGCATGCTGGAACAAGGGCTGGTGGGCAGCGTGGCACCGCGGCAGCTGGAGCAGGCCGCTGCCCTGCAGCTGGAACCGCTGCCGCAGCCGGGCCGCGGCCTCGGCGGCCGGGTGCTGGCCACCAGCCTGCAGGGTCGCAGCAACCTGCGCATCGACCCCGCCCTCAGCCAGCGATTGATCGAGGATCTGCTCACCAAGCAGGGCATTCCCACGATCCGGGTGCGGCAGGGGGAGCTGATCACCCGCCAGGGGGAAGCGATCAGCCCCCAGGCCTATGCGGTGCTCGATTACTTCGGCCTGGTGAACCGCCGACCGCTGATCGGCCCCTGGCTGCTGCACGGCCTGGAGGCCCTGGCCGCCTGCGGGGTGGTGGTGCTGCTGACGCGCCGCAGCCATCCCCTGCTGGAAACCCGCCAGGCGCTGCTAGCCCTTGGGCTGCTGCTGGTGGTGCAGGGCTGCAAGCTGTGGCTCGGCGGCGCCGTGAGCCCCCTGGCGCTGCTGGTGCCGCCCACGCTGCTGCTGGCCCAGGGGCTCGGCACCGGCGCAGGCCTGGCCTGGCTGGCGGCCGCCAGCCTGCTGTGGCCGCTGCCCCTGGCCGACTTCAACGACCAGCGCATCCTGGTGGCGGCGGCCGTTGCCGCCGCCACGGCGGTGTTCGCCGGCCGGCAACGCAACAGGGCCCAGCTGCTGCAGCTCACGCTGCTGGTGCCGATGGCGGCCCTGGCGGCCGACTGGCTGCTGCTGCAGGTGGCGGTGGCCCGCGGCGAGGGGGATGGTCGCCTGCCGATCGGGGCCGATCTGCCGGCGGAGGCCCTGCTGCTGGCTGGCCTGCTGCTGGCGGTGCTGCTGCTCAGCCCCCTGCTGGAGAGCTGGTTTGATCTGCTCACCCGCAGCCGGCTGCTGGAGCTGGCAGATCTGGAGCGCCCCCTGCTGCGGCGCCTGTGCTGTGAAGCCCCCGGCACCTTCGAGCACACGCTGATGATCTGCGGGCTGGCGGAGGAGGGGGCCCGCGCCATCCAGGCCGATGTGGACCTGATCCGCACCGGGGCGCTCTATCACGATGTAGGCAAGCTGCACGGCCCCCACTGGTTCATCGAGAACCAGGAGGGCGGCGACAACCCCCACGACCGGCTCGACGACCCCCAGCTCAGCGCCGGCATCCTGCAGGCCCACGTGGACGAAGGCCTGAAGCTGGCCCGCCGCTACCGGCTGCCGCGCCCCCTGGCGGACTTCATCCCCGAGCACCAGGGCACCTTGAAGATGGGCTACTTCCTGCATGAGGCCCGCCGCCGCAACCCGCAGGTGAACGAAGCGGCCTTCCGCTACCGCGGCCCCAATCCCCGCAGCCGCGAAACCGCGGTGCTGATGCTGGCCGATGGCTGCGAGGCCGCCCTGCGCTCCCTGCCCCCCGACACCAGCGAGGAGCAGGCCCGCAGCCTGGTGCGCCGCCTGCTGGAAGCCCGCTGGCAGGACGGCCAGCTGGCGGCCAGCGGCCTCAGCCTGGCGGAACTCGAACTGCTGGTGCGGGCCTTCGTGCGGGTGTGGCGGCGCATGCGCCATCGCCGCATCCCCTATCCAATTCCAGCCCGCAAGGGTTACAGCGCCTGAGCCATGGCCTCCCCTCTCCCCAACCGCTGGCAGCAGGCCTGGTATCCGGTGGCGGATCTGCGCGATCTCGATCCCGGCCGGCCCCAGGCCTTCACCCTGCTCGGGCACGACCTGGTGCTCTGGTTTCACCAGCCGAGCGACCAGTGGCGCGCGTTTGCCGATGTGTGCCCGCACCGGCTGGTGCCGCTCTCGGAGGGGCGGCTGACGCCCGCGGGCGAACTGGAATGCCCCTACCACGGCTGGCGTTTCAACGCCGATGGCCAGTGCACCGCCATCCCCCAGGCGCCGGAGGGGCTCACGATCAGCCAGCGCAGCCACTGCCGCGCCTACGCCACCGCCACGGCCCAGGGGCTGCTGTTCGTGTTCAGCGGCGCGGCCGAGGCCGCCGCGGCTGTACCCCTGCCGCTGGTGCCGGTGCTGCAGCCCCAGGGGCGGGGCTGGGCCGATGGCTGGCTGGTGCAGGACACCTTCCGCGACCTGCCGATGGACGCCCTCACCCTGCTGGAAAACGTGCTGGATGTGAGCCACGTGCCCTTCACCCACCACGCCACCGTGGGGCGCCGCGAGAACGCCGGGCCGGTGGAGCTGGAGCTCACCAGCTTCGGCCCGGAGGGCTTCAGCGGCCTGTGGAAGGAGGGGCCGCGGCAGGGCCGACTGGGCAGCCAGACCACCCACTTCGTGGCCCCCGGCCTGATGTGGCACGACCTCACGGCGGCGGGGTTCGCCCGCTTCCTCACCGTGGTGTACGCCACCCCGACCCGCCCGGGGGAATGCCGCCTGTTCGCCCGTTTCCCGTTCCAGTTCCGGTCGCCCTGGCCGGCCCGGCTGCTGGGGCTGCGCCCCCGCTGGCTGCAGCACATCGGCAACCACACCGTGCTCGAAGACGATCAGGTGTTCCTGCACTGGCAGGAGCGGGTGCTGGAGCAGCGGGGCGGCAGCGCCCACGCCAACCGCAGCTTTCACCTGCCCACCAGCGCCGATCGCTACGTGCGCGCCCTGCACGACTGGGTGAACCGCTACGGCGGTGAGCCGTTCCCGGGGCAACCGCTGCCGCCCCGGCAGGGGCGGGCGGCGCTGATGGATCGCCTGGAGGCCCACACCCGCCACTGCCGCAGCTGCGCCACCGCCCTGCGGCGCCTCGAGCGCGCCCGGCAGGCCTGCGGGCTGCTGCTGGTGCTGGCCCTGGCACTGCTGGCCTGGCTCGGGGGCGGCCAGGCCGGCTGGCCAGCCCTGGCGGCTCTGCTGCTGGCGGCAGCGGCCCTGCTGCTGCGCTGGCAATCCGAACGCTGGATCCGCCAGCTGCAGCGGGGCAGCGGTGAACCGCCCCGCAATCACCGGCCCTGATCAGAACGGGCAGGGGGCCTCAAACTGCAGAATCCGGCCATCCAGCGGATGGCGGAAGCGCAGCGCGCTGGCATGCAGATGCAGGCGAACGCCCGGTGAGGCCACAGGGCCATAGAGGGGGTCCCCCAAGATCGGATGGCCGATGGCCTGGAGATGCACCCGCAGCTGGTGGGAGCGGCCGGTGTGGGGGATCAGCGCCAGGCGGCTGGTGGGGGCGTCGGAGCTGGTGGCTGACGGCAGCAGTCGCCAGGTTGTGCGGCAGGGCTTGCCGGCCGGATCAGGGCCGTAGAGGGGCGGGCGGTGCTGACGCTTGGCCAGGGCCAGCTCGATGCAGCCGGCGGCCTGTTGCGGCCGGCCGTGCACCACGGCGTCGTAGCGCTTGTGCACGCGCCGCGCGGCGAACAGGCCGCTCAAGGCGCGATGCAGGGCCGGGCTGAGGGCCACCAGCAGCAGGCCGGAGGTGTCGCGATCGAGGCGATGCACCAACTGGGCGCCGGGCCACTGCCGCTGCACCCGGCTGATCAGGGAATCCGCCAGCGCCGGGCCCAGGCCGGGTTGGCAGAGCAGGCCAGCGGGCTTGGCCAGCACCAGCAGATCCGCGTCGGCATGCACCAGCCAGGCGGGATCCACCGCCGGTGGCACCCCCGCTTCAGGGCTGGCCATCGCCGACGGGCTCCTCCACCACCAGCCGGGCGATCTGGTTGCGGCCATTGCCCTTGGCCAGGTACAGCGCCTGATCCGCCCGGTAGAAGAGGTCCGCAAAGCTGCGGTCGTCGACCGAAAGGCTGGTGAGGCCACCACTGATCTGGGGCTGGTAATCGGAGTGGCTGAACACCCCAGGCATCGCCGCCACCGCCGCCCGCAGCCCCTCGGCAAAAGCCAGGGCCTCCTCAGGGCTGCACTGCGGCAGCAGCACGGCGAACTCCTCATCCCCGATGCGGCCCACCAGATCCTGGGGCCGGGCCCGCTGGCGGATCAGATCGCAGACATCGAGCAGCACCTGATCACCGGCCTCGTGGCCCCAGCGGTTGTTGATCTGGCGGAAGTCGTCGATGTCGAAGGTGAGCAGTGCCAGGGGCTGGCCGCGGCGGCGCGCCTCCTGCCATTCCTGCTCGCCCAGCTCAAAGAAGCTGCTGCGGGTGTGCAGCCCGGTCACCGGGCAGAGGCTGCTGCGGCGCCGCAGCTCCAGCTCGCGCATCACCAGATCCGCCAGGCGCTGCAGCAGACCGAGCTGCTCGCCGCTGAGGCGGCGGGGCCGCTGATCGATCACGCACAGGGTGCCGAGGTTGTGGCCGCTGCTGGAGCGCAGCGGGGCGCCGGCATAGAAGCGGATGCGCGGCTCCCCCTGCACCAGCGGATTGCCGCTGAAGCGCTCATCCTCCAGGGCATCCGGCACCATCAGCACCCCATCGCCACCGATGGTGTGGGCGCAGAAGGCCATCTCCCGCGGCGTCTCGCGGGCCGCCAGGCCGCGGGCGGCCAGAAACCACTGGCGCTGCCGATCCACCAGCGACACCAGGGCGATCGGCATGGCGAGCACGCTGCCGGTGAGGTCCACGATCCGCTGCACATGGGGATCGGCCGCGGTGTCGAGCAGCCCATGGCGCTGCAGATCGCGCAGCCGCTGCTCCTCATCCGCAGGGATCGGGTAGTCGGGGAAAGGGGCCACACGCGGGCGGGGCTGATGGGCCAACGTAGGCAGGGTGGCCGGCGCCGACGGGTGCCCGTGGCGCCGGGGGCAGGCCATCGCCACACTGGCGGCAGCTGCCGGCGCCCCATGGCTCTCGATCGCTTCAAACAGGCCCTGGCCGCCGTGATCGAGGCCGCGCCGGAGGATCCGCTGGAGCGGGATGAATACTTCGAGCTGCACACCCTGCCCATCAGCGGGGGGCAGGATTTCGAGGTGGTGATCTGCGACGAGGAGCACGAGATCTTCGCGGTGATCTACACCGCCCGCCTGTTCGAGGAGGGGGAAGCCGGCCAGGAGGAGGTGGAAGCCCTGGTGCCGGCCTTCCTGCAGCAGGCCTTCGGGCTGGAGAGCGGCGAGTGGCAGCCTGCCGAGAGTTTCGATCTGGGCTGGCGGAGCCGTGAATACCTCTGGTTCATGGAATTCACCCTGCCCGGCCTCACGCCGGTGTGCCGCTACGACTGAAGCACCAGCAGCTGCAGCACCTGGCGGGGCCGGCTGAACAGCAGCAGCAGCCCCTCCCCCTCGGGCACCGGCAACCCCGTGGCGCTCCGCAGCCGCTGGCGCTCCAGCAGGCCTACACCGCAGGTTTCAGCGAACAGCAGCGGCACGGTTCCAGCGGAGCCGCGCATGGCCTGCAGATCCAGAGCCTGCCGGGCGGCGCGGGCGCTGCGCTCCAGGCCCAGCCGCTCCACCAGCTGAGGCCAGAGGTCGTTCACGGGGCTGCAGCCGGCCAGATCGAGATCGACAACCTGCTGGCCCATGCCCCTGCAGCGCACATCGCCTCAGCTTGCCGCCTCAGCCGTGATGCAGCTGAACGAAGTGGGGGGCGAACAGAAACACCCGCTCCCCCAGGCGCTCCTGCTGGCCATCGAGGGCAAAGGCGCCGCCGGCCATGAAATCAGCGGCCCGCTGGGCCTGATCCGCCGGCAGGGAGGAGAGGTTGAGCAGCACCGTGGCGTGGTCCCGCAGGGCCAGCACCGCCTCCTGCACACCTTCGAAGTGGGTGGGCTGCATCACCATCACCTCGGCACCCCAGCGGCCGGGGTCCGGAGCGAAGCTGGCGGGGGGCTGAGGAGGCTGGTCCATGGGCCACACCCTGCCGCGCAGCCAGCGCTCACGCCAGGGGCTCAGGCGTCCGCCGCGTCAGCAGCGGCCAACTGATCCGCCCCCAGCTGGATGGTTTCGAGGGCATCGGCGTTGTCGAGGAAGGCCTCGAAGGAGCTGTAACGGCGAATGGTGGGAACGGTGGCGGGATCGGCGCAGAGCTCCGGCCAGCTGCTGTCGTCGGGTTTGAGCTCCCGAAACACCTCCAGGGCTTCCTGCAGATCCGCGGCATCACCCACGGCCTCGTCGCCCAGCAGCAGCTCAAGGAACGTCATCGTGGGCGGTGGTGCAGAGCATCCCCATCCTGGGCAGCGGCGGCGCCCGTGACGAGAGATTGCGCAAACCAGCCGCCCTGGGGCCGCTCTCTAGGGTCCGCTCAGCTCACCACCCGACAACCATGGGCGTTGGCGAAGTGTTTCTGGAAAGCGTCTCCACCGGTGTGATCACCGCCCAGGAGATCGATTGGATCACGGCCCAGCAGGATCGCTTCAACCGCCAGGAGGAGGCCACCGTGCTCAAGCTGGGCCGCCTGCTCGATGCCGGTGCGATCCAGATCGGCTGCCGCCTGCTGGGGCGCTGATCGCGCCGATGCCCCTCAACCGGGGATGAAGCTGCGCAGCCGCCGCGCCTCCTCGCCGGCCCGCCGCTGCAGCTCAGCAAAACTCAGCCGCTCCTCCTCCCGGCGCTGGGCGGCGAACAGATCGGCCTCCTCCAGCGCAAAGCCATGGGCCAGGGCCAGGGCCAGCAGGTCCTGGGCCTCCAGGGGCTGCTGCAGCTGCTCAGCCAGATCGGGGCGCGTGCGGGCGTGGGCCAGGAAGGCGTCGAGCTGCTCCAGCGACATGCCGATCTCTGCAGAACCCAGCAGTCCTAGCCACCCGGCCGGCGGGGCGAGCCGCTCGCCAAGGGCGGCATCAGGCTCCAGACTTGGCCCAACCGCATCGGCACCATGACCCGTTCTCCAGCGCCGCCGGGCCCTGGAACCGGCCCCGCCAGCGAGCTGCCCAACTGGATGCGCTGGGGCGGAGCGGGCCTGACGGCGATGCTGGCGGTGCTGTTCCTGGTGCTGCTGGCCCAGGTGCGCCAGCAGACCGAACGCCTTCAGCAGCTGCAGGACAAGGTGCAGACCCTGGAGAACGCCCGCGACCTGGAGCGCACCAGCGCCCTGGAGCAACAGCTGCGCTCCACGGTGCAGCGGCTGCAGGCCCTCGAGGGGCTCGACCAACGCCTGCAGCGCCTCAGCCTTGAGCAGGAAACCCTGAAGCTGATGCTGCGGGCCAACAGTGGCCAAACCCTCGAGCCTCTGGCACCCCTGGAGCCCGGCGGCACCAGCCGTCCCAGCCGGTCGTCCGTGCCGCCGCCACCCGTGCTGCCGGCGCAACCCTGACGGGGCTGAATCAGCCCTTCACGGCATCACCGCTGGCGCTGGGCAGGATGTAGCGCTGCAGGCCGATGAACAGGGCGAGCACCGGCAGGATCGACACCACAGCACCCGCCGCCACCAGCCGCCAATCGAGGGCAAAACTGCTGGAGAGCTGCTGCAATCCCAGCGGCAAGGTGTACAGATTGGGGTCGTCGAGGATCACCAGCGGCCAGAGGAAATCGCTCCAGCTGCCGATGAACACGAACATCGCCAGGGTGATCAGATCGGCGCGGGCCGCGGGGATCATCACATTCCACCATTCCCCCAGCGGCGTGCAGCCATCGCTGCGGGCCGCCTCCTCCAGCTCCACCGGCACACCGGCGAAGCTCTGGCGCAGCAGAAAGATGCCAAAGGCGGTGGCGGCCTGGGGCAGGATCAGGGCCCAGAGGCTGTTGCGCAGCCCCAGCTGCACCATCAGCAGATAGAGCGGAATCATCACCACCTGAAAGGGAATCAGGATGGTGCTCACCACCAGGGCCAGCACCAGGCCGCGGCCGGCGAAGCGCATCCGCGCCAGGGGGTAGGCCGCCAGCGAGCAGAACAGCAGGTTGGCCAGCACCGCCAGGCCGCTCACGATGGCGCTGTTGCGGAGATAGGTGAGCATCGGGCTGTCGGCGAACAGGCGCCGATAGGCCTCCAGGCTCGGTTGGCTGGGCAGCAGGGCCGGCGGCGTGGTGAAGATGTTTTCAGCGGGGCCCTTCAGCGAGGTGCTCACCAGCCAGAGCAGCGGCACCAGCATCGCCAGGGCGATCAACAGCAGCAGCCCCAGCTGGAGGGCTGCAGCCAGGGGAGTGCGGGGCCGGCCGCTGGTCGGTTGGGTCATCACGCCGAGATCCCTGCTGCCCGGGTCACAGCCGCGGCCGCTCGGTCGGCGCCAGATCCCCCACAGGCAGCGGCGCTTTCTGGGGGTGGAGCGGCGTGCGCTGGCTGCCGGCCACCAGGCGGTTGAGGGCATTCACGAACGCCTGGGCGGCGGCCACCACGATGTCGGTGTCGGCGGCGTGGCCGGAATAGAGCACGCCATCGGCCCGCAGGCGGATCGTCACCTCCCCCATGGCATCGATGCCCTCGGTGACGGATTTCACCGAAAACTCCACCAGCTCGTTCGGCACCCGCGCCAGGTGATTGAGGGCCTGGCACACCGCATCCACCGGACCGGTGCCGATCGCCGCTTCGGTGAGCTCAGCGCCATCGCCGTTCACCAGGGTGACGGTGGCGGTGGGCTGCAGGTTGGTGCCGGTGCTCACCTGCACCAGCTTGAGGCTGTAGCGGGCCTCGTCCTGCTGCTGCACCTGCTCGCTCACGATCGCCTCCAGATCCCGATCGGTGATCTCGCGTTTGCGGTCGGCCAGCTCCTTGAATCGGGCGAAGGCGTCGTCGAGGTCGTCGCGCTCGAGGGTGTAGCCGAGCTCCTCGAGGCGGGCGCGGAAGGCGCTGCGGCCGCTCAGCTTGCCCAGGGAGATGCGGTTGTCGGCCAGGCCGATGGTGCGGGCATCAATGATTTCGTAGGTGAGACGGTTCTTGAGCACGCCGTCCTGGTGGATGCCGCTCTCGTGAGCGAAGGCGTTGGCGCCCACGATCGCCTTGTTGGGCTGCACCGCCATGCCGGTGAGGTTGCTCACCAAGCGCGACGTCTTGGTGATCTCCTCGGTGCG
>Ga0172372_10011648_pt1 | contig 11157 bp, 5 predicted proteins | sample LakKiv5m_2_FD_114544 | JGI IMG/M metagenome (GOLD analysis project Ga0172372, IMG submission 114544) | Freshwater microbial communities from Kabuno Bay, South-Kivu, Congo - kab_092012_9.5m | ecosystem: Environmental > Aquatic > Freshwater > Lake | place: Democratic Republic of the Congo... | reverse complement strand
CGAGGAGGACGAGCAGCCCACCATCCTGCGCAAGGGGAGCGACGGCGGCAAGTACTGCGTGCTCTTCGACCCACTGGACGGCAGCAGCAACCTGGACACGGCGGTGGGGGTGGGCACCATCTTAACCATCCTGCGCAAAGACCCCAACACGCCCGATGCGGTGCGCACCGTGTGCCAGCCGGGTCGGCAGCAGGTGGCCGCGGGGTACGTGCTCTACGGCAGCAGCACGGTGTTCGTGATCACCACCGGCCACGGCGTGCACATGTTCGAGCTGGACATGAGCGTGGGCAGCTTCCTGCTGGTGCAGCGCGACCTGAAGATGCCCCCCAGGAACAAGGTGTACTCCGTGAACGAGGCCTACTCCGAGGGCTTCCCCGCGGGCTATCAGCGCTACCTGAAGTGGGCGCATGAGCAGGGCTACAGCAGCCGCTACATCGGCAGCATGGTGGCCGACATTCACCGCACGCTGGTGAACGGCGGCGTGTTCCTGTATCCGCCCACCGCACGGCACCCCGGCGGAAAGCTGCGGCTGCTCTACGAGGCCAACCCCATGAGCCTGCTGGTGGAGCAGGCCGGGGGCATCAGCACCGACGGACACGGACGCACGCTGGACCTGGAGCCGCGCGAGTTGCACGCGCGCACGCCGCTGGTCATGGGCAGTGCCGACGAGGTGGCGCATGTGATGCGTCACCTGCGCGGCTGACGGACCCGCTCACTCGAATGCGCCGCGGTCCGCGATCCTGAAGTCGTGGATGGCCGCCAGCTTCTTGCGGCTCATGCCGTCCACACCCATCAGGTTGCGGATCACCGACTTGGGCTTGTCCATGGCCAGCTTGCCCAGCAGCGAGAACTTGGCGTCCAGAATGCCCCGCAGGTCGGCCGTGGTGTTCCGTGCATGACCGGCCGGGAACATGACCAGCCCGCTGTCGAAGGTGGCGCCGCCCTCCATCTCCACCTTCAGGCTGGTCGGGATCCCTTCGGGATAGCGCCGGTCGTACTCCGCGCCGCCGTGCTGGAAGTCCATCTTGGCCATCAGGGCCCGGGTCCGCGGATGCGAGATCGCGCTCGGGTCGTAGTCGTGCGGCCCCAGCATGAGCGTCTTCCACACCTGGTCGTTGCCGCTGCCGAGCGCCTCGGCGCCCTTCTTGGCCACGCGTTCCGCGGCCTTGCGAAGGAGCGTTCCCACGATGTAGACCATGCTGTGATCGGCGCTCTGGCGGGTCGTGGGATCCCGCTTGGCCGGGTCACCGATGATTCCGAACGCGGGCTCGTAGGCGGTGATCAGGATGCGGCGGATGGCCTCGGGCTTGCCCGCGATCTCCGGATGACGCTGCACCAGGTCGATCATGCCCTGCAGGGCGCCCGCGCTCTGGTGCTCATACAGACCCAGCTTGAAGTGCATGCCCATCACGGTGAAGTCGTCGCCCGCCATGCTCAGGTGCAGGTCGAAGGGACTCTCGCCGCCGGTCTTCACGAACTGGCGGAACATGCTCTCGGGGTTGCGGAAGATGTCGCGGGGCCCCAGGAAGCCGCGCATGGACCGCTGCATGCACAACATGGCGAACTCGGTGCTGATGGCGGCACTGGCCCCCTTGCTGTCGCTGAGCTGCTTGCCGGCACGGATGGCGCGCCACGGGATGGCGTGCGCCACGAACATGCCGATGGCGCTCTCGATCTCGTCGGCGCCGGCCCCGAGCATGGCGCCGTAGACCGCGGCGCTGGCGATGGCGCCGTGCACCACATGGTCGATCTTGTAGGTCTTCAGCGAGAACACCTCGGCCAGGCGTCCGCGGATCTCGTCCAGGCACACCATGCCCCGCAGGGCGTAGGCACCGTCCTGGCCAGCCAGCTGGGCGGCCGCCACGGGCACGGCGTAGAAGTCGTTGTGCCCGAACTCGCCGGCCGTGTGGCCCAGCTCGGGCCGATAGCCGAAGTTGGTGCCGTTGCTGTCCCACTCGCGCACGGCGGCGCAGTTGGCCACGATCGCCTTCTCCGGCGCCACGGCCTTGCGGCTGCCGAACACGCTCACGCCCTTGCGTGCGGGGTAACGCAGGGCCTCGTTCCGCAGCAGCGTGGGCGCGTTGGTCCGCAGGGCCAGGGCGCTGGCGCCGCACAGCACGGCGTCCGTGAAGAACAGGGTGGTGCGCTCCAGCACGGTGGCGTCCGGGCGGCCGTCGCGCATGAAGTCGATGGCGTACTGACCGATGCCCAGGGCCTGGTTGGAGTCGCGGGACAGGATGCGGGTGGCAGCGGGCGTGCTCATGGAATCCTCCGTTTGGGGAGCCCAATCTAGCAGCCACGACCGCTGGACCGCAGCCCTCAGCGGCCGAGCAGATGGTCGAGCACTTCCACCACGCCCTTGCCCTGCGTGGCGATGGTCTCCAGGATGGGCCGGCCTCCGGCGATGTCCAGCAGCTCGCGCACCAGCTTGGCCTCGCCCGCATGGTCGGCCTTGTTGGCCACGAACACGTCGGCGATCTCCAGGATCCCGGCCTTGTCCATCTGGACGCTGTCGCCCATGCCCGGCACCACCACCACGGCCGTGCGGTCCACATGGTTGCGGATGGCCACGTCGTTCTGGCCCGCACCGACCGTCTCCACGATCACGTCGTCGAAACCGGCCTCGCCCAGCAGGCCCAGGATGTCGGGCAGGCTGGCGTAGTCCTCGCCCACGATCGCCAGCGAGCGGTAGAAGACGTTCTCGTCGACCGCGTTGAAGTCCACGCGCAGGCGGTCCCCCAGCAGGGCGCCGCCGGTGATGGGACTCATGGGATCGAAGGCGATCACGGCCAGACGCTGGCCGCGGCGCACCGCCTCGCCCGCCATGCTGGCCACCAGCGTGCTCTTGCCGGCGCCGGGAGCGCCGGTGATGCCCACCACGCGGCGGGGCCGGCGGCCCTGCGGCTTGCCGGTGGGTCTGGCGTGCGCCATGGAGATGCGGCGCGCCAGCGTGGCCGCTGCCGACCCGCCTTGGAGCGGAGCGTAGGGCTTCACCGCCTCGCGCACGCTGTCCACGATGGTCTCGAGTCCGGCACCGGTGTGGTACACGCGGCGCACGCCCGCCTTGATCAGCGGCTGCACGTCCTCCTGCGGGATGATGCCGCCCACGTTCACCACCATGTCCGGCCGCCCCACCTTGCGGCACTCCTCAAGCAGCCGTGGCACCAGCACCAGATGGCTGTTGCTCATCATGCTGCAGGCGATGCAGTCGGCGTCCTCGTCGCGGGCGCCGATCGCCAGGCTCCGGGGCGTCTGCCAGAGGCCGCTGTAGATCACGTGGATGCCGCTGTCGCGCATCAGTCGCGCGATCAGTTTCACCCCCCGGTCATGGCCGTCCAGTCCCATCTTGCCAAGCAGGACGCGAGGCCGATGCGGGAGGTCGCCGCAGCGGTCACGCTTGTCGATGGGAGTGGTGGGTTCGGTGGTGCCCTGCATGCGCGGCTCCGGCCCGGCACCTTACACGGTCGGCGGCGGGTCGGCGGCGGCTGGCGCGGTCGAGGCCGCGGCCTCGACCCGCTTGGCCTGAGGTGTCCAGGTCTCCGGATGGAACCTGTGCGCCAGCCGTCCGATGATCAGGTGCATGTTCCTGTGGTCGTGGTCATCCAGCAGCACCTTTCGGCCATCCGCTAGAACCGCCTTGGCGGTCCACGTGCTGCGTCGATCGCCGGTGGTGCTGCACCATCGGCTCATGTCGATGTCCACGATCTGCTCGGGCCGGTACGTGCCGTGCGGCGTGTGCAGCGTGCCGTCATCGTCCATGCGGTAGGGCTTGCGAAGGGTGCGGATCACGGGCCAGACGAACATGGGAACCCCAAGCACACCGCACCCCACGATGTACAGCCAGAGCTGGACCGGCCGGTCGTAGGCGGCGGGCTTGGCGGGCACCGCACTGCCGTATCGCTCCTTGATCTCATCCAGCACCGCCGTGGCCTGCTCCACCTGGGCCACCTCCTCGGAGGACAGGGGCCGGGCCTCGGCCGCCGTGGTCAGGTCGGCCACCACCTTCTTGGCGTCCTCGTAGGCCCCGGAATCCCGCTCCAGCGTGGGGATCTTGACGCTGTAGTCGTACCAGCCCCAGAGGGCGAAGACCAGACAGAGGCCGGCGAAGCCAAGATTGCGCCACATGGTGAACGGCTGGATCGACGTGACGATCGGCATGGCTTCGCCAAGTGTATCGCCTTGAAGGTTCTTCAAAGCAGACACCCCCGCCTTGTGAGCGGGGGTGTCTGCGTGAATCGCGATGGGGGTCCAGCCCCGAGGGGGGCCACCTCGACTGGTCCGGCTTCCGTTCCGGACCATGCGGCCTCCGGTGTTGGCCGCGGTCGAAGGGTCGGGACAAGCGGTCTCCGTGCTCGTCCGACCAGTGCAAGGAGGGTCCATCCACTCGCCGACCTTGGTCCCTGCAGGGACTGTCCCCCATCGCGTGCGTGCGCCCGGCGGCCGTCGGAGCAGTGACGTGTCCGCCGGGCGTGATCCGGGATGCCTCAGCTGCAGCCCATGCTGTTGCCGCAGTTGAGGCAGCGGTAGCAGGTGCCGTTGCGCACCGTGATCGATCCACAGGAGTCGCAGGCCGGCGCGTCACCCATGAGCGACGCGTTGGACTGGTCGAGCACGCTCACGTGCCGTTCGACCACCACGGCGGTGGTCACATCGACCTCCACCACCCCAGCCAAAGGTCCGGACGTCGGTGCGGCCTGGGCGGGACGCGCCGCGGATCCCGACAGGATCGCGGCGATCCTCTCCCTGCCGGCACCGGGGCCCGCATCGAGATCCGGTCCGTCCGTGCCGTCCTGCGGCATCCTGCCGCCGTTGGACATGCTGACGCCTTCCATGCGTTGCTGCCATCCACTGGTCTCCTTGACGCCACGATCCGTCCTGGCCGAGACCGGCTCCGCCGGCTCGGATGCGGCGACGGACGTCGGTCGCCGCGGTGCGTTCTGGTCGCGATACCCGGCGATGAACTGCATGCCCATCCACCGGAAGATGTAGTCCACCAGGCTCTTGGCGAACGGGATGTCCGCGTTGGTGGTCATGCCCATGGGCTCGAACCGCTGGTGGGCGAACTTGGTCACCAGGCTCTCCACCGGCACGCCGTACTGCAGGGCCACGCTGATGGCGGTGCCCAGCGAGTCCATCAGGCCGCCGATGGTGCTGCCCTCCTTGGCCATCGTGATGAACAGTTCGCCCGGCCGGCCGTCCTCGTAGAGGCCCACGATCAGGTAGCCCTCGTGTCCGGCCACGTTGAACTTGTGCGTGATGCTGCCGCGGGTCTCCGGAAGGCGACGACGCATCGGGCGCTCGATCACCCGCTCCACCACCCGCTCCACGATCCGCTGCACCGCGTCCGAACCCTCAGCGAGCACCTCGGCGGCCAGGCGGGATGCGGACGATGTCGTCGACGTCGATGTCGCAGGCACCGCTGGCGCAACTGTCGCGGCCGGGCTGGACGCCTCCAAAGCCTCGAGCTCCCCCACGGGGGCGGACTCCTCCAGGCCCTCGGTGTCCTCCTTGTCGCGTTCCACGTCGGTCTTGGTGGAGAGCGGCTGGCTCAACTTGCTGCCGTCGCGGTAGAGGGCGTTGGCCTTCAGACCAAGCTCCCAACTGAGCCGGTAGGCGGCGCCGATCTCCTCGACCGAGGCCTCGGCCGGCATGTTGATGGTCTTGGAGATGGCGCCCGAGATGAAGGGCTGTGCCGCGGCCATCATCAGGATGTGGCCGTTGGGACGGATGAACCGTGTTCCGGTGGGGCCGCACTTGTTGGCACAGTCGAACACCGGCAGGTGCTCCGCCTTCAGGTGCGGTGCCCCCTCCACGGTCTGCGTGCCGCAGATCTGACGGTTGAGAGAGGCCACCTGCTTGCGGGTCAGGCCGAGCAACTTCAGGCCGTCGAAACGCATGTCGTTGCGAGCGGCCTGGGGATCCACGCCGGCGGCGTGCATGACCGCCTCGGGCATGCTCCAGGCGCTGAAGGCGAAGCCCAGCTCGAACACCGTGGGCAGCTGGTTCTCCATCGCCACCAGATCCTGGCCGGAGTAGCCCTTGGAGGTGAGGTACTGCCGCAGCGTGGGACCGCCGGCAGGCATGCGTCCCTGCGGATCGGGCATGGGCGTGTCCAGGCTGAGCGTGCCCATGACATGGGTCACGATGGCGTCGATCTGGGCGGCCGTGTAGCCCAGCGCCTTGAGCGCCGGTCGCAGGCTCTGGTTGGCGATCTTGAAGTAGCCGCCGCCCGCCAGCTTCTTGAACTTGGTCAGGGCGAAGTCCGGCTCCACGCCTGTGGTGTCACAGTCCATGAGCAGACCGATGGTGCCGGTGGGCGCGATGACCGTGACCTGGGCGTTGCGGAACCCGAACTTGGTGCCGAACAGCAGCGCGTCGTCCCACGCGGCCAACGAGCGGGCCAGCACGTCACCGGCGTTGTGCAGCGGCACCTTGCCCTCGCGGAACAGGTCGTGGTCGATGGGCACCGGACGGATCTCCAGCGACTCCCACTCCTCGCCGCCGCGGGAGACGCCGTAGGCCGCCCGGCGGTGGTTGCGGATCACCCGCAGCATGTCGTCGCGGTTCTCGGCGAATCCGTCAAAGGGACCGTGCTCCGCGGCCAGCAGGGCGCTGGCGGCGTAGCTGCGTCCGGTCAGGATGGCGGACAGTGCGCCGCAGAGGGCGCGGGCCTGGTCGCTGTCGTAGGGAATGCCCGCCTGCATGAGCAGGGCGCCCAGGTTGGCGTAGCCCAGGCCCAGCGTGCGGTACTTCCAGCTCAGCTCCGCGATCTCGCGCGAAGGGAAGGAGGCCATGAGCACGCTGATCTCCAGCACCACGGTCCAGAGGCTGATCGCGTGCTCGTACGCGTCCAGGTCGAAGGTCCGCGTCTGTGGGTCGTAGAGCTTGAGCAGGTTGATGCTGGCCAGGTTGCACGCCGTGTTGTCAAGGAACATGTACTCGCTGCACGGATTGCTGGCGTTGATGCGGCCGCCCTTGGGGCAGGTGTGCCAGGCGTTGATGGTGGTGTCGTACTGCACGCCGGGGTCGGCGCAACGCCACGCGGCGAAGTTGATCTGCTTCCACAGGTCGCGGGCCTTGAGCGACTTGGCCACCTTGCCGTCGGTGCGTCGGATCAGGTCCCAGCCTCCGTCCTCCTCGACCGCCTGCATGAAGGCGTCGCTGAGTCGCACGGAGTTGTTGCTGTTCTGGCCGCTGACGGTGTAGTAGCTCTCGCCGTTGAAGTCGTAGTCCAGCCGCAGGCCAAGCTGTTCGGCGGTCTCCTTCTGCTCCGGGGTGAAGTGCCGGGCGCCCTCCACCAGCGCGGCCACCTTGAGTTCCTCGCGGACCTTCCAGTTCACGAAGGCCTCGACGTCCGGGTGATCCACGTCGAGGCAGACCATCTTGGCGGCGCGACGGGTGGTGCCACCGCTCTTGATGGCGCCCGCGGCCCGGTCACCGATCTTGAGGAAGCTCATCAGGCCGCTGGACTTGCCGCCACCCGAGAGCGACTCGTTCTCGCCGCGGAGCTGGCTGAAGTTGGTGCCCGTGCCCGATCCGTACTTGAACAGCCGGGCCTCGCGGGTCCAGAGGTCCATGATGCCGCCTTCGCCCACCAGGTCGTCGCGCACCGCCTGGATGAAGCATGCGTGCGGCTGCGGGTGGGTGTAGGCGTCGGAGGCCAGCGAGCAGGCACCCGTGGTGTGGTCCGTGATCCAGTGACCCTGGGCGGGACCGCTGATGCCGTAGGCGAAGTTCAGGCCCGTGTTGAACCACTGGGGGCTGTTGGGCGCGGCCACCTGGTTGATGAGCATCCAGGCGATCTCGTCATAGAAGGCCTGCGCGTCCTTGGCGCCGGCGAAGTAGCCGAACTTCTCTCCCCAGTGGCGCCAGCATCCCGCCAGGCGGTGCACCACCTGGCGCACGGAGCGTTCCGGCCCGGTGATCGGCTTGCCCGCGGCATCGACCTTGGGCGTGCCGTCGGTGTGGAACTGGGGCACGCCCGCCTTGCGGAAGTACTTGCTCACCACGATGTCGGTGGCGAGCTGGCTCCAGGAGGCAGGCACCTCCGCGTCGTTCATCTCGAAGACGGTGCTTCCGTCGCTGTTGGAGATGCGACTGGAGCGGGTGCTCCACTCGACCGAGGCGTACACGTCCTTGTTGGGTTCGGTGAATCGTCGCTGGATTCGCATGGCTCGTTCCGCTGTGCGTGTGCGAGAGAGGGAAAACGGTCCACGCCCGCGCGGGGCGTGGGTGGAGTGCGTCAGGCCCCGGGCGACGGCTTGAGTCCGTCGACCATGGGCAGGGTGAGTCCGGTCTGGTCCTGGTACTTGCCGCCCTTGTCCGCGTAGCTGCTGTCGCAGGTGCGGCTGGCCTTCAGGAACACCATCTGGGCGATGCCCTCGTTGGCGTAGATGCGGGCCGGCAGGGGGGTGGTGTTGCTGATCTCGATGGTGACCTTGCCGCGCCACTCGGGCTCGAGCGGGGTCACGTTCACGATGATGCCGCAGCGGGCGTACGTGCTCTTGCCCACGCAGATGGCCAGGCAGTCGCGGGGAACCTGGATGGTCTCCACGGTCTCGGCCAGGGCGAAGGAGTTGGGCGGGATGATGATGTGATCGCGGCCGGTCTGGGCCACGTCCACGTCGATGAACAGGTCGTTGGTGAAGTTCTTGGGATCCACCACCGCGGTCCCGCCGCTGGTGGCGTTGGTGAAGACCTTGAATCGCGTGCCCACGCGAACGTCGTAGCCGTAGCTGCTCACGCCGAAGGAGATCCTGCCCGGTCGCCTGGCCATCGCCTCGAACGGCTCGATGCCCACGCGCTCCTGGATTTCGGCATCACACAGAACCATGCGACTCTTCCTCAGGCGGTTCCGGCCCGGACGCTCACGCCCCGCGGACGCATGCGTCCACAGGATGCCTCCACGTGAGAGACCGAACTTTCACCGAACAAGACTGCTCCAGACGGCCAAAAACGTTTCACAAGTCCATGATCCTCCGCACGCCTGCAAGGACCATGAGCGGGCGGATACTAACCCCACAGGTTGGGTCCGCAAGACGATCAGGCACGAAATGTTGTGATTTCAGATCGGTCAAGCGCAACTCCATGTCGGGTCGTGTCTTGCACATCGGATCTTTACACGCATGGACACAAGAATTGGTGTGCAAAGACTGTCCAATCCTGTCCACGACACCAGATCTTGTGGAGTGTCCTGTGCCTTCAAGCCGAAGAGGGCCGATTTTCGCCGGTTTCCTAGACTCCGTGCCTCATGTCCCTGCCGCAGGCGAGCGGGAGTCCCGATGATCTGACCCCGGCGCAACGCACCGCCGTGGAGCATGTCGGCTCGCCGCTGCTGGTGCTGGCCGGGCCGGGTTCGGGCAAGACCCGGGTGATCACCCACCGCGTGGCGCATCTGGTCCGATTGGGCGAGTCCCCGTGGAGCGTGCTGGCGCTCACCTTCACCAACAAGGCCGCCGGCGAGATGCGGCGTCGATTGCAGTTGCTGCTGGCGGACATGCCGGGCGCCGCCGAGCGCATCGTGGCGGGCACCTTTCACAGTTTCGGCGCGCGCGTGCTGCGGCGGTTCGCGGTGGAGGCTGGTGTGGCACCCGACTTCACGGTGCTCGACGCCGATGACCAGTTGCGCGCGTGCAAGCAGGCGATCGAGGAGGCCGGCGAGGGCGCCAGCCGGCTGGCGCCCAAGGCGATCGGCTCGGAGATCGGCGGCTTCAAGGACCAGCTCATGACGCCCGAGATCGTGCAGGCGCAGGCCCAGGACTGGCGGGCACGGCTGGTGGCCCGCCTCTACGCCAGCTACGAGAAGGTGCTGCGCCGCAACTCGGCGCTCGACTTCGACGATCTGCTGTGCCGACCCGCGATGCTGCTGCAGGACAACGCCGAGGTGCGCGAGCGCCTGCAGGGGCGTTTCCGCAACATCCTCGTGGATGAGTACCAGGACACCAATCATGCCCAGTTCCGCATGGTGCTGGAGCTGGCCCGCTCCCACCGCCGACTGTGCGTGGTGGGCGATCCGGACCAGAGCATCTACGGATGGCGAGGTGCGGACCTTCGCAACATCATGCAGTTCGAGACCCACTTTCCGGACGCCGTGGTGGTGCCGCTGGGAGAGAACTTCCGTTCCACGCGTCCCATCGTGGAGGCCGCGGCGGCGCTGATCGAGCACAACCGGCAGCGTCGGCACAAGACCCTGGCCAGCATGCGCGGCGATGGCGCATGGCCGCGCTACGTGCGGTGCGTCGACGAGCATGGCGAGGCCCTGCGCGTGGTGTCGGCACTGCAGGATGCGGCCCGGCGGGGCGTTCCGTGGCGCGGCATGGCCGTGCTCTACCGGATGAACAGCATGAGCCGCGTGCTCGAGGAGCGCCTGCGCCGCGCCGAGATCCCGCACCAGGTGGTCCGCGGTACCGCCTTCTACGACCGCCGGGAGGTGCGTGACGCGGTGGCCTACCTGCGTCTGGCGGCCAATCCCCAGGACGAGCTGGCCCTTGGGCGCGTGGCGAACGTGCCGGTACGCGGACTGGGCGGCACCAGCCTGGAGCGTCTGGAGCTGCACGCGGTCAGGTCGGGGCGGCCGCTCCTGGAGGTGCTGCGATCTCCGGACGAGGCGGGCGTGTCCGGGCGTGCCGCCACGGGGGCCAGGCGGCTGGCGGAACTGGTGCTGGCCTGGCGCCGCGAGGCGGAGACGCTGCCGGCCGTGGATCTGGGGACGCTGGTGGGACGCGTGCTGCGGGAGAGCGGGCTGGAGGCCCACTACCTGCAGGAGGATCGCACGGAGGCCGACGAGGGCGAAAGCCGGTCGGAGAACCTGGCCCAGGTGGTGAGCGGTGCGGCGGACTTCGTGAGCGAGCGGCTGGCGCCCCGGGAGCAGGACGATCTGGACGGCGAGCCTCCGCTGCGCACCGCGCTCGACGCGCTTCGGGCGTGGCTCGAGCGCATCGCGCTGGTGATCGGCAGTGACGCCTTCGATCCGGAGCCGGGTGCGGTGACGCGTATGACGCTGCGAGCCGCCAAGGGGCTGGAGTTTCCGGTGGTGTGCATGGTGGGGCTGGAGCAGGGCAGCCTGCCGCACGCCCGCGCCATGGACGCGCCGAGCGATCTGGAGGAGGAGCGACGTCTCTGCTTTGTGGGCATGACCCGCGCCGAGGACACGCTGCT
>Ga0172372_10011645_pt1 | contig 11158 bp, 13 predicted proteins | sample LakKiv5m_2_FD_114544 | JGI IMG/M metagenome (GOLD analysis project Ga0172372, IMG submission 114544) | Freshwater microbial communities from Kabuno Bay, South-Kivu, Congo - kab_092012_9.5m | ecosystem: Environmental > Aquatic > Freshwater > Lake | place: Democratic Republic of the Congo... | reverse complement strand
CTTTATACCATTCTACTTTCCACGACCCGTATTCGTCAACATATTTCAATGGAACGATAGCTTTTCTTAAGACAAGGATATGCGGAGCATTTACAACGTATGCATCACTGTTTGTCTGTTCAATACGGTACAACTTTCCAAATCCCGACGTAACGCCCTGTACTGTTCTAGGTGTCGAATCATCACCCATCAAAACATCACCGTTGACAACGTTTTCAACATTCTTAAGCGATCCGTCATACATCAGTAGTTCTGTACCTTTTCCAAGACATTTTCCACTTCCAGGAGGTCCCACGATGATCCATGTACAAGACATGGGAATCTCTTCGGGTTTAAACTCTTGAATGGTCACGCGAGTAGGTTGAGCTCTGGATGACATCGGTTATTCTTTTTATTACGATTTTACATTGCATCTCTTTATTCACTTTCAGAAAATTAGCATGAATTAACAGAGACTTACAGCATTAGATACCTTAATATACTTGAAGCATTTCACCATTACTAAAGTGAAATCGGAACTATTTTTCGTACCCACTGTAAATTGTGTTTAAAAAATCAGAAATTGTAAAGATCGGCTGAAATTTACGTTCAGGAACTTATGGCACTTACTAGAAATAAATCTGCGAGGTTGATCATCGCGATACACTTGTCAACGTTTTATCTGTTGAGTATCGCAACGACTTTTTCTGCCATATCTTTTATGCTTGGATATCAGTGTGACTACACAATTGCGCACAAGTCGGATTCTTTCAGTATTCACAAACACCACACAGACCATACATTCAAGACGATTGTATTGTCGGGTATTTCCGCTTCGATTGTGTGTTTGTTATCCGCAATCAGCGCTCTTTTCGTTACTTGTACCGGGTTAGTGGAATTTACGGCAAATGGTTTTGACAAATACCAACGTAGTTACGCAGTCGCGTACGGTATTTCGTTGATAGTGTGCGTGGTGCTTAGTACAATCATCGGGTTAGCTATTGGGACTGAAATTTAAAAAATAAAAACGACTTATATAAAGATTAGGTTTGGTGACAAACAGATAAAGTGTATTGCCATTTAGTAACTTATGGATCCGGCTTTTAGAGTATATCATGCGTTTGCAGCAAAATATGGTGTTCATCCTCATGCAACAAAGATTATAGTTGACTATGCATTAAATTATATGCTCAACGTACGGATTGGTATACCACTTTCTCTCATCGAGAATAGAAATGACGGCTTTGGGTCGGACAAGAAAGAGTTGATGTCAGAAGCAGATCTAATCGTCACGTCAGCTATATTGTGGTTATATTCTCCTCACAAAAAAACACCGATGCGCGGGTTTCTAAGCAAACAATACCAACTGAAACAAATTAACCAAGAAGGGACAAGTGACTATACAGATTTTATTTGCTCGATCAATGAAGTCGATAAATCTGTTTCTATAGACGACATCCTCATTTTATACGTTGCTATTTCTTATATGGATTGTATAGCAGGGTTTTCTTCGGAAATTTATTACCCTGAAGATTTTGGTGAACAGAATCTCAAACTTGTTGTGGAATCAAGTTGTGTAAGTTTCTGTTTCCTAACTTCGCGTAAAAACATAGACGGCCTCTTGAAAGAAAAAGTGTATAGAGTGTGTTACATGTACGACATCTCGCAAGTTATGGTTTCAATTGCAGACGACTACTCACTCAATTATTTCTCCAATACGTTATCGAATTCCAATTCTTATCTGTCTAATTTACGTAGGATCGTAAATTCAGTCGATAAAATGCCTGATGAACAAGAAGAAAGTGAGTTACCTAGTTCTAGTGTTGAAAATTCGTCGGAAACAAGAAAGAGACTGTCACCTTCCTATGAAGACCCAGCTTACGCTTCGTTCAAAGAAGAATCTTCTGAGGAGACCATCGAAGAAGATGAAGAAGACCATAATTACACCTCTAGCCTTACTAAGAAGTTAGCTAAGAAAAGAAACATAAACATCGAGCCCGCAAATGCGTCTAAAAGTAAGATTGACCCTTTTAGGAGAGTCGGAAATGCGCTCAAAGAATTTACAGCATCGAACAATATCGAAATGCCTGTGTATCGTGTTGGTATGAAGGTGGGGAATGTATTCATCGAAAAGAAGCAGACCGTAAAACCTCCGCCAAAACCAAAAGAACCCAGCACACGTATATTAACCTATGCGGAGATGAAGCGAAAACAAAAGGACATTGCAAACGGTGTAGTGTCTTATGATGATCCAGAATACGAGGATGATAAACCCAAAGACAAGTTTTTTATATCCGAGAACAATTTATCGTACGCAGAGATGAAGAAACTCAAAGACCAAAAACCTGTAGAGGAAATTGTCCAAGAAGAAGAATATAACTCTGAATTTGAAGATCTTACACCAGAAAAAGATAATAACTCAGATATTGATGAATTCTCGGATATAACACAAGAAAATACACAAGAAAAAGATAGTAACTCAGATTTTGATGAATTCTCGGATATAACACAAGAAAGCAACAACATACAAGATGATCTATCTTCTGAAAATGAGATCACATTCGATACGATGGCATACGACACGGGTGATAATATAGAATCTTCTGAAAATTCGAGTGAAGACTCTTACGAAATTGAACTGCAATCTCTCGAGGAAGACAACATTTCACTACATGAAAATGGTACGTGTTGCCATTTCTCATCGTCAAGCTTTTTGAATTAGAATTACCTTGTAATTTCATATCGACAACACCGATATGAAAAAAGAATATATGCTAGAATACACCTGTGTTAGGACTTAAGTAGATACCTTCTGAAGGGTTTCTCATATTACCCAAAATACCCGGACCTGTACCAAGACCTACAACCATCTCTGGGATGTTTTCACTTTGGGGAATTCCAGTGAGATGGAATGTGTTCTCTAAACGGCCTAAAACTTTTTCTACGCTCTCGTATCGCGGGGGCGGTGTAGTAGAATAACGTTCAGGTTCTGCTTGTCTAGAAGGTAACTGGGGCAAAACGATCTTTTGAGATGGTTTAGGAGAATGCCACAGCACAATCGCCAATAAAACTAACGCGGCCAACACAACGACCAAAATTAAAGTAGAATCCTTCATTGATAAGTTTCTAATACAACTTTATTATGTCACCATGAAAAACCTACATCCTATTTTACAAACTATAAGCATGTAATTGAAGTATTGATACGTGTACAAAAATATACAAGTTTGGAATGAGAAGAGCTTTATTTTCGTATACGTTTAGATTTGTATCTGCATTTCGATGCTCTTATTGCTGTAATTCTCTGCTAAACAGTAAATTCCTCATTTTCGTCAAGAGGCATGTTCATGGTGTAATCGTATAACAACGAGCGTAAATGACGTGATAGGAAAACTTTAGAATCTTGTATTATAATACATCCGTAAAAAGGTTTACCGAGATCATCATGGAAAGGGTTTTTGATAAAAGGATGAGCGTAGCAACTTCCCATATAACCTGAAAAAATAAACCACCATGTTCCGTTACCGTGAATATCCTTGTAGTAGGGATCATAGCCCAGCGTAAAATATTCCCATTCTAAAGATAGTTCGGGGTTTGAAGTGCGGATTACAGGAAATCGAAGCGTATACCATTCGTGATTTTTCTCTGGGTGTTTTACTGTTAATAGTTCTATATAGGGGTAACTCTTATTGCCGGATTCTCTTGATAGCAATTTCACCGTACGTAAAACGCTATCAAAAGTTTTGGGTTCGGAAAGAGGATTGGAAAAATCTTTTGGAAGAAAATTAAGCCTACTCGTCTTCGGCGGGGGATATTTTTTGTGGTAGCGTGAACTCATCTCAAAAAAATAGACATTGTAAAAGAATAATAGCAACAATCCGATAATTATCATTTTTTGTAGAAATATAAATACGTGACCGTGCATAAAAATGGGTACGGGATTTAGTTCGACAAATGTAAAAAGTTCGCAAACTGCGTCGGCGTTCATTACACAGCAGTTTGCGGGAACATGCGACGTTCAATGCGTGAATAAGATGAACGACGTTAGCATGACCTTTATCAATTCTAATGTTAACGGCGTATCGTTGAAGCAGACATGCGCATCAAATGTGAATTGCATCATAGGAAGTTCCCAAAACGCAACTGCAGACGTTTTGTTCAAAGCTGCAAACAGCGCTAACGCAGCGAGTGCTTCTAAATGGTTTTCATTGAATTTTGATAAAACAAAAATAAATTCGGTACAAGACATTCGTGAAAACATATCCCAAAGCACAAATCAGCAATGTAACGTATCTAGTATTAACGAAATGAACGATGTTTCAATTCTTGCTGTAAACTCTAATATAGGAGGCGACGGTATTGCACTTGATCAACAGGGTAGCGCATCAGGAAACTGTCAACTTACCAATAATACTACCGCTGCCGCTATCGCTTCAGGGGATATAAACAATGAAGGAAAATCGGGAAAAGGTGCGAACAAAGATAAGACAGGTAAGATGAAAACTATCACCAATATTGCGATTATAGCAGGAATCGTCTTCATCATTTACATCATCGCCAAAGTTATTTCAGGCCATTCTCAATCATCTGAATCTTCACAAGAAATAGCAGCTTTAACAGCTGCCAAAATTGCCGCAGGATGCCCCGGAGGTGGTAAACCCTTAACTAACCAGAAAACAGGAGAACCACTTATTAATCCTAAAACTCATGGTTTGTATTGTCCTCCTCCATCCGCAACACCATCTACGCCAACTTCCACATCATCAACATCCACACCTTCCACTCCTACACCTTCTGTTCTACCCTCTACTCCATCTACATCTTCCAATATTCCTAATCCATAAATTTTCACAAAAACATGAAAAATCATATTTTTCGAAATTTGCTAGTTTTTGTCTTATTAAAAACGCTAAAAATGGACAACGAAGAGAAAGCTAAAAAGCACGATCAGGCCGTGCTTTTATCAACGATTGAAAACGATGAGTACCACGACTTTATTGTAATGGTACTTGGAATGAAAGAAATTGATAAGGACGTATTGTTATGTCGATTGGCTACTGCTAACTTTGACAAAAACGATCATCGTTCTTTTCATCAACAAGTCGAGTCGATTTTACGGAAGCACTTCATCAATTCTGGTGACAATACTTCTTCTCACACTCATCGTCGACTTTTAAACGCGAAACGAAGTAATTCGGATACAAGTCTTGCACTTCCCGATCCAACTGTTTCATCTGACGACGATGTAAGTCTTACACCTCCTTCTCCTATTGTCGATGGGCAGATATTTTGTACTTTGTGCGGTAAATTCTTTGTCTCTGAAAATTTTTCTGCTCGAATGCAAAAAGCTGACAAAGATAATCAGTGCGTCGACGAACCAAACGATCTGCAGTTGGTTTACTGTTTGAAACATACCTCTACTTCGTCTTTCAACGATTCGTACAAAGAAGGAACGAAGCCAGGGGTAATTCACGTGAACCTCGCTTCTGACGAACCTGCTAAAGATCAATATTCTCGCGTGTCTAATTACAGCTGTTTACAGGCCGTTGACTTTACATGCGACGATGACGATGAACCTGTCAAAGAGGGGCGTAAAGACGCAAAGCGGTTGAAAAAAGTGCTTGACGAGCCAATTGATCTCACCGAAATCGAAAACGTTTACGATTATGATGGAAATGGGAACTTGCTCATCTACGGACAGCAACTCAAAAAGTATTACGAACGAGAAGGTTTGAAATACGCTACGTTGTATAAAACGTGGTATACCAAAATGCGTCGTTATAACGAAGATAAGATACGTAGCGAGTCTGCTATTCGAGGTGTAGAGAAATCTAACCTTAACGAAGATGAACAGCGACACACTCTTATCCACCATATTGTCATGGAACAATACAAGAAATATAACCCCGACTACGTCGAAAGTTCATCGGAGGAAGACGACATCAATCCCCTTTTAGATGACACCCCCAATTTCCAAGACGAGGATGGTTTCAAGTTATCTTCTGAGAAACCGCAAAAGCCTGTCATTATCGACGATTCAGACGATGATACCAAAGAGTGTCTCTTGCCTTCTGGATATCGCAATCAAAACGAAGAGGAGATCGACAAGATGTTTACTGAATCTCTGCGTGATGAATGCTTGGAAGGCGCAAAAAAATTGGGTACATTTGATGAAGGTGTATGGAAAGATCTCTATTTTCAAGAAGTTAGCCGTCTCGTACCGCTTTCAAAAGCTAAACTTATCGAAGAGTGCAAGAAAAACAGCTTTGCTTTGCCTCTCTGCCGTACTGAAAGCCTTATGCAACGTGTCATGCGAGAATGGCTTGCAAATATTGGAACTTACAAGCGATACGTGCAGAAAGTTTTTGTTACCGACAAACTTCCTAATGCAAGTTCTCCTCATACACCCAAAGTTCCAGTTCAAAGTTCTGTTCATAGTACCATCATGAATAGTCTTTCTACACTTAAGGCTCCAAGTTCTGTTCAAAATACCATCATGAATGGTCTTTCTACATTGATGTCTCCAATTTCACAAAGCTTCTCTGAAGATCGTCTTCCTGCAAAGAGTGCTCCGAGTTCACAAAATGTCTTCGCCATAGATCATCTTCCTAATCCTGCTTCTCGACGAAGTTCGCGTATTGCAAAAGAACCTGCGTTACCTGCAGAGCCTCCTAAAATTGGAACTGTTCAAGCTATTTACTCTCGAGGTATTTACAACCGGAATACGAACATACTCGAACAAAAATAAAACATGAAAAACCATAACTTCGTAACTTTTGTTTACCTTAAGTTCACAAAAAAACAACAGAATGACAACTCATTCAATGAATAAGCAAGAAGCATTAACGTCTTATTTTAGACAAAAGTTGGCTGAAAGTTCTATCGAAATCGCTGACCCTGAAAAAGTACTAAATAAGCCTATCGCATGCGGAACACGTGATGACGAATTATTTTGTCCGATAGCATGCGGGTCGCAAGATTCTACTTTTGACAGAAAGAAGATTATGGATGATTTCTTACGCGAACGCTTTCTTCTGGATTCGGCATATCGTTCACCTGACGGAGCGTTTGCAGTTCTTGCAACACCATTGAAAACAGATGGTATCGTATTATTCGCTGTTTGTGACGACGTCGTAAAGACTTTTGACTATCTTGACACCACACAATGCTATTCTCTTCATTACGACCAAAAAGTTCCCATTTACATATGGACAAATGGGAAAGGTAACGTATTGCGTATTAGTCGTCCTAACATCGAACAGAATACCGCATTTATTATCATGCAAAGCATGGGTTTGACTGAATCTATCAGCTCATGCGATGGAATTACTCTTTCAGAAGTGCCTAAATGGTAACTTACAATAAAATTGGAACTTAAAATTGAATTTATTTTACAAGAATAAAGCTCTTCTTATGCAAAACTTGTATAGTAAACAATGAACACACAACCTAATTTCGCTAAAGTACTTGATGACTTTGTGAAGTCGGCCGACTCGCAAGTTGAAGTAGCTTGTAAAAATTCTTTTGAAAGAATGTTAGTTCATAACCTATCTGAAGAAAGGGGTTTGTATCACAAACGACATACGTCAACGCATTTTACAGCAAGAAGAAAGGAACGCGTGAAGAGATATTGGGAAGAGCATGTTAGATTTTGCAATTTTGGGAGAGGGTGTGGAGTATGCAAAGATAGAGAGTGGCACGATACGCACATTATCCCCATAGACACAGTACTCGTAAGTAAAGTATGTATAGAACTATCAAGAAAAGATAAGATACATCAACGCAAGCCAAAACCTAAGAAAATAGAACTTAGCCTCTTTGACATTTTACTGCGTTCACGCCTACGTAATGATTTATAACCTTTGGTGAAGTACTTGAAGCATAACAAGGTTGTAATACTGTAAAGTCTCTGAAAATTCTGAGAATATCATTTCGAAACCCATCGGTGTCATGACACCGATGGGTTTACTCAGAGCGTAGCGATGAGTACCTCATCTTAAGGTTCCCAATAGTATCGGTGTCATGACACCGATACTATTGGGAACCTAAGGGATAGTTTCGCGTAGACAAATTTGTTATGGAATCTGGCTATGTTGTTTGGAATTTTTTGATGTATGGTTTTTGATGGTTAAGAATTAAAAAAAGACTCACTATCTGAAAATGTCAAGTAGTTCCAAGAATAAATGCTATGAGCATTCATCAGCGGATAAGTGGACCATTGCCCTTGTCTCTGGATTACTCTTCTTTTTGTTAGCAACACCATACCTTTTTGATATGACCAATGCGGCAACAATGTCTTTGATGCGTTTACAACTCACAAATAGTAAGGGATGTCCTAATTTAGCAGGAGTCATGATACATGCAATCATCTTCATCCTCATAGTAAGAGCCTTGATGATCTCATAATCTGACATGGCGCTAATTTTTCACACACAAATCAGTGTGTGAAAAATCATAAAATGAGATATTTACTCTCTACTTTCGCATAATTTGTTATGGCTGGACGGATTGGTGAAATACTTCAGGAACCTTTACGTCATCCTGCGGCGTATCCTATTCAAGTAGGATTCGAGACTTTTTTTCTTTGGAATGCGTCGAGATGTGCATTATTTGAAGAACCTACTAGTCCGAATACATACTCGCTCGTATTGTCTAATCTATCAGTGACGCATCCTGTTTTTTGCAACAACGACATTTCAAAACAAGATAGTCGAGGCCACATCACTGTCTACCTTATTACCGAGTTGTGTAACATAGTTTACACTATAGGTAAGTTCTGTCCGACAAAAAGCATTCCATATCGATACGGACCTTACCTTTCAACAGGCATTTTATGTGAATACGCTATGCGTTTAACTATCGAAATACCAGAGTATATTCTCCCAGCCGGTTGTTACCTTTTCATTATATCGCGTAACGCAGATCGTCCTGCAAAGTGTTATCGATCTCCTTTACCTACGAACATCTACAAACCTTATAATTTTAAACCTGGTGTTCCTATTACGTATCCTGTCTCTAGCGATCTTTCTTCTCTCTCTGAACTTGGTAGAGAATTACTTGGTGATCCACCTCAAGATGATACTCCCATTATCGAAGCAAAAGCAAAGCGTTTACTTTCGGACAAGCACACCACCTACTACCAAACTGTATTCTCTCTGATTTATTCCATTTTCTATACACCAAAAAGCGATACGTTTGGAGGACCAAGTGCAGAAGATATTCTTAAAACAAAACCAGGTATTGGAGACTGGCTCAACCGTGAAACGATTACGTCGTCTGATAATTCATCCGTTTTTATTGAAAACAAACATTTTTCTTTACCCAGTGGCCCTCATATTCACCCTGCAATGGCCCACTTTCCGGAAGTGAAGTGGCGACCTTTTGTGATACTTGTATCCGAACAAAATCTTAAGAAAAAGTTTGAAAAGTTTACAGGTGAAATACTAAGCGTTAGAAGCTTGGTATCCATGCTGATGGGCGGTATCTATACAAAAGATGAAAGATTGAATAACGTACAGACGTTTACATTGGATTCTCCCGGAATTTTAGATTTTATTCCGCTTGATGATACTTTACCTGATGATGTACGCGAGGACGATATCTTCATTCCATCTCCTATCGCATGCATTATTTTTTCTAAAGTCGAACGCATTGTCGTTGATTTGGACTACGTCTATCGCATACGAGCTTACAGAAGAGTTACGCGTTTTGAAGGGAAGGTTTGTCCTCTAAGATTGCTTATGGCCGGACTTCAAAACATGCTAAAATAAAGCGATTGACAGTGGGTTATACGGATGGGTGTTTAAAAATAATTCCAATTTCACCTTCAATATGGCAAAGTATAATAAGGTATCTAATACTGTAATTCTATGTGAATTTTACGTATTTATGTTGTAATACGTAACGTAATCTTTTTTTTAGAAGAAGACCACCGCGAAAAATAATAAAAACACTGATGCTGCTATACATGTTGAAGCAGAAATAATAGCATATTTCCTAACTTTCTGAAAAGTCGCTTGCTCTGGATCGTTGCCGTCTCCACTAAAGCTTCCCTTCCCCTTGGCAGCGTCTTTCATCTTAGATGCTATGATTGCAAACATGACTCCCGCTGCAAATAACAGAGGGAGTCCAATTACAGTCGACAATGCCATACCCATTTTTTAATGTAAAGTACGTAGGGTTTTTATTTTATGCAATATAAGTTCTAGATAAGAAGATACATGTACTTTTCAAAAATAAAATGGAAAGTACATGGTACGTATTATACGAGTTGGGGATAAGAAAAGCTTTATTTTTGTATACGTTCAAATACGTATGTAATTTAAGGTTCTCCTTATCTGGAACTTGTATAAAGTCGTACTTGGTGGAGTAATGTATCAAAGAGTGTACAATGAGGATGTCTACATGGATGCGCGTTCCACAATTCTCTTGCGAAATATGTGGCCCACAACCCATCTTTAGGGTCAAAAATAAAATCGTGAAATCGAGCCGCGCCGTTGCTTATGACCGCACGCCATAATGAGTTTTCCATATTATAACGCGACATATACACCACAGTGCCCAAAGGCAATTCGCTTCCGTTTTTAGTATACGACATATACAAGTTAGGGATAAGAAGAGCTTTATTTTTGTATACGTTTAGATACGTATACAATTTTTGAGGATCTTCTTAACTGTAATTCAAAATTTATAGTTTTTAAGGCATGCATTCCGTACGTAGAAGATCAAACAATGTACAGTTTGGATGACGACGAGGATGTTTCATCCAATGATTTCTAGTGAAGCTTGTAGCCCAAATTCCATCTCTAGGATCGAATACAAATTGTACATTCTCAACTCGATTTATGGGTTCTACGGTCGTACGCTCCAAGCCTAAGTATACTATAGTTCCTTCAGGCAATTCATATCCTTCTCGTGAAATCATTTTTCCATGCTTCAAGACATATCAATTTCTTAAAATTCTAAGTTTTCATAGACAACATTTCAAAGAGCACTACAACGGGTGTCGGTAATGACGCAAAGACCGATTTTTGGGTTGTAAATGTATCCATACAAAGAGAATTGCACTCAAGCTTCATAACAACCAATAACGCAACTATTTTCTTTATTTTTCGAGGATATGTTTATAGAGCATATTCTTCACTTCTCTCATGGCGTGTAATGCGGACACCTTATCATT
>Ga0172372_10011644_pt1 | contig 11158 bp, 20 predicted proteins | sample LakKiv5m_2_FD_114544 | JGI IMG/M metagenome (GOLD analysis project Ga0172372, IMG submission 114544) | Freshwater microbial communities from Kabuno Bay, South-Kivu, Congo - kab_092012_9.5m | ecosystem: Environmental > Aquatic > Freshwater > Lake | place: Democratic Republic of the Congo... | reverse complement strand
CAGGTTTTCATTCAGTGAACATTCAAACCTTTTCCCTTTAGAATTATCTAAAAGCCACATTTTATGCTGTTCAAGACGTATTTTTAATTCTTCGCTCATCTACTTCACCATCTCGGCTAAAAACTTCAGCTTCTGCTTAGTGGTAAACTCAGAAGACTCAATAAAGCGCTCAAGAAAGTCCGAGGACTTAGAGTCTGGCTTAGTCGTAGACTTGACTCGTTTGGTGTAGGTTCTGGTCGGAGCTATTCCCGCTTCCTGAGCTTTGAATTTAGCGCGGATAGCTCGCAAGCGGCCTTTTTTGAACTTAACTCTAGTTGCCACGTTTTCACGAGTTAGAGGCTTTCCTTTAGAGTTTACAAATCCCAACGTCGAAAGTTCGTCAGCTATCTGCTGCGCGGTCATGCCCGCCACAAACTTCTCTCGCATCTCTTTAATCACCGCTTTTGTTAATTCCTTTTTCTCCACTTCGTTCTCCTTTGGCGCAATGGCCTGTTTAAATCTATTGTTTCTAAAATACTCTGACTGCTGTCTTAACCACTCTTGCTGCTCGGATGTTAGGTGATTCATCTAACCGCCTTTGCTTCATCGCATTTAACAAAATCATTCTGATAGACCTCTGATGAGATCAACTTGTTACCCTTGTACCGATAGACCTTGATAATCATCGGCCTCTGGTTGTTGTATCTGTAAAGCTGAAAGCCTGAGTAGCCAATCACTGCTGTCAGCAGAATAAGTATTGATGTTAAAAGCTTCTTCTCACTCACTGTCATCATCCCTTCTGCAAAGATCGCAGGTATGCTGATTTTTTGAATCCATGGTCTGAAATTCTTTGCCACAGCACAGACAGTTTTTTATCTGAAGCTTGAGCGGCTTTAAACCAGCTAGTTTTCTTGCTTTTTGTATCTCTTTTATTTCTTTGGGCTTTGGGAATCGCTGATGTGCCACGATGATTTCTCCTTCTCAAAAATCCTCTTTACACTACTGATGCTAAATTATTTATTTTTAATGTCAAGCCTATTTGTTCGATTTATCTTAACACTTTTAGGCGCGTTAAAGTTGAGCCTTATCTGCTTATTCTTTAGCTGTGTAACGGTTATAAGGCTGTCGCCTATTGTGACAGAATCTCCAAGCCTTAGCGTTAAGCTTAAAATACCGTATTCGTCTTTCTTCTTTTCAGTCATATTGACCACCCTCTCGTTGTTTTGTCGTCTGTTCGGATATAAACCTTTTTACATCCTAATTCTCTCAAAATCGAACCAATGCGCTGCTGGTCTTTTCTCGAAAACTTATCGACCATGCCGCCCAAATCTTTCCAGATATCGACTAAAGAAAAATAACTTGTCTGATATCTGCCTTCTTTTAACAGTTTTTCTATTTCAGACGCGATCTCGTCTACTTCAAATCTACTGGCTCTAACCTGCTCAGCCTCGTCCCAAGGGACTTCGTGCCAGCGGTCTCCGTCTTTATACCGAGCAAGGGCTTCTGCAAAATACTGATCTCTGTTCTTTTTTATAGACTCAGTGTCCGCTCTTTGTATTTTCATGGGCCAAAACCTTCTGTTCCCAGTCGGGTCTTTCAAGTATTCTGTCTCGTTGGTTGTTCCGACAAATATGCAAGTTCTTGGGTGCTGTTCAACGTGACGACCGTAAGACGGCCTATACTCGTCAATTCTTGTTGAAAGTTTTCTTTTAATTGTTTCAACGTCTGCTTTTCTGAGGTTAGCAAGCTCTCCAAACTCAACAAGTATTTTCCCTTTAAGTCCTTGATCGAAGTCTTTGCTGGCTATATCGCAGTTCACTTCGCCGTACCATTTACCGCCAATAATCTCTAAAGATGTTGTCTTATAAGTTCCCTGCTTGCCCTCAAGCACCACCATTTCGTCAGCTTTGCATCCTGGGTCCATAATTCTAGCCACGATAGCTACCCAAAAGTTCTTGCTGACAGCTCTGGTGTACGAAGACTCTTCTGCTCCCATCTCTTTGCTAAAAAAATCAGTTATCCTAGATGTTCCGTCCCACTTTAAAGACTGAAGCCATTCTTTAGGTTCGTTTTTCTCATTCTTGCTGGCTACAAAATTTATGGCATCTTCTATGTTGCTCTTGCCTATTTTCGCCAACTCATAGTGGTGCTGCATTTCGATGAACAGGTTGTTGGTGTCATTGTCGGACCACTGTCTTTCAACTCCGGTTCGCCATTTAGTAAATATTTTACCGTAGAAAACGTCTCTCCATACGATGTTCGGGAAGTCTGCCCTGATAATCTTAGCTACGTTCGATGCGTTCATAACGACCTTAGTCTGCCGAATGTCAGAGAACTGCATACCTAAGTCAATGAACCTCATCTGCATATTAGGGCTAACTGGAAAATCTTGAGTCGGAATCAAGTCAGTCAGGTCTTCGACGGCGTTGGACGCAGGTATTTCTTCTTGGCTCTCTTCAATTACTTCGACCTGTTTTACAGGAACATGAACAGATGTTATCGGCCTAGCCCATGAAGCGAATGTTTTATAATCCCACCCTTCCAGATCGAAAGCGTCAGAGCAGTCCCAACCGTCTTTCTTGTCGGTGTTTATCATTTTCAGCTCTGTTACTATGTTATTATTCAGAAGGTGAGCAGCGATATCGTTCATGGCTTTTATTCCAGGGGCGTCTGCATCGGGCCAAAGCAGTGCTTTGCGTCCTTTTAAAACAGACCAATCTGTTCGCTTCCAAGACTGAGCGCCACCGTCCCATGTAACCGCTATATAGGCTTTCATGTGTTTTTTAGCTGCGTCTTTGCATTTTTCGCCTTCTACAATTAACACCGGCTTAGTCAAGTCTTTAGCAAGGTCATCAAGACCATACAAAACGTGCTCTGAGTATTGCTTCTTTACCCATAAATTATCTGTAGTAAAACTCAAAGGATAAAACATTTTCTTCCCAGAGTTGTCTTTAAATTTAACTATATAGTAAAGAGTCTCGCCGCGCTCGTTGGTGTATTTCCAACGCTCAGAATTAGCAGGAAAATCTGGTTCACCGCAATCTAGCGGCGGCTTTATGATAGATATTTTCTCCCTATCTTCTTTTACAGGATAATTATATTTTATAATCGGAGCCGCAGTCCCTATATACCTTTGATGAAGTTCTTTAACAGCGGCGCCCCAGTCCATTGACTTCTGTTTTGAGTACAGCGCGGCCAATCCTTTGCCACCACCATCAGAATCTGCAAAGTCTTTAAATGCGTGTTTTTCTATATTATATTTAAAGCTATTACCTGGCTGACCGTATATGTTGGCGCAGCACCACTCAAGTCCAACAAGTTTCCCACCAGGCAGCAGGTCTGGAAGAATCTGCTGGCACATATTGTCCAGCGTCTTAGATATTGAAGTTAAATCAAGAATCTCATTACTCATAGTTCGTCCGCTCCATAAACGACTTTCCCATTCCCGCCAGCTCTTTTGACATTTTCTATAAAATTATTCTGATCTGCTGTAGCTCGCCCCTTACCGTCTTTTACTTCAATAGCTGTAAACCTAGCTATCTTCTGACCAACCATGTCCGGCGTTATCGTAACGCTTTCCCATCCGATGAGGTCCGAGCTTCCTTTGCATAGCCCAGCGTCTAATGGTCTGGCCGATCTCAACACAATATCTCCAGGCATTAAACGGACTGACACGGGCATTGGCGATCTAAATAAAACGCCGACCCATGCTTGGGCCACGTTGTTTCTAAATAATCTCCAGCCCTTTTTTGATGCTTCTAATAAAATATCGTTCTGCACTTTTTTCTCTGACATCATAAACCTCGTACCTTCTTAGCTTGGCGGGCTTTAAAAATATGATCTGCCCACTTTCTTGCGTTATGAGAGGCATATCCTCTTTTAATTCCAAGCGCGTATAAATCTTCCTTTGACTGAGCCAAAGCCTGTTCTTTTTTTGCTTCTGTTCTAATTTGATCTTTGCTTATTTCAACAAGCTCATCGTTAGTGTGCTCAATGTCTTTAACTCTTTGCTTTATTTCTGGAGTGTGTCCACATTCCGGGCAAGTTCTTTTAATTGGCGGGAAAACAAAGTAGCACTTTTCGCACTGCTTTACAGACTGTTCTGTTTTTCTTTTCGGTTTTTTCTTTCCTTCAAGGCTCCACTCATATTCATCATCAGGCAAGCCATGCGCCTTCCACATATTAACGTGATCTAATATAATTAAATGCTGCTTGCCTGCGTGGGGCCTCAATCCTCGTCCTATCATTTGCTTGGCTAAGGCGACAGACTGCGTAGCTCTTTCTAGAGTAACACATTCAATAGCGGGCAAGTCAAAACCAGCAGTCACAAGTTCTACTGACGTTACGACTTTTGTTTGACCAGACTCAAACCTCTTTAATACGCCCCTTCTTTGATCGTCAGACATTTTCCCGTCGATTGATTCAGCTTCGATTCCAGATGCGCGGTATTCCGCACACAGATTTTCTGAGTGCAATATAGAGTTGCAGAACACTAAATTCCTCTTGCCTAGCGCATGTTTCTGGTACTCTTTAACAGCGTTTCCAAGTATTTTTTTCTGATTCATAATCTCATCGAGTTGTTTTAAGTCGTAGTCGCCCATTTTTGTCCTGACGCCTTCAAAGTTCGCCACAGCTGGAGCAAATATTTTATAATCGCACAAGTGCCCCATATCTATTAGCTCGCGCACTGAAGGTCCGTGAACCATTACATTAAAATATTCTCCAAGCGCCTCGCCGGACAATCTTGTTGGAGTGGCATCCAGGCCAACATGATATATTGAGCTAAAGTTATAAAACACATTGCGGCACGACTGAGACGCAATCATTCGGCACTCGTCCCAAAATATAAACGTGGGTTTTTTGAATAAAGATGTGAGCCTTCTGTTTAAAGTCTGTATAGAGCAGACAAATACTGATTTTTTCCAATCGGTATCATACCCAGCAGCTATATAGCTGAATGGAACGTCTACTTTATATAGCGCCCTGGCTGTCTGATCTACTAACTCCTGCCTGTTACATATAAAATAACAGACATGTCCGCGCTGAATTGCCGTCCTAATCATTTCGCTTGCTATAGCAGTTTTGCCGCCACCAGTTGGCAGTTGAGCTAAAACTCGGCGAGAGCCTGCCATCATCGCAGCCCTAACGTCAGCAATTAACTGTTCTTGATATCCCCTCAGTTTGAACATTATATTTTAATTCGCGGGTCCAGTTTGTTTTCAGACTTCAGCGCAGCCACAGTGTTTTTTTCAATAACACGACCAAAAACAAGGTCTTCAGCAGATAGATCGACGCCTCTCTTTTTAGCCAAGTCAAGAATTTGACGGTGACATTTTCCTGGCACATCACCGTCGTCAGATTTTTGCCACTTGCTGACAGACGATTGGGTCTTGTTCAGCAGTCTAGCCAAAGGTCTAACTCCGCCGAATAAAAGAATAACTAGCTTACTTGGTGTTAAATATACGCCTCTAATTGCCATATTGTAATTTCTCCGATTTCACTTTGGATTAAATATCCTGTGTCTTTAAATGAAACACTGTAAGAATTTTACGTCAATATCTTAACGCTTTTTTCTGGACCTAGCCTTTTTCTTAGGCAAAAAGTTTTCAGAGAACATGATCGAAAACTGCTCAACTATTATTTCTTCCAGATCGCGCCCGAGCTTGGACTGACTTAATCCAGCTCGGTGGAATAGGGCGTGTCCACACTCATGCAAAAATGCCTCTTGCATAACCGTAGGCGGCAAATCTGCGTCTACATGTATCTCGCATTTTTCTGGGTCATAGTACCCGTATGCAGAGTGCTCAATTAAAAGACCTTTCTGTAAAACGACAGATATATCTTTACCAAAAATAGTTACATTTTTTTTAATCATAGAACAAAAACTCTTTCGTCTGTTATGTAATGCACCAGGTAACCGCCGCGACATTTTCTTATATAATCACAGCAAGCATCTTCTATCGTGAAACCTCGTCCGTTGACGTTTTTCATTATATAGCCCTCTTGAAAGCAGACTTTATCCACATCGACGATATATCTATTTTTTTCTGGGTCGTAGCCAATAGAAATTCTTTGATCTAATCTTTTGGCATAAGCTATTAACTCAGTCGTATAGCTCATATTATTCTTTCGACGTAGGTTTCTTGATCTCTTTTATCACCGACATAGTTGCCAAATAAATACCAAGCGGCAATACAAAATAAAAATAAAGCCCCGATAAGCAGAATAAAACAAGCTGCAGCATACTGATTAAATCCATCGACCCTCCTCATTTTAACATCTGTTTTCTTTTTTTAAGACTCAATTCATTCTGCCCGTGTTTGTACTCGGTGCCGCACTGTATGCATTTAAACCGATCATACTTTGAGCCGTTCGAGTATCCCCATCCGTTTTTAACAAACTCTCTAGAACCACACTGACAAACGCTGTCATGCATTTTATGATATACGTTGTTGTTGATCGTTCTAGCCCACGCTCTTAGCTTGTTATAAAGCTCCTCGGTCGCTAGCAGATCGGCAATGTTATAACGCTTCATTTCGGCCCATGCGCGTTTGTTTCTGCTCCAGCACTCGTTCCATAGCTCTTGCCCTGCAAATTCGCGTTTAACGAGCTTCTGCACCTTCAGATCAAGGGCTTTTGACATATACTCCAGGCGGTTTGAAGTAAATCCAAAGACTTTCTTAGCCATGACCTTTGTGTCATCCTGCCGGTAGCTGCTCGGCGGGTGGCCTTTTCGGATGTTGTTGATTATAAACCTAGCATTGATCTTTTTTGTGTCGAATTTCTTGGAGTTTTGGCCGACCACAATATCAGCCTCGTCGAATAAATCCCAGAGCGTCTCAAGAATCTTAGAATCATCTCGGTAGTTTTTTTGCTTAGATACATCGTAATAATAGACTTTTTTCTGCCCATGCCACTTTGCCGACCATGCCATGATTGACCAGTCGTTTTTGATCTGATTGATTGCTACGTTTTGATCGTATAGTTGCCACACCATTGCTTCAATAGGCCAAGTCTCAATGTCCACTATCAATATTTTGGGCTGTTTATACATTACCCTAAGCGTGTCCAAAAAATTGACACCTGTCAAAACAATGGCGCCTCAGTCTAGTCCAGAATCTATTTGACTAATAATAGCTAGTGTTGCCTAATCGTGAACAGAAGGAGATATATGGAGAAGCTGCAAACAGACCCAGTTACAGTCACGCCAGAAAACAAAGAGCACTGGCTAAAACTAAGAAGCGAGAACATCAACTCAACCGAGATCAGCTGCTTGTTCGACATGAATCCGTACATGACGAAATTCGAGCTATGGCACAAGCTGAGATCGCGCGAAATAACCAGAATCGAGGAGACCGAGCGCATGGCATGGGGCAACGCCCTTGAATCTGCTATTGCGGCAGAAGCTGCTCGAAGAAACAACTGGAAGATAGAGCCGTTTAAAGACTACCTCTACATTCCTAATTATAGGATTGGCTCGTCTTTCGACTACGAAATCCTCCCGGAATCAGGCGTATACGCGCTTTTAGAGGTCAAAAACGTGGACTCTATGGCCTATGCTAAAAAATGGAAAGAATACTCAATAGATGAAAACTGTTTTGTTGACGGCGAAGCCCCTCCCCACATTGAGCTTCAGGTTCAGCACCAGATGCTTATCTCTACCATCGAAACAGCGTTTATCTGCGCTCTCGTTGGCGGGAATCAGCTTAAAATATTTAAACGCACAGCAAATCTCAAGCTGCATGACATGATTATAACTCATGCTGAGAAATTCTGGCAGTCTATCTATGACGAAAAACCGCCAAAAATAGACTACGATCGAGACGCTAATTTTCTGATTTCTTTAAACGACTTTGCAGAACCAAACAAAACAATCGAGGCCGACGAGAACCTTGACGCACTTGTTCAGGGATATAACGTTGTTTCTAAAGGAATGAAAGAGCTGGACGAGCAGAAAACAATATTTAAGGCTAAAATTTTAGAGTACATAAAAGACGCCGAAAAAGTTAAATCAGACCTGTACACGATCAGCGCCGGAATAACGCCAGAATCCCAGATCAGCTTTACTCGTAAATCTTTTAGAAATTTTAAAATAACCAATAAAAAACAAAACAACGAAACATAAAAGGAGAAAATATGTCAAACATAACGACGCAACAAACAACACAACAGCCAGTGCAGGTTATCATTCAGACCATCGAAACAGCTGCTTTCAAAGACCAGCTTAAATCGAATCTGCCTGCGCACATTAAACCCGATCAGTTCATCGCAGTAGCCCGAAGAGGGATAATCGGCAACAAAGCGCTTAACTTCTCTAGCATGGACAAAAATACGCTTTATAGCTCAATCCTGAAGGCCGCAGAGCAAGGCATGAAACTCGACGGAGAAGAGGCCGCACTTGTTCAATACGGCTCCAACGTCCAGTTTATGAAAATGATTAAAGGCGTTAAAAAACAGCTCAGAAACTCCGGCGAAATCAAAGAAATCACCGCAGAGGTCGTCTATAAAAACGACAAATTTGAATACTGGGTAGATGATGAAGGCAAACACATCAAACATATGCCTAATTTCCTTGAAGATCGCGGAGATTTAATCGCTGCATACTCTGTTATTACAACAAAAGACGGTGGCCGTTACATAAAAGTCATGTCAAAACAGGAGATTGAGGCCGTACAGAAATCATCTAAAACAGGTGGAACTAGTTTTTCACCTTGGAACGGACCATTTAAAGCCGAGATGTGGTGCAAAACCGTACTCAGACGCAACGCTAAAGACGCTCCAACGTCAACTGACTTGCCGGATGTATTCAAAGACTGGGATGAAAACTTTGATTTTCAAAATAACAGCGGGCCTAATAAAGACCCCTCAGAAAATAAGTCGGTTCAAAATCAGGACCAGAATTTGACAAATTCGGCTCGTAAACCGAGAAAAACAAAAATTGACCAGCTTTTAGAGTCGGAAAATAAAGAAAATTCCGAGTCCCCTATCTCTAATAACGAAAATAACGCAGAATCTGAGCCTGTAGACGCTTCAGACCTGCCTATTTAATCGATTAGCCGCAGGATTAGCGCCCTGCGGCCTTTACTTCTAGCTCAGTGCTCCACTTTAAATTTATATAATGATAACTCTCTGTTAACCGGTCTTTTTCGCCGGTCTCATGCTCGGACTTATGTCCTATCTGTGCGTCCAAAATCCCGCCACCTACTGAAAACCTATAGCCCGCACCGACCTGCCAGGCTGCTGTTTGAGGATTCATATTGTCGAGCGCAACTGCTGAAACTCTGGAGCTATTAACTATGTCTATATAACTGTTGTTTTCAAAACGAAATTCTGTTTTCTGGTGAAATAACTGATAGTCCTGTTTTGGCCAAGGACTGTTAGCTAGGCCAACCATTCCAACAACTCCTAGTTCTAATAATATATTCACAACTCGCCACCTGAGATCGTCCGCCCCATCTCAACCCATACGGTAACGCCGTGAACTGCACAGGCCCGCTCTAATAACTCCGCAGAGGCCCGTCGCTTTCCTTGTAAGATCAAGTAAAGACACTGCCTACTGACTCCGAGAGTGCCAGCAAGGTCATTGACGCTAACTCCGCCAGACCTAATCCGGCCAATAACCGCCAAAAAAGCATCGTTAATACAGTTAAAACTATCATTTTTCATTCAAAACCCCCATATTTAGTACACTGCGCGGCGCCAAAACCGGAGTAGAACCCTCCGGCAGTGGCAAATGCATAAAACTATAGGCCAATTCCACCTTTAAACTCTGTAATTTCTTCATTTTTTCAGCTATTTCCCCGTCAATTCTTTCAATATCTGTCTGTATTTCTTCGGTTTTTCTCATTTTAAACCCCCTTAACCTGTTCAAGCGTAGGCATTGAATCAATCCTTTCTCTAATTTTATTCTGCGGGTACTTAGCGCAAAATTTTGCTAGAGCAAGTTTACAAGCCGCTTTGTCGTTACCTAGAGCCGCAGCCCTGGAACTATAATCTACATCAATCATCTTGTAACCTGTGCGCAGCTCGCTAATCCTAAGCCCATGACCATGCAATCCAGGCTCATGGTAAAAGAACCAATACCGGACTTTATCGATGTAGAAACTAAATTTTCTACCCTTCACAGTCTCAATCCCCGCTTTAGTTATTATTTTGAAATCTTTTAATGTGCTCATAATTTAACCTCGAAAAAATCAGCGTCAAATTCTAAGTCATTGGCCTCTATGGTCTCAATTATTGCTTCATTACTTGTTAAGTATTCGTAGTTTGACTCAAGGTCTTTGTATAGATTTTTTGATATTCTACGGGCCAGCGCAAGCACTGTATCATTCTCGCAATAAATAGTATTGTCGTGATAATAGAGACCTCTGTGCGTAATGTTCCCTTTTTTATGTTTTGCTTCAAAACAAGCTCCGTCGCCTTGAGAGTAAAAGCCCGTGAAGTATAGTTTTATGTCATAAAATCCTAATTTTTTAAGCTTTGATGTATAATCTTCAAAAACGAAGTTAAACCACTCATGGTCAACATTTATTTGCCTGTTTTTTTCTATAGCTTTCATCTGTCCTTTTTTTGAAAGCTCATTGAATTTAGCATATTTTTTTATTACTTTTTCTATCCTCATATTCTTCTCAATTCTTGGCAGTTTAAAGACTTGCCAAGGTCTAAGGGTAGGGCGATGTTAGTCTTCAACTGATATTTTAAATAACTTACAAATATGGTCAAAACTCCACTTAAACAGCATGACATTATAGTCCGGCGCTCGGTTATTATAAGAAATAAGCTCAAGCTCGACTCCGGTTTTTTGAATATGGTCTATAACCATGCAATTGATGTCATTGAACTCATGTTTATAGCCGATCACGATTGACTTAGGTTTATCACCATTTCGGTGACTCACATCATAGCAAGTGAGCTTAACTCGACTTCCGCTGCAGTTAGTTGGGCCTAAATACTTAACATATATGGCGTGACACTGATTCATTTTAAACCTACCTTCTTCTCAAATTGATTTAATTTTAAATAAAATTTTGTTTTATTCTCTCCTCTATTTAGAGCCAATATCATTGAATACTCTTTTCTGAATAGATCACAATCATGCTTGCCTATGTCGCTTTCAATTTCATCGAGCCTGCGATCAATGTTTAAAAGTCTTTGTAATAGTGTCATTCTAACCCCCTTT
>Ga0172372_10011642_pt1 | contig 11159 bp, 10 predicted proteins | sample LakKiv5m_2_FD_114544 | JGI IMG/M metagenome (GOLD analysis project Ga0172372, IMG submission 114544) | Freshwater microbial communities from Kabuno Bay, South-Kivu, Congo - kab_092012_9.5m | ecosystem: Environmental > Aquatic > Freshwater > Lake | place: Democratic Republic of the Congo... | reverse complement strand
ATATGCAGCGATCCGGTGACGCGGACACCCTTGAGGGGCTTCTTCTTGGCGTACTTCTCGCGGACCGACATCAGAACGGGCATCTCATGCTCGGCGATGGCGATCTCCTAGCGCCCACAATAGGCGAGCGCGATGTCGCGGACGATGTAGTCGGACCCCTTGGGGGTGTTCGCCGCGAATCCGGCGAGGTTGGGCAGGGCTGCCGCCACATCGGCGAGTGCCGCTGCAGCGGTGGCTTTCTTGGTCTTGGCCATGGTGTGTTGGAATGGAATGGATTCTGGGACAGTGCGGGTTACTTGATCGCCTTCTGGAGGGCCTGGACCTTGTCGGTCTTCTCCCAGGGCAGGTCGGCGTCGATCTTGCCGAAGTGGCCGTAGTTGGTGGTCTTGCCGTAGATCGGACGGAGCAGGTTGAGCTGCTTGACGATGTCGGCAGGCTTGAAGCTGAAGACCGATTCCACCGCCTTGGTGATCTGCTGGTCGGTCAGACCCTCGCGAGCCGTTCCGAAGGTCGAGACGAACACGCTGACCGGATCAGGATAGCCGATGGCGTAGGCGAACTGGATCTCGGCGTGCGAGGCCAGACCGGCGGCGACGATGTTCTTGGCCACGTAGCGACCCATGTAGGCGGCGCTGCGGTCGACCTTGCTCGGATCCTTGCCCGAGAAGGCGCCACCCCCGTGACGTCCCCACCCACCATAGGTGTCGACGATGATCTTGCGGCCCGTCAGGCCGGTGTCGCCCTGGGGGCCGCCCACCACGAAACGACCCGTGGGGTTGATGAGGAACAGGGTGTCCTTGGAGAGCAGGCCCGCAGGAAGCTCCTTCTTGATCACTTCCTCGATGCAGAACTCCTCGATCTCCTTGTGCTCGACCGAGGCCGCATGCTGGGTCGAGATGACCACGTTGGAGATCCGGACTGGCTTGCCATCGATGTACTCGACCGACACCTGGGACTTCGCGTCGGGCCGCAGCCAGTCGACCTTGCCCGCCTTGCGGAGCTTGGTCAGACGCCGACCGAGACGGTGGGCGAACATGATCGGACAGGGCATCAGCTCACGGGTCTCGTCGCAGGCATACCCGAACATGAGCCCCTGGTCACCGGCGCCCTGCTCCGCCTTCTTCTTGCCCTTCGCCGCCTTGGCATCCACGCCCTGGGCGATGTCCGGCGACTGCTGCGTGACGAGCAGATTCACGAAGACCTTGTCGGCATGGAACACGTCGTCGTCGTTCACGTAGCCGATGTCGCGGATCGCCTTCCGGGCGATGGCCGCGTAGTCGAGCTTGGCCTTGGTGGTGATTTCACCACCGATCACCACCACGTTGGACTTCGCATAGGTCTCGCACGCAACCCGGCTGTGCTTGTCCTGCTCCAGACAGGCATCGAGAACGGCGTCCGAGATCGTGTCGCACACCTTGTCCGGATGACCTTCACCTACAGATTCGGATGAGAAGATGAATCGTTTGCTCATGTTTTACTGTGTTTTCGTTGTTTGTATTGACGTATCGTGATGAGATGATGCGTTTTTGGAAAAAAGGGGTCAATAGGTTTTTGTCGGCAGGGAGGCTAGGGCGAATGCCCTAGGACTGGATGGGGCTCCTCAGGGAGCCCCAGGCTCTCCTCGACGGATCCGGGTGTCCCGCGCGGCCCAGGCAGGATCGGGGCTGGGGAAGTCGAGGTTGTACTGCAGGCCTCGGCTTTCCGGGCGTCGGAGGGCGCAGGCGACGATCAATTCCGCCATGGTGGCGAGGTTGCGGAGCTCGAGGAGATCGGCCGTGACCCGGAAGTTCCAATAGAACTCCCGGATCTCCCCGCTGAGGTTCCGCAGACGGGTCTCGGCGCGTCGCAGGCGCTTCGTTGTTCGGACGATCCCGACGTAATCCCACATGGCGCGACGGATCTCGTCCCAGTTGTGGGCGACCACGACGAGTTCATCGGGGTCCGTGGCCGATCCGACCTGCCATTCCGGGATGACGGCCCCCGCCTGGCCGACCGTGGAGGCAAGAGCCTGAGCCGCGGCCCTGTGGGAACAGACGAGCGCCTCGAGCAGGGAATTGCTGGCGAGCCGATTGGCGCCGTGGAGACCGGTGCAGGCCACCTCACCAATGGCGAAGAGTCCCTCGATCTCCGTCTCGCCATCGACCGTGGCGACCACACCTCCGCATTGGTAGTGGGCGGCAGGCACCACCGGAATGGGCTGTCGGGTGATGTCGAGACCCAGTTCCCGGCACCGCGAATGGATCGTCGGAAAGTGCCCGGTGATGAATTCGGACTTCAGGTGGGTGAGATCCAGGAAAACACAGTCGGCCCCGGTCTTCTTCATCTCCGAGTCGATCGCCCGGGCCACGACATCCCGCGGGGCGAGTTCAGCCCGTGGATCATAGCGGTCCATGAACCGCTTCCCGTCGGCCCCTCGCAGCACCGCTCCCTCACCCCGGACCGCCTCGGTGATCAGAAAATTGCGGACCTGGGGGTGGTAGAGGCAGGTGGGATGGAACTGGACGAACTCGAGATTTGCGACGGGCAACCCCGCCCGATAGGCCATGGCCACCCCGTCGCCGGTGGCGATGTCAGGATTGGTCGTGTAGAGGTACACCTTGCCACTGCCACCCGTGGCCAGCACGACAACCGGAGCGGCGAACACCTCCACCTGCTGGCGAACCCGATCGAGGACATAGACTCCCAAAACCCGGTTCGGACCCGTCAACCCCAGCTTGGCGGAGGTGATCAGGTCGACAGCGAGGTGATCCTCAAAGAAGGTCACCGAAGGCTGTCCTCCAACGGCCCTGAGGAAGGTCCGCTCGAGTTCAGCACCGGTGGCGTCGGCCGCATGGAGGACACGCCGTTTGGAATGGCCACCCTCTCGGGTCAGGTCCAGCTCACGTTGGCCCGGGGACTGCGGGATTTCCCGTTCGGAGAACCGGGCGCCGAGCTCGAGGAGTTCCCGGATCCGTGCCGGCCCTTCCTCCACCACCGTCCGGACGACGTCCTCCCGACACAACCCCGCACCCGCCTCCAGCGTATCCCGGATGTGCAGGTCGAAGGAGTCCTCCGGGCTGGTGACGCTGGCGATGCCACCCTGGGCCCAATTGGTGTTCGAATCGGCCCGGTTCTTCTTGGTCACCACGGCAACCCGACCTTGGCTGGCGACACGCAGGGCAAAGTTGAGGCCGGCAATGCCGCTTCCCAGGACGATGAAGTCGAAGTCTCGCCGGTGTGTCGCCATGGAGGTCTACGGTCCAGGTCAACGGCAGGCCGCAGGACACCCCGGCTCGGGGACCCCTCGCGCTACCGGGTCCAGTCGAAGGCGCGCTTCCTCAACGCGTAGAGGTAGCCCACGAAAAGGACCCCCATGAAACTGACCATGCCCCCGAGGATCAGGCTGGCATTCTCCTTCAGCAGGTCCTTGTACACCACCGCCCACGGGTACATGAAGACCACCTCGATGTCGAAGAGCACGAAGAGCAGCGCCACGAGATAGAACTTCACGGACAGGCGGGAAGTCCCCTCTCCCTGCGGCACCATGCCGCACTCGTAGGGGATGTCCTTGGTGCGGGTCCGACGACCCCGCTTCCCGAGCAGCACGGAGACCACCAGGGTGCCAAAGGCAAATCCCATGGCCACCAGGAGCAGCAGGAGGACCGGGAGGTATTGGGCGAGTTGCGAATCCATCCGCGCCGACTCTAGACGGGACCGTCGGGGAGACAAGGTCCGGATTCATTCGGGGACCCGATGGTTCGGTTCCAGCGCACAGAGGGCCACGGATGGCCTGTCCCGTTCGCCCCATCCATGGCAGCCTCGCCCCGTGCTCATCATCAAGACACCCGCTGCCATGCAGCGACGGGCCAGGTCGTGGCACCGGGACGGCCTGCGGATCGCCTTCGTGCCGACCATGGGATACCTGCACGAGGGTCACATCAGCCTGGTCCATGAGGCACGGAAACGGGCAGGGCCCGGGGGCATCGTCGTCGTCAGCATCTATGTGAACCCCACCCAGTTCGCTCCCACGGAGGACCTGTCCCTTTATCCGAGGGACCTTCCCAGGGACCTGTCCCTCTGCCGGGAGGCGGGCGTCGACGCCGTGTTCCTGCCCTCGGACGCCTCCATGTATCCCGGCAAGGAGACCGGACACTTCTCCACCTATGTGGTCGAGGACCGCCTGTCCCAAGGGATGGAGGGGACCTCCAGGCCGACCCATTTCCGCGGCGTGACGACGATCGTCGCCAAGCTGTTCCTGTGCGTCCAACCCGACTCCGCCGTGTTCGGCGCCAAGGATTGGCAGCAGGCCCAGGTGGTCCGCCGCATGGTCCAGGACCTCAACTTCCCCATCCGGGTGGTGGTGGCTCCCACCCGACGTGACGCCGATGGGGTGGCCCTGAGTTCCCGGAACAAATACCTGACCCCGGAGGAGCGCCCCCAGGCGGTGGCCCTTGTCCGGAGCCTCGACCTCTGTCGAAAGGCAGTCCGCCGCAGCGCTGTAGCAGCCCATCTCCTCAAGGCCCGGGTCAGGAGGGAGGTGTCGCAATACCCTTCGGCCCGGCTCGACTACGTCGAGTTCTTCGACCCGGAGTCCCTGGAACCGGTCCGAACCGTCCGACGCGGGAGCCACATGGCGCTGGCGGTCCGGGTCGGTGCCACCCGACTCATCGACAACGGTCGACTCTGACACGACGTCACCGTCCACCTTCCATGTCCGAGTTTGTTCCACCTCCCCGGGTCAACGTCCTCGGCGTCGGCATCTCGGCGCTCAACCTCGACGGCGCCGTGGAGGCCCTCGCCCAGGCCCGGGCCGCGGGCCGCCGCGGCTTCGTCACCATCACCGGAGCCCACGGGGTGATCGAGTCGCAGGACGACCCCTCATTGCGGCACATCCACAACGCCTCGCTCCTGTCGACTCCGGACGGCATGCCCATGGTCTGGATGGGACGGCTTCAGGGATTCGGGACCATGGGGCGAGTCTACGGACCGGATCTGATGGAACGGATCATGTCGTGGTCCCTGGAAAGCGGGGCGACCCACTACTTCCTGGGGGGCAACACCGGAGTGGCTCAGGATCTCAGACTGCGGTTGGAACAGCGTTTTCCCGGCATCCGGATCGTGGGGACGCACACGCCGCCGTTCCGTCCCCTGCAGCCCTCCGAGATCGAGGCGCTCGCAGCGGAACTCCGCCAGAAGGATCCGGACTTCGTCTGGATCGGTCTGAGCACCCCGAAGCAGGAGCGCTTCATGGCCGCACATCTCGAACCGCTGGGAGCCCGGATCATGCTGGGAGTCGGGGCCGCCTTCGACTTCCACACCGGACGGGTGACGCAGGCTCCGCGCTGGATCCAGCGGTCGGGTCTCGAGTGGCTTTTCCGCCTCACCAAGGATTTCAAGCGGCTCTGGCCGCGGTATTCCAGGGTCGTGCCGCGGTTCCTCTGGCTCGCAACGCTCCAGCTGACTGGATTCAGGAAATTCCCGCTCGACGGGCCTGGAGGGACCAGGAACCCAGCGATCACTCCAACAGGTTCCAACGGATGACCTGCACGGGTGTGCCCTCCGGCCAGTGGAGGCCTGCCGGCTGATCGACCAACCCGTTGGACTCGGCAAGGGACTGGACGTGGTGGGAGGCCTGGGTTCCAGCCAGACGCACCTTCCCATCCCGATCCATGATCACCCGGAAGAACTGGCGTCGGTTCCCAGGGTTATGCAACGGCTCGGCCAGGACACCCTGGACCGTGGGGAGGGACACCTCATCGACACCGGAAAAACGCCGGAGGACCGGCACGACCAGCAGAAGGGCTGTCACCCAGGCGGAGGCTGGATTGCCAGGCAGGCCGGCAACGAGGTGCCCCTCCGACTGGGCCCAGAAGAACGGCTTGCCCGGCTTCATGGCGATGGGGCCTTCGTGGACCGAGGCCCCGATCCGTCGCAGGGCCGGGCGGACCAGATCCGGCTCGCCGACCGAAGCCCCACCGGTGGTGACCAGCAGATCCACCGAAGGGAGGGCTTCCCGGAGCGCCGCATCCAGCCGGTCCGGATCATCGGGGACACCGGGCAGGAGCCGAATCTCGGCACCGAGGGCGGAAAACAGCCCCTCCAACATCGGCGAATTACCATCGACAACCTGGGCTGGTCCGGGGGGATTTCCGATCGGGACCAGCTCACTGCCTGTCGGCAGAATTCCGACCCTGGGACGCCGGACCACCCTGACGGATTGGATGCCGGCGGTGGCGAGCAACGCCACACACCCTGGACCGATGCGATGACCCGCCTCCAGGAGAACCTGGCCTTCGGCGAAATCCTCACCGCGGAAACGGACGAACTGCCAAGGCCGCACCGGACGCAGAAGTCGGACCATTGCAGGTTCCGCCGGGGATGACTCGACCTCCTCCACCGGAGCCACGGCATCCGCCCCTTCCGGCAATGGGGCACCCGTGGCCACGACGACGGCCTGACCGGATGCCAGCGACCCGACGAAGGGTCGGCCGGGGAAACCCCGCCCCACCACTCGAAGCCTGGTTCCTGGCTTCGTCGCATCCGCGGCCCTGACTGCAACGCCGTCGAGTGCCACCGAGTCCTGCATGGGGTTCGAAGCACGGGCGACCGGCGCCGACGCGAGAAACCGGCCGAGTCCCTGCAGCAGCGGCACCTCCTCATCAGGAAGCCTCCCTGCCGCATCGAGAAGCCGATCACGAACCTCTTCGAGGGATCCCAGCCTGGAAGGCTCCTGCGATGCTGAGAGGGAATCGTTCACGCTCGACCGGTTCCGGGAATCCGGACCACCGGATTGGATACTCCAAAACCGCCCTCAAACCAAGACACCAAGCCGACCCAAGACCAGGCGCCCAATCACAGGGCGGGATCGCGGGACGTCATCTCCGAATCGTCACGCTTGCGTGAATCGGTGTCGTCATCGTCATCCCGCAGCCGTGAACGCCAGATCAGGAAGAAACCGATCGCCATCACCAGGAAGAGGATGCTGAGGAAGATCTGGGATCCGAGATCCATGAGGGAGAGGGCGATCGCGAGGATGCCGGTCACGATCGCGACACTGTAGAGAATCCACGCGGCCTGCCGATGGTCATAGCCCATGGCGAGAAGGTGATGGTGCACATGTCCCTTGTCGGCCTGGAAGATCGAGACATTCCGTCTCCAGCGGTTGTACATCACCTGGGTGGTGTCGAAGAGCGGAAGGGCGAAAAGGAGGAGTGGAACCGTGAGGATGGAACTGGCGCCTCTCGAACCCTCATCGCCATTGAACAGGGAGATGATCGAGATGCAGGACAGGATCATCCCGATGGTCAGCGACCCAGAATCCCCGAGGAAGATCCGCGCCGGGGCATGGTTGTGGGGAAGGAATCCGAGACAGGCGCCGGCCAGCGCGAGGTTGAGGAGCGAGACGAGGACGTTCTGGGAGAAGATGTTGATGACGGCGAGGGACAACGCCATGCACGCAGTCACCCCGGCGACGAGGCCATCGATGCCATCGAGCAGGTTGACCGCATTTGTGACGCCAACGATCCACAGGACCGTGACCGGTATGCCAAAGTAATGAAGGTCGATCGGGCCGAGGAAGGGCACCATCATGGAATCGATCCGGAATCCGCCCAGCCAAAGACCCAAGGCGATCAGGATCTGCACAAGGAACTTCTTGGAGGCATTGGCGCCACGGATGTCGTCATAGATGCCAAGAAGAAGGGTGGCGAGGGACCCCAGGAACAGTGGCACCATCAGCTGAGCGAACCGGCGGAATTCCGTGGCGATGGAGTTCTGGAGGAACGGTACGGCCAGCAGGGACAGCAGGAACGCCAGATAGACCGCCAACCCGCCGAGTCGAGGCATGACACCCCGGTGGACCTTCCGCTCATTCGGGATGTCGATCGCACCCACACGGAAGGCGAGCCATCCGGCGAGCGGCGTCAGCCAGAACGCCGTGACCGCCGAAACCACCAGAATTCCGAGATAGGTGTTGTACCTCATGCGAAATCCGGTCCGGGTTTCTGGCTCAGTGACCTGAAAAGATCCATGAAACCCCGGATCATCACAGGGCTTGAGAATTCCGAGAAGGCACGCGAACGGCCCACCTCGCCAAGCCGTCGGGCCAATTCGGGAGTGGACAGAAGCCGATTCAGCGCAGCCGCCAGGGCGGCAGGATCCCCGATGGGGACCACGAGTCCGTTGACCCCGTCCGAGCAGACGTAGGTGACCCCGGATCGGACGTTGCCGGCGACGAGCGGCTTGCCGCAGGCCATCGCCTCCACCTGGACCAGGCCGAACCCCTCGGCCGCAGTGGTGGAGGGGAAGACAAAGATGTCGCAGGCCTTGAAATACAGAGGCAGGTCGGCATCGCTGACGTTGACGAAGAAACGGACCCGGTCCGCCACCCCGACCTCGGCGGCCAGCCTCCTGAGATCTGGCTCCAGGGGGCCCGATCCCACCAGCCAGAGCTCGGCCTCTGCCACATCGCGCAGAGCCTCGATGGCATGACACTGCCCCTTGTACCCCACGAGCCGGCCCACATTCAGGAGGATCGACCTCCCGCCTGCCAGCGTTCTCAGTTCTGCAACCTTGCCCATCCGGGCCTCTGAAAGCTGGAATCGTTCCAAGTCCAGACCGAACGGGATGACGACCACTTTTTTGCGGAACTCCGGGAGCCAATCGGAGAACTCAAGATGGTTGGGCGTGGCCACCACGACACGATCGACCCGGCGCAGGAGAGCCCGCTGCATGGGGGAATACAGCCGGATCATGTATTTCTGCCGGACACAGATGTCGCTGTGCCAGCTCAGCACGATGGGTATCGAACGGGGGGCAAGGAGGCAGGCCAGGTCCGACAGCGGATTGGGGAAATGGGCATGGATGACATCCGCGGGCCACCGTCTCGAGGCCCAGAGGTATTTCGGTGCCAGCGATGTCCTGAAGAACTCACCGTACGTGCGGACCCGATGGACCCGGACGCCTCGTTGAACGGAGGAGCCCGAGTCGAAGATGGATCCCCCAAAGGTCGGACCCCGTCCCACGACACAATCGACCTCGGCGCCCTGCTCCACGAAACCCTCTGAGAACTGACGCAGCAGTGTCTCAATCCCTCCCCTCTCGGGTGGGTAGAACTTCCCGAGTTCCAGGATTCTCATGTCCCCCTCCAGTGCGAAGGACCCGGAAACACCGAAGCCGATCCACCGCGAGTAGCTGGCGCCAACGTCTTCGATCCAGCCCCGCACTCCTCATGGACGGGTGGGACTGAAATGGAACCCTCACGGCGGTACGCCGGAGTGCCAGAACATGGAAAGACAAAAACCATCGCTGCCGTCTAAAAACGGCCGGCGGAACGGTACCAACCCATCCCACCCTCTCCCTAGTGGCGGATCCGCCAGTTCCGGATCTCTCACCTCCTTAGCCCGCTAGGCAATACCTGTAGAGAGACCCACACGAGGGACCAGGCGAAGCAGGGAATCCTCCCGACGAAGATCCGGTCGTCGGAGCCGGCACCCGTTGGACTGGATCGGCGGCCCACAACGCAAAAGAGGCGCGGGTGAAACCCGCGCCCCTGGCGCCTTCGAGACCTGGAGGCTCGAACCTTATTTGGAATCGGGCTTCTTGGAATCGGCATCCGCAGGCTTGGCGGCGGCATCCGGGGGTGCGTTGGCGTTCAGCTGCTTGAGGACGCCCTCGGTGATGTCGGCCTCGGTCCCTGCCAGCGTGCTGTACATGATGACCGGGGTCTGGTTGATGGTGGTGGCCGCCAGATCGAACACGAGGGCATAGCCACCCGCCTTCGCCTTCTCGTCGACGATGCCCCGGATGTCCTTCAGGACGCTTTCCCGCATCCGGCCCTGCTGCTCGCCGAGGGCCTGTCGCATGTTCTGCTCGAACGTGCGGATGCCGTTCTCCTGCTCACGGATGTCCTGGAGCTTCTTCTCGAGATCCTTCTTGCGACGATCCCGCTCCTCATCGGAGACGGCCGGATCGTTGAGTCCCTCGCTCGCCTTCTTGAGGTCCTCGTTGGCCTTCTTGTAGTCCTCGATGAGTCCATTCCTGGCCTTCTCGAAGTCGGCCGCGCGTTCCTTCAGCTGGCCGTCGGCCTGTTTGGTGCGCCAGTAGCCGTCGAAGACCTTCTTGAGGTCGACCACGGCGATCTTGGTCTGGGCCTGCACCGTTGAGCCCAGCGCGAGGCTGGCCAGCAGGAGGAGGGAGGTGATCAGGGATTTCATTGAGGATGTGTTCACAATCAGCTCTGGGAGTTGTTAAAAATCGCGGGTGTAGCCGACGCCGAACTGGAACTGGCCACTGCTTCGGTTGTACTGGTCGGAGACGATCGGGATGCCGTAGTCCAGTCGAAGCGGACCGATGGGCAGGTTCAGACGGAGTCCCACACCCCAGTTGGAGTTATAGAGTCCGGTCGTGGTCCCGTTCAAATATTGTTCGGGTTGGAAACTGTAGGCGTCGGGGTAGACCATGCCGATGTCGAAGAATGCGGCGAAACGGACTCGGGGGATGACCGGAACGCTGTACTCGGTCGAGCCATACCAGAAGGTGCCACCGCCGTAGGGTTCGGCGGTGAGATCCTGCTTCGGACCGACCTCACGGAACCGGAATCCGCGCAACGAGTACATGCCACCGAGGTAGTACCGGTTGAAGATCGGCGTGACCCCCTCCCTGCCACGGTCGCCGGATCCATAGGCGTTCACCACGCCGACATTGCCCACGACCTCCAAGATGTGCTGCTTCAAGGCCTCATAGATGTCGCTGGCGGGGGAGAAGAAGTTCGCCGGGGACCAATACTGGGCCGCCTTCATCTCCAGCTGGTAGAAGCTGGCCTGGCCACCCAAAGGACCGCCCGCCAACATGGGCTCGAACTGCACCAGATGCCCCTTCGTGGGAAGCATCAGGTTATTCCGGGTATCATGGGACAGCGTCCAGTTGAGGCTTGAAACCAGGGTCTTGCCCGCCTGCTGAAGGAAGATCGGGGCCTGGCCGGCGATGGTGTTCGTGCCAACAATGGAGACCTGGCCACCGTTCGTCGCGTACTGCACCTGCTGGCCTGCCGAGGCCAGGGCGTTCATGTACCCGTTGTTCAGGATGATGTTGACGTCCTGGAGGGTGTACGTGGTGTTGAGCGAAAAATTGTAGGGCAGGGCCTTGGTCAGGCCGACGCTCCCACCCAGCACCGTCTGGGT
>Ga0172372_10011639_pt1 | contig 11159 bp, 11 predicted proteins | sample LakKiv5m_2_FD_114544 | JGI IMG/M metagenome (GOLD analysis project Ga0172372, IMG submission 114544) | Freshwater microbial communities from Kabuno Bay, South-Kivu, Congo - kab_092012_9.5m | ecosystem: Environmental > Aquatic > Freshwater > Lake | place: Democratic Republic of the Congo... | reverse complement strand
AGGCTGCCTTCGCGGTGCTCAAGCGCACCATGGAGGACCACGGTGCCGTGGTGTTCGGTGGCGATGGCTACTCGACGGAATGGCATCGCCTGGCCGTGGAGGAGCGGGGTCTGGAGAACCTGCGCACCAGTGCCGATGCCCTGCCGGTGCTGCAACGCCCCGAGATCCGCGCCCTGTTCGAGCGCCAGGGGGTGCTCACACCGGTGGAGCTGGAGAGCCGGTTTGAGGTGTATGCCGAGCAGTACATCCTGGCGATCGAGGTGGAGGCCCGGCTGGTGCTGCGCATCGCCCGCACCCAGATCTACCCGGTGGTGATGGCGGCGCTGGAGAAGCTGGCGCGATCGCTGCGCGATCAGGAGAGTCTCGGTCTGCCCCCCGACCGTTCGATCGCCGGCAAGATCGCGGCACTGAACCAGCAGCTGCTGGAGCAGGTCACGGCCCTGGAACAGGCCCTGGCGCAGCCACCCCACGACATCCACGCCCATCTGCACCACTGCGCCGACAGCCTGATGTCACTGATCGGTGGCATCCGGGCAGCGGTGGATGGCCTGGAGGTGCTGGTGGAAGATGACCTCTGGCCACTGCCCACCTATCAGGAGATGCTGTTCGTGCGCTGAGCGCAGGCCCTGCAGGGCCCTGCACGCCCAGGGCAGTCCTGGGCAGTCCTGGGCGACCGTTGCGGCAGGGGCCAGCTGCGCTGGCCTGTCGCGGCGGCCCGCCCCGGCCGGCCGATCCTCGTGGCTGGCCGGGGCGGCGGGATCGCCGCTCGCGACAGTGGCTGAGCCGAGCGCTGAGGCAGGGCCCGGCTGCCAGCTGCGGCGCTCGGCCCGTTGGGTTCTCCGGCCATCCGCGCCTGCCGCAGATGGGGGTTGGGCCAGGGCCGCTTCCAAGTGCCGGTTGCGTTGCGCCAGTCGCGCGCGCCGCGGCCATCAGGAATGAGCCTCCGCACCCCCAGGCGCTGCCAGGAGCGGGTTGCCCCCTGCGCTTCAGCCGCAGCCGACGCGCCGAGTTTGAATCAGCCCTGGGGGTTGGGCAGAGGTTCCTCAGCGCTCCTGAGGACCGCGATACCGAATCGGCTGCACCTGGCCCATCCAGTCGATTGCGCAACTGTGCAGGTCGTAGTAGCCGGCCACCACGGCCAACTGATCGGCGCGGAGGCGATCTGTGAGCAGCACGCTGGAATGGACGAGATTGCCGGCCGCGCTGAGTGCATGGCGTCGGCAGGATTCCTCCAGCGATAGATGCTCCCCGAATTGCAATAGTTCCATGCGCAACTGACCCACCACCTGCGCCAGGCTCGGGGTGAGCAGCAGCTCCGGGTGAAGCGCAGCGGATACGGCACCGCAGGCCTCATGCCCGAGCACGACGATCAGGGGTACGTCGAGATGACCCACGGCATATTCGAGCGAGGCAATGGCCGCTGTGGTGCTCATCGTGCCGGCATTGCGCACCACGAACAGATCCCCGAAGCCGGTATCAAACAACAGCTCCACCGGCACGCGGGAATCGGCGCAGCCCAGCACGGCTGCCCGCGGATGCTGCCCCTCCACCACGGCCTGCATCCGCTGGCGGGTGCTGTGGGGATGCAGAGATTGGCCCGCCAGAAATCGCGCATGCCCCTGTTGCAGCCAGGACAGCACGGCCGCGGGGCGCTGTTCCGCCCTGCCTGGCGGAAGCGGCTCGCTGCGTTCAGGGCAGGGGATGGGCTCGGCCATGGCCAGGGCTGGGGTGTCGCTGCCGGTGCGGGGCCATCCGCCCAGCCCGATCGCGCTGGATCTGTGCCCTGAACTGTAATGAGTGCAGCGGGATTCAGATTCAGCGTGATCAGGGTCGTCTGCAGCGGGGCTGGGAGGTGATGGCGGTGCTGTGCGTGCCCAGCGGCTCCGCCAGGGGAAGCAGGGCGGCGGCGGTGCTTGCGGCTCCGTCGGCTCCATCCGGTGCCTGGAGGCGATGCCTGGTAGCAACGACTGCCATTCGCATCCTTCCGATCCCGATGATCCCGAAATTCCTCTGCAGTTTCGCCCCCGGGTCGGCCGCTGCTGGCAACACTGGAGTCAAGTTGTTTGCCGCGGCAGACCATGTTCATTCTGGAAGCGCTTCACCCCGATGGCTGGAGGCAGCAGGGAACCGCCAAGGTGGAATACTGGGCCTACCAGGAGGCCCAGGCGAGATGTTGTTCTGACGGCCGCAATTACCGCATTGTCCACAAGGATTCCCAGCGGGTCGTCGCCGTGGTCGACACCAGCAGCTGTCGGGTGGCGACGCCGCGCTGACCCCTTGCCTTGACCGTCGCGCCGATCCCTGCGCTGACTATTGGACGGCCCACTGCACTGACTATTGCACTGACTATTGCACTAAACTATTACACTGAACTATTGCAGGGGGGGACACAGAAGGGGTTGGGATGAAGCCCTGTGCAGAAGGAGCCTGTGATGGGCATGCCTCCTTTGGCATGCTTGTGTCCTTCAGGCACTACTGCCTTGACGGCCAGGCTGACGGCCGCAGATCCTGGCCCCCCATCCCCGGCCAGTTGGCAGCGGTCCTGCGGCTGCCAACTGCCGGTTGTGCCAGTCATGCGCGCACACGGCCACCACGAATCAGGCTCAGCCCCCCAGGCGCTGCAAGCGGCGGGTTGGCCCCTGCGCCTGGGCCACAGCCGACGCGCCGAGTTTGAATCGGCCCTGGGGCAGCGGTGCGCTGGGGGATGGCTCAGGGCTGGCGCAGCTCGTCGAGCTCGCCGCGGCCATGCCGTTCCGCCAGGGCGTCGTAGCCGCCGAGCACCACGCCATCGAGGAACACCACCGGCAGGCTGGTGAGGCCGCTGCGCTGAGCGAGGGCCTGGCGTTGCTGATCCGACCGCACGGTTTCAACCCGATGCGGGATCGCCAGGGTGCGCAGCATGCGCAGGGCCCGCGCCGACCAGGGGCAGCCCGGCAACACGGCGATCTCCAGCCGCACCGGCGCCGGATCCGCGCTCGGATGCCGCGTCGATGAGCCGCTGGCCGTGGCCTCAGCCGCAGCTCTGACGGGAGGAGCGGGCCGGGTCGGGTCGGCGGCGGCGGCGGCGGCGGCGGCGGCGAGCGAGACGGGGTGGCTGGCGGCGCTGGGCCCGGTGGGCAGGAAGCCCAGCAGCAGGTCAGCAGCGCGCAGCACCAGGGTGCCCGGCTCCAGGTGTCCCCCCCAGACGCGGCAGTCGCCGTCGGAGAAGCTCAGATGCAGATGCACCCCCTCCGGAGCCAGGGTGCCCGAGAGGGTGATGATTTCCAGCTCGCCGCGCAGCCGGGTGGGAGCGGCCTTGCCGGGGCACTGGAACACGGCGGTGGACAGGTTGCCGACCACGGAGAGCACGAAACCGGAGGCCTGCCGCTCGCGGGCCAGGCTCTCCAGGCACTGACGCACGTCGCTGCCGGCGTCGAGATGCAGCGGCAAGGTGTGCATGGAGGGTGGGCCCGAAGCCTCCCAGCCTAGAGAAATCACGCAACCGGCAACCCAACCAGCAGTCCTGCCCCACCCAGCAGCCCGGCGCGACCAGCGGCGCAGCCCACGGCCTTCAGGGCAGTGGCCTTCAGGGCAGTGGCCTTCAGGGCAGTGGCGGGGGCCGCGCTGCAGGGCCGCTTCCAAGTGCCGGTTGCGCCAGTCGTGCGCGACACGGGCAGCACGGGTGGGCTTCAGCACCCCAGGCGCTGCCAGGAGCGGGTTGCCCCCCTGCGCTTCGGCCGCAACCCTCGCGCCGCACTTGAATCAGTCCTGACGCTGCCGGGACCGGGGCCGCGGTGCGGGTCAGCCCTGGGAGCGACGGCTGCTGGCGAGGGCCTGCAGGCCCAGGGATACGTGGGCCTGCAGGGCACCGAGGGCCATCAGCTGCTTCGGGTTGCGGCCCTGAGCCAGGGTGGGACCGGCTTGTTGCAACAACTGCAGCAGCTCCTGACTGCTGCGGTTCCAGTTCTCGAGCGCGGCCTCCAGGGCCTGGGCGGCAGGATCGACCGTCGCGGCTGGTTCAGGCTGGCGATCCATGCGGGCACGCAGGGCATAGGACTGCAGTTGCCGGAAGCTGATCGAGGCAGGGATCGGGGCAGATCCTTCCATGGGATGCCATGGTGAATTTTGGTGAAGGGACGGTAGGCGGGGTGATCGGGGCGCACAAGCGGCGGCCCTGGCGGGATGACCGAATGCGCCAGCCAGCGGGCTGATCGCCTGATGCGGCCTCCCGGTCGAGATCCGCGCCCGCCCTGGCAGAACGCCCTGGCGCTGCAACGAGGCGCTGCCGCCCCGGTCGGGGCGAGCGCAGCGAAAGACCCCGGCTTCAGCCGGGATATTGCGCCGCCCTGGCGGGCCAGCTGGGTGGATGCCGCGCACTGCCGGCGCTGGCCAGGCCGGTGCTGGCCGGGCCGGTGCTGGCCCGGCCGGCGCGGCGCCGTGCGCAGGCAGTGGCGAGGGAGGGCGGGGTTTCAGAGGCGACGGCGGAAGCCTTCCGAGAACGGCACCATCGCCGCTGGGCGCTCACCCGCCTCGCCGCTGCGCAGCAGCTTCCAGACGTTGCGGCTGATGCGGCGGGCGATCAGGCCGCCCCGTTCCACCTGCTCTGCACCGGGCCGGGCGCCCAGCAGACGGGTCACCTCGGCGGTGGTCAGCGGCGCACCGGTCTGCAGGGCCAGCTGGATCACCTCCAGGCGGCGATGCAGGCCGCGCAGCTCCGCCGCTTCCCCCTCGGCGGCGCCCTCCCAGCTCCAGGAGAGCTCCTCGGCGGCGGCGGACTGACGTTGGATCAGGCCGAGGGCCAGGGCCGCCAGGGCCTGCTCCGGGGCGATTCCCGCGCTGGGAAGCCGGGGATCGCTGGCTTCGCTCCCGTCGCTCCGGGGGACGGATGGGGAAGAGGCCATGGACAGGACTCTGATGATGACAAGAAGCTAAAGGCCAGGGCGGATGACGGCAAGATCCGGCGCCAGCGGGGCCGGGGGGATCCAGCGTTAGGATCTCCAGGCAATTCGGCAATCTGCCTTGCGGCAAGAGGCCTTGCGACAGTCGCTTGCGGCAGTCGCTGGCAGCAGCCGGTTCGGTAGCTCGGTTTTCCCGGGTGCCGCAACGGTTCCACCCTCCCGTCCCCGCTTCCCCGCGGATCGGAGCCTGCCATCCGTGCTGCCCGATCATCTGGCAGCCTGCCCGCCACGTCCCAGCAGCTCCGGTTGAGCGGCGCCAGTTTCCCTGGCTGTTCCGCCTGGCTGAGCTGCGAGAGCAGGGATGGCTGTGCTGTCCCGGCAGCTTCGCCAGCCATGCCCTCACCACGGGCTTCCTGGCCGGCTGGCAGGTCGGCCGAGCTGGCTGCCGCACTTGCCCGCCGGCTGCCTCGCGCAGCGGCAAGCGGGCCACCTGCCCCGAAGCCGGTCCCGGTGGTCCTCGCCACCGCCGGCCGCCAGGGGCGGCGAGTTCCGCCCCGCCCCCGTCCCCCATTGCGAGCTGGAGCATGGCGCTCTGATGGATTCCCGCTCCCCCCGCTTCAGCTCCCCCGAGGATCGGGCCATCAGCCGCAGACGTTCCGCCCTGCGCATCACCGGAACCGAGGTGGGGCTCAGCACCGGTAGAAGCGGCGGCGATGGTGCCAGCTGCGTGATCACCACCGACAGTGAATCCAGCCTGGCTCGCCATTCGAGCCATGTGCAGTCGATCGAGTTGCGCACGTATGTGTTTCTCGATTCGTTGCAGCCCCAGCTGGCGGCATACATGGGCACGGTCAGCCAGGGCTTTCTGCCGATCCCCGGTGATGCCTGCCTGTGGCTGGAGGTCTCCCCCGGCATGGCGGTGCATCGCGTCACCGATATCGCGCTCAAGGCCAGCACCGTGCGCCTGGGGCAGATGGTGGTGGAGCGGGCCTTCGGCTCCCTGGCGCTCTACCACCGCGACCAGAGCAATGTGCTCCACTCCGGCGATGTGGTGCTGGAGGCGATCGGCAGCAGTGTCGATCGGCGCAGTCGTTGTGAGGTCACCTGGACCGAGATCATCCGGGCGATCACCCCCGATCACGCTGTGTTGATCAACCGCCAGAACCGCCGCGGCTCGATGATTCAGTCAGGCATGAGCATGTTCATCCTGGAGACCGAACCGGCCGGCTATGTGCTGATCGCCGCCAATGAGGCTGAGAAGTCAGCCAATATCACCGTGGTTGATGTGAAGGCGGTGGGGGCCTTCGGACGGCTCACCCTGGCCGGTCGCGAGGGCGATGTGGAGGAGGCCGCCGCCGCGGCCATGCGGGCTGTGCAGATCATCAACAACGGCTGAGCGGCCGGGCCGGCGCCGATCCCGTGCGCGGCATCACAACCCCAGCAGCAGGCCCAGCTCGGCCGCTGCATGAAACACCAGGCTGTGACGCGCCACCAGCGCCGGCAGGTCGTCGTAGCCGCCGCCGATCACAGTGGCCACCGCGATGCCGCGCCGCAGGCACAGCTCCAGCACCAACCGGTCGCGCTGCAGCAGCCCCTCGTCGCTGAGGGCCAGGCGGCCCAATCGGTCGTCGCGATGGGGATCCACCCCGGCGTTGTAGAGCACCAGATCGGGTCGCACCTGGCTGAGCAGATCCGGCAGCAGCCCACCGAGCGCTGCCAGGTAGCCGTCGTCCTCGAGCCCATCGGGCAGGGCCAGGTCGTGATCGCTGCGCTGTTTGCGCAGCGGGAAGTTGGAGGCGGCATGCAGGGAGAGGGTGAACACGCGCGGCTCGGCGGCGAAGATCGCAGCGGTGCCATCGCCCTGGTGCACATCGAGATCGACCACCATCACCTGCCGCACGGCCGCTTCCGCCAGCAGCAGCCGGGCTGCCACGGCCACATCGTTGAAGATGCAGAAGCCGCTGCCGAAGCTGGCGTGGGCGTGGTGGGTGCCGCCGGCCAGATGGCAGGCCAGCCCGTGGCGCAGGGCCAATCGGGCGGTGAGAACGGTGCCGCCCACCGCCAGCCAGCTGCGCCGGACCAGGGGCGTGGTGGCGGGCAGGCCGATGCGGCGTTGATCGGCCGGGCTGAGCCGGTCCTGGCAGAAGGCCTCGTGGTACGTGCGTTCATGCACCAGTTCCAGAGCCCGGCGCGGGATCGGCAATGGCTGCTGGATCTGGTCGGCGCGGGCCAGGCCTCGGCGCAGCAGATGCTCGTGGAGCAGGCGGAACTTGGCCATCGGGAAGCGATGGCTGCTGGGCAGCGGCGCCGAGTAGGCCGGGTGGTAGACGAGCGGCGGTCGCAGGGCGCTCCGGGGGTGGGGATCAGCCGGCCAGGCCGAGACAGCGCTGCAGCTGCGGTGCGATCGCCCGCGCGGCCCGGCCCCGGCTGCCGTAGCGGCTCTTCTGATGGGCGTTGAGCTCGGCGTAGCTGGCCCCCGCCTCACGCACGTAGAAGATCGGGTCGTAGCCGGGACCATGGCCGTGCGCCTCGCGCAGGATCAGGCCCCGGCAGATGCCCTGCGCTTCGGCCACGGTGCGTCCGCGAGGATCGGCCAGGGCCATGGCGCTGACGAAGGCGGCACCGCGATACACGCAATCGTCCAGCTCCTGGAGCAGTCGCTGGATGCGCTGCGGGTCCGTGGGGGCATAGCGGGCGGAGAACAGACCCGGACGACCGCCGAGGGCATCGACCTCGATGCCGGAGTCGTCGGCGAGGGCCCAGCAACCGCTCGCCAGGGCGGCGGCCTCGGCCTTGAGGCGGGCGTTTTCGCCGTAGGTGGCGCCCGTCTCCTCGACCTCGAGGTGATCGGGCTGGCGCCGCACCTCAACTGCCACCAGGGCGAGCATCGCGCTGATTTCAGACACCTTGTGCGGATTGCCGCTGGCGATCACGAGCACGGGCGGGCTGCTGGAGGAGGGCAGCTCCCGGCCGGAGGCCCTGGATGCGGCCCGCAGAACGGAGGCGGGCGGGGCCAGCGGCGCCGTGGGCTCTCGCCGGCGGGATGCGTGGCGCAAGGGCGTCACCGGAAATGCTCGGCCCTGGCATTGTCTCCCATGGCAGTACCTCTGCCAGGAGGGCGTCGCGGATGTGGTAAGGATCTGATAGGCAGGGGCGATCGGGGGACAGCGGCCCGGCTGGGCGATGTAGGAGGCAGGAATGGGTTGAACATTCCACCCCCGGAAACTCCAGGGTTCCTGCCTCGCCCAGGACCCTAGGGGGAAGTACCGGTTTCGGTCGCTGCCGCCCTCAGGATTTCAGCGGCTCCTGACGGCCGGCGGCGGCGTCAGTAGGTTGCGGGGGCTGCAGGACCGTCTCGGGCATGCAAACCGATCTGATCCTCCAGAACCTGCTCTCGGCGCCGGTCCTGTTCTTCTTCCTGGGCGTGCTGGCGGTGCTGGTGGGCTCGGATCTGGAGATCCCCTCTCCCCTGCCCAAGCTGTTCTCGCTTTACCTGCTGCTGGCGATCGGCTTCCGCGGCGGCCTGGAGCTGGCCCACAGCGGGCTGGGATCCCAGGTGCTGGTCACGGTCGGGGCGGCGGTGATGATGTCGTTGCTGGTGCCGGTGAGCAGCTTCTTCATCCTGCGCAGTCGGCTGGACAAGCCCAATTCTGCGGCCGTGGCCGCCTCCTACGGTTCGATCAGCGCCGTCACTTTCATCACCGCCCAGAGCTTTCTCAACGTGCTGCACATCACGTTCGATGGCTTCATGGTGGCCGCCCTGGCGCTGATGGAATCGCCGGCGATCGTGGTGGGGGTGCTGCTGGCCAAGCTCGGTGGCGCCAGCCAGTCGTCATCAGCGGACCGCCCGGCCGGCCTGGCCTGGCGTGAGGTGCTGCAGGAGGCCTTCCTGAACGGCTCGGTGTTCCTGTTGATCGGCAGTCTGGTGATCGGCTATCTGGTCACCTGGTTCAGCCCCGCCAGCCTCGAGAAGCTTGAGCCCTTCAGCGAGGGTCTCTTTTATGGCGTGCTCTGCTTTTTCCTGCTCGACATGGGCATCGTGGCCGCCCAGCGGCTGCGGGATCTGCGCCACGCCGGTGCATTCCTGATCGGTTTTGCGCTGCTGGCGCCCCTGCTCCATGCCGCCATCGCCCTGGCGCTGGCCCGGCCGCTGGGGCTCAACCAGGGGGATGCGCTGCTGTTCATGGTGCTCTGTGCCAGCGCCTCCTACATCGCGGTGCCGGCGGCCATGCGCATGAGTGTGCCCCAGGCCAATCCGAGCCTCTATATCTCCACGGCCCTGGCGGTCACATTCCCGTTCAATGTGGTGGTGGGCATTCCGCTCTACATGAGCCTGGTGCAGCGCTTCGTTGCGGCCCGGTGAGCAGGACCGCGGCTGCCGCCATCGGGCGCCTCATCCAGCGGGCGGCAGCCCGGCGCTGGCTGAGCCGACCCGCGGTTGTCACCCGCCAGCGCCTCGCCGGTCCCGATCTGCCGCCACCTCTGCCGCCACCACCACCGCCACTGTTGCCGCCGTTACTGCCACCACCGCTGCGGCTCGCTGCGGCGATTCACTGCCGGGGCCCTTTCCTGTGCAGTTCTGTCCCGATCAAGTTCTCTTGCCATGAAACGGATCGATCTGTTCGTCAGCGAGCGTGAGGTCAGCAGGGTCTGCAAGGCCCTGCGTGCGGCCGGGGTGCCGGGCTATTCGGTGGTGCGCCACGTCACCGGCCTGGGCCTGGGCGGCGAGATCTCCGAGGCGATGGATTTCAGCGGTCTGGGCGCCAATGCCCATGTGATCGTGTTCTGCGCCGCCGAGCTGGTGCCGCCGGTGCGGGCTGTCCTGCGACCGCTGTTCGAGCTGTTCGGCGGGGTGGGTTTCGTCTCCGAGGCCGAGCCGCTCTGATGCCGCCGCCGCGGGCCGGGCCGGGTTGGGTTCGGTTCGGCTGGGGCGGGGCCACGGCCCGCCGGGCGGGATCGGCTGCGGCAGCGGCGGCTGGCGCCGAGCCGTGCGGGGCTGACGCGATTCCCGGGCCGCCTGCGGCGGGCTCGCCGGCAGATGCCACCGGGCTGGAGCGCCGGGTTGGGCGGCGGCGACCGATCCCGCGCGCCTGCCGTTCGGCGCGGTCACCGCCGCTTCGAGCCTGGTATTCCTAAAGTTTTGTGTTGCTCTGATCAGGGAGACTTATCGCTGCACCTGGAAACCTTGATGGGGTTCGCCGCCGCAATGGCTTGACGGGGGGTCCGGCGGCCGAGCAGGGTTGACCCGAACATTCCACCCCCCTCCTCCAGGAGCAGGTAATGGCAAACGAAACCATGGGCATCGCCCTCGGCATGATCGAGACACGGGGCCTGGTCCCCGCGATCGAGGCCGCTGATGCCATGACGAAGGCCGCTGAGGTGCGCCTGATCGGCCGCGAGTTCGTGGGCGGCGGCTACGTCACCGTTCTGGTGCGTGGTGAAACCGGTGCCGTCAACGCTGCGGTTCGTGCCGGTGCCGATGCCTGCGAGCGCGTCGGTGACGGTCTGGTGGCCGCCCACATCATCGCCCGTCCGCACCGCGAGGTGGAGCCTGCTCTCAACAGCAGCTTCGGCCTGGGGTCCAAGGACTGAGGTTCGGCGACGAGTACGCAGAACCCTCTGATTTCCCACCTGACCCACCCGGAGAACCTCCATGGCTAAAAAGTACGACGCAGGGGTAAAGGAGTACCGCGACACGTACTGGACTCCTGATTACGTCCCCCTCGACACCGATCTGCTGGCCTGCTTCAAGTGCACCGGCCAGGAAGGGGTGCCCAAGGAAGAGGTCGCGGCCGCCGTCGCCGCCGAATCCTCCACCGGCACCTGGTCCACTGTGTGGTCCGAGCTCCTCACCGATCTCGATTTCTACAAGGGCCGCGCCTATCGCATCGAAGATGTTCCTGGTGACAAGGAATCCTTCTATGCCTTCATCGCCTACCCGCTCGACCTGTTCGAAGAGGGTTCGATCACCAACGTGCTGACCTCCCTGGTCGGCAACGTGTTCGGCTTCAAGGCCCTGCGCCATCTGCGCCTGGAAGACATCCGCTTCCCGATGGCCTTCATCAAGACCTGCATGGGTCCCCCGAACGGCATCCAGGTCGAGCGCGACCGGATGAACAAGTACGGCCGTCCCCTGCTGGGCTGCACCATCAAGCCGAAGCTGGGCCTCTCCGGCAAGAACTACGGCCGGGTGGTGTATGAGTGCCTGCGCGGCGGTCTCGACTTCACCAAGGACGACGAGAACATCAACTCCCAGCCCTTCCAGCGCTGGCAGAACCGCTT
>Ga0172372_10011633_pt1 | contig 11163 bp, 12 predicted proteins | sample LakKiv5m_2_FD_114544 | JGI IMG/M metagenome (GOLD analysis project Ga0172372, IMG submission 114544) | Freshwater microbial communities from Kabuno Bay, South-Kivu, Congo - kab_092012_9.5m | ecosystem: Environmental > Aquatic > Freshwater > Lake | place: Democratic Republic of the Congo... | reverse complement strand
CGACCCAGCCTCCTTGGCTTTTGCGTGCATCGCAAACAGAGGAGATGTCAGAAGGTGCATCTGATGCTAACGACTGGATTTCATTCGCCCCCAACTGACGGTGTTGTCGGTCCGACTCGTTTACCAGCCGTGATGACCAGACCCCGCTTCCGGCTACTGCAAGCAGAACCACGGCTGTCAGGCGAATGACTTCTTTCGGAACTTTCATCTCAAGTACCTTGTACGTCGCGCCGTAACTGATCAGCAAGGTGTCGCAGGAAATTCCACATGAAGATCACGGCTAGTACGAGAACGACATTGGGACTAACAGGAAGTATTTGCCACCACCAGTTGTCTGATTCTTCGGGTAACAGCCGAAGACCAAGTGTTTGCCTATCCGTGTAACGCTCTGCAACGGTGAACATCGAAAGGGCAAAGGTGATGGTCACCGCCACCGCTGCTGGCCGCAATGAGGCGACGAACGTTGCCGAGTGTGTTGAGGAACCAAATAGGTACCACCATCCGACGAGAAAAAGTAGGAGTGGATAGCTATACCTCGGCTCGACTCCAAAGAAATCTCTGTTGTCAATGAGTGCCACTTGGCTCATGATTGTCACGGAGATAGCAAGGATTGCAAGCAGAGCACCACCCCACTGCCAGGGACCGTTTTTATCAATCGTCAGCGTTAAAAGACATCCGAGCACCACAACACCGACCAGCTGCACAATTTGTGGAAGCACGACCGAGGCATGAGTAGGCACCGAGCCAAGCGCGCTTAGAGCATTTGGAAGTCCTTGCAACAGATAGTGCGAAAAGAATGTGAGGTTGTCTGGCTGGCCCCGATTATGGCTGACGAGTAATTCGATGAACTCCGAGGGTTTAAACGACGAGAACAACTGCAAGAGCATCCCAAGACAGCCAGAAAGGGTCAGTCCCACCAGCAGCAGAGTCGCACGTCTTGTAGGGAAATAGTCAAAGAGTAGGCGCGAGATTACAAGTACCCCGACTACCGCCATGAAAGGATAAGCGTCCCAGCGGCTACCCACGCCCATTAAACAGATCAGCACTCCCACAACGAACTGCAGGGCTCGACGTTTACTCGATTGAGCAGATGGCGTCAATGCCGCATGTATACCAATCCATCCTGTGCCAACTCCGAATGCTGTCCAAGAGCTCGGATGGATTGACGAGAAAAGATAAAACCCTGTCGGGTTGAAGGCTGTCAAAATCAGCAAAGCAAGCGCCACTCGGTGTCGAGCTGGAATCAAGGCCATCATTAGACCCAGCATCAGGCTGATTATCAAGGCGTTTGCCACTCTCACTGCAATCAGGCTCACTTCCACCGAACCAAGCACAAACCAACTGAGCACGGAATAGAACGTCGATGGATATAGTCCGGGATTAGTCTGATACCTAAGATTCCCACCACTTTCGAGCGGACATATAAGAGGACTTAGTGGATCCGCCTTGCAGTGCTGAGCATTAAGATTCGTTAGCGCCGTGTAAACGGGTGCGGACTCAATCTCCTCGCAAAAGGGAGACCTTTCACCGCGGCCACACCAGATGTTAGTTGCATGAAAGACCTCGTCGTGAGTGGCGCCAAGCGGTGAAAGAAGCGCCACCATTGCTAGCGACAGAAATAACCAAATAGATATGCGAGTCCATGCCCTATCGGTATCTGACATTTGTAATGCCTTCAATTTGGACGTCAGCTGATGCAAATACGCACCGCTGTCTTGCTCAATGTCTGGGAGTGAACAACCCGCCACACTTTCCTCACACCTCCAGATACTGGTTCAGAACTAAACTCACAATAACGCATATTGGGTACTTACGATATTGATTTAATTGCATTCCATCCGTATTGGTGTCGTTAGATGAAGACGTTTGAGACGACCTTACGCTATAAAATCATCAAGGATCGAGACCTAGAGGGGCCGAGTTCGGTCAAAGGCTGACCGGCAGTGGCTTTCGAAATCTCAGTTGCCTAGATCTGAGTAAGAGCTCGTTTGAATGTTTTCGGCTTTCGAACTGCAACCACAATTGGCTTGATATCAGCTAGGTGTTGGTATGTGGTGTCGAACGCCCATTTAGGAGATACGGCCACACAACGGTCCAAGTTCTCGGTATACCATCTGTTTAGGTGACTCTCATCGTTATGTCGTGCTCGGAGTCCATTTCTGAAGTCCTCTCGCACCGCTAGGGCCAACTCTTGCAGAAGTTCCCGGAACTCGGTAGCACGACCCCAAAACATTCCCCCGCAGACATACGTTTTTCTCATTCGGGCGGGTACAAACGCACACGATTGCTTGCGATGCTCCCATGGTCCAAGAACTGTCTTCAGTAAGTATCGGTAGATCACGTTTCGATTGAAGTAACCAGGATGCCGAACCAGAACGATTCCAGATGTAGATGACAAAGGCTTCATGAAGTCACTCGCGTCGAATTCTCGGACGAATTCCATATCCGCATCCATGTATGCAACGAGTTCACAGTTCATCTGGTTCCACTCAGCAAGCATTAGTTCAAATCGGTAAAGAGTAGCTTCTGGCCATCCCAACGATGGGATTGAACGCACTACGATTTGACTTGCTGGAAAGTCTTGTTGCAAGAAACTTCCCCTCGCTATGTCATCAGTGAGCAACACGATTTTTAGATGTAGATTTGGATGTACTTGTTTAATAGCTGAAGCGACAAGAGCTTCTGCGTACTGAATGTAATTATGTGTTGCGATCAGGAATAGCCCTAGAGTTCTTGTTCCGACCGAGGGCGAACCGAATTTTGGAAGCGGAGTGATTTCTTCACTTGTTGACAAAATGACGCAACTTTCTCGACGTTAGTTGCTTTATCGACCAAACTGCAGAGCTCCATAGCGCTTGCGAACGATGCACCCTTAGGACGTCACTGGCCCGAAACCGAGACTTGTTGACCCGACAAATGACTTTGAGGGTCAAAGACGTACGAGACATTCCCGCTTCATGAAACAAGATCTCGGTTGTCTGAAATCCCACTGTCTTTATGGAACCTTTTGTCAATAAACGCAACCACAGATCGTAGTCTTCGCAGCCACGAACATTCTCGTCATAGCCGCCGATATCAAGAACAACTTGGCGCCTAAACATCACAGACGAGTGTGGAATCACATTAGCGTCGATGAGCAATCTCGCGAGTTCACTTTCTCTAGGTGGCTGTGTAATTTGACTTCTGAGTCTTTTTGATTCATCAATTACTGAAGCATAACCAGTAACCATTACTGCCTGAGGACTATCTTCTAATGTTTCAAGTTGACTGCTAAGGCGATTCGGGCTTGAGATATCGTCGTCATCCTGCCGAGCAATAAATTGAGAATTTGATGCCATAAGCCCCTTGTTCAACATTCTCGGAAATCCATCTCTTGTGTAGTCGCAGTTAATGAACGAAATCCGGCGATTATGAATCTCTCGTAGGACCGTTGACATGTTTTGCCCGTTGTCTCGATCCAGCAACACCACTAGCCCCCATTTGTCGTAGTCTTGAGCCATCAGAGATTGGAGAACCTCTCGTAAGCGAGGGGGGTTCGGGCGGATTGGGAGTAAAACATCAATCGCATCGTTGTCAAAACTGCTCGTCATGGTTCTACTGTAAGCAGCGAGGCCATTGACTCGTGCTTGTTCCATACCTGCTGATTCAATTTGATAAAACGTTTCCAGTTACATGCTGAGTGGCAAATTTAGAATACTGAACTCGGGTGAATAGATTTCACGGTCTAATATCTTCCACGAAGGTCCGAACAGGATTTGTTCGACACCAATGTGCTTTGTAAACCAAGGTGTTGGCGCTACCACAACTGAATTATGAATACGACTTGCAAGATACCCACCCCACCACGAGAAGGAACTGTTACTCATTACTACAGCACGACTATTGGCAAGAATTGCGAGATCTTCCCAAACTGTTGACTGACGTGATACGTCAATTTCAAAGTCGCTACAAATACCAGTACTTACAAGCAGTGCACCAGCCAACTGTGGATTATCTGATACGATTCGGATGCGTTCGGCTGCCGTTGAGTTCGCCGCCAATCGAATGGCCTCTGCAAAGTACTGAGGTTTAGTAAGGCCATGGAACGCTCTGCTTCGTGTTGATAGATAGTCACCGCAGCGCACGTGTACAGCGATTTCGTCACGTTGTTCACCGAACAACAACGAACGGAACTTCTCGTTTTTGTTTATTCGGCGGAACAATGAATCACTTGCTTCCTCGACAAGTTGATAATTCTGAAAATAGCCGACGATACGGTCAGTATGAGGATAAACGCGAGACAAGACATTATCACAGGGTCCTTGCTCGGTTTCGACTTGCTGAAAACACCATTTAAGTCTCTGGATCCAAGCATGAGACAACGTCGCTACCTCGGCTTCTGTCACGAAGTCAAGTAGTTCAAATGTTCTTCGCTGCCGACCAGGAGCTCTCGACAATCGAAGTTTCTCGATATCAAGTATGAACGATCGACGAGTACGACTTGCTGCAACAATCGCAGCACATAGTTGGAAAAGCTGGTTGCCTAGACCTCCTTGAATCTCAACAGTTATTGATGTTGTAGATTTCTGTCGCATTCGTCTCCTCGTACCGGCTCAATGACTGCCTCAAGAGAAAGGAACTAAGAGTACCAATTCACCTAGTAGGTCTGATAAGGCACCTACGGTATTGCTGACCGAAGTCTAATCTTGCAACTCGGCAAGTTCCAGCGAAACACGTGTCGATTTACATTTGATTTTCGTAGAGTAATCTTCAAGTTACTTGTGGTGAAACTCTCAAATAAGTGTTACCCACTCATATTGTCAATTGTAGGAACTGCTCCATTTGCATCTTCATTAACACATCTAATAATTGTGATGGTGCGATTTGACAGTATTGATTGGCTCGCAATCACTATCTTTATCGTGCTGTGGTTCGGACTTTCTGAGATCTGCTTCCTGATTCTCCAAAGCTCCCGGGGTGCTGCGGTTAATCGACTTGGTACACTCAGCTTTCAATACAAGAAATCACTTGCATTGCTTTGGGCCCTCAGTTGCATCGCCCAGTTTGGGGTTCTCGTGACACGTAACCCGTGGTCTTCCGGTGACGGACCGAGTCATCTTCAATTACTCAGAGCTCTTCAATCTCAAGGACCCTACTTTTTGAATCCCTTTCAACATTTGACTGAGCTGCCTGGCCCTCCATACCCACAATCGTTACATGTCTTGGTGCTCACAATTTCCAAACTAGTCGGAGACAGCTACTTGACAGATACCACTCTGATGTTTCTCGGACTATATGGTGGTTTTTGCCTTCCGTTCATCCTTCACTTGTACGGCCGGATGAAACTCGGCCAATTGGTACCTGACCACACACTTCTCGTCATTTCCTTGATGTTCGCACCACTTCTAACTTACAAACTTAGTCTTGGAACTTTCCCGGCTCTACTTGCAATACCGTCATCACTCTTTCTTGCAACTGTGATTGGTGAGGTCAAAATCGAGTGGGCAAAGATAGCCCTGATCACTTTCGGCACATTGCTTCTCCTTGATATCCACCCATCAGGTGTTGTGTCGTTGGTGTTTCTAATCAAGTGGAATCAATGGAAGAACAACTGGTCAATTCGTAACTTGATAAGCGTTTTGGTTTTTCTCTTAACGATATTCGTATGGCTATCACGTTTTCCGAACCTTCTTCACTTAGGTGATTTAGTAAGTACATGGCAGGTCAGTCAACGTAACCAACTGTTCGAAGTACAATCGTCAGAAATCGCTAGCCGTGTCATCGAAACCCTTTGGAAATTGCTGACACTTGAAAGTTCGACTCCGATTCTGAGCTTGTTCGTCGCGATTTTGGGCTGGTATTCACTAACTGTCTCGTTGCTGGCCCGCAATCCCGATGTAACGAAGACTGTTTTTGCTGTCGTCATGCTCGGTCTCTCGTATCTCTCGGGGATACCGAATTCTTATGGTCAACTGGCTGGATTTCCAACCCTGCTGCATTACTCGACTCCGCAGCGATTTGTGCATGTTCCAATAATTCTTATGTTTGTACTAACAATAAATCAATTTTCACTTCACTTGAAATTTGAACGACGTTCAAATTTCACAAGTGTTTACCTGATAAAGAAACTTGGTCGATCCCCGTTCCTCTCAGCCCTGTTTCATGTGATATGGACAGCATCTGTCATTCTGGTCTGGCTCACTCTGCCACCTCGCTAGTCGAGGAACAGAGTTCTTATATTGGTGATTTACTTACCAAGTAGTCGCGATCGAACCTGATTGATTAGTAGGTAGGGATTTTGAAAATGCTTTGTCCAAACCAAAATGGCCACAAACCTACGGTGACTAGGTAGCGACGCAGAGACATACTGTTGCATCATGCACTTCCATTCCCTTTTGAGTTGTGTTCTGTACTCCCTTTCATTCCAAGCTCGCGACATCAATCTTGAAAAGACCGACAACCGTATCGTAGGAATAGAAACTGTCGTAGGTTTTGTTAATCCTGATTGAATTCGTTTCTTGAACACTGCGGATGGCTCACTTGCTATCCGACCATGTTGAAGTACCAGAAAGACGATTGCACAATCAAAATCAATATCTCGAGCCCGAGCGCTTTCCAACGCCATTCGGAGTTGTTCGGTTCTAAAAATTGAGTAGATGAGATTAGCTTTGCCATTTGCCTCCCTCTTCATTAGAAACTTTGCCAACCGAAGTTTCTGGGTATCAATGTCAACGTACTTCATGACACTTCCATGTGCTGGATGATCCGACAAGATAACTCCGTCCGCGTCAATCTGAAACAACTTGCCAAAGGCACCAATTGCAGAACCACGAATAGCTGGGAGTAATGTGCTGACCCAGCTGTTATTCCACTCATCATCATGAGCAGCCCACATAAAGAAGGGGGTCTTGCAATCTTGGAGCGTCAACCAAAAGTTTTCTATCGCTGGAACTGGAGTTTCCCGTCTAATGTATTGGACTCTTGGATTCTCTTTACAGATGTCAGCACAGATAGTCTCGGTTGAGTCGGTAGACGCATTGTCTGACACGACGATATCAATTGGGGAATAGTCCTGGTTTAACAGTGATTGTAGAGCTCGCCCGATAAAGGCTCCTCCGTTTCTGACCGGCATCCCGATGGTTAGCGCTGATGACTCCAATTCGTCACTCATACGTCGCTAGTCCGCGATCATCTCTCTCGTTAATCTCAAACGCAGCTAGATCGCGTAAGTCAGAGTACGACGAACATATGCGCATGGTGTCATCCTTTGGCCACCGTTGATACTGCGAAAAGAGAAAGTTGAGGGTGTTCGGAAACTCAGGGAATAGAGTCACTAATCGCTCAAGAGCCGTCCTCTTCACTTCCTCAAATGACTTACCAGCGTGACCTTTTCCCGCAAGAAGACTCACAAGGCTCGTCTTAATCCGAATCTTGGCCCGCTTAATTTTGCCGGCGGATCTCCAGTCGTGGCCTTCCTTCCAGAAAAACAACTGGTTGTCACACTTGCCGAGTAATCTATGAACAATCAGCGCAGCAAGCGCACCGTCGTTGTCGATGCTTTGAGTCTCGAGACACGCCTTCAGTTGTTGAGTCTTGAATAATGAATACACCAGGTTGCACTTGTGACTCAAGTGGTGTAGGTTCAAAAAATTTAGTAGGCGACTGGTTGAATCGCCTTGCTCAATAAACTCAAGCGGATGAACGACCGTATTGAAACCACGGTTAGTATCAATGTCACCAACCCACCAGTTCGGTGTGAAGTAATCAAAGCCAGCCAATAGCTTCTCTAATCCCACCCGAATGAAATCTGGGTGCCACTTATCGTCGTCAGCTGCCCACATAAAGAAATTAGAGCTGCTCGAATTCAATACGAATCGAAAATTGTCCGCGCTGCTTCCTTTCTCCCCCTCATAGACTGTGATTCTCGCATCTGCTTGAGCAGCTTGTTGGATTAGCTCCAACGTTCGATCTGACGAACCGTTATCGCTTATATGGATATGAATATTCTCATGACTCTGATTGAGGAGCGATTCGAGGGCGCGTTTCACAGTTTTCTCGCCGTTTAGAATCGGCATGCCGATATCAACTCGATCGTGGATTGTCACTCTAAAGTCCTTGTACTCAGTTCGCTACGCTTGCAGCTCTTTAGACCCATGATTACAGGCTTTTCTTTGTGGTAGATCAGAACGCTTCTTTAGGAGTCTCCCCGATGACTTTGGTGTTCCATACCCGACCGCACCGCAAGTTCATGAATTACTACATTTAGTCGCTTCTCAAGCCTACGAAATTTGCCAACTACATAGCCAACAAGAGTCGTAAGTGTCAGGATTGTTAAGTAAACGAGTAGATCTAAACTCGTGCTAACTCCGAGTGCGTCTGCGGCAAAGTCGACAATGTTTGGGAAAGTTAGGGTGATACTTACAGCACCGAGCCCAAGCATCAGTACCACTCCTCGTAGTGCTCGAGCGCGCATCCCCACTCCGCGGACCAAGAAGATAAACGCTGGGGCAAAAGCCAGCGCCAATATCAGTCGCATAACCGTCATCGCTACCGCCACAGAAAGTCGAAGAGAATGTTTATGGAATTGAAGATTGATTGACCTTTCTTCCTTGAATATGCGGTATATCTGACATTCATTGGAATCTCCTTAATGCAAAGGTTGGCTTGGAGTGACTTTGAAACAATCTCGGTCGCATGTGCCATCCCATAATGCGTAAATGATAACGAAGGGAGGGAATCAACTCTGATAGCGCGAAGCCCGTTGTGTGCGTCACTGAGTCTTACATCAGTTACATACTGGTTGAACTTCACTAACCCCTTAAGAACGACTCGTTTAACGAGTGGAATCTCGCGACTTGATGTTTCCAAAAATCGACTTCCGAAAACTATCTCAGCATCAGACGCTACGAGCGCGAGTACAAGTCGCTTTGCATCTGATGGACTGTGTTGACCGTCCGCATCAAAGGTTACGACAAACGAGTAACGATTTTCACGACTGACGATTGAGAAACCTGTCTGAAGAGCACCGCCCTGTCCAATGTTAAGGACATGCGTCACTACCCTTGCGCCACTCTTTCTTGCCAGGAGTCCGGAGCCATCCGAGCTTCCATCATCAATACATAAAATATGCGGGAATACCTGCCTTAACGAATCAACGACTTCAGACACAACTGCTGCTTCGTTGTAAACTGGAACGATACATACTGTAGATTCTGCAATTGTGTCCCAGTAGTCAGTGTTCACCCGTACGAGACTACACTAGAGCAAAATGCCCCAAGCAAAGCGCTGAGATGAGCTCAGTTTCCGTCTTGCTGAATGTTTGGGGGCGAGACGATGAAGAGTTACTAAAGAAGTCACTCGCGAGCGTATTCAGGCAAGAACGGAAGCCCAACGAATTGGTGATCGTCATTGATGGTCCCCTGCCTACCAGGTTGCGAAACTCATTAGCGACATCGCTGGAAAAGGCAAGTTGTCCGGTACGTCAAGAGCAGTTATCTCGCAATTACGGACTCTGGCATTCTCGAAACATTGGCATATCTATCTGTGAGAATGAACTCATCGCAATTCATGATGCCGACGACATCATGCACCCGTGTCGACTTGCTAACCAAGTTTCACTATTCGAACAGATTCGGCCAACGGTGCTTGGCAGTGCTGCATATGAATTTGATATCAAGACTGAGACAATTACCGGTCTGCGAAGGACAATTACCGAGAGGGCGCTGACACTAAAAGATACGTGGCTGAAAAACCCTATTCATCACTCAAGTGCAATGATTTCGAAACGAGATCTGTCTGACATTGGACTGTATAGGCCATGTTCAGGGGCTGAAGATCTTGAACTATGGCGTCGATTGATTCGCAATGGCGCACTACTTGTCAACACCAGTTTGATTCTACAAGTCCTTTCATCGGGTCAAGACTTGTTGTCCCGGAGAAAAATGAGTCGATCCACATTCGGCGGCGAATTAAAGCTCATGAAGGCTCAGCTCATGTCTGGGCAATTCTCAGAAGCCAGTTTGGCACCTATGAGTTTTTTGTTGCGTGGCGCCTATCGATCTCTGCCAGTTCGTCTTATGAAACCCGTACAGAATCGGTTCTTGAGCGAGGCTGATGCTGTGAAAAACCTAACGCTTAATGAATACCTAACCAACCCAGTCCCGCAGTCAGCAAGTACCTAAAGCATCCAACGAAACAAAAAGAAATTTGTCATTTCTAACGTTTACTTTCATATTGAAGAGGACGCGACAAAGATGTCGTGTTCGACGGTCCAGGACAGCTCGTTCTTGACTGCCCAATCGACAAGATACGTTCGAGACGGATAGTTTTTGGCATTACCATTAGAAGCACTAAAGCTACGAAAATCGTCAACAAAGACGCTCAAACTAGACCAGTTCGAACGGTGTAGTTGTATCCACGACAACTCTGATCTAATTGGAGTTTCCGACTCACTGAGTGAAGTGACACCCCCCGAGAAATGTCCGTCTAGCCAGAAAGCGACATTACCGCGCAAGTTTTTTAAGAGCTCTGGGAAAACAGCTTCGGACGATCCATGAATCACCTCAAGATTCTGAAACTTGAGTAACTTCTTCTTGGCGCGTTTAGCCAGACTGGGCTCTGACTCAATAGTTACGACTCTAACTCCTGATGAGGCCAGCCATTTACTGGTTTTGCCCAAATAAGTGCCGGTTTCAATCCAAACTTCAGCGTTCGCCCCATATCTTGTCAGCACAGCACACTTTACGCGCCACGGTGCGGGCGATTGATACCCGCCGAACATCCACAGAGCCGGATGAACAAACCCGTACAGATTATTCAAAGTATTCCGAATCCAGAGATTCCGACGCACAATGCCAAAGTTAGTTCACGATTAGATCAAAACATGTTCCAAATTGCGACCGTACCGACTCCCGGTAGTCTTGCCACAGATGGTCACTTAGCCACAAACCATGATGAATAAAGGACTATTTACCGTGCTGAACTCAGCACACTTGGAATTCTCAGCATCTGGGCCGTTCACTCCTGTACAAGCTCTATCAATGTTCCGAACGACCCCTTTGGGTGAATGAACGCCACGGTGGTGCTGCGAGAACCAGGGCGCGGCTCGGTGTCGATTGGTGTGGCCCCGGCGGCAATCATTGCTGTGAGTGTGGCCTTGCAATCTGCCACGCGATACCCAATGTG
>Ga0172372_10011632_pt1 | contig 11164 bp, 10 predicted proteins | sample LakKiv5m_2_FD_114544 | JGI IMG/M metagenome (GOLD analysis project Ga0172372, IMG submission 114544) | Freshwater microbial communities from Kabuno Bay, South-Kivu, Congo - kab_092012_9.5m | ecosystem: Environmental > Aquatic > Freshwater > Lake | place: Democratic Republic of the Congo... | reverse complement strand
GCGGCGATATGGGCCTCGTCGCGGAACTTGCCGCGGGTCTCGGGGAAGGCGCGAACCTGACCGTAGAACTGGCCGAGGGCCGCGCCGATCTCGGCGTCGATCAAGGGCTGGATGGCGCGCAGGGCCGAGCACGCACGCTCGTCGAAACGCATGAAGGCCATCCGCTGGTCAAGCTTCGCGTCCGCGCCCATACCGAAACTCCTAACTAAACACCGTTCTGTTGGCCCGTGAGTAATCCCAATGTCTTAACCGACGTTAAATCCGAGGTCTGATTTTCGTGAGTTTCCTGCCCCTTTTTCGACTCCGCCGCGCTTGCTGTTGGATCGCGTGGCAACAAGCTGCGCCTTGAGGCGTTTTGCACTTGTCAGGCCATGGCGGGGCTTGGATATAACGAGAAACCTCCAAGGACTTCATGGCCCTCCCTGCGGACTTCACCTTGAGCGAAGAGGACGGTCGGGCGACTGCTGTCCTGACGGGGGACTGGACCGCCCGCGGGCTGTTTGACGCTGGCATACGTCTGGCCGAAGCGCTGAAGAGCGCCTCGTCTCCCGCCTTCGACCTGACCGGCCTGAACCGCTGTGACACCGCCGGCGCCTATGCGATCCTGCGCGCCGCCGGCGACGACCTTAAGCCCGAGGACATCAAGGCCCGTCACGGCGTCCTGCGGCTGCTGGAGCTGGTCTCGGCCGCCATCAAGGTCCAGACCGAGCCCGCGGTGCGGCCCGGCGGCTTCAAAGCCTTGCTCGAACGGATCGGGCGCGGCGTCTTCGGCCTCTTCCACGACGCCTACAGCACCATGGCCTTTCTGGGCCACCTGCTCACCGCTCTGGGGCGCAGCCTGGTCAGGCCCAGCCGCATCCGCTGGGCGCCGATCGTCGCCCTGTGCGAGCGCGCGGGCCTGGACGCCATGCCGATCGTGGCCACCACGACCTTCTTCATCGGCGCGGTGGTGGCCCTGCTGGGCGCCAACATGCTCACCGACTTCGGCGCCCAGGTCTATTCAGTCGAGCTGATCGGCATCTCGGTGATGCGCGAGTTCAACATTCTGATTACCGCCATCCTGCTGGCCGGCCGATCGGCCTCCAGCTTCGCCGCAGAGATCGGCTCGATGAAGATGAACCAGGAGATCGACGCCATGCAGGTCATGGGGGTTGATCCTTACGAGGCGCTGGTGCTGCCCAGGTTCGCCGCCCTATTGCTGACCATCCCCATCCTGACCTTTGTGGCCACCATCGCCGGGCTCGCGGGAGGCATGCTCGTCGTCTGGATCGTGCTGGACCTGTCGCCGACCTTCTTCCTGCAGCGGATTGTCGACTATGTCGGCGCCACCCACTTCTGGATCGGCATGTCCAAGGCCCCGGTCATGGCGGCCGTGATCGCCGCGATCGGTTGCCGGCAAGGCATGGAGGTCGGCCAGGACGTCGAGGCGCTGGGCCGGCGCGTCACCGCCGCTGTCGTGCACGCCATCTTCGCGATCATCCTGATCGACGCCGTGTTCGCCCTGCTTTACATGGAGCTGGACATATGACCGGCCCCGAGACCGAGGACCCCGTCGTCGATACGGCCGACAGCGAAAAGTACCCGATCGAGGTGCGCGGCCTCGTCTCCCGCTTCGGCGAACATGTCGTCCACGATGGCCTCGACCTGAAGGTCGAGCGCGGCGAGGTGCTCGGCGTGGTCGGCGGTTCGGGCACCGGCAAGTCGGTGCTGCTGAACACCATCATCGGCCTCAAGGCCCCGGACGGCGGCCACGTGCGGCTGTTCGGCGGCGACATGCGCACGGCCTCGCGCCGCCGGTGGTCGTCGATCGAGCGCCGTTGGGGGGTGCTGTTCCAGCAGGGCGCTCTGTTCTCGAACCTGACGGTGCGTGAGAACGTGGCCGCGCCGCTGCATGAGCACACCCGCCTGCCCCGTCGCGAGATCGATGAGATCGCCGACCTGAAGATCTCCATGGTCGGCCTTCCGGCCCACGCCGCGTTGCTGAAGCCGGCGGAGCTTTCGGGCGGCATGCGCAAGCGCGCCGGCTTGGCCCGCGCCCTGGCCATGGATCCCGAGCTCTTGTTCCTGGACGAGCCGACCGCCGGGCTGGACCCGATCAGCGCCGGAGCTTTCGACGAATTGATCAACGACCTGTCGGAGAGCCTGGACCTGACCGTGTTCATGATCACCCACGATCTGGACACCCTCTACGCCATTACCGATCGCGTGGCGGTTCTGGCCGACAAGAAGGTCGTCGCCGCGGCGCCGGTTCACGAGCTCGAGCGCTCGGATCATCCCTGGATCAAGAAATACTTCCTGGGCCCACGAGGACGCGCCGCCGCGTCCGCCGAGGCCCGGGCCAAGGCGAGGACCGACTGATGGAAAGAAACGCCAACTACGCGGTGGTCGGCGCGATCACGCTGGCCCTTTTCATGGGGCTGATCGTCTTCGCCGTCTGGCTGGCCAAGATCAGCTTCAATCGCGACTACGACCTCTATGACGTGCTGTTCGTCGGTCCCGTCCGCGGCCTCTCGCAAGGCGGGGAGGCGCACTTCAACGGCATCAAGGTCGGCGAGGTCACGCGCATCGAGCTGGACAAGAGCGACCCCAACCGCGTCATCGCGCGCATCCGCGTCACCTCGGACGTGCCGATCAAGGTCGACAGCTACGCTACGCTGGAGCCGCAGGGCATCACCGGCGTGAACTACATCCAGATCACCGCCGGCTCGCCAAACAAGGAATTGCTGAAGGATACGGTGAAGGGCGGCCGCGTGCCGGTCCTGCGCAGCCAGCGCAGCACCCTCTCCGACCTGCTGGAGGGCGGCGGCACGGTGCTGACCCGCACGATTGAGGCGCTGGACCGCGTCAACCGCGTGCTCTCCGACAAGAACATCAAGACCTTCAGCGCCGCGCTCAGCGACGTCCAGGCCGTCACGGCCGAGATGCGCGAGCGCAAGGAAGTCATCGCCGACGCCCAGAAGGCGCTGCAGAGCATCGACCAGACGGCCCAATCGATCACCCAGCTGGCCAACAGCGCCGATGGCGTGGTCAATGGCGACGCCAAGCGCACGCTGAAGGAGCTGGGCGACGCCGCCGCGGAACTAAAGGCGGCCGCCAAGGACGCCCGCGGCATGGTCAGCAAGCTGGAAGGCCCGACCAGCGACTTCGCCAACACCGGCCTGCCCCAGCTGTCGGCGGCCATCGTCACCCTGCAATCGGCCGCCGAGTCCCTCGATCGTCTGGTCGGCGAGGTCGAACAGAATCCTCGCGGCGCGATCGGCAAGGCGCCCGCCAAGGAAATGGAGGTCAAACCGTGAGCCCCATCCGCACCATCGTCCGCCTCGCGGGCGTCACGGCCCTGGCCTTCAGCCTCTCGGCCTGCATCAGCGTCTTCCCCAAGGCAAAGCCCGTGGGCCTCTACCGCTTCGGGGAAGCCGAGGTCAGCGCGCCCAAGGGGCCTCCCGGCGCCATGTTCGGCGTGCTGAAGGCGCCGACGGTCTTCACCCGCGCCGCCGCCGGCGACCGGATCCTGACCAGCAGCCAAGGCCAGGTCGCCTATATCGCCGACGCCCGCTGGGTGTCGGCGGCCTCCGTGTTGTTCGAGGAGGCCGTGGCCCGCGCGTTCGAGAACGACCCGGGCCGCGCCCGCCTGATCGGCCGCGGCGAGATCGCCAAGGCCGATCTCGTCCTGCGGCTGGAAGTGCGGACCTTCGAGACCGACTACGTCAATGGGCCCAAGGCGGCGCCCGAAGTCGTGGTGCGCGTGCGCGGCGTCCTGAACCGCAACACCGATCGCGCCCTCGTCGGCGATCAGGTCTTCGAGGCCCGCGTGAAGGCGGCCGATAACCGCGTGTCCGCGATCGTGCCGGCCTATGACAAGGCCGTCGCCCAAGTGCTGGCCCAGATCGTCGCCTGGGCCAATGCGGCCGGACCGGGGATCGCGGGCTAAAGCGCCGCCAGGGGCTCGGTCACCGCGCCGTAGCCCGCCTCGACCGGGATGCGGAGGACCTCCCCGTCCACCCACGGCTCGACCGTGACGAGCTCGCGCGCCGCCGCGCGCCGCACCGCGTCCGCCGGGTCGGCGCTCTCCGCCAGCAGCTGCAGGTTCATGCGCGTGGGAAAGATCACCTTGCGCGCCCCTGAGGCGGCCATTTCCAGCGCCCTGCGGGGCGCGATCCATTCGGCGTCGACGGCCTCGAGCCCGTCACAGATCGCCTGCTGCGCCAGTGGCGCGTGGGCGACATAGAACCAGGTGTCGAACCGCTTGGGCATCAGCTTCGGCGTGATCCAGCGGGCGAAGACCGTCAGGGCGGAGAGGTCCAGGCGAAGGCCCAGATCCGCCACCACGTCGAGAAATGGAACCTGATCCTCGGCCACCGCGGCGCGGATGTCCTTTGCCGCCTCGCCGGCATAGGCGGCGCCGTCGCGGTCGCGAGCCAGCAGGACGCCGGCCTCTTCGTAGGCCTCCCGCAAGGCGGCGATCCGCAAGGCCGCATCGTCAGGGCCGATCGCCTCGAAGCCCAGCGCATGGTCGCGCCAGCGTGGGTCGCTGTCGCCCTGATGGCTCTTGCCGCCCGGGAAGACCAGGGCGCCGGCGGCGAAGTCGATCTGATGATGCCGCTTGACCATCAGGACTTCGAAATCGGGAGCATCTCGAAGCAGCAGTATGGTCGCGGCCGGGCGAACAGCGCCCTGCGAAGAGTCGGACATGTCGATAGTCTGGCGCCGCGACGGTCCAGCCGCCAGCCCGGATTCGAACGATTGTTCGACCTCAGCCTGAGGCGGATCGCCGCTTTTCGGCGCTGCGGTCCATGCGCTCCAGCAGATAGTCCGTGTCGTCGCGAGAGGCGGCGTGGGACGACGTCAGGAAGCGCTGGATCATATGCTCCTGGAACCGCTCGCGATCTTGATCTCCGCCGTCGAACTCCAGACTGTGGAACGCGTCCACGCCGGCGCGGAAGGCCGAATAGAGACGCTCGGGCAGGCCGGCGTGCTCACAGATGGCTTTCAGGCCCAGCGGGCCGGCGTCGTGGATCATGAGCCAGGCGCGGTGGTGCGGGACGCCCGCCAGCTCGGCCACGCCCCACTCGAAAAAGGTCATGTGCCCATGCGCGAGGGCGCGCAGAAGCAGCGACGGCGAGAGCCGGCCGACGCTGTTCAGGTGCGCGACGAAGGCCTTCGGGTCGGCGGTCCGGCCGGCCTGGTCCACCAGATCGATCGTCGCCCGTTCCTTGGCGTCGACGATCAGCTCCAGCGTCAGCTCGGCCGACAGGGCGTGGTGGGTCAGGATGTGGTCGCGCAGCTGATCGCCGACCATGTCGATCAAGCGCTCGGCCACGGCGATGGGCAGGGTGGCGCGGTAGGCGACGGCCTGCAGCACCTGCTCGGACTTGGAGAACCGCGACAGCGCCTTCTTCAGCGAGACCTCTGAGAAGCGCGCGTTGTCGTTGGCGCAGGCCGTGGCGACAGCCTCCTCCCCCGCCTCCTCGACCAGCTGGGCGGTGATCCGGCTGGAGAGCTTCGGGCGCTTGGCGACCGCCAGTTGCCGGGCGGGACCGCCGACGCGGATGATCTCGGCCAGATCCGCATCGGTGAAGACCGGCGAGAAGGCGATGATCGGCAGGCTGACCAGCTCGATGTCGCGGGCCAACCGCATGGCGACGTCGTGCGGCAGGATCTTGGAGCTCTTCAGCGTCACCGCCATGGCGCGACGCACCAGCTCGGCGGCGTCGGCGGCCATCACCCGCAGGATGTCGTGAGCGACCTGGCGATCCTCTTCGGTGAGTTCGGCGCGGTCGATCTTGCGGCACAGCTTGTGGGCCGCCAGGGCGCGTTCATCGGCGGTGGCGCCCTTCACGAGCATCCGGATGTCGGATTCGGTCAGTGCTGCGCGCGTCGTGGCCAAGGGCGTCCGTCCGGACCGAGGGTTGCGTCGAAACCTGTCGTGCGTCTGCGGGAAGCGCCCTCAAGGGCGTTTCGCGAGTCACGATCATCAGTTGTTAGGCTTAACGATTGTTTGCGCCGCGAAGCCAGAGCCCGCGCGCCGGCGCGGGCTCAATCTTTTGCACATGGAGCGCGTTCGAGCGGTTTAACCGCTCACACTTAAACCTAACGCGCTCCAGCGATTAACGATGTGACGTAACCCCGAGCAAAGGACGCGCGCCTAAGGTGCCCGGCCTATCAAGAGGAACGCGCCTTTGCTCGCCGAGCGCCGCCAGACCGAAGACCCCGCGGGAAGCGCGCAGCTGGCCAAGGCTCTCGACGCCCAGGCCGCGCTGCTGCCTTACGCCCTGGGGGTTTTCGCCGTCAGCCTGCCGCTGTTCGTCTGGGTCGCGTCCTTCGCCGCCAACAGCATCTGGATGACGGCCAGCTTCGCGATCTTCGCGATCAACTGGGGCGCCTTCTATCTCGCCGTGAATTGGTTGCGCGACGACGCGTCGCGGGACCTGAGACGCCGCGCCCGCATCCATGTGGCCTGCGGGGCGCTGTGGGCCATGGCGGTCGCGCAGATCTCGGCCTTCGCGGCCGGCGCCGGTCCGGCGCGCGAGACCTTGCTGATGCTGGCGACGGCCGGAGCGGTGCTGTGCGCGTTCTTCTCCGCGCCCTACCTGCCCGCCCTGCTGATCGTCACGCCGCTCGCGGCCGCCGGCCCGCTGATCGCCCAGTTCACAGGCCCCGCCCCGCGTTCGGGCTTGGAGCTGACCTGGGGCGCCACGGCGCTGGCCCTGGCTTTGGCCATGATCCACAACCGCGCCCTGCGTCGACAACACGACCTTTCGGTCCAGCACGAGCAGTTGGTCGACGAGCGCCTGCGCGTGCTCGAGACCGCCGAACGCACGGCGCGCTCCAAGTCCGACATCGTCGCGACGCTGAGCCACGAAATCCGCAACGGCCTGACCGGCGTCACCCACGTCCTGGCCGCCGCCGCCGGTCGCGGCGGGCGCGCCGCGCCGTCGCGCGAGCAGTTGAACGCCGCGCTGGACGCCGCCCAGGATCTGATCGCCGTGTTGAACGCGACGCTCGACTCCGAGACCGCGGAATCCGGCCGCCTCAGCGTTGACACGCAGCCCTTCGACCCCGTCCGCCTGATCCAGGATCTGGTGCTCCTCGAAAAGCCGCACGCCGGCGCCAAGGGGCTAGAGCTGTCGGTGCATATCGACCCGCTGCTGCTAAGCCTGGATCGCGGGGCGACCGTCGCCGATCCCCTGCGCACGCGCCAAATCATGTCCAACCTGCTCAGCAACGCGGTGAAGTACACCGTGCGCGGTCGTATCGAGGTGCGCCTTGAGCTGCGGGACGACCACGTGGCCGTCGAAGTCGCCGACACGGGTCCTGGTCTGACGCCCGAGGAGCTGGAACTGGCCTTCGAGCCGTTCCGCCGCGTGGAGCGCACCGGCGCGGGCGTCAACGGCGCGGGCCTGGGCCTGTCGCTGTCGCGCCAGCTCTCCAAGCTGATGGGCGGCGCCTTGGACGCCAGCAGCGCCATGGGCGTCGGCAGCTGCTTCACCCTGCGCCTGCCGTTCGATCCGCTGGCCGAGCGCGGCTCGCACGACCTTGCGACCGCCGCCGATCCCCTGGGCGCGCCGCGCGCGATGCGGGTCCTGATCGCCGAGGACGACGCTTTGAACGCCGCCATGCTGCGCGCCATCCTCGAGCAGTTGGGCCATCAGGTCGTCCACGCCCAGAACGGCCGCCGCGCGGTGGACCTGGCCCGGATCGCCGAGTTCGACCTCCTGATGCTGGACGGCCGCATGCCGGTGATGGATGGCCCCGCCGCCGCCAAGGCCCTGCGCGAAACTGACGGTCCCAATCGACGCGCGCCGATCATCGCCATGATCGACGGCGACTCCGACGAAGCCCGCGAAAGCCTCGACGCGGGCGCCGACATCGTGCTGCGCAAGCCAGTCAGCGTGGCGGGCGTGGCGCGGGCCGTCGCCGACGCGGCGGCGCTGGATCGCAATCTCGCGCGCTCGCAGGCGGCCTAAGGCCCGCGTCGGGTTTGACAAGTCGGGTCCTGGATGGAGAATGGCGTATGTTTTCGCGCCCGACCTTCCGGCGTTTTCGCCATCACGGCGGTAGCCTTCTCGCAGGCTCCTAGCCCCGAACCTTCCGCGCGTGCGTCGCGGGCGTTCGGGGCGAACATCATCGACACCCCCCTCTGACGGCCCGCCCCCACGCGCGCCGTCACGTCTTCATTTCCTGCCTGGAGCCTTCCATGCGCTCGCAAGCGGACGCCGTCGCGCGTCCTCCTATCATCATGGCCGAAACCGAGGTCGAACGCCTATCCACTCTGGCCCTGCAAATGGAGCAGGCCACGCCTGTCGCGGCCGAAATGCTGCTGCGGGAGATCCAACGCGCGGACATCCGGGCCGACGATGACATGCCCCGCCAAGTCGTGCGCATGCGCTCCACCGTCCGGTTCGAGGACGACGCCCACGGCGTGGCCCGTTCTGTCCTGTTGGTCTATCCGAAGGAAGCCGACATCGCCTCCGGCAAGATCTCGGTTCTTTCTCTGGTCGGAGCGGGCCTCATCGGCCTCTCGACAGGGCAGGCCATCCGCTGGCCTGACCGCGACGGCCATGAAAGATGGCTTAGGATCTTGAAGACCGAGCCTCCCGGCCGCCTTGCCTTCTAACCCGCGACCACCTGCCCCTGGGTAAACCTTTCCAAGCTCCGACCAGGCCTGCATCCTCCCTCAAAAAGGGAGGACGCGATGCTGGAAGGTCTGCGGGTCGTCGAACTGGCGACCTATATCGCCGCGCCGGGCGCCGCCGGGATCATGGCCGACTGGGGCGCGGACGTGATCAAGGTCGAGCCGCCGGAGGGCGATCCGATGCGGCGCTTCTTCGACACCATCGGTTCGGACCAGGACGCCAATCCGGTCTTCGAACTGGACAATCGCGGCAAGCGGGCCGTGGTGCTGGATATCCGCAGCGACCTGGGCCGAGAGGCTCTGAAGGCCCTGGTCGCGACCGCCGACGTCTTCCTGACCAATGTCCGCCCCGCCGCCCTGGCCCGCGCCGGGCTCGATCATGAGACCCTGCGGGCCGCCAATCCGCGTCTGATCTACGCCAGCCTGACGGGCTACGGCCTGACCGGTCCCGACGCCGACAAACCCGGCATGGACGTGGCCGCCTTCTGGTCGCGTGCGGGTGTTGGCGCGATCACCGCGCCGAAGGGCTCCGAACCCTTCCCGATCCGCACCGGCATGGGCGACCACGTCACATCTTTGGCGACGGTCTCGGCGATCCTGGCGGCCGTCTATGAGCGCGAGCGGACTGGCTCTGGACGCCTCGTCGAGACCTCGCTGCTGCGGACCGGCGTTTATGCGATCGGCTCGGACATGGCGATCCAGCTGCGCCTCGGGAAACTGGCCTCGACGCGGGGTCGGCGCGAGGCGGTGCAGCCCCTCGCCAACTTCTACAAGACCGCCGACGGCCGCTGGATTTGCCTGCTGCCCCGCCAGGGCTCGGTGGACTGGCCCCGCATCGCTGCCGCCGCTGGACGCCCGGAGCTGGTCGACGACCCGCGCTTTGCCTCGGCCAAGGCCCGGCGCGAGCACGGGGAAGCGTTGGTCGATATCCTGGACGCCGCCTTCGGGGCCATGACCTACGCCGAGGCGGCCGAAGCTCTGGACGCCGGCGACATCACCTGGGCGCCCTACCAGACGCCGCGCGAGCTGGCCGAAGACGCCCAGGCCGAGGCGGCGGGCTGCTTCGTTCAGACGCCGGACGGACGTGGCGGGACCTTCCGGGCCCCCGCCGCGCCGGCCCGCTTCCCGGGCGCGCTAGACGGACCGCGAGGCCCCGCGCCCGCGCTCGGCGCGGACACGGCGGCGGTGTTCCGGGAATTGGGATGGGACGAAGAGAGGGTGGAGGCTCTGACGAGCGTCAGCGCTGCTTGATCTTGTCGTTGGCGTCGGCCAGCACGCGCAGCATCTCGGCCGAGAACATCGAGCTGGCCAGGCGCTGACCCGCGCCCATGCCCGAGGAGCCGGAGGAACCCGCGCCGCCGAAGGGGTCGCCGACATCCTGCGAGCCGCGCAGGATCAGGTTCATCACCGCCTCCTGCTGCTGGATGTGCTCCAGGCGGCGGCTGCTGGCGTACTGCATGAAGCCCTGATCGCCATCGGTCGCGCGAGACGGGGCCGGATCGGCGATCCGCGTGGCGCCGCCCGTCTTGGTCAGGTTGGCGTAGAGCTCGCCGACGGTGGTCGGACGGCCATCGCGATAGAAGATCGAGCGGTTGGCCTGGGCGGCCTCGGGGAACATCGCGGCGGCGTTGGCGCCGGGCGAGGCGTTCGCCGCCTGGATCAGCCTGGCCGAGCCTTGCGGCCCCAGGAAGTGAGCGGCGTAGAGCTCGCCGGCCGTGGGCGAGCGCCCCACTCGGCCGCGCAGGTACGAGGCGTGGTCCGAGGTCAGCTCGCCGGCCATCAGCGACGCGGCGTGCGGATCCATTTTCAGGCCCAACACCGCCTTGCGCGCCTCGTCGCCGTTTACGCGATAGCGACCATCGGGACTTTGCGTGATCAGGTCGGCGTAGCGAGCGTAGCCATACTTGGAGCCGTGCTTCTTCAGCGTGGCCAGCCAGGTCTGGTCGACGAACTGGAACAGGCCAGAAGCCGACGAGGTGCGAGCCTTGGCGCCGGGGTTGAAGCCGCTCTCGCGCTTGGCCGTACCCATCAGGAACGAGAAGTCGACGCCCGTCGCGCTGGAGGCGCGCTGGATGGCCGACTCGACGACGCTGCGAATGGAACCTACGGCGGGCATGGGCCTCAGGAGTCGGCGATCATGGTTAATTCACAATTAACCACGTTCCGCGCGCTCCGTCTGGGAGACGAGATGCCGCAGGGGATCGTACGATTGTAAGAAAAATCGGCAGGAGATTACGATTGTCAATTTACAGAGGCGCACCCCCGTGCTGATCTGATCCTACGAATGTAATTTTCGCTAGGGAGATCGATATGGCTCTGGCCCTGAATCCCAATGGCTCCGGCATTCCGGGCCTGGACGAGGCGCCCCGCAAACCGTCCCCCGTGTTGATCGCGGGGCTCGGCGTTTCGGCCGCCGCGCACCTGATGCTGATCGGCTACCTGGCCTATCAGAAGTGGAACCAGCCGCTGCCGACGGCCGAGCCCGAAAACCCGTTCGTGATCGAACAGGTTTACACGCCCAAGCCGCCGCCT
>Ga0172372_10011631_pt1 | contig 11164 bp, 9 predicted proteins | sample LakKiv5m_2_FD_114544 | JGI IMG/M metagenome (GOLD analysis project Ga0172372, IMG submission 114544) | Freshwater microbial communities from Kabuno Bay, South-Kivu, Congo - kab_092012_9.5m | ecosystem: Environmental > Aquatic > Freshwater > Lake | place: Democratic Republic of the Congo... | reverse complement strand
CCGAGGATCTGGAGGGCGGCTGGTGGTACTACGCGGCCTCCTGGATGGTCCTGAGCAAGGACCAAGCCCTGATGAACCGGGAAAGCCTGCGCCGGGCCGCCAGCTCCCCGGTGCCTCCCCGGTCGGACATCGCCCTCTGGACGGACGACTACAGCAGTATGTTCCGGATCCTGAAGTAACGGGTCGCCCCCGCCCCGGTGCGGGAACAAAAAAGTCCCGCCCGGAAAGGGGCGGGACGGGGAGGGGAGCGATGCCCGGCGCTCAGGCGGTCGTGATCCGGCGCTTGGCGTGATCGTACAGCGTCTTCTTGCCGGTGTCGTAGGAGATCACCGCCATCAGGACGGCGACCGCGTGCTGGTAGCCCGCGTCGATGTCCGCGTGGGGGGTCTTGTTGTCCCGCATGCACTGCAGCCAGTTGAGGAAGTGATCCGGGCGCTCGATCGGCGTGACCTCCTGCTTGCCCCGAATCTTGCCATCGCGCTTCGGGCCGCCCTCGGCGCTGTAGGTCGGGACGTTCCAGTTGCCCACGTCGAGCGTGCCCTTGTCGCCGAAGAACTTCCGCAGGTTGCCGGAGCTGTTGCCGAAGTTGTTCGAGCTGGTGACCATCATCCCGTCCGGGTACATCCATGTCGCCATGACGTTGTCGGGCGTGGTGAAGCGGTTCTCGTCCTTCCAATAGGTGACGCCGCCGATGCACATGCAGGACTCCGGGAAGCCGCAGGCTGTCACGTAGTGCATCAGGTCGAGGAAGTGGGCGCCCCACTGGGGCACGGGGCCCTGGCAGAACTCGTAATAGCCGTACCAGGCCGCGTATTGGCGGGCATCGAAGGCGCGCGCCTTCCGGTCATTGAGGAACTCCTTCCAGTCGACATCCGCCTCCTTCACGTCCCGGCCGAGGTAGGAGTACCAGTAGGGCTTCTCGGAGTTGCGGGTCTCGTCGACGCGCGTGATCTTGCCGAGGAGGCCGCTCTTCACGAGTTCCCGCGCGCCGGCGACGCCGGGGATGCTGCGGAGCTGCGTGCCGACCTGGATGATGGAGCCGCGGGCCTGCGCGGCCTTGGCGGCATCGTACGAGCGCAGCAGCTTGTCGAACTCGGTCGCGAGGGGCTTCTCGACGTAGATGTGCTTGTTCGCCTTGGCCGCGGCCTCGAGGTGCAGGGTGTGCAGGTGGTCGGGCGAGGCGATCATCACCGCGTCCACGTCCTTCATTTCAAGGACCTCGCGGTAGGAGACGCACATCTTCGCGTCGCTGCCGAAGGCCTCCTTCGCCTTGGCCTGGGCCTTCTCGCGGGCCACGCGCCACGGATCGGAAACCGCCACGACCTCGATGTTGGTGGCTTGGGCGTGCTTCTGGATGCCGGCCATATGGGCGCCGATGCCGCGGCTGCCGCACCCGATCTGGGCGATGCGGATGCGGCTGTTGGCTCCGATGGAACGGGCGCGCTCGGCCGCGCTGAGGAAGCGGGGCGTCGCGGTGGCGGCGGCGAGGCCGGCGGAGGCTTTCAGGAAGCTCCGGCGGACGATGGGGGAGGCGGGGGTATCCATATCAAATGGGCGGGTTAAGGGTTTCAGAGGGCGATGATGCGGTCCATCTGGGCCGCGAGTTGGGCGAACCATTCGGGATCGGACAAGCCCGGCGTGCGCCGTTGCTCGGAAGTGATCCAGCCCGCATAGCGGACCGCATCCAGCGCCGCGACCACCGCGGGCCAGTTGCTGTCCCCCTTGTGGAGCTCAATGTCGAAACCGGCGCGCGGGCCTTTCTCGTCCCGCAGCTTCCGGCTGTATTCCTTCACGTGCACCTTGGCGATGCGCGGGCCCAGCGTGCGGATCCACTGGTCGGGCCAGCCATAGTCGACCACGTTCCCCACGTCGAAATACCAGCGCGCCCAGGGCGATTGGAACTGGTCGACATAGGCGGCCGCCTCGCGGGGACTGAGCAGGAACTTGTTCCAGACGTTCTCGATCGCGATCGCGACCTGCAGCTCCGCCGCCAGGGGCAGGGCCTTGCGGATCTCGGCGATCGAGCGGTCCCACGCCTGGTCATAGGAAATCTCCTGGTTCACCACCCCCGGCACCAGCAGCACCGCGTCCGCCCCGTAGGCCTTGGCGTCCCGCAGGCCCTGCCGGAGCCCGTCCAGACCGGTCTGGCGAACCGCCGCGTCAGGGGAGGAGAGGGGATGCGACCAATGGGTGGCGATGACCACGCTGTGCACCGCGAGGCCGGCGGCGTCGCGGGCGGCGAGCACCTCGGCCTGACTCATCCCGCTGTTCACCTCGACCCCGGCGAATCCGGCTGCCTTCAGGTGCTTGAAGGTCTCGGCGAGACTGGGGCCGCCGCCCTTCTTCGGGTCCCGGCGCGGCCCCGCGCCGTACATATAGCCTTTCCGGAGCGGGCGCTTGGTCGGCTGGGAACCGGCGTCCGCGGCGGAGGCCAGAACCGGCAGGGTGGCGGCCGCGGTGGCGGCCTGCAGGAAGGCGCGGCGGTGCATCGTCAGAGCTTCCGGATGGCGAGGTCCTTGAAGGCCACCGGATCGGTGTGTCCGGCGAGGCCGAAGTAGCCGGTCTTGCGGTCCTTGCCCGGATGGGCCTTGCCGCCCATCGCCTGGGCGAGATCGACCTTGGCCAGATCGGTGTCGAGGATGACCGTCCCGTTGAGTTCCACGCGGATCGTGGAGCCCTTCACGGTGACTTCCTGGAAGTTCCATTCGCCCACCGGGCGCAGGTAACCGCGGGCGGCGGCGACCAGGCCGTAGGCCGATCCGTGGTACTGCCGCACGTCGATGTGCTTGGCCGGGGGCAGCTTCTTCACCGTGTTGTAGGCCTCGTCGAGAACCTGCAGCTCGGTCATCCCGTCGTAGGCCGCGTTGCCGGTGCCCGGATAGCGGATCGCCAGGCCGTTGTTGCCGCCGGGCGGGAGCTTGAACTGCAGCCGCGCCACAAAGTCGCCCAGCTCGGTGTTCCAGTACGGCGTGCCGCCCTTGCCCTGCTTCCACACGATGGTGCCGTCCTTGGCCTCCATCACGTCGCCCGGGGCCTTGTTGCCCGCCTTGGTGTCGCGGGTGTCGATCTGCCAGCCGGTGAAGTCGCGGCCATTGAAGATGGAGGTGAATCCCGCGCCGCCGCGGCCCGCGAGCCACTGGTTGGCCTCCGCGGTGCCGATTTCACGGACGTGGATGTTCCGCCAATGGGTCGCACCGCCGTGGGTCTGCAGCTGGATCGGTCCCTGCGCGGGCACCGGCCGGCGGTCGGCGGGCTTCAGCTGCTTGTTGTTCTTGTCGTAGTAGTTCTCCAGCACCACGTGGTCGACCACCTGGCGCTCGTTGAGCCACACGCTGACGCGGCTGCCCACCATCACGATGCGGAGGGCGTTCCATTCGCCCACCGGCTTGTCCGCCTTGACGAGCGGATCGCGGCCCGGCGTGCCCTTGGTGTTGTTCCAAAGCCCGCCCGAGCCCAGCGCGTAGCCGATCGGGTTCTGCGGGTTCTTCTCCGGAATGTTCGTGTCCCAGATCTGCACCTGCGGCACGCCGCGAAGGTAGATGCCGGAGTCGGCGCCCGCGGCCAGCTTGTACTCCAGCCGCAGCTCAAAGTCGCCGTAGTCGCGGATCGTGGTCGCGTAGCCGCCTAGGCCATCGTTGACCAACACGCCATTCTCGGCGCGCCAATGCGGCTGGCCGTCCTTGAGCTCGGTGAGGCTGGCGGTCCACTTCGCGACCAGCGCGTCGCGCTCGGCCGCGGGCAGGGCCTGCAACTGCCGGTGGTCGTAGGTCGAGCCGCCGCGCCAGCCGCTCAGGTCACGGCCGTTGAACAGGGCGGTGAAGCCGGCCGGCGGGGCGGAGGCGATGGCCCCGGCCGTCAGGCCGAGGGTGAGCAGCAGGGAGCGCGCGAGGGCAAGGCAGGGGGGCATAAGAGAGAGGGGAGGAGGGGTTGTGCCGCGGGGTGGCTCGAGTGGAGCCCGTCGGCGGGCGCGAGGCAAGACGCGGGTTGGGGCGCGGCGGTTGCCGCCGGCGCGGGCCGGGGCGGATTCCTCAGCCGGGAGGCTGCGCCCAAAGGCCGCGCTTGACCAACGTACGGCTTAACGTACGTTCCCGGGATGACCTCGATTCCCGTCACGCAAGCTCGCGCGCAGCTCTACCAGCTCGTTGATGACACGGCTTCGAGCCACGAGCCGATCCTCATCACCGGCAAGCGCAGCAGCGCGGTGCTCGTCGCCGAGGAGGATTGGCGCAGCATCCAGGAGACGCTCTACCTGCTTTCGATTCCCGGGATGCGTGATTCGATCCGAAAGGGAATGAAGGAGCCGCTCAGCAAGACGGCCAACACCTTGGCTTGGTGAGCTGGGAACTGCGCTACACCAAGCAAGCGCAGAAGGATGCCAGGAAGTTGGCCTCCTCGAATCCGCGCCCGCACGCCGAGCGACTTTTGGAGATCCTGAGGCAGGATCCGTTTTCCAATCCTCCGCCGTTCGAAAAGTTGGTGGGTGACCTTGCCGGATCCTCTTCCCGTCGGATCAACATCCAGCACCGCCTTGTTTATCAGGTGTATGGGATCGAGAAGGTGGTGAAGGTGATCCGGATGTGGACGCACTATGAATAATCAGGCGAACCCAAGCGCCAGAGCCGACGTCACCGTCGGTCTAAATCGGTGCTGACGCACCGCTCGCGCCAACCGGCGTCGTGGCTCAGCTTTGACGCTTCCGTGGATCGGGTCGCAGCGGGGTGCGCCGCCGGCCCCCTTCGGCGGCTCTCACCCCGCTGCTCCGCCTCCAAGTGAATCGTCCCGGCGGAGCGGAATTGTCTGGCCCCGCGCGTCGCGGCCGGGCCAATTCGGTCCTGTCGTGGATGTAATCCAACCCCCCGAGTCCCGTCCCAACCCTGCTGCCCGGGCCCTGCTGTCGGATCGGCTTCACGGCTCGAGGGCCCGGCGGCCCGCGGCCCCCGCCTGAGCGATGCGCCTCCCGCTCTGGGCCATCCGGTGGCTGAACCGGCAGAAGCTCTCCCGCCGCCATATGCGGGGCGGCAAGCTGCACTCCTGGTTCGGCGACCGCATCCTCGCCAAGGAGCTCTGGCGCCCCACGGCGAGCTCCCTCGCCCGGGCCTGGCTCGTCGGCTTTCCCATCACGGTCACGCCCTTCCTGCCGCTGCAGTCGGTCTTCGCCACCATCGCCGCCCTCTTGGTGCGCGGGAACCTTCTCCTCTGCATCGCGATGCAGTTCCTCTCGACCCCCTTCACCGCCCCCGTGCACCTGCCGGTGTGCTACTTCGTGGGTGAACTGGTGCTCGGCCGCACCCCGGGGGAGGCTTGGACCCGCGCCGCCGACTTCCGCCAGAACCTCGGTTCATTGGACCAGGTCCTGGCCGTCTACGTGGGCCCCCTCTACCTCGGGGGCGTAGTGGTCGGGCTGCTGGGCGGGGTGATCGGCTACGCGATCATCCTCCGCACGTGGCGCGACGCCCCGCGGCCCCGGCGCCGCCACCCCTCCTCAGGTCCGGGCTCGCCCTGAGGGCGTCGGCCCTGCCAACCTTCTCCCGTATCCCCACCCAATGAAAAAAATCCTGATCGCAGCCCTGCTGTCGGCCGCCCTCTGCGGCCACGCCGCCGAAATGAACACCCTGACCGCCGCGGAAAAGGCCGCCGGCTGGCAGCTCCTCTTCAACGGCAAGAACCTCGACGGCTGGAAGGCCAGCGAGAACCCCGGCGTCTTCACCGTCCAGGACGGCCACCTCGTGGTCTTCGGCAAGCGCTCGCACCTCTTCTACACCGGCCCGGTCAACGGCGCCAACTTCAAGAACTTCGAGCTCTCGCTCGACATCAAGACCTTCCCCAAGGCCAACTCGGGGGTCTACTTCCACACCGCCTACCAGGAAACCGGCTGGCCGGACAAGGGCTACGAGGTCCAGGTGAACAACACCCACAAGGACGTGAAGAAGGGCGCCGGCCTCTACGGCATCAAGGACAATGCCGACGCCCCCGCCAAGGACGGCGAGTGGTACACGATGGTCGTGCGCGTCCAAGGCAAGAAGATCGTCACTTCCGTCAACGGGAAGACCATCGTGGACTTCACCGAGCCCACCCCCGCCGCGCCGCCGGCCAATATGAAGGGCCGGATGGTCTCGCAGGGCACCTTCGCGATCCAGGGCCACGACCCGGAGAGCAAGGTAATGTACAAGAACATCAAGGTCCGCGCGCTGCCCTGAGCCAGGGCTGAGAACAGCGCGCCGGGCGCAGGCCCGAGAATCCCGGGGGCCCGCCGCCAAACGGCGGCCCCGTTTTTTTTACACCGTCTCCAGCAGCTTGTTCAGGCGGGCGACCATCGCGCTGGGGTCGTCCAGCAGCCCGGCTCCGATCAGCGCGTTGTCCAGGAGTTGCTCCGCCACAAGCTTGGCCCGGTCCGGATTGGCGGTTTGCATCTCGTGCAGGCGCCGAATGACGGCGTGGCGCGGGTTCAGCTCCAAGTTGACCCGCAGCGGCGAGTCCGCCCCCGGGCGGTTCATCGCCTTCATTACGCGCCGCAGGTGCGGCGACGTGAAACGGTCCGCGTTCACCGCCAGCACGGGCGAGTCCACCAGCCGGTCGCTGGCCTTCACCTCCGCCACCCGCTCGCCGAGGGTCGTCTTGAGCCAGCCGGTCAACTCCTGCACCGCCGCCTCGCCGAGGGCGCCCTCGGGCCGCGGTAGGTCGGACAGCTTCACGTCCGCGTGGTCGGCCGCGATCAGCTTCCGGGAGTCGAACTCGCGGGCGTTGTTCATCACGTAGTCATCGACCGCCTCGTAGCAGAAAAGCACCTCGAGATTGCGGGCCTTGAAGCCCTCTAGGTACGGGCCGCTCTCGATCGCCGCGCGGCTGGGGCCAGTCAGGTAATAGATCTCCTTCTGCTCGCCGCCCATCCGGGTGACATAGTCGGCCAGCGAGGTGGTCTTGCCCGCGGCGGTGAGCGAGGACTCGAAGCGGAGGAGCTTCATCAGCTGCTCCTTGTGGGTGAAGTCGAGCGCGGCGCCCTCCTTCAGGAACTGGCCGAACTCGCGGCTGAACGCCTCGAAGTCCTCCGGCCGGTTACGCGCCTCCTCCTCGAGGAACTTGAGGAACCGCTTGGTGATGACCCGGTTCAGCTTCTCGACGAGCGCCTTGTCCTGCATCGTCTCGCGGGAGATGTGCAGCGGCAGGTCCTCGCTGTCGACCACGCCCTTGAGGAAGCGCATCCACTCCGGGAGCAGGTCCTTCGGCTTGGCGTCGATCAGGACCTTGCGGCAATAGAGGGCCACGGACGGCTCGAGACGCGCGAAGCCCAGCTTCTCGGTGTTCTCTTGCGGCACGAACAGCAGGGCATTGATCGAGAGCGGCGCGTCGGCGCTGAAATGGAGCCGCAGGCGGGGCGCATCCGAGGCGTGGGCCTGGAACTTGTAGAACTCGGTGTATTCCTCGTCCTTGATCTCCGCTTTGTTCCGCAGCCACAGCGCCTGCACAGTGTTCAGGCGCTTGCCGTTCAGGTTGATCGGGAAGGCCACGAACGCGCTGTAGCGCTCCAGGATCTCCTTCAGGCGCCACTCCTCCGCGAACTCCGCGCACTCGTCCTTCAGGTCGAGGACGATCTTCGCCCCGCGCTGCTCCCCCGCGCTCTCCTCGATCGCGTAGCTGCCCGAACCGTCGCTCGTCCAGACGTGCCCCGCCTCGCCCGGCTGCCACGAGTGCGAATGCACGCGCACCGACTTGGCCGCCATAAAGGCGGAATAGAAGCCCACGCCAAACTGGCCGATCAGGTTCGAATTCTTCGCCCCGCCCTCGCCCAGCGCCTTCAGGAAGGCCTTCGAGCCCGAATGCGCGATCGTGCCCAGGTTCCGGATCAGCTCCGCGCGCGTCATCCCGATGCCGTGGTCCTGGATGGTGATCTGCTTCGCCTTCTCATCCGTGGTGACGTTGATCTCCAGCGGCAGCTGGTCGTCCTGCACGTTCTTCTCGGTCAGCTGCGTGTGCCGCAGCTTCTCCAGGGCGTCGGAGGCGTTGGAGACCAGCTCCCGGACGAAGATCTCCTTCTCCGTGTACAGGGAGTGGATGACGATATCGAGCAGCTGCTTGATCTCGGCTTGGAACTCAAACTTCTCGGGCGTGGTGGTTGACATAGCGGGAAAGGGTCCAGTTTAGGGCGGACAGGGAAAAATCAAGCGGCGCGGCGTCGCCCCCCTTACGGGTGCGCCGCCGGCAGGCGCTCGACGCGGACGCGGCGGGCCGTCTCGGCCCCGACCTCGACCGCGGAGACCCGGAATTCACCCACGTCGAGGGTTTCGCCCCGCCGCAGTGGCCGGCCCCGGTGGCGCTCGGCCCAGCGGGCCACGGTCTCCCGCGGCTCCCATTCAAAGGCCCAGCCCGTCTCGGCCTGCAGCTCGCGCATCGTGAAGCGCCCGCTCACCTCGATCGCCGCCTCCTCCCGCGCGAACACCGGCCCCCGGCCAATGTCCAGCTCGTCGCGGATATCCCCCACGATCTCCTCCAATACATCCTCCAGGCTCACCAGCCCTGCCGTCTTCAGGTCCGTATCCAGCACCACCGCCAGATGCACCCGCGACTGCCGGAACAACTCGATCATCGTGTGGACCGGCGTCCGCAGCATAAAGGTGAGCGCGGGCCGCAGCAGCGGTTCGAAGGACGTCTCTGGGCCCAGCGCCTGCGCCTGCCACAGCCACTCCCGCACCAGGACCAGGCCTTGCACATCGTCCAGGGATCCCCGGCAGACCGGGAAGCGGCTGAAGCCCGCCGTCTGCGCGATCCGGAGGTTTTCCTCCATCGGCCGGTCCGCCCAGAGCACCACCATTTGGTCCCGGGGCCGCATCACCTGTTGGGCCGTGACCGAGCGCAGGCGCAGCGAGCTGACCATAATGCGGTTGATCAGGGCATCGCCCGGATGGCTGTGCCGCGCCTGGCTGAAGACGTACTCGAGCTCCTCCGAACTGAAGCCGTGCTCACCCTCGCTCGCCGGTTCCAGGCCGGCCCAGCGCAAGATCCGGTTGGCGGTGCCGTTGAGCACCCAGATGAACGGGAAGAAGGCCTTGTAGAACAATACCAGCGGCCCTGCCACCCGCAGCGACACCGCCTTCGGCCGCTGGATCGCGAGCGATTTCGGGGTGAGCTCGCCCAGCACGATGTGCAGGAAGGTGATCACCGAGAACGCCAGCGCGAAGGAGATGGATTTCACCGCCGCCGGATCCGTGATCCCCAGTTGGCCCAGCAACGGCTCCAGCCGCTCGCCGATCACCGGCTCCCCGATCCAGCCCAACCCGAGACTGGTCAGGGTGATGCCCAACTGGGTCGAGGACAGCACCGCATCCAGGTGGGTGGTCGCGAACAGCGCCATTCGCACCCGCCAGCCCCCATTCCGGGCTAAAGGGCGCAACTGGCTGGCGCGGATCTTCACCAGGGCGAATTCCGCCGCGACAAAGAAGCCGTTGGCGGCCACCAGCCCCAGCACCAGCAACACCTCAAGGATGATCTTCAGGACTTCCACGTCCGGTCGAGGCTGGGGGACACAACGCGCATTCCGGGCAGCGTGGGACCCGCCCGGCGAGGCTCAACCGCAATCGCCACCCCGCACCGGAAGCGCCCTTACGCCGTGACGATTCAATTGGAGGCGGAGCAGCGGGGTGAGATGGCGAGCGCATTTCAGCGGCGAAAGACCGAGGAATACCCGGAGGGTATGGCGACGGGAGAGAGCCACTGAAAGGTGCCGGCAGGTCACTTCGGCGCGACCCGATCGATTGAATCGTCCCGGCTAAGGGGCCGTCCGCCGCAACGGGGTCAGCGTGACCGGCCCCAGCAGCCCCGACGGTTGCAGCGGCCAGCCCGCCGCATCGAACGGCTTGTAGTTGATATTCACAAAGTTGATCTCGCGCATCACCTTCCAGTCCACCTTGCGCCGGTCGAGGTCGCGGATCCGGTTCGCGGCTAGATTGGTGACTTCCAGCTCCAGGACATTCCGGCCCGGCCGGACCAACCCATTCAACTGTAGCCGGTAAGGCACGCTCCAAGCGGTGCCCGCCGGCTGACCGTTAAGCGTCACCCGGGCGCTTTCGCGCACGTCCCCCAAGTCCAGGCGCCAGTCGGCCGCCGGCTGGGCTGGGCCCTCGAACTCGATCCGGTATCGGGCCGTGCCCGCGAACCGCTGCGTCGCCTCGCCGCCCAGTTCAGTCCAGGAGCGCAGGGCCGGCGTGCGCAAAGGGGTTGGGAGCTCCGGGCCGCCCGCCACGAACTCCACCTGCCATTCGCCGTTCAGCGCGAGGGCCGGGCCAGCGTCCGCGACTATCGGCCACGCAGGCACCGCCACGGCCGGCTCCGCGTCCAGGGCGCGGAGAATCACCGATTCCCCGGGCGCCAGCTCCAGCCAGACCTCCGCGCCGCCGGCCGCCGGACGCTGCGGGAGCAGGCCCGTACGGCCGTCTAGGGGATCCATCCGCAAGCACCGCGCGAGGGTCCCCAGCGGGATCCAACCGCGGTGCTCCTGGGCGCCCAAGTGGGCGATGAAATAATCCCGCCCCTCCGGCGTTGCCCGGCGGATCCACGCCAGGCCGTCCCGCGCCCAAGCCTCGCGGCGCACGAGCGGCTCCAATTGCGCCAGCACCGCCGGGGTCGGGGCGACACCCGCGGCTTTCAGTTGGCCCAGCGCCTGCCGGAAGGCGAGGCGGCGCGCCCCGAGACGGCCCCGCCCGGGCACGTCCTCCGGCCACGCCTCGAAGATCACCTTGGCCCCGGCCTGGGTCAGCGCGGCGAGGCGCTGCAACGTCTCCGGCGGCATCCGGCGGGCTGCCGGCACCACCAGCACGCGATAACCGCCCCCGGGGGCCACCAGCCGCCCCTGCTCCACCCGCACGCGCTCCAATTGCCGGTCCGAAATGTAGTCGAAGGCATAACCCCGGTCGAGGAGCCCCCGCGCCAGATTACCCACCGGCTGCGCGGTGAGCCAATCGACGTGGTGGACGGTCAGCATCCGCGCCAGCCCGTTGGCGTCGTCCCAGACGTCCGCCGCGGGCCAATAGAGCAGAATCTCATTGTCGGGCCGGCCGCGCTGGAGGACCGACTGCACGCGCGTCACGTACGCATTAAGGGCCCCGAAGTCGCGCCACCAGGGATTGCGCGGATGGAACTGGGTGGAAGCGTAGAACAGCCAGCCCGGCCAGGG